>Ga0247818_10000019_pt1 | contig 90927 bp, 83 predicted proteins | sample 13C_Glucose_Day1_FD_192424 | JGI IMG/M metagenome (GOLD analysis project Ga0247818, IMG submission 192424) | Soil microbial communities from agricultural site in Penn Yan, New York, United States - 13C_Glucose_Day1 | ecosystem: Environmental > Terrestrial > Soil > Agricultural land | place...
CGCGTTTCCCCCCAAGAATCGACCGGTGGCTTTCAAGGGTTTGGTCGACCCACTGCTGCGGGCCTTCATGGGTGGGGCACACCTGCAAGGTTGTACCCGGATCACGGTAGACCTGAGTGCGATAGTCCCATTCGGGGTAGCTGATTGCGTTTTCGGCAAGCGCAGGTGCCAGGTGTCGAACGCGGGTCTGAGGTGGATCGTCGCTCAGCAACACCTCTTTGGGGCTGCCTGCTGCGACCACCAGTCGGGCTTCGTCGAGTTCGGACAATCCGTCGGCAAAATCATCTGCCGGGATGTCCGTATCCCGGTCGACCGGGCGTTGCATGCCCATGGGGTCTTCGGCCTTTTCCAGGGGCTGGGCGGATTGCACCATCCACGGGCCTTGTTCCTGATCGTTGTCTTCGTCGGCCCGGGCCTCGCGCACCTTTGGCTGGCGTTCGAGACGGGCGCTGCGTGGCAGCGTGTCAGTGATGTCGATGGCGCCGGGCAGCGTCGGCACCTCTTTTGGGGCCGACGGCTCGCGCAAGTCGCCGGTCCAGGCATCGAGCAGCAACAGATGTGCGCAATACCGGTGAGTTACGTCGGCGGACAAGAGGCTTGCCGCGAGGGTTTGTGCCTGACGCAGCGAATCGGTGGTGGTGGCAGGTATTGCCAGCCCCTCCACAGATTCGCCGCATTCAGTGACCAGTATTCGACGCAGCAGGTTTTCCAGGGGCCGTCGATGCTCGGCAAAAGCCTGCAACGGCGGGCGCTTGGCCAGCGCCTGCTGGCGCAACCCCCGGATCGGTGCCGCCAACCCCGGCAGCAATCGCACCAGATCCCGGTCGGCAGCCCAGGCTTCGAGCAGCAGATAGACGCTGCGTTGCATCGGATCGGCAAGGTCCGGCAGATGGGCGGCACTGCCCCTTTGCGCGCGCATCGCCTGTTGCAAGGCCTGGGTCCTGAAACGTTGCGTGGTGAGCAGTTCATCGTCGCAGCTTGAAGACTCCGGCAACCAGATAGACGCGCCGTCGGTCGCCGGCACGGCGCGTTGCCGACTCGGGTTCTCACCCCGCAGAAAAAGCTTTTTCAGCAGTGTGGGGGGCGAGGGCGGTTGTGCGACGCGCAGCGGATAGTGGGTGCCGAACAGAGCCCGGATCAGTAAATCAAGGTGTTGTGCGACATCCGCCAGGGTGACGACTTTTGCACGGGAAGTGGGAGGCCGGTGGCGGCGCCACAGCGCCTGGGCGTACACCGTTGCATGGCGTGCGACATCGGTGATGAGGTCCTCGGCTTCGGCCATCTAGATAAAAGTCAGGTCAACCAGGTCGCGCATGGCCGCCACCAGCACCGCGTCGTCGGACAGCGGTGAGATCAGCGCGGCCCGGCAGGCGGCCTGAGCGGCAATGCCGCTGGTGATCAAGCGGGCAGTCGCGATCAGCAGGCGCGTGCTGGGCACTTCCGCCAGGCCCCGGTCCTGCAAGGCGCGCAGCCGATGGGCGAGGGTGACCAACGCATGGGCGGTGGCGTAGTCGGTTGCGCCCTCATGGATAACGATGGCGATCTCGCGCTCGGCCGGCGGGAAGTCGAAATCCAGCGCCACGAAGCGCTGGCGCGTACTCGGCTTCAGGTCCTTGAGTATCCGCTGGTAACCCGGGTTGTAAGACACCACCAGTTGAAAATGGGGCGAGGCTTCGAGGATCTCGCCGATCTTGTCCAGTGGCAGGATGCGTCGGTGGTCGGTCAGCGGGTGCAATACGACCACTGTGTCCTGCCGCGCTTCGACCACTTCGTCGAGGTAGCAGATCGCGCCTTCGCGAACCGCTCGTGTCAGCGGGCCTTCCGCCCAATGGGTGCCTTGATGACCGATCAGGAAGCGCCCGACCAGGTCGCTGGCGCTTAAATCGTCATGGCAGGAAATGGTGATCAACGGCCGTTTCAGTCGCCAGGCCATGTGCTCGACAAAGCGGGTCTTGCCACACCCGGTGGGCCCTTTGAGCATGATCGCCAGTTGCCGGGCGTGACACTGCTCGAAGATTGCCACCTCGTCGCCGCAGGGCTGGTAGTAGGGTTCGACCGGCGGCGCTACGGACGCCATGGCTGACAAAGTGTGCTGCACAGGTGAGCGCTCCATCACAACGCTGCGCCTGATGCTCGAGGCTTATCCAGCACCGGGTCGGCTTCATCGACATTGAATTGCGGCGCATGGCGAAAAAAATCGAAGATAAACAGCCCTACACCCAGGCTGAACATCGACGCTGTCGCCACCAGCATCAGGAAATGCACCTGGATTTTCAGCTGCACATCCAGGTAGCCCATGCCGAGAATACGTTCCAGGTACACCTGGGCGATGCCTGCGGTGGCAAATGACAGGGTCATGCCGAACATGCCGCCCAACTGCAACCAGAATGCCCAATAACCGATGCTGCTTTCCTCCACGGGACGACGGGTCATGCCCGGTAGCGCATACGTGATCATAGCCAGGACAATCATGACGTAGGCCCCATAAAAGGCGGCATGGCCGTGCATGGCGGTGATCAGGGTGCCGTGGGTCCATTTGTTGACATCGGGGAAGGTGTGGGCCAGCCCCAGGAGACCGGCGCCGAACATCGTGAACACGGCACTGCCCATGGTCCAGTGCAAGGCCAGTTTGTTGGGGTGGGAGAGACCGGAGCGGCGCATCGCGTTGTAGGCGTAGATCGCCATGCCGACCAGTGCCATGGGTTCGAGCGCACTGAAGAAGCCGCCCAGTGGCAGCCAGTAATGGGGCACGCCGATCCAGTAGTAATGGTGGGCGGTGCCAAGGATGCCGGCAATGAACACCAGGCCGACAATCACGTACAGCCACTTCTCCATGACCTCACGATCAGCGCCGGACAGTCTGATCAGCAGATAGGCGAGAAAGCCGCCCTGGATCATCTCCCAGACGCCTTCGACCCACAGGTGGATCGTCCACCAGCGGTAGTAGATCGACACCACGTAGTTTTCATAATGCAGCAACGCCGGCAGGAAGAGCACGGCGGCGCTGGCCAGGCCCAGCAACAGCACGCCTTCGGTGGCGGTGAAGCGTCCGGCTTTCCTGATGGTCATGCCGATGTTGTAGAGAAACATCAGCATGCAGATCACGATCACGATCTTGTGCGGGAGCGGCTGTTCGAGCAGTTTGTTCCCGGTACCGTACCCGAACAGGTAGCCCAGGACAGCGGTGACGCCCATGGCCGTCCACAACCCGAGCTGGATGTAGGCCAGTCTGGTGCTGTGCAACTCGCCACGGGATTCGTCCGGCACCATCCAGTAGGTCGCGCCCATGAACCCGGTCAGCACCCAGACGATCAACAGATTGGTGTGAATGGCCTTGGTGACATCGAAGGGCAACAGGTCCAGCAGCGGGTCGGGTCCGAGGTATTTGGCCGCCGAGAGCAGGCCGAATACCAGTTGCAGGCCAAACAGCACCATGGCCACGGCGAAGTACCAGTAGGCGACGGATTGAGATCTGTAGCGCATGGTCTTCCCCTTGGGTTACTGGAACGACGCCAGGTAGGCGACCAGTTGATCGACCTGTTCGGGCGTTAGCGATTTGGCGAAGGTGTCCGGCATGAACGACATGCCGCTGGCGGAATACATGTCGCCCGGATGCAGGTAGGCGCTCGGCGCGACGATCGATTCGCGGATAAAGCTCTCGACGTCCTTGGCCTTGCCTTTGTAGTCAGGCGAGGCGATGACCTGCCTGGCCCGACCCGCCAACCCCGCCAGTGTCGGGCCGGCGAGATTGACCCCCGGTGCAATCGAATGGCAAGCGCTGCACACGGGGGTGGCGGTGGTTCGAAACAGTGCCTCGCCCAGGGCGATCGGGTCTTCCTTGTCGGACACCGGGCGTGCGGCGGGCGGCTGGTTGCCGGCGCCGGTGACGTTCTGCTGCGCCACGGTGAGGTCCATGCCGGGAATCGAGGTACCGGTCACCAGAATCGGCCGCGGCGGCCAGCCTTGATTGTCGACCTTGCTCACCCAGTCCATAAAGGCGATCAGGGCGGCGATTTCTTCATCGGAGAGGTGCAGGTTCGGCATCAATCGGCGGTGGCGTTGCTCGTCATAAAACTTCGAGGGATCTTTGAGGAACGCCGTGAGATAAGGGGCGCCGCGCAGCTGGGTTATTTTTGTCAGGTCCGGGGCGTAATACGCGCCTTCACCAAGCAGGGTGTGGCAATTGATGCAGTTGTACTCATGCCAGACATCCTTGCCGCGGGTAACCTGGGGCGTGATCTGCTGGGCGTTGGTCAGTGTCGGGAATTGTCGATGGCTATCGACCGTCATTCCCAGGAATACCACCGCGGCGATGGCAGTCGATATCAGCGCGAACGAGCGTGTCTGACGTTTGTTCATTGCGATCTCTCTATACGCCGATGCCGGTCCAATAGGTGATGCCGATGATTGCGGCATAGACGACCGCGCTGGCCATCAGCACGAGCACTGCATGGCTGACAAGCTTCAAGACTTTTTGCACGACTGCCTCCCAAGGTGAAAGTGCAGTGGAAAGAAGCGGTTCAGTCGCGTGGCGTTCTTGAGAATCAACGCGCGCGAAAGAGCGTCAGCCCTCTGTGCCGGGGATGCCGGATGTCTGCATGCGAACAGCAACGGACAGGCTGTATAAATTGATGACCTCACCAGGCCTTGCGTTCGAAGTGCCGTGGTTCGGTGGGGGAGGCAGGATGACTGTGAGCCTAGTCGACGTCGCGCTACTGTCAATGACCAGGCTGGGCGTCACTCATCGTCTTTCTTTGGCGGCTTGGCACCAAACAGGCCGAACATGTTCTGGGTGTTGAGATACAGCGCCTTCGATTGATCGACATACTGGCGCATCAGGTCCTGCATCACCGGCGCCTGTTGGTGCATGAACGCGGTCCAGGCTTCTGACGATTGCGCGCCGGTCTGGGACTGGACGTCGATCACAGTCTGAATGCTCTTGTCCAGGTAGCTGCCAAGCACGCCCTGATAAGGCCCGTAGAACTGGATGATCCCCATCAGCATTTCGCTGGAGAAGATAGGCTCGCCGCCGCTTTCAGCCTCAAGAATCACTTGCAGCAGGATACTGCGAGTCAAATCCTCGCCGCTCTTGGCATCGACCACCTGGAACGGAACCTTGTCGACGACCAGCTGGCGGATGTCGGCCAGGGTCAGGTGACTGCTGGTATGGGTGTCATACAGTCGGCGATTGGGATATTTCTTGATCAGGCGGGGGGTGGTATCGGTCATGCGGGCGTCTCGCGGCGGGCCTGTTAAGCGCGCATCTTACTCTACTATGGGCACGACCGCGGATTGGTGTCGGGGAGGGGAACCCATGGCCGACATCTATGTCGCTCTGGAGGATGCCATCGCTGCGGTTCGGCGTCCCGACAAGCCAGCTCCCACAGTTGACCGAGTTCTTCAGAAAAACACGGTCAACTGTGGGAGCTGGCTTGCCGGCGAAGAGGCCCGCCATAAAACCGCAAATCCATCAGCAAAAAAAGGGACTGCGCCACCCAGCGAGTCCCCCCTCATGCAACCCGGATCGACTTACCAGATCGGCAAGCTATAGCTGACAATCAACCGATTCTCATCCAGATCACTGCCAAAGTTGCTCGAGCGCACCGTCGCATTGCGCCATTTCACCCCGACATTCTTCAACGGCCCGCTCTGCACCACGTAACCGATATCGGTATCGCGCTCCCATTCCTTGCCTTCCGGGCGGTTGTTGCCCAGGTCGATATCGGAACCGGAGAGGTAGCGGGTCATGAAGGTCAGGCCCGGAATGCCAAGGGCCGCGAAGTTGTAGTCGTAACGGGCCTGCCAGGATTGTTCGTCCTTGCTGGCGAAGTCGCCGATCTGCACAAAGTTGACCAGGAACGCATCGGTACCGTTGATGTAGGCGTAGCCGGTGTCGCCGCTCATGCCTTGATAGCCGAGGCCGAATGCATGCCCGCCGAGGCTGTAGGTGAACATCGCGCCAATCGCGTTGTTATCGACATTGCTGCCGCCATCGTCCATGGAGCGGGCGTAACGCAGGTCCGTCTTCAGCGACTGGCCGGTGGTGACCGGCAGTACGTAGGTCAGGTTCACCAGGTGCTGGCTGTAGAGGTTATCGAGGTGACCGTAGCTGTAGCCAGTGGCCAGGTTGCCGGTCCATTTGTAGTTGACGCTGGCGAAATCGAAGCGGTCGCTGGTCGCATGCCGGGTAATGATTCCCTTGGCCCCGGTGCGGGTGATGCCCATGTCCTCGTAGTCCGAGGAGTCACGCTGGTTGACCTGGGTCAGGCGCCCGGCGTCAAGAGTCAGGCCTTCGAATTCCAGGGAGGTCAACTGACCGCCTTCGAAGGTTTGCGGCAACAGCCGCGAATCGTTGGCCAGCACCGTGGGCAGCTTGGGCAACAGGGTGCCGAGTTTCAGCGTGCTTTTGGAGGCGCGCAGTTTGGCCGTGAGGCCCAATTCGCCGTACTCGTCCTGTGCGCCCTTGCGGGTGTCGCTATGGCGCTTGAGCAGGCCGGAGCCGGCGCGGTCGGGGCTGGAGTCGAGTTTGACGCCGAGCAGGCCGATGGCATCGAAGCCGACGCCGATCATGCCTTCGGTGAAGCCCGATTCGTAGCGCAGCAGAAAGCCCTGGGCCCATTCCTCTTGTTTGGATTGCGCAGCGTTGTCCTGGCGATAATCACGGTTGAAGTAGAAATTACGCAGCTCGAGGCTGGCCTTGCTGTCCTTGATAAAGTCAGCAGCGGCGGGGGCCGAGAGGCTGATGACGCCACCGGCCAGCAACAGTCGGGTCGTGAGATTGCGGGTGTTACGGTCCATGGTGAAGCCCCTTTGTTTTTATTATGCAAAGACAGGTCCCGCAGCCCTCGCCGGAGGGGCGAGGGCTTACCGATAAAAAACGCAGGCGCCGAAAAGAGAGGAGCGTGGCGCCGCGTGGGCTCAATCGTTAAAACTGTTCGGCAGACAGGCCGTAGAGGGAGGCACTGCCGGCGCGGATGGATTGCTCCAGGCTCAAGATGCGCGGCAGCAGGCGATGGATATAGAAATCGGCGGTGGCGATCTTCGCGCCGTAAAACGCTTCGTCTTCGCCGCGTTTGTGCCCGGCGACCTGAGCCATGCGCGCCCACAGCCAGGCGTAGGCGACATAGCCGAACAGGTGCAGGTATTCCACCGAGGCGGCGCCGATTTCGTTGCGGTTGGTCGCGGCCTGGTCCTGCAGCCAGTCGCTCAGGTCTTCCAGGCGCTGCACGGCATCGAACAACTGAGCGCTGTAGGGCGCGTCGGGCTGCTGGGCGAAATCAAGGATCTGGCCGGTGAACTGGCGCAGGGCGAAACCGTTGTCGGCCAGCACTTTGCGACCGAGCAGGTCCAGCGCCTGAATGCCGTTGGTGCCTTCGTAGATCTGCGCGATGCGCACATCGCGAACCAGTTGTTCCTGGCCCCATTCGCGGATATAGCCATGGCCGCCGAATACCTGTTGGCCGTTGATGCAGCTTTCCAGGCCGGTGTCGGTGAAAAACGCCTTGGCCACCGGCGTCAACAGCGCGACCAGGGTTTGCGCGGTGTCGCGCTCCCGGGCGTCATCGGAAAATTTCGCCAGGTCCAGTTGCTGCCCGACATAGCTGGCAAACGCACGGCCGCCTTCGGTCATGGCTTTCATGCTTAGCAGCATGCGGCGGACATCGGGGTGGACGATGATCGGGTCGGCCGCTTTGTCCGGGGCGACGCCTCCGGTCGGTGCACGGCTCTGCACCCGTTCACGGGCGTAAGCCACGGCGCTCTGGTAGGACGCTTCGGCGCAACCGATGCCCTGGATGCCGATGGACAGGCGTTCGTAGTTCATCATGGTGAACATCGCCGCCAGGCCTTTGTTGGCCTCGCCGACCAGCCAGCCGCTGGCGCCGTCGAAATTCATCACGCAGGTGGCCGAGGCCTTGATGCCCATCTTGTGTTCGATCGAGCCGCAGCTCACGGCGTTGGGGTTGCCGAGGGAACCGTCGGTATTGACCAGCACTTTGGGCACCACGAACAGCGAGATGCCTTTCGGGCCCGCTGGTGCGTCCGGCAGCTTGGCCAGCACCAGGTGCACGATGTTTTCGGTCAGGTCCTGGTCGCCGCCGGTGATGAAAATCTTGCTGCCGGTGATGCTGAAGCTGCCATCGGCCATGGGTTCGGCCCGGGTGCGAATCAGCCCCAGGTCGGTGCCGGCGTGGGCTTCGGTCAGGCACATGGAACCGGCCCAGCGGCCTTCATACATCGGTGGCAGGTACAGGCTTTTCAGGGTCTCGCTGGCATGGGCGTCCAGGGCCAGGCAGGCCCCCGAGCTCAAGGCCGAATACAGGGCGAAGCTGGAGTTGGCGCCGTAGAGCATTTCTTCGAACTGCACCGCGAGCATCTTCGGCATGCCCATGCCGCCGAAATCGGCGTTGCCGGACAAGCCGACCCAGCCGCCTTCGATGTAGGTGGCGTACGCCTGTTTGAAACCGATCGGCGTGCTGACCTGGCCGTCTTGCCACTGGGCGCCTTCCTCGTCGCCGCTGCGATTCAAGGGGGCGATCAGGTGCGAGGTGACTTTGGCGGCCTCCTCGAGAATCGCCTCGGCGGTGGCGGCGTCGACACTGTCGGCCAGGGCCGGCAGGCGCGCCCACAGGGCCGGGGCGTCGAACACTTCATGCAGCACAAAGCGCATGTCGCGCAGCGGGGCGTTGAATTCGGGCATAACGTGAACCTCAATGGGACGGTTGGGCACGGCGCCGCCGGGGCGGGCCGTGCCTTGTCTGTCAGTGGCTGGAAGCGCTGGCGGCACCGAGGCCGGTCTGGGCGCGAACGAACTGGTCGGCGTAGGCGTCACGCTCCTTGTCGGCGCGCACGCTGCGGTCAAGCCGGGAGACGACCACGATCACCAGGAACGCCAGGGGCATGGAGAACAATGCCGGGTGGTCGTAAGGGAAGATCGCGTGGGCATTGCCGAGCACGGTGACCCAGACGGCTGGCGACAGGATCACCAGCACCAGCGCACAGATCAGGCCGGAGAAACCGCCGATGATCGCGCCCTTGGTGGTCAGGCCTTTCCAGTACATGGCCATGATCAGCACCGGGAAGTTGGTCGAGGCGGCGATGCCGAAGGTCAGGCCGACCAGGAATGCGACGTTCATCTTCTCGAACAGGATGCCCAACAGAATCGCGATGATGCCCAGGCCGACGGTGGCCATGCGGGTTACGCGCATTTCCTGCTTCTCGCTGGCCTTGCCTTTCTTGAACACGGTGGCGTAGAGGTCGTGGGAAATCGCCGAAGCACCGGCCAGGGCCAGCCCGGAGACCACCGCGAGGATGGTGGCAAAGGCCACGGCCGCGAGGAAACCGAAGAACAGGTTGCCGCCGACCGCTTTGGCCAGGTGCATGGCGACCATGTTGCCGCCGCCTATCAGGGCGCCGCCGACTTCACCGTTGACGTAGTACTGCGGGTCAGTGCCGATGATCACCATCGCGGCGAAACCCAGGGTGCACACCACCAGGAAGAAGAAACCGATGAAGCCGGTGGCGTAGAACACCGACTTGCGGGCTTCCTTGGCGTTGGGCACGGTGAAGAAACGCATCAGGATATGCGGCAGGCCGGCGATGCCGAACACCAGGCCCAGGGACATCGACGCGGTGTTGATCGGGTCGGCGAGCATCGAGCCGGGGCCCATGATGTTCCAGCCGCTGGCGTGAGCCTCGACGGCCTTGGTGGCGAGTGCTTCATAGCTGAAACCGAACTGCGACATGGCCATGACGGCCAGGGTCGTGCCGCCGGCGAGCAGCAGCACGGCCTTGATGATCTGCACCCAGGTGGTGGCGATCATGCCGCCGAAGATCACGTACACCAGCATCAACGCACCGACGATCACGACGGCTACCGGGTAGTCGAGGCCGAACAGCAGTTTGATCAACTGGCCGGCGCCGACCATCTGCACGATCAGGTAGCAGCACACCACCGTCAGCGAGCCGAAGGCGGCGAAGATCCGCACTTTGTTCTGGTCCAGGCGGTAGGACACGATGTCGGCGAAGGTAAAGCGCCCCAGGTTGCGCAGGCGCTCGGCCATCAGGAAAGTGATGATCGGCCAGCCGACGAAAAAGCCGATGGTATAGATGAAGCCGTCGTAGCCCTTGGCGAACACCAGGCTGGACAGCCCGAGCAGCGTGGCCGCGGACATATAGTCACCGGCAATCGCCAGGCCATTCTGGAACCCGGTGATGCCACCGCCAGCGGTGTAGAAGTCCGAAGTGGATTTGGTCTTGCTCGCCGCCCACCAGGTAATGGCTAGCGTGCCAAGGACGAACACGAAGAACATGCCGATCGCATGCAGGTTCAGCGGTTGTTTTTCCACGACGCCCAGGGCAGGTGCCGCGAGCGCCATGGAGGCCGGCAGCAGGCAAGCCGCGGCGAGCATGAGTTTACGTAGCTGAGTCATCACTTGCTCTCCTCGAGAATGGCCGCGCCCAGTGCATCGAAACGGGTGTTGGCGCTGTAGACGTACCAGCCGGTCAGCAGCCAGGAAAAAATGATGATCGCCGCGCCCACGGGCATGCCCAGGGTCAACATCCGATGCTCGGCAATCGGTGCATGCAGCCATTGCGGGGCGAACGCGACCACCAGCATGAAGGCGTAGTAAGTCACGAGCACCGCGGCACTCAGCGACCAGGCCAGGCGCGAACGGCTGCTCACCAGTTGCAGGAACTTCGGGTTGGCCCGGATACGTTCACAGCGTTGGGTATCGGTTGAATGGATGTCGATCATGGGTGGCTCCACCTTGTTTTTGTTATCGGTGCATGTGGGTTGGGCAGGACAGGGCCGAATTCGGCCTGCACGAGCCCGAAGCGGCAGGTAAAGGCACCTGCCGCCTGGTGGTTACAACGTCGGTTCGGTTAGAGGGCTTTAGCCCTGTCGCGCAGGACGTACTTCTGGATCTTGCCGGTGGACGTCTTCGGCAACAGGGTGAAGATCACCGTGCGCGGGACCTTGAAACCGGCCAGGTGTTCGCGGCAGAAACTGATGATGTCGGCCTCGCGCACGTCCTGGTGATCGGCTTTCAAAGTGATGAAGGCGCAAGGGGTTTCCCCCCATTTTTCATCGGGACGGGCCACGACGGCCGCTTCCATCACGCCCGGGTGGCGATAGAGCACGCCCTCGAGTTCAATGGTGGAGATGTTCTCGCCGCCGGAAATGATGATGTCCTTGAGCCGGTCCTTGATCTCGACATAACCGTCGGGATGACAGACCGCCAGGTCGCCGGTGTGGAACCAGCCGCCTTCAAACGCTTCGGCAGTGGCGGTCGGGTTTTTCAGGTAGCCTTTCATCACGGTATTGCCGCGCATGAAGATCTCGCCGATGGTCTGACCGTCCCGCGGGGTCGGTTCCAGGGTCTTCGAGTCCGCGACCATCACGCCTTCGAGCGTCGGGTAACGCACGCCCTGGCGGGATTTGACCTGCGCCCGTTCGTCCAGCGGCAGTTTGTCCCATTCGGCATGCCAGGCGCAGAGCGTCACCGGGCCATAGGTTTCGGTCAGGCCATAGACGTGGGTGACCTTGATGCCCATTTCTTCCACGGCGCCAATCACTTTGGCCGGCGGTGCGGCGCCGGCGACCATGGCATTGACCGGGTGGTCGATGGCGGCCTTCGCCGATTCCGGCATGTTGACCAGGGCGTTGAGCACGATCGGCGCGGCACAGAGGTGAGTGACCTGGTGCTCACGGATCAGCGTGAGGATTTTCTGCGGATCGACCCGGCGCAGGAACACATGCACGCCGGCCAGCGCGGTGATGGTCCAGGGGTAGCACCAGCCATTGCAGTGAAACATCGGCAGGGTCCAGAGGTACACCGGATGGTTGCCCATGGCCCAGGTCATCTGGTTTCCCAGGGAATTCAGGTACGCACCGCGATGGTGATACACCACGCCCTTGGGGTTACCGGTGGTGCCGGAGGTGTAGTTCAGCGCGATGGCTTGCCATTCGTTCACCGGCCAGTGCCAGTCGAATGCCGGGTCGCCCTCGGCCAGCAGCGCTTCATAGTCCAGGTCGCTGACGGCCTCGCCTTCACCGTACTCGGGATCATTGACGTCGATGACCAGCGGCGGGTGATCGAGCATGCCGATCGCCGCGTGAATCACGCTATGGAACTCGCGGTCGGTGATCAGCACCTTGGCCTCGCCATGCTGCAGCATGAAGGCAATGGCTTCGGCATCCAGGCGCACGTTGAGCGGGTTGAGCACCGCGCCGATCATCGGCACGCCGAAATGCACTTCCAGCATCTCGGGAATGTTGGGCAGCATCACCGCCACCGTGTCGTTCTTGCCGATGCCGCGACCGGCCAGCGCCGAGGCCAGGCGCCGGCAGCGGGTGTAGGTTTGCGCCCAGGTGCGACGGATCGAACCGTGGATTACGGCAGGGTAGTTGGGGTAAACGCTGGCGGTGCGCTCGATGAAGCTGAGCGGAGACAGGGCAATGTGATTGACAGCCGCAGGGCCTAGCCCTTGTTCATAGATCGACATGTGCGGGTACTCGGTGGCTGATTGTTAGCTCTATGGTGGCCTTGCAGCGTCGCCGCTGAAGTCACCTTTTATGTCCGGTGTGCTTTATATAACATTCAGCCACTGATATGGAAGTACAACCTATAGCTTATAGTATATATACTATAGATGACTCCAGAGGCTCTAAATGAATGCGGCCTGACACCCAAGGCCGGTATATCCTCAATGCCGCTGTAGGAGCGAGCTTGCTCGCGATGGACTCACGAGCGCCGCGTTTAGTCAGTAAACACGCGTTATCGTTAACGACCATCGCGAGCAAGCTCGCTCCTACAGTGGAGCGCTTTTCTAAGCTGAACGGCTTTACGAATATCCTTGGTTTCCCAAACGAAGCGACCTGTGATGACCCTGACCCCCGTTCGATTGCACAGTTGGTTGCGCCTGCAGCGCGAAGGTGTGTCCCTGGCCGCCCGGGCCGATGCCTTGTGCCGTGCGTTGCAGGAATGCCCTGAGGTACACCGGGCGGTTTATCTGAGCTGGCAAGCCAAATCGCGGATCTACAGTCACGAAGGTTCAGCTCAGCATTTCCCCCCGGGCCTGGGTGACCCTTCGCAAGCCAGCGATCAACGGCTGTTCGAGCGCCTGGTCGAGGCGGGGCGGCTGGACCTGGCGCAAGTGCGGCAACTCGATTGCTGGCTGGCCGGCCGGCTGCGCCGGGCCGCCATCAGCCACGGCCAGGTATTTGACCTGGCCTTGCAGCCGGACCAGCCGGGGTTGTTGCTGGTGGAAGTGTGCGAGGGCGTCAGCCTTGACTGGCTCGGTTGGGTCCAGGATTTGCTGACGACCCTGCTCAGCAGCGTCAACGGCATGCTGCGCGGCTCGCCGCTGTTGGGCCACGACCCGCAGCCGAGTCTGTTGCTCGATGCCCAGGGCCGGCCGCTGGAGTTCAATGCCGCGCTGCTGGCACTGCTCGCGGAAAAGCCTCTGACCGAGCTGCCGGGCTTTCTGCCGGTGAATCATCGGGTGCTGGTGCGTGCCTGTCTCGACCAGCAACGCGCCATCGAAGGGGTCGAGGCGCAGTTCGAAGCGCAGATCCTGATCTGGACCTTTATCCCCGATCCCCAGGACAACCGCGTACTCGCCCGTTGCCGCGACGCCACCACGCAAGTGCTGGCCGAGCGCGAAGCCACCAAGGCACGGCGGCTGTACCGGCTGATCATCGAGAACACTACCGACCTGATTTCCCGACACACTCCGGACGGGCGCTTTCTCGATGCATCGCCGGCGTCCTGGACCTTGCTCGGCTACTGGCCGGAAGAGTTGCGCGGGCAAATGGCCCAAGGCCTGTTCCATGGCCAGGACCTGGCCAGCCTGGTGCAGCGTGCGCGCGATGCCCTGGAGCAGGACGGCTACCACACCATGACCTATCGCATTCGCCATCGGGACGGGCACTACCTGTGGTTCGAAACCGCCAGCCGGGCGATCCGGGAAACCTACACCGGTGCGGTGGTGGAAGTGGTCAGCGTCTCCCGAGACATCACCGCCCGGGTGCAGGCCGAGGAGAACAAGCGACGCCTGGCCGAAGTGGTCGAGGTCAACACCGATCCGGTGCTGTTCATCGACCCCGAGGGGCAAGTCACTTATCTCAACCCGGCGGCCCGGCGCATCCTCGGGGTCGACGAGCAACAGCCGATGCCGACCCTGGCGCAGTTGTTCGCCAGCAGCGACTTGGCCCGACTGCAACGCGACGGCTGGAGCGGCGCCGAGCGCAACGGGGTGTGGAGCACCGATGCCCGCTTGCAACCCCCGGGTGGCGGCACGTCGGTGCCGGTCTCGCTGGTGCTGCTGGCGCACCGTTCCGCCGGCGGCGAGCGCTATTACTCATTGGTGGCGAGGGACATGACCGAGCGCGAACTGCGCGAAGTGCAACAGCGCCGCCATCAGGACGAACTGGCCCACACCGCGCGGCTGGTGACCCTGGGGGAACTGGCCTCGGGCATCGCCCACGAAATCAATCAGCCGCTGGCGGCCGTGGTCAATTACGCCAACGCCAGCCAGCGATATCTGCAGACGCTGGACTCCAACCCCCAGGCCGCCGCCAGAGTCGCTCAAGGACTCGAACGCATCACTTATCACGCGACCCATGCCTCGGAGGTCATCCGGCGTTTGCGGGCGTTTCTGCGCAAGGGCCAGCGGCGCATGCAGGCCCTGAATTTCACCGACGTCGCCCGCGAGGCCGTGCGCTTGTGCGCCTGGGAAGCGAACAATTGCCAAGTGACAATCGAGGATCGACTGCCGGATAATCTGCCGTCGGTTTACGCCGACCGGGTACTGCTGGAGCAGGTCTTGCTCAATCTGCTGCGCAATGCGATCGACGCCAACCGCGAACAGCATCCGGGGCAGCCTTCATTGATTGTGATGGCGGCCGGGCAGGGCAGTGGCGCGACGGTGGAAATCAGCGTGCAGGACCAGGGCCCCGGTGTCAGCGAGCCGGAACTCGAGCAGATATTCACCCCGTTCTACACCAGCAAGCCCGACGGCCTGGGCCTCGGGCTGTCCATGAGCCGCAGCATCATCGAAGGTTTCGGTGGCGAGTTGCACGCCCGCCGCCAGCCAGCCGGGCTGCTGATGTGTTGCCGCTTGCCGCTGGCCGGTCCGACAAAACAACAACAGGAATAATGCAATGGCAGGTGCGACTGAGCACGTGGTGTATGTGGTCGACGACGATCAAGGCATGCTCGATTCAACGGTCTGGCTCCTGGAATCGGTGGGGCTCAAGGCCTTGCCGTTTACCAGTGGCGCGGAGTTTCTCGGTGCCTGTGATGCGAGTCTCGATGCCTGCGTGCTGCTCGATGTGCGCATGCCCGGCATGGGCGGCTTGAACGTGCAGGAAGAAATGCGTGCGCGGGAGCTGAACCTGCCGATCATTTTCGTCAGCGGTCACGCCGATGTGCCGATCGTGGTTCGAGCGTTCAAGGCCGGCGCCCATGACTTCATCGAGAAACCCTACAACGAGCAATTGCTGCTGGACAGCGTGCACCAGGCCCTGAGCAACTGCGCGGCGAACCGCTCGGGCAATCAGGGCCACGACGCCTTGCAGGCGCGCCTGCTCACCCTGACGCCACGGGAGCGCGACGTCTTGCTGCCGCTGGTGCAGGGCTACACCACCCGTGAAATCGCCGAGCAACTGGGGGTGAGCGCCAAAACCGTCGACCTGTATCGCTCGCGGGTGATGAAGCGCATGCAGGCCAGCACCTTGCCGGACCTGGTGGGCATGGCGATCGCCGCGCAACTGGTCGATCCATTGAAGCTGCGTTGAGGCCGCAAGTTTTCCATCGAGGGTCTATGCTGGGCTAACCGATCCCCTACCTTGCAGTGATCTGCAAAGAGGCCTCCATGGAGCCCACGTCCATCTCCGAAAAGACGTTCACCCGCAGTATGCTCGATGTGCTGATTCGATTCGGGCTGATTCTGGTCCTGGTGCTGTTCTGCTTCGAGATATTCAGCCCGTTCCGCGACCTCATGCTGTGGTCGGTAATTCTTGCGATCACCCTTTACCCACTGCAAATGCGGCTCAAGGGGCCACTCGGCGACAAGGACGGGGTGATTGCCACGCTGATCGTGGTGGTTGCCGTCATGATCCTCGTGGTGCCGATCTACCTGTTGGGGGTCTCGATCGCAGATTCGGTCGAACACTCCATGGCGATCGTCAAGGGGGGCGATTTCCATATTCCGCCACCCGCCGAATCAGTCGCCAGTTGGCCGTTGATCGGCGAGCGGCTATCGGCCCTTTGGCTACAGGCTTCCACCAACCTTCCCGACCTGGCCGCGAAGTACCTGCCGCAGATCAAACACGCCAGCCTGGGCCTGTTGAGCAAGCTGGCCGGCGTCGGCATGGGTTTGCTGATGTTTATCTTCGCGTTGATCATCGCGGGGATCGTCATGGCCTATGGCGAAAGCGGTCACCGCAGCTCGGTGCAAATTGCATCGCGCCTCAGCGGGCCGGAAAAGGGCGAGCAAATTGCCGCGCTCTGCACCTCCACGATCCGTGCGGTGGCGCTGGGGGTGGTCGGCATCGCCTTCATCCAGATGCTGCTGGTGGGCCTGGGATTTGTCTTCAAAGGTGTCCCGGGTGCCGGGTTGCTGGCGTTGGCCGTGCTGTTGCTGGGCATCATGCAACTGCCGGCGACCCTGATCACGCTTCCCGTGATTGCCTTCGTGTTCGCCACCGAAGGCGCCAGCACGGCGACGATCGTCTTCGCCATCTATGTCTTCGTCGCAGGCCTTATCGATAACGTGCTCAAGCCATTGCTGCTGGGCCGCGGTGTCGATGTGCCAATGCCGGTGATATTGATCGGCGCGCTGGGCGGCATGGTCACCGGCGGCATCATCGGGCTGTTCATCGGTCCGGTGGTGCTGGCGGTCGGGTATCAATTATTCTGGCAATGGGTGCAGGACAAGCCGCAGGCGTGAGGAGGGCAGTCACCATGAGCGGGCCGCATCAGGAGCTGCTGGACGAGGTACTGCGCGCCCATGGCGGCCTCGAACGCTGGAAGGGCTTCAGTCAGGTGCGCGCCACTATCGTGACCGGCGGTTCGCTCTGGCCCATGAAAGGCCTGACCCAGGACAGCGCACCCCGCCAGATGACCGTCTGGCTGCATGAACAGCGCGCCTCGGTGACGCCCTTCGGCGGCCCCGATCAATTGACCGCCTTCTCACCGGACCGAATCGCCATCGAAAAAACCGACGGCAGGGTGATCGCCGAGCGGTCGGCGCCCAGGGAATCCTTCCGCGACCATGGTGAAAACAGCCCCTGGGATCCGCTGCACCGCGCGTACTTCAATGGTTACGCGCTGTGGTCTTATCTGACCATGCCTTTCCTGTTCACCTGGCCGGGTGTGGCCACCGAAGAAATCGAACCCTGGCAAGAAGGAACCCATCACTGGCGCCGCCTGCGGGTGACCTTTCCCGAGCACATCGCCACCCACTGCGCGGTGCAGGATTTCTACTTCGGCGAGGATTTCCTGCTGCGTCGCCATGATTACAAGGTGGACATCAGCGGCGGCCTGCCTGCCGCCCAGTATGTGGGTGACTACGTCGAGGCAGACGGGCTGCGCATGCCTGGCAAGCGGCGCGCCTATCGACGCGGGCCTGATGGCCAGGCCGACACCGGGGCCTTGCTGGTGGCGATCGACCTCAGTGACATCGGCTACTCGTAGCGCAACACGGAGGAATGAACCATGACCCTGCATGCCTGGGAAAAACTCTACCTCGATGACCTGAGACTGGGTCAGGAATTTGAAAGCGACCCTGTGCGCGTCGAGCGCGAGGCGATGCTGGCGTTTGCCCGCGCATTCGATCCGCAACCCTTCCATCTCGACCCTGAAGCGGCCAGCCTGAGCCTGTTCCGCGGCCTGGCGGCCAGCGGCTGGAACACTGCGGCCCTGACCATGAAAATGCTGGTGGCCAGCGTGCCCCTGGCAGACGGGATCATCGGCCTGGGGATCGAGCTGAGCTGGCCGACACCGACCTATCCGGACGACGTATTGCGCCTCAAATGCACCGTGCAGGCCATCGAGCCGTCCGCATCGAAGCCGGATCGGGGGGTGGTGACGATGTTGATGGAAACCCTCAATCAGAACGACAAGGTGGTGCAGCGGGCGACGGGCAAATTGCTGGTTTTCAATACCCCGGCACCGGATTGAGCAGGCGCTTCACAGGTGTTGCTTGAGGTATTGGGTAAATTCCCGTGCCAGTTGCGAGGGCTCTTCCTGGGTGGGTAGCAATAGCGCGATCTGGTAGTGGATGCCCGGTGAGAACGGCCTCAGGACCAGATCCCTGGTGAAAGGCCGACTGACCACCGGATCGACGATCCCGACCCCCAGGCCCGAACGGACCAGCTCGCAGGCCGTCGAAAAGAATTCGGTCTCGGCCACCACGTTCCAGGCTGAACCGTACGCCGAAAAAGCCAGTGCCAGCTGCTGGTAGATCGGGTCGCCCTTGAACAGCGAAACGAAGGGCACGCCGTCCAGATCCGCCGGGGTAATCACCTCCCGTTCGGCGAGGGGATGCCCGATCGGCAGCATGCACTGGCATTCATAGGACATCACCTGCATGTTCGAAGTCGGGTAGTCCAGAGGCAGCTCGGCAATGGCCAGGTCGAATTGCTGGGTCGTCATCAGCTCACGCACCGACTGCGAGTTGCGGGTGATGATCTTCAGCTCGAGCCCCGAACGCTCTTTCGCGAATTCGGCCATCAAGCGCGGCAGCAGGTTGATCGAGATGCTGGCATAGGCGGCGATCGCCAGATGGCCACGTTTGCCGGTTCGAATTTCCTTGGCGATGCGGTTGGTTTTCTCCACCGCTTCCAATGCCCGTTCAGCCTCGACGAAAAACAGCCGTGCCTCGGGGGTGGGCTGCAGGCGACCGCCCTTGCGCACGAACAGCTTCAAGCCCGTCTCGTGCTCCAGGTTGGCAATGGTGCTGCTGATGGCGGGCTGGGAAATGCTCAATAACTCCGCTGCACGGGTCATGGTGCCGTGGATCATCAAGGTTCTGAAGCACTCGAGCTGGCGGATTCGCATGGGCCACCCTATAGATTTAGCTTATACCGAGGCCACTTTATATTATTGGTTTGCGCTTTTCCCCTATGTTTTCCTTGGTTGCAGGCACTCAGCCCCTGACAAAGAGGAGAACAAGGCATGAATACAATGACGTCGATTCAACCCGGTGAACGGATCCGCCTGCCGGCCCGGCGCGGTGTCGCGATCAGGCTTGAACAGGGGCAAACCCTCACGCTGATCAATACCCATGGCCAACAGGTCGTGGACACCTGGGCCTTCAACCCGGATGACCTGCGCGAAGCCATGTCGATGGAACACAGCCGGCCTTTCTGGTTGAAGCTCAACCCGCGCCAGGGTGACAGCCTCGTCACCAACCAACGGCGCAAAATCCTCACCCTTACCGAGGACACCACCCCCGGCGTGCACGACACGCTGGTCGCCGCCTGCGACCCGACGCGCTACCGGCAATTGGGAGTGGTCGGCCATCACGACAGCTGCAACGAAAACCTGTTCCTGGCCCTGGATGCCCTTGGCCTGGCGGTTGCCGAGACACCGAGCCCCTTGAACCTGTTCATGAATGTTCCGGTACATCAGGATGGGCGGATCGAGTTCGCAGCGCCGGTCAGTGAGGCCGGGCAGTACGTCTGCCTCCAAGCGGAAATGGACGCCATCGTCGTGCTCTCCGCCTGTCCCCAGGACATCACGGCGGTCAACGGGATGTCCCCCCAGGATGTTCACTACTGCATCAGCTGATGTTGAATGCCTGCTGGCCAACACAACGACAGAAGTCCGGAGAATGCCATGCGCAAGATACCCCCCTTGAATTCCGTGCGAGCCTTCGAGGCTGTGGCGCGTCACCAGAGTTTTTCCGCTGCGGCGAACGAGCTCTCCGTCACGGTCGCCGCGGTCAGCCATCAAGTCCGGCAACTGGAAGACGGATTGGGACAAAAGCTCCTGGAACGGGGCCGTACACTGACCCTCACCGGCGCAGGCAAAGCCATCTACCCGCTGTTGCGCGACGGTTTCGACCAGATTGCCCAGGCGTTTGCCCAGCTCGGTGCGCCGAAGGCGGGTGATGCCATTCAGGTGTCCACCACGCGCGCTTTCGCCGAGCGCTGGCTGATGCCGCGCCTGGCCAGGTTCAATGCGGTCTATCCGAACATAATGGTGTCGATTCATGCCTCGGAGAAAGTCGTGGACCTGCATGAGGAGGCCGTCGACCTGGCGATTCGCTACGGTCCCAAGGATGCCGACGGGTGCGGGCCAGTATTGTTCGAGGACAGGTACGTCGCGGTAGCGGATAACAGCCTCTGCCCGCCCGGGCGCACCCCGACGATCGACGACTTTCACAACCGCTCGCTGCTGGCATTCAAATGGAAGAATCAGGCGCTGCAAGCACCGTCGTGGTCAACCTGGCTGGCCCGGGTCGAACACGATAGCTCGCGGGATTTGCGCACCTCCTGGTACAGCGAGGAAACCCTGGCGCTGCATGCCGTCGAGCAGGGACTGGGGCCGTTGCTGTGCAGCAATGTGCTGATCGACAACGAGCTTCGCAGCGGACGAATGCGTCGAGTGGAAGGACCGAGCTTGCCCGGGTTCACTTACCATCTGATCGAAGACACAAGGTCCGTTCCACGCCGCAGCCTGGCGCTGTTCAGGGACTGGTTGCTGGAGGAGGCCAGGTCATTCCGGGAGAACACCCTGGATGACCTGGCCGGACAGCAGATGGCGCTTACCTCCTGAAACCGGCTGCGTGCAGGCTCCTTTCTACCGTCAGGCAGGCACTGAGCAAGTGATCGTCGCGCCCCCGGGTCGTCGAGAACAGGGTGGAGGTGGCAAGCCCGGTGCTGTCCTTGCCAGACGGGATTGCCACCCCCGGCATATCCAGCAGGCTGCCGATCATGGTCAGTGACAAGGTCTCGAGGTTGACGCTGGCAAACAGCGCGTCGTCAGTCGCCAGCGGCGCCATCGGTGGGGCGACATGTTTGACCGTCGGCATGACCAGAATGGCACCGTCCAGCTCGCGCTCGATGGCCGACATCAGCTCCACCCGCAGGCTTCGAATTCTCATTTCGACAGCCGGGTCGATATCCCTCGCCGAGCGCAGGCGAGTCCGCACGCGCCTGTCCATTCGGTGTCCCTCAGGGCCTTCCACCACCGGGGCCAGCAGGCGCCAGGCCTCTATTGCACCCAGCCAGCCCGACCGGGCAATCAGCTCACGGGTACGAGCAACGGCGACCACCGGCCGACGATCTACCTGCGCGCCGGCCGCCCTCAGCCGTTCCATCATCGAGAGCAGGTTCTGTTGTACCGCGGGCTGCAACGTCGGGTCAGACATCACACCGTCGTCAACGACAAAGCGCAGGCTTGAAAGATGGCCGGCCTCGATGACCACCTCCTTGAAACCACGCATCGCCGCATCCAGCGCCACGCAATCGACGACAGAATGGGCAAAAGGTCCGAGGCTATCCAGGGTGATGGCCAGCGGGTGAACGCCTTCCATGCTGTAACGCCCCGTGGACGCCTTGAACCCGACCAATCCGTTGAACGCCGCTGGAATCCGAATCGACCCCGCAGTGTCGGTGCCGATGGCGCTGCTGACGATCCCTCGTTGCACCGCGATCGCCGAACCCGAAGAGGAGCCACCAGGAACGCGGCTTTCGTCGACGGCGACATCGGCGGTCGGCGTACCGAAATGAGGATTCAGGCCCAGGCCGGAATAAGCAAACTCGGTGAGATTGGTTTTACCCAGCGGGATCATCCCCAGTGCCGAGAGCGCTGCAATGACCGACGCATCCTTGAGCGCCGGCGCAGGCTCGGCCCGGGTAAGGGAACCGGCGGTAGTTCGGCTGCCGGCGACGTCCAGCAGATCCTTGACGGCGTAGGGGATGCCGTCGAAGGGGCTCAATTGAGCCCCTTGTTGCCAGCGCCGGGTCGACGCTGTCGCCTCATCGATGGCGCGCTGTTCAAGCAGGCAAATGAACACGTGCTGCGAATCCCTGGCAGCCGCCAGTGCGGACCCGATCAACTCGTCCGGTGTCGTAAGGCCTTGTCTCAAGCGTTCAGCGGTCTGCAGCAGAGTGATCATGATGGCTCCCATCGGTGGCGGCGCCCGGGGCGGTCAAACCAGTGAAAACCGGGTTTGTCGGGCTTCGATCATCTGCCTGGCCAGGACCGGGACGGCATCGAAAGCGTCGGCGATCGAGGCTTCGTGGCGCGCGTCGGCAAATTCCTGGTAATCGATGGCGATGACGTGGGTCTCGTTGACGCCCAGATAGTGGGCGCAGGTCTGTATGTGGGTGTCCAGGTGGTTCATCTTTTCGCGAACGCCGCCGGGGCCGAAGCCGAATTCGCCTCTGGAAGACAAAACGACCAGCTTCTTGCCGCTCAGGACCGGTTCCAGAGGGTAGTCACCGCGGTCCAGATCGAAGGTGAAAGTCTTGCCGATACGGATCACTTTGTCGAACCAGGATTTGAGCGCGGCCGGCATCCCATAGTTGTACATCGGGGTGCCCATCACGATGACATCGGCGCGCTCGATCTCATCGATCAGTTGATCCGAGAGTCGCAGCTCCTCGCGTTTTTCGGCGGTCATGTGTTCTTCGGGAGTAAAGGCCGCGGCAATCCAGTCTTGCGTCACGAAAGGCGGAGGGTTGAGCCCGACGTCGCGAACAATGACCTGTGTCCGGTGATCGCGCTCGACCCAGGCCTCGACGAATGCCCGGGACAGTTTACGGCTCAGGGAACGATCGGATCGAGCGCTGGCATCGATATGAAGAAGGGTGGTCATGTGCAGATTCCTGTTAAGCCCGAGGCCCGATTGCCTCGGTGACTGCAACAAGTTGGCCACGACCCTGGAGGGTCCGGCTATTGACATTTATTTGAGCGGCGTCAAATAAAACTCAACGAGCGAGTTTAATTTGCCGAGACGGGTTAAATCTTCTGTGCCCCCTGTAGGAGCTGGCTTGTCGGATCGCCGCACCGCAGCGAAAGCGGCAGATCAGTCAATATATTTATGTCTGAACGATCGCTTTCGCTGGCAAGCCAGCTCCTACAGATGCTGCATGTTCGGGGTGAACTGCGCAATTAAGTAATACTTGAAGTGACAACTTTTCTAAAGAGCGGTTTAGTTATTATCAATTACCTAAACCGACAGTTCTCGCTTTAATGACTCGGGGCGATTCACGGGGTCGCCGGTCAGCGAGGAAAACAATAATGTCTATGCGTCGAAAGTCTGAAAAAAGTTTAATCAACGAGGCCAACTATGATGCCCTGGGCATTGATCCGGTGCCCGATAGCCAACGCACTTCAACGCCACTGGACCAGTTCTGGATCTGGGCCGGCGCGAATGTGGCGCCGATCAACTGGGTGCTGGGAGCAATCGGTATCCAATTGGGTTTGAGCCTGATTGAAACCCTGCTGGTGATCGTGGTCGGCAATCTGCTGGGCGCCGCCTTGTTCGGCGCCATCTGCATCATGGGGCACCGCACGGGCGTGCCGCAGATGGTGCTGTCCCGGCTGGCGTTCGGCCGCCGCGGTGCCTACCTGCCGACGATCATGCAGGTGCTGATGCCCATGGGCTGGGTGGCCACCAACACCTGGATCGTCCTGGATCTCGCGGTGGCCGCCCTGGACAGAATCGGCATCAGCGGCGGCATGGAACTCAAGTACGGCATCGCGTTGATCGTCATGCTGCTCCAGGTCGGCATCGCCGCCTGGGGCTTCAACGCCATCAAGTGCTTCGAGCGCTACACCATGCCGGTGATCCTGCTGATCATGGTGGTGATGACCGTGCTGGCGTTCACCCACGTCGATATTCAATGGCAGGCCTCGACGACCGCCGGCCTCGGCAAGCTGTCGGCCATGAGCAGCCTGATGACGGCCATCGGCATTGGCTGGGGCATTTCCTGGCTGGTGTACGCCTCGGACTACACCCGGTTCACCCAAAGCAAACTGTCTGACGGCCAGGTGTTCCGCTCGACCTTTCTCGGCATGTTCCTGCCCACTGCCTGGCTGGCCTTTCTCGGTGCGGCGATCGCCTCGGCCGGAGCGGGCTCGGACCCTGCGCAATTGATCATTGCGGTCTTCGGCACGATGGCGCTGCCGGTGCTGCTGGTGCTGTTACATGGCCCGGTCGCCACCAACATAGTGGTCATCTATTCGGCAGCACTGGCCACGCTGTCACTGGACCTGCGGGTGCCACGCTGGATGGTCTCGACGGTGTCGGGGGTGGTGGCGCTGTTCATGCTCTATCTGTTCCTGCAATCGGGCGAGTTCGTGCACGCCTTTGAAAACCTGATGGTGTTTTTCGTGGTGTGGATCAGCCCGTGGGCGGGTATCACCCTGGTGGACTTTTTCCTGATTCGCCGTGGCCAGGTCGATCTGCAGTCGCTGTATTGCCATCACTCGGACAGTGCCTGCACGGATATTAACTGGAGAGGAGTATTTGCTCTTGCAACAGGCGTACTGGCGGCATGGTTATTTCAAGTGGGCACCATTAAATCGCTACAAGGCCCCATTGCAATGGCACTTGGCGGGATTGACTTGTCCTGGCTGGCCGGGTTTGGTGTGGGCGGTGGGATTTACTACTTCTTGCACCGTTCACGGCGAACGGAAGTTGTTCGTTCATCGCTGATGGCCAAGTAATTGTCAGCGTTGTTTAACCATTAAACGATTGAAGAGGTAAATACCCCATGTTTCATCTTGAACAAACCAATGTACTGACAGCGTTGAATGCCGGAGCCGAAGTCGATGGGTTCCTTGGTAACGTCGTGGAGATCGCGATCGTCACCCGCGATCACCAGCGCACCATGGACGGCTTGCTCAAGCTGGGGATCGGCCCATGGCGGGTCTACACCTTCAGTCCGCACAACACCGACAACCAGACTTACCATGGCGAACCCGCCGAATTCGTCCTGAAAGTCTGCTTCGCTCAGTCCGGCAACATGGTCTGGGAGTTGATGGAGCCGGTTTCCGGGCCGACGATTTTCGCCGATTTCCTTGAGCAACACGGCGAAGGCATCCAGCACGTCGCCTACGACTGCAACAACATCCCGTTCGAAGATCGCATCGCTGAACTGACCCGTCGCGGCTTCAAATGCGTGCAGTCGGGTTCCTGGATGGGGGTGAATCATTTCGCGTTCTTTGGCACCGAGGCGGATACCACCACCGTCTTTGAAACCTATGCGTTTCCTGCCGATTGGGACTACCCGGAACCCGAGTCCTGGTATCCGCCGCGGGCCTAGTCAACGCGGCACCGTCTCGGCGCTGATGGCGCTGATGGCGCTGAGACGCTGGACGTCTGGAATCGACATCGGGAGAACTGCCTCATGAATACTGTACGGATGGATAATCTCAGCTGGGTCGACTACGAGCGCCGGGTGCAAGCAGGCGCCGTGGTCTTTCTGCCCATCGGCGCGACTGAACAGCACGGACCGCATTTGCCTCTGGGTACCGACGCCTTGCTGGCCAGCGCCATCAGCGAAGACGTGGCCAGGGCCATCGACGGCGTCGTCGCCCCGGCGCTGGCCTATGGCTACAAGTCCCAGCCCAAATGCGGAGGAGGGCAGCACTTCTGCGGCACCACCAGCGTGGATGGCGCCACCCTGATCGCCATGGTCCGCGACGCCGTGCGCGAATTCCATCGCCATGGCGTGAAGCGCCTGGTGCTGGTGATCGGTCATTATGAAAATCAGTGGTTCGTCACCGAGGGCATCGACCTGGCCCTGCGCGATATCGGCCCGGATGCCGGACTGCAAGTCATGCGCCTCGAGCACTGGGAGTTTGTCCGATCACAGACCCTGGACAGAATCTTCCCGGACGGCTTTCCCGGCATCGCGCTGGAACATGCCGCCGTCATCGAGACCTCGATGATGCTGCACTACCATCCGCATCTGGTGGCGCTGGACCAGATCCCGGACCACGGGCCAGCGCAATTTCCGGTTTACGATATGTACCCGACGCGAACTGAATGGGTGCCGGAAAGCGGCGTGCTGTCATCGGCCCGGGGCTCCAGCGCCGACAAGGGCAAATGGCTGGTGGAGGATGTCATCGGCGGGATCGTCCAGGCGGTACGGTTTGAGTTCGGGCTCGAATCATAGGGCTATAGGGGGGAGTTGGCACAAGCCTGGTGGCCATGACTGCGTCCAGGCTTTGGTGTAGTAGTCAATCGCTGCCGAGCGGCCGTATCGCCGAGCACCGAGACAGCCTATACTTCATTTGACTGAAAAAATAATTCATTTGAATGGAGTGCTCATGAACGCTTCGACCGCTACTCGGCGTCCGGCTGCAAAGAAGGATGAATCCAGTGAAATCGGGATCGCTGCGTTCTGGCGTTTCAGTTTCAATCGAGAACTGCTCAAGGACTCGGAGCGCTTGCAGCAGATCAAGGCGGGTTTTCCAGCGTCTCTGGTCCAGGCTCTGCGCCAGACCTTCGACCTGCAGGAGCGCAATGTTGAAACGCTGCTCAATGCCTCGATCTCTACGCTCGAAAGGCGTCGGCGTGAGCAGAAAAACCTGGATTCTGTCGCTTCCGAGCGTCTGGATCGCATTGCCACCGTCTCTCATCTGGCCGAAGAGCTGTTCGAGGACAAAGCCAACGCTGCGCACTGGATGTCGACGCCGAACAAAGCCCTCGGTGGAATCGCCCCCATTATGCTCTGCGAAACCGAGATCGGCGCCAGGCAGGTTCGGCGTGTGCTTCATGCCCTGGAGTGGGGCGGCGCCGCCTGATGCGGGCCTGGCGCATCGCAAAGGCCAAACGTGCGACAGATCTGTCGGGTATGGGGGCCGCGATCGAGGGTGGGCGCTGGAATGATCAGGATGTACCCGCCGTCTACATGGGGCTGACGCCGGCAATCTGCTGTCTGGAAACCTTCGTCCACGCCGGGGGCGAACCGACATTCCCGATGAAGATCACCTGCTTCGAACTGCCCAACGATCCCGCGCTGTTTTTGCAGCCGGATCCGACGACGTTGCCCGAGGGTTGGGCGAGCCTTCCCGCCGACCGCCCAAGTATGGATTTCGGTACCGCCTGGCTGAGGGCGAACTCGCACCTGGGGTTGATCATTCCTTCTGCCGTGCTGGTCCTGGAACGCAATCTGGTGATCAACCCCAATCACCCGGCGGTGAGCGAGATCAAAGTGGTCGAGGTGTACGATTTCATGTACGACCCTCGCATGTTCGCGTAGGCGCCGCTTGTCGGATCGCCGCATCGCAGCGAAGGCGGTGTGTCAGTCGACTACGATGCCGGATGTCAGTCCGCCTTCGTCGGAGCGCCGCCCGGAGCAAGCTCGCTCCCACAGGATCGCGGTTATTCACAAACAGTGTGCTTAGGGGATGACCTGATAACCGCGCTGCTGCATGCAACTGGCATAGGCGGAAGAAGCGGCGGCCGTGTTCTGCTCGGCGCTCCGGCGATCCTGGCGACGGTCCTGACGTTGCCGGGCTCCGCCGACAACCGCGCCGGCTACCGCCGCATCCTTGGCCTTGTTCTGCCGATATTCCTGTTTGACATCGTCATCGACCTGATCGTAAAACTCGTCATGCTGACGACCGCGCGCCCCGGCCACCGCCGCGCCCGCGACTGCGCCGGTCGCGGCACCACGGGCCCGTCCACCGGTTTGAGGGCTGGTGCTGGTGCTGGCGGTGCCGCCGGCCTGAGCCTGGCAGGCGCCTATGTCCTGCTGGACGATTTCCGGGGGCTGCCCTTTGAGCGGCGTCACGGTCTCGGCCGTCGCGCACAGGCAGACCATGGAGAAAACCGTCGCGACGCAAGGTAATATGGACTTGTTCATAAGGACTCCACTGCTGACAAAGTGCTTTGGCATTGCGGCCCCTGGAAGGACAAGCCGCAACCTGATTCGCACTCCCTCATCAGATTTCCCATGTCATATGGCTTCTGCATTGGCGACCCGCGCTTTTCGAATAAACAGCGCACGCACTTTCTCCCAGAAATTCCCTCCCAGCACGAAGAAGCTTGCGATCAGCATCAAGTCGCCCAGTGCCTGCAACTGCCAGAGGTTGGGCCTGAGGCCCGGCCAGATAGTGTCGACGTAGGGTTCCAGAAAGGCCGAGACCAGCGGCACGAAGAACATGACGATGCCGACTCGATGCCGCCACGGACCCACTTCGGCATCCATGCTGGGCGTGATCGAGGACACATAACCAAACACGGTGCGCTTCAACTGTTGAAACCCGGCTTTGCCCATCACCGCAATGACGATGATCAGCAGGACCTTGTTACTGATGAACAGCACACCGGTCAGCGCGGCGATCCTCGAACCTGTCACACCGAATATTGCGGCAAGGGGCACCAACAGCCAGGAGCCCAACATCACGCAGAGAATGATGATTCCCAACTTGAAGCGCCAGCCGGCTGAATGAGGTTCAACAGGAGCCTGGGTCGTATTCATAAGTGTCGTACCTTTAACCGGTCGCTGCAGATTTGGGGATGTTAAAAAAGCTTAGCAGCCGTTTGCCCGTTTGGGCGTCTATGCTCCAGTGAACTTCGTCGGTCGGGAACAGCGTAAATGCAGTCACGTAGAGCCTTGCTGTGTCGGCCAGGCCGGCTCCTGCTGCTTGGTGCGCTGGGTCTCAGCGGCTGTGTACGGCTCGGGCCGGATTTCCAGGCGCCTGGCGAAGCATGGATCAAGCACTGGGGTAGCCCGGCCCTCGAGCAAGCCAGTCAACGCAGCCTGAACCCGGACCTGCGGCAGTGGTGGCAGGTGTTCGCCGATCCGGTCCTGGATCGGCTGATTGCCGAATCCGACGCGCACAATGCCGACCTGAAAATCGCCGGTCTGCGGGTAATGGAGGCCCGCGCCCAGCTGGGTATCGCCCAAAGCGGGCGCTACCCGCAACTGCAGCAGGCCAGCGTTGACAGCCTGTACTTCAACCGTCGGCAATCCGGCGGCAACAATCCCCAGGACAGCCATTTCTGGCAACACAGCGCCGCATTCGACATTGGCTGGGAGCTGGATTTCTGGGGCCGCTTCAGTCGCGCCATCGAGTCGTCCGATGCCAGCTATTTCGCCGCCCAGGCCAACTATGAAGACGTGCTGGTGCTGCTGCGCGCGCAAGTGGCCGAGACCTATTTTTCGCTGCGCACCACCCAAGCCCGTCTGCACGTTGCCCGGGAAAACGCCGAACAGCAAAAGCGCAACTTCGAGATCACCGAAAAGCTGTTCAACAGTGGCCAGCAAGCCGAACTCGACTTGCAACAAGCCAAGACCCAATACCTGGGCACCTTGAGCACCATTCCAAATTTCGAAGATCAGTTGCAGCGCACCCGTAATGCCTTGGCCGTGCTGATCGGGCAACCGCCGGGCGCACTGCCGCAGTTGATGGAGTACCAAGGACTGATTCCGCTGGTCGATCGCGCGGTGCTGCAGGACGTGCCGGCCAACCTGTTGCTGCGCCGGCCCGATGTGCGCGCCGCCGAGCTGAATGTCGCCGCCCAGTCGGCACTGGTCGGCGTCGCCGTCACCGATTTCTATCCATCGCTGACCTTGCTTGGCAGCATCGTCTGGTCGGCCGACACCCTCAGTGGCACCTCGCGCAACCTGGATTTGATCGGTGGCCCCAGCCTGCGCTGGAACCTGTTCGACCATGGCCAGATCAGCAACAACGTGCGGGTGCAGGACGCGCGGTTGCAGCAGCTGATCGAGGCCTACCGCGACAAGGTTCGCCAGGCCGCACGGGAGGCGGACGATGCCGCCTATGGCCTGATCAAATCCCTGGAGCGCGAACGCATCCTCGGTGAAGCCGAAACGGCCGCCAAGCGTTCGCTGGTGTTGGCCAGCGCGCAGTATCGTGAAGGCTACTCGGACTTTCAGCGGGTGCTGGATGCGCAGCGGGCCTTGCTCGAGCAACAGGACAATTACCTGGTGGCCCGCAGCAACGCCGTGAGCAATGCGATTGCCCTGTACAAGGCCCTGGGCGGTGGCTGGTATAGCCCGCTCCCCAAAGTTGATCCGGCCACTCGCCAACAGATGGAACAACGCACCGACTGGGGCGATGTGCTGGAGGAGTCTGCCACCTCGGCGCCAGCCTTTCCGATGTCTTACCAGGAACAAGAACCATGAGTGAAGCGCCCAAGCCTGCGTCCGAGACACCTGTCAGCCCGGCACCGGCACCGGCACCGGCGCCCGCACCAGCCGCCGCCGACCCGACGAAAAAAGGCATCAAGTGGGTGCTGCTGGTGATCCTCCTGAGCCTGGCCTGGTATCTGTTGGCCGACCGATACACGCCCTATACGCAACAGGCCCGGGTAGGGGCCTTTGTCATTCCGGTGGCTTCGGAAGTGGCGGGGCGCGTGACCCGGGTCAACGTGCGCAACAACCAGGACGTCAAGGCCGGCGAACTGCTGTTCGAGGTCGACCCGCAGCCGTACCGGATCGCCGTCGACCGTGCGCGCGCCGACCTTGAGTCCACCCGCCGGCAGATCGGCGCCAGCACCGCCGGTATTGCGGCGGCGCAAGCCAACCTGCGCGCCGCCCAGGCCAATGAACTCAAGGCGCGCCAGGACAATCAGCGCCTGGAAGGCTTGTACCGCGAAGACCCCGGGACCATTTCCGTGCGCCTGCTGGAAGTGTCGCGCTCCACCCGCGAGCAGGCGGTGAGCCAGGTCGCCGCCGCCCGTGCCGAAGTGCAGCGCGCGCGTGAACAGGAGGGTGGCAGCGACGAAGACAACGCCATCTTGCGCAGCGCCGCCACAGCGCTGGAAAAAGCCGAACTGGACCTGGCCAATACGCAGATCCGCGCGCGCTCGTCCGGCCTGGTCACGGATCTGCGCACCGATGTCGGGCAGTTTGCCGGGGCTGGCAGCCCGGTGATGACCCTGATCGCCATCCATGATGTGTGGATCAGCGCGGACATGACCGAGAACAACCTCGGCCTGGTCAGGCTCGAGACGCCGGTGGCGATTGTGCTGGACGCGTTGCCGGGCGAGATTTTCGAGGGGCGCGTGCGCAGTGTCGGCTATGGCGTCAGCGTCGGCCAGCCCCCCGCGCCCGGCACGTTGCCCAGCGTGCAGAACAGCCGTGACTGGCTGCGCCCGGCGCAACGTTTTCCGGTGATCATCGAGTTTTCCCAAGACTCGTGGGCCCGGGTGCGAGAAAGCGGTGCCATCCGCGCCGGTGGGCAGGCGGAAGTCATGGCGTTCCCCACCGAGGGCAATCCGCTCAATCCCCTGGGCCGCTTGTTTGTCGGCCTGATGAGTTGGCTATCGTATGTCTACTGAGCGCTCGCCCCGGGCGCAGCGCGCACTGCGCCTGGCCACGGGCACGGCGCTGAGCCTGACCGCCAGCTTCGGCCTGGGGTTGCCGATTCCCTTTTTCGCCCCGGTGCTGGCCGTTCTGCTACTGGCCACCCTCAATCGGCCGCTACCGTTCAAGGCCGGCCTGGTGCTGGCCCTGGCCGCCCTGTTAACCACCGCGATCGGGCTGCTGTTGATCCCGATCCTGCGCTATTACCCGGTCAGCGGCGTGCTGTTGGTCGGGGTGTGTCTGTTCCTGGCCTTCCGCTATGGCCTGCGTGGCGGTAACAACCTGATCATGACCTTTCTGGTGATTGGCCTGACCATGATCTCGTCGGCCGGCGTCGTCGATTTCGAGCTGGGAGCCGTGGTCATCGGTGCGCTGGTCAAGGGGTTGGTGCTCGCGGTGGGGGGGCTGGCGTTGAGTCACTGGCTGTTTCCCGAGCCGGCCAACGCCCCGTCACCCCCGGCCCCACCGGTCATGCCCGCCGACGAGGTGGGCCGGGTGGCGCTGCGCACCACCCTGATCGTGCTGCCGACCTTCCTGTTGGCGCTGATCGATCCGGCCAGTTACATGCCGATCATTCTCAAGGCGGTCAGCCTGGGCCAGCAGAGTTCGACCGCGACCGCGCGCAACGCCGGCCGCGAATTGGTCGGCTCGACCTTGTTCGGCGGCCTGCTGGCCATCCTGTTCTGGTGCGCCCTCAGCTTGTTCGTGCATCTGTGGATGTTCTTTTTGTGGATGCTGCTGTTCGGCCTGGTGCTGGCGCGCAAGTTGTATGCCCTGAGCCCGACCCGCTTCAGCCCGGGATTCTGGCTCAACAGCCTGATCACGTTGATTATTTTGTTGGGCCAGTCGGTGCAGGACAGCGCGGCGGGCAAGGACGTATACACGGCGTTTGCGGTGCGCATGGGCCTGTTCATCGTGGTGACGCTGTATGCCTGCCTGATGGTCAATCTGCTCAGTCAGCGCCGCGGCGCTTTGATCGCCCGATAGCACCCGCGTCAAACCCGATGTTGAGGGTGAAATCATCGACTAGACTCACCCCGTTGGTCATGGAGAGCTGTAGGGCTGCCCACCCTGTAGGAGCGAGCTTGCTCCGGGCGGCGTTCCGACGATGGGCTCAAGAGCGCCGCGTTCCGCCAATAAACACGCGTTATCGTTAACGACCATCGCGAGCAAGTTCGCTCCTACATGAGGTCTTTTCAATGGCAAAGGACAAGAACAAAGCCCCGAAGAGCAAGCCCGCTGAAAGCTCGAAACTGAAGAACAAGGTTTATCTTGAACAACTGCGCGACCTGCACGTCGAACTGGTCAAATTGCAGGAATGGGTAAAGGCCAAGGGCGCCAAGATCTGCATCATCTTCGAGGGGCGAGACGGCGCCGGCAAGGGCGGGACGATCAAGGCGCTGACCGAAAGGGTCAGCCCGCGAGTCTTTCGGGTGGTGGCGCTACCGGCACCGACCGATCGCGAGAAAAGCCAGATGTATGTCCAGCGTTACCTGCCGTACCTGCCCGCGGCGGGCGAAGTGGTGATCTTCGACCGTAGCTGGTACAACCGCGCGGGCGTCGAGCGGGTGATGGGGTTCTGCACCAAGGAGCAGGTGGCCGGTTTCCTGAAAACGGCACCCAACGTGGAGCGGGCCATCGTCGATTCGGGCGTCATCCTGCTCAAATACTGGCTGGAAGTCAGCCCGCAGGAGCAGACCCGCCGGCTTGAAGCGCGGATCAAGGACGGCCGCAAAATCTGGAAGCTGACCCCGATGGATCTCAAGTCATACAGCCGCTGGTATGACTACTCCCGCGCTCGCGACGACATGTTCATGACCACCGATACCGAACATGCGCCATGGCTGGTGGCAAACTCGAACGATAAACGGCGGGCACGCCTCAACATCATCAGCGACTTGCTCAGCCGCATTCCCTACGAGGATATCGCGCGCGAGAAGGTGATATTGCCCAAGCGGCAGAAACCCGGTGGTTATCGCGAGCCGGATTATCCGCTACGACGAATTCCCGAAAAATTCTGATGGTTCGTCGAAGCCTGTCTGCGTAGCACACCCGAGGATCGCGCTGTTATGAGCCAATCGGATAGTTCGCCCCCCGTCCCGGAACCGGGGCGGATTACGCGCCGCGGTTCGAGCGACGATCAGACCGGCTGGAGCCGCTGGCTGCCGGGACTGCAAACCCTGCGCGGATACAAAATAGCCTGGTTGCGGAGTGACTTCGTGGCAGGACTGGTGCTGACCACGATGCTGGTGCCCGTCGGTATCGCCTACGCGGTGGCCTCCGGCGTGCCCGGCATCTATGGTCTCTACGCGACCATCATCCCATTGCTGGCTTATGCGTTGTTCGGACCCAGCCGGATTCTGGTGCTGGGGCCGGACTCGTCGCTGGCGGCGGTGATCCTCGCCGTCGTCCTGCCACTGTCCGGTGGCGATCCGCAACGGGCCATTGCCCTGGCGGGCATGATGGCCATCGTATCGGGGGCGGTGTGCATCCTGGCGGGCATCGCGCGCCTGGGGTTCGTCACCGAGCTGCTGTCCAAGCCGATCCGCTACGGCTACATGAACGGTATCGCGCTGACGGTATTGATCAGTCAACTGCCCAAGTTTTTTGGTTTTTCGATTGAGTCCGACGGCCCACTGAGAAACATCTGGGCAATCGCTACGGCGGTGATGGATGGGAAAACCAACTGGACCACGTTCATGGTTGGCGCAGCCACTCTGGCGATAATCCTGTCGCTGAAGGGCTACAAGCGCGTGCCGGGCATTCTGATCGCCGTGGTCGCCGCAACGGTTGCCGTGGCTGTACTGGATCTTGCAGCGCGGGACGGGGTGTCTGTCCTGGGCTCGCTACCCCAGGGCCTGCCGGCTTTCGCCATTCCCTGGATCACCACCGCCGATATCGTCCCCGTCCTGATCGGCGGTTGTGCCGTCGCCCTGGTGTCCTTCGCCGACACCAGTGTGCTCTCACGTGTCTACGCGGCGCGCACCCGTACCTACGTGGACCCGAACCAGGAAATGGTGGGACTGGGCGTCGCCAACCTGGCCGCCGGTTTGTTCCAGGGGTTTGCAATCAGCAGCAGTTCATCCCGCACCCCCGTGGCCGAGGCCGCAGGCGCTAAAACCCAGCTGACCGGCGTCGTCGGTGCGCTTGCCGTGGCCTTGCTGCTGGTGGTGGCGCCGAACCTGTTGCAGGATTTACCCAATAGCGCATTGGCTGCAGTGGTGATTGCATCCGCCATCGGCCTGATCGAGGTCAAGGACCTGCGACGAATCTATCGCATCCAGCGCTGGGAGTTCTGGTTGTCGATCGTCTGTACCGTTGGCGTGGCCGTGTTTGGCGCGATTGAAGGCATCGGCCTGGCCATCGTCATCGCCGTCATCGAGTTTCTGTGGGATGGCTGGCGGCCTTATTCCGCGGTGCTGGGCAGCACCGATACCGTCAAGGGCTACCACGACATCAAGCGCTACCCCGACGCGCGCCTCATACCCGGTCTGGTCCTGTTCCGTTGGGATGCGCCGCTGTTCTTCGCCAACGCCGAGCTGTTCCATGACCGGGTCCTGGATGCCGTGGCGACGTCGCCCACGCCGGTGCGTTGGCTGGTCGTGGCGGCGGAACCGGTGACCAGCGTGGACGTTACCTCGGCGGACATGCTGGCGGAACTGGACGAGACCTTGCACGGGGCGGGCATCAAGTTGTGCATTGCCGAGATGAAGGATCCGGTCAAGGACAAGCTCAAGCGATTCGGGCTGTTCGCGCGGCTGGGTGAAACGGCGTTTTTTCCAACCATGGATGATGCGGTCGGCAGTTATCTCGCGATGCATCCGCAGGATCCGCCAGCTTCACTGGACCGTCATCAGCGTTGATTTCCCGTGAAAGCGCGCCTGTTTCCAGGCTGCGCCTTCGCGGGAAAACGGGATTACTCCAGATGTTCGGGCTTGACCGGATCCCCTGACTTCACGTTCAGCTGCACGCGCACATCTTCAAACATGGCGTCGTAATTCTTGTGGATCGAACCGATATTGCTGTGCGTTTTGGGGATGCCGTACTTCTCGGCAATCTTGGTCACGTTGCTGGCGAAATTGCACGACATGTCCTTGGGCAGGAAGAACGACTCGCTCATGTCCTTGCCCTGCATCGAACCATGCAAGGTGAACCGCATGCCTTTGCCTTCCTTGGGATCCTGGACGACTTCGTAGTCCAGATGCAGGTCGTAGCTGACGTCGTCTTTATTCAGCGCATGGCGCTGAATGTGCAGATGTCCGGGTTCGAACGTTGCCATTGCCATCTCTCCTCACAAATAAGTAATGCCGGCTTTCTCGGTGCTGATCCGGGTACCGGCCGTGCCTTGAACGATAGCCTCGATGTCCGAGAGTGAACCGATCACCGCGACTTTTCCAGTATGGCGGGCGAATTCACAGGCGGCCTGGACCTTCGGCCCCATGGACCCCGCCGCGAAGCCGAGTTTTTCCATTTCGTCGGGGTGGGCCTGGGCGATGGCTTTCTGGGTCGGTTTGCCGAAATCGATGTAGGCGGCATTGACGTCGGTGGCGATCACCAGCAGGTCGCTTTCCAGTTGTTCGGCCAGCAGCGCCGAGCAGAGGTCCTTGTCGATCACCGCTTCCACACCCTGCAGTTTGCCGCTGGCGCCGTACATCGTGGGGATGCCGCCACCGCCGGCACAAATCACGATGCTGTCTTTTTCCAGCAGCCACTTGATCGGACGGATTTCGAAGATGCGCTTGGGGCGGGGACTGGCCACCACGCGCCTGAACTTGTCGCCGTCCGGAGCGATCGCCCAGCCTTTTTCCGCGGCGAGTTTTTCCGCTTCGGCCTGGGTATAGACCGGACCGATGGGCTTGGTCGGGTTCTGGAACGCCGGGTCATTGGCATCGACTTCGACCTGGGTGAGCAGGGTGGCGAAGGGCACTTCGAAGTCCAGCAGGTTGCCCAGTTCCTGTTCGATGATGTAGCCGATCATGCCTTCGGTTTCGGCACCGAGCACGTCCAGCGGATAAGGCGAAACCGAGGTGTAGGCGGCCGCTTGCAACGACAACAGGCCAACCTGGGGACCGTTGCCGTGGGCGATCACCAGTTGATTGCCGGCGTGGATCTTGGCGATCTGTTCGGTGGCGATCCGGATGTTGGCGCGTTGATTGTCCGAGGTCATGGGTTCACCACGGCGGAGCAGGGCGTTACCGCCCAGAGCAACGACGATACGCATGATGCAGTCCTTCTAAACAGAGGAGTAACGGGCGACACAGTTCCCTGTGGGAGCGTGGCTTGCCCGCGATGCAGACACCTCGGTGCATCAGTTACACCGCGGCGATCCTATCGCGGGCAAGCCACGCTCCCACCAAGAGCCGAGCGCATCGGGCCTTATATATCCGCCAACGCCGCCACCAGGATCGCCTTGATCGTGTGCATGCGGTTCTCCGCTTGCTCGAAGGCAATGTTGGCCGGCGATTCGAAGACGTCTTCCGTCACTTCGACGCCATTGGCCAGGTGCGGATAGCGCGCGGCGATGTCCTTGCCGACCTTGGTTTCGCTGTTGTGGAAGGCTGGCAGGCAGTGCATGAATTTCACTCGCGGGTTGCCCGAGGCTTTCATCATCTGCGCATTGACCTGGTACGGCAGCAGTTGTTCGATGCGCTCGTCCCATGCCTCCACGGGTTCACCCATCGATACCCAGATGTCCGTGTGAATGAAGTCGACGCCCTTGACCGCAGCTTTCGGATCTTCAGTGATGGTGATGCGTGCGCCGCTGTCTTCGGCAAACGCCTTGCACTGATCGATGAAATCCTGATGCGGCCACAGCGCCTTGGGTGCGGCGATGCGCACGTCCATGCCCAGTTTGGCGCCGATCATCAGCAGCGAGTTGCCCATGTTATAGCGGGCGTCGCCCAGGTAGGCGTAGCTGATCTCGTGCAGCGGCTTGTCGCTGTGTTCGCGCATGGTCAGGGTGTCAGCGATCATTTGCGTCGGGTGGAATTCGGCGGTCAGGCCGTTGAACACCGGGACACCGGCGAACTCGGCCAGCTCTTCGACGATTTCCTGCTCGAAGCCGCGGTACTCGATGGCGTCGAACATCCGCCCCAGCACGCGGGCGGTGTCTTTCATGCTTTCCTTGTGACCGATCTGCGACGACACCGGATCGATGTAGGTGACATGGGCGCCCTGGTCATGGGCCGCGACTTCGAAGGCGCAACGGGTGCGGGTCGAGGTTTTTTCGAAGATCAACGCGATGTTCTTGCCTTGCAGGTGCGGACGCTCGGTGCCGGTGTACTTGGCGCGCTTGAGGTCACGGGACAGGTCCAGCAAATAGTTGAGCTCGCGCGTGGTGTGGTGCATCAGCGACAGCAGGCTGCGGTTGCGCATATTGAAAGCCATGACGGGTCTCCTTAATAGTCGATAGGGTCGCGAATGATCGGGCAGGTCATGCAGTGGCCACCGCCACGGCCGCGACCGAGTTCGCCGGCGCTGATGGTGATGACTTCCACACCGGCCTTGCGCAGCAGGGTGTTGGTGTAGGTGTTGCGGTCATAGCCGATCACCACACCCGGCTCCACGGCCACCACGTTGTTGCCGTCGTCCCATTGCTCGCGTTCGGCGGCGAAGCTGTTGCCGCCCGTTTCCACCACGCGCAACGCCTTGAGGTTGAGGGCCTGGGCCACGGTGTCGAGGAAACTGGTTTCTTCGCGGCGAATGTCGATGCCCCCCGGCCTGCTTTCGTCAGGGCGCAGGGTAAACGCCACGATTTGCTTCACCACTTCCGGGAAGATGGTCACCACATCCCGGTCGCAGAAACTGAACACCGTGTCCAGGTGCATCGCCGCGCGGGATTTAGGCAGGCCGGCGACGATCACTTTGTCGACAGCCTTGTGCTTGAACAGACTGACCGCCAGTTGGCCGATGGCCTGGCGCGAGGAGCGTTCGCCCATGCCGATCAGGACCACACCGTTGCCGATCGGCATCACGTCACCGCCTTCCAGGGTGGAGCTGCCGTGTTCCTGGTCCGGATCGCCGTACCAGATCTCGAAGTCGGCGTTGGTGAATTGCGGGTGGAATTTGTAGATGGCGGTGGTCAGCAGGGTTTCCTGACGCCGCGCCGGCCAGTACATGGGGTTGAGCGTCACGCCGCCGTAGATCCAGCAGGTGGTGTCGCGGGTGAACTGGGTGTTGGGCAGCGGCGGCAGGATAAAGCTGGAGTGACCGAGGAAATCGCGAAACATCTCGATGGTCTTGCCGCCGAAGCTGTCCGGCAGGTCATCGGCGGACACACCGCCGATCAGGAACTCGGCGATCTTGCGCGGCTCCAGGCTGCGCAGCCAGGAACCGGTTTCGTTGATCAGCCCCAACCCGACCGAGTTGGCGGTGATCTTGCGTTCCAGAATCCAGTCCAGTGCTTCGGGGATGGCGACGATGTCGGTCAGCAGGTTATGCATTTCCAGCACATCGACGTTGCGTTCGCGCATTTTGGTGACGAAGTCGAAATGGTCGCGCTTGGCCTGAGCCACCCACAGCACATCATCGAAAAGGAGCTCGTCACAGTTATTCGGGGTCAGCCGCTGGTGGGCCAGGCCTGGGGAACAAACCATGACTTTGCGCAGTTTTCCCGCTTCGGAATGGACGCCGAACTTAACTTTTTCGGTGGTCATTACAGTAATCCTCCAGATGAGGTGTTACAGGGTCAGGAAGCCGTCATACAGCCCATAGGCCGCCACCATCGCGCCCACGACAACTGCGGCGAAAATCAGCTTCTCGATGTTGGTGAAAACCGGTTTGTCGACTTCAAGTTTAGCTTTTGCAAACAGAATCACACCGGGGGCGTAGAGCAGGGCGGAGAGCAGCAGGTATTTGACGCCGCCGGCGTAGATCAGCCAGATCGCGTAAATCACCGCCAGGCCACCGATGAACAGGTCTTTCCTGCGCTCGGCCAGAGCGTTTTCGTAGCTTTCGCCGCGTACCGCCAGCAGCAGGGCATAAGCCGCCGACCACAGGTACGGCACCAGAATCATCGAGGTGGCGAGGTAGATCAGCGACAGGTACGTACTGGCCGAGAACAGCGTGATGATCAGGAACAGTTGCACCATGGCGTTGGTCAGCCACAACGCATTGACCGGCACCTGGTTGGCATTTTCCTTGCGCAGGAAGGCCGGCATGGTGTGATCCTTGGCGGCGGCGAACATGATCTCCGCACACAGCAGCACCCACGACAGCAATGCTCCCAGTAGCGAGATGATCAGGCCGACGCTGATCAGTACCGCGCCCCATTCGCCGACCACATGTTCCAGCACGGCGGCCATCGACGGGTTCTGCAGCTTGGCCAGTTCCGGCTGGGTCATGATCCCCAGCGACAGCACGTTCACCAGCACCAGGAACAGCAGCACCGTGATGAAACCGATCACCGTGGCTTTACCCACGTCGCTGCGTTTTTCCGCCCGGGCTGAAAAGATGCTCGCGCCTTCGATGCCGATGAACACCCAGACGGTGACCAGCATCATTTTGCGCACTTGGTTCATGACGCTGCCCAGGTCCGGGTTTTTCAGGCCCCAGATGTCGGCGGTGAAAATCTCCAGTTTGAAGGCGAAAATCGCGATCAACACAAACAGTAGCAACGGCACGATCTTGGCCACCGTCGTCACCAGGTTGATGAATGCCGCTTCCTTGATCCCCCGCAGCACCAGGAAGTGCACGCCCCAGAGCAGCACCGATGCACCGACGATCGCCGCCACCGTGTTGCCTTCGCCGAAGATCGGGAAAAAGTAGCCGAGGGTGCTGAACAGCAGCACGAAGTAACCGACGTTGCCCAGCCAGGCGCTGATCCAGTAACCCCAGGCGGACGAGAAACCCATGTAGTCGCCGAAACCGGCCTTGGCGTAGGCGTAGACACCCCCATCCAGATCCGGTTTGCGATTGGCCAGGGTCTGGAACACGAAGGCCAGGGTCAGCATGCCGACAGCGGTGATGGCCCAGCCGATCAGTACGGCGCCGACATCGGCACTGGCGGCCATGTTTTGCGGCAAGGAAAAAATCCCGCCGCCAATCATTGAGCCGACGACCAAGGCAACCAGAGCGCCGAGCTTCAGTTTCCCGGGGGATTCAGACATTGCACAACTCCATTTGCAGGGAAAGAAACGACGTTTATTTTCGTCAGCTATGCAATATTTCCTTGAATCTATGCATGTTGTTACTGAAACAAGACCAGACCTTTGAAGTTTTTATCGACTTGATTGTGCCGTCGCGAAGCTTTATTCAGGCAGTACTCGATAGTCACCGAATTGACGCTAGTTGGTTTCCGGATTTTGGCAAATTTTAAGCTTGCAGCCGTTGATTTAAATCAACGAATAAAAGTGTCAACAATCATCAGCCGATTGGCTATTTTCGCTGGCTATTTGATTGCCATCGGTTATAAGGCAGTCCGTGTTGGCGTTAAATGGCAACCGCTATTACCCTGTTTCATTGCTTAAGGTCGACTATGTAAGTTCTCGCAATAGGTGAGGCGCTCAATGTCACAACCGACGCAAAAGCTGCGCTTGAATGCATTGATTGCCTTGGTGGTGGGGTCGATGATTGGCGGCGGGATCTTTTCCCTGCCGCAGAATATGGCGGAGAAAGCCGATGCCGGCGCCATATTGATCGGCTGGGGCATTACCGCCGTCGGCATGTTGACCCTGGCCTTCGTATTCCAGACCCTGGCCAACCGCAAGCCCGAGCTGGATTCGGGGGTGTACGCTTACGCCAAGGCCGGTTTTGGCGATTACATGGGTTTCTCGTCCGCCTGGGGTTACTGGATCAGTGCCTGGCTGGGCAATGTCGGCTACTTCGTGCTGCTGTTCAGCACCCTGGGTTACTTTTTCCCGGTCTTTGGCCAAGGCAATACGCCAATTGCCATTGGTTGCGCTTCGGTGCTGTTATGGGCGGTGCATTTCCTGGTGATGCGCGGCATCAAGGAGGCGGCGTTCATCAATCAACTGACCACCGTGGCCAAGATCGTACCCTTGATCATGTTTATCGTTATCGCCGCCGTGGCCTTCAAGGCGGATATCTTCACCCGGGACATCTGGGGCCGCAGCAACCCGGATTTTGGCGGAGTGATGGATCAGGTGCGCAACATGATGCTGGTGACGGTCTTCGTCTTCATCGGCATCGAAGGCGCCAGCGTCTATTCGGCCCGGGCACAGAAACGTTCGGACGTGGGCCGCGCGACGGTCATCGGTTTTCTCGGGGTGTTGGCACTGCTGGTGTTGGTCAATGTGCTGTCCCTGGGCATCATGAGCCAGCCGGAACTGGCCAGGCTGCAGAATCCGTCGCTGGCCACTGTCATGGAGCATATCGTCGGCCATTGGGGCGCGTTGTTGATCAGCATCGGCCTGGCGATTTCGCTGTTGGGTGCCTTGCTGTCGTGGGCGCTGCTCTGTGCCGAAATCCTCTTTGCCACCGCCAGGGACAAGACTATGCCTGCGTTCCTGAAAAAGGAAAATGCCAATCACGTACCGGTCAATGCGCTGTGGTTGACCAACGGGATGATCCAGATTTTCCTGTTGATCACCTTAGTCTCCGCCGGTACGTACACCAGCCTGATTTACCTCGCGTCCTCGATGATTCTGGTGCCGTATTTGTGGTCGGCGGCCTATGCGGTGCTGTTGAGCGGGCGTGGCGAAACCTACGAACACGCATCGGCCGAACGCACCAAGGACCTGATGATCGGCGGCATTGCGCTGTGTTACGCGGTGTGGCTGTTGTATGCCGGAGGGGTCAAGTATTTGCTGTTGTCTGCATTGTTATATGCGCCCGGGGTGATTCTGTTTGCCAAGGCTAAACATGAACAGGGCGAGCCCTTGTTCACTCACATCGAGAAGGGGATTTTTACCTGCGTATTGGCCGGGGCGGGGCTTGCGGCTTATGGCTTGTACAGTGGGTTGCTGTCGTTATGAGAACGCGCCCGGATGGAGGCACTGGCGTCGTCTTCATGCTCGTCTGCAAACGCCATGAGGACCTCCAGGTCGAGCACATCCAGCTTGATCCGGGCGATAAAGGCGGAGAACGCCAGGTTGGCGGCGAGCCGACTCAGATCCGCGGCCCAATCCGGAACGTGGACCGGCCCCTTGAGCCAGCCGGACTCGAAGAGCGGGGCCAGGCGCACGGTGTCACCCAGGCTGAGGCGTCCGGCGAACAGATGACCCACCAGGTCCGGCCGGTTGTCGCGGACCGCAATGCGCAGCAGGGTATGGACCCCGAGCAAACCGGTGAGGTAGGCGGCATCCTTGGTGAAGGCCGACCCCCCGTGCAGGTCGGCGCCGCGGAATACCCGTTGACTCGAACGAAAGGATTCCTCCTGGGACTGACCGGCAGCGACAAAACCTTCGAATACCTGAATGAAGTCGGCACCTTCAAGCGCCTGCTGGACGGCGAGCACGCGCAGGGCGAGACGGCGCAGGCGGTTGATGTCCATGCTGCCGGTGAACAGCTCCGCCAGCGTGGCGATGCCTTCCTGGGTCTGGGTCGTGCGTGGCGCCCCAAGGCCCAGGCTTTTCAGGTTGGGCTGGAGCGCACCGTTTTGCGCCGTAGCGACATGCACAAAGGCCTCATGCTGCAACAGCTGGTTCTTGTCCAGTTCCGAGAACAGGGCGCTGGCACGCAGGCGGATGCGGCTCGCCCCGGCGATGGCCTTGGCGGCCAGGGTCGGATCGAGCACCACCGTGATCCGGCCCGGGCCGAAGAAACGATCCAGCTCCGGCTGCATCCAGGCAGCGAACGCATCGGCGGGGATGTCGGCCTGGCTCACTGGAATCCGCGCACCGCCCAGCAGGGCATCCGTGGTACTGAGGAAGAACCGGGCCGCGTCCAGCATGCTCAAGTTCAGGCGTGGGTAGTAGAAATCCGGGCGCCGGTACAGCGCTGACGAATACCGGGTAAAGTCGGGTGTGCCAATGGCCCCCAGCATGCGTCCGGCCGTGGCATAGCTACGCGCCGTCATCGCCAGGTAGCGCCCCGCCGGATGCCCTTCGTCGCAGCGGCCGCTAAAGTCTTGCAGGGCCGCGATGTCGGCGCTGTGGTCGCGCGGGCGTAGCTCGACCCTGGGCAGCTCTGCCTGCCCGGCGCGCCAGCGTTGCAGAAATACTTCCTCGACCCCGTCGGGCCAGGCCAGGGCATCCAGCACGCGGATCTTGCGGACCAGACCGGGCAGGGCGGCATCGAGTTCGGACAGGGGCGCGATGCTCACGGTAATGTCCCTGGCTCGGCCGAACAACTCATCTCCCCTGAGCCTGGCTTCTGGAACAGGGCCGCATCGCCGTCGTGCCAGAAGCTGTAGTTCCCCAGGGAATCCTTACCCGTGTATCGGGTTCCCGAATCGTTCGGCACCTGGCTCAGGGTGATCGAGGTGTTCGCCCATTTCAGGTACACCACACCCGGCTGCGTGGTAAAGAAGGTGGCGGCAATCGGCGCGTTCAACCCAGGGCAATGAAACACCAGGGGGCCTTCGGTGAGTCTGTCCGGATCCTTGGTTCTGACGATGGCTGAGCCTTGACGCAGTTGGTGCGCGCGCTCGGCATAACTGCGGATCGTGCAGGCCTTGAGCTCTGGCCCGGACGCACACTGATTGCGGGTTTCGATCCAGAACTGCTGGTCGATCATGACGCCGTCCGGAGGCGGTACCGAGCGTTGATCGGTGAGGGCCAGGCGATACAGGCGCATCAGTTCGACATCCATCCGGGCCAGCTGTGGATCTCGACAAATGAGCTTTTCGGCGGCTGCCCTGGCCTGGGCGCAGTCGAAGCTGGTGTTTAACGGGGGTAAAGGGGGCGCGGCCTGTGCACAGCTGCTCGCCGCCAGGCACACGCCGGCAGCGAGCAAACAGGTGAAAAAGGCCGTGACCGTTTTCATAGAGGCTTTACCCAGATCATGACGTGACGCCCGGATTGCCGTGGACCCATCGATCCCCTAGTGTTTTGCAGTGTAAGTCGAGTTTTTTATTAACGCACTCTTTGTGTCTAAAGCATTTGCCGATAGTGCCGCCGATTAAAATCGGGTCGGGCGAACCGAGCCGGCGCCCTGCGGCTCTGAGTCACGCAGCATCGCCCGCGCCGGATCGTGTTGGTTCGAGCTGGCACTTGGGTGGTTGGAGGCGTCAAGTCTGGACACCCGTTTGCTGACCTCGTCGATATCGACAGGGCTCAACGTGATATAGGCATTGTTGACCCGGAACGTTGCAGGTACGCCCTGTTTGTAAAACTCAAGGCGTTTTGCGTTGCCTACTGCGAACCATCCATCAGCGCGCAAGGCCTTTTCCAATGCCTCACGTTCTTCGGGTTGAAATTCCAGGCGAATGGATCGGTAAGTCAGTTTGTCCCGTGGGACGCTCGAGATCTTGGCCCCCCCCATAGGATCCGCCACGCTGGAAAAGTTGTCGGTGACGTCCAGGGTGATTTCCGCGCTACTGGCCGTTGCGCCATAAACTTCCATTGGCTTGTTGTGCGTGCACGACAGGTAGTTATAGAAATCGACGCACTCCGTGAATCCCTGCGCTTTCCCCAGCGCCTGGGTTCCGGGAACGGAAAGTCCCGACACTTGAACGGTTGTCAGGCGTTCAGCCGCATGGGCAGTACCTGCCACGAGTAGAAGAAAGATCGCTCCCAGCTTGTTCATATCACAGCTCCTACAGATCTATTGAATTTGAAATGATCGTTGGGTCGCCGGTCGATCCCTGGTGCGCAACGCGCGTTACCGGAACCGTGCTGGCATTGTGTGTACGATTGGGATGTTAGTCGTTAAAACAGCTTTCAGTAGTGGCGCGACACATTAGTTCAGAATCTGCGCAAACGAAGCAATTCTCAGTTCTTTTCAGTCTGGAAAAGGTAGCGATAGCAGCCAGGTACTGAAGGCTTTCAATGACGGCAGGTTCTGGTAGCGATTGGCGTAGACAAGGTAATAGTCACGGCCGCTTTCCATCGGTTCGAACAATGCGACGAGGTCTCCATTCTTCAGCTCATCCTGGACAAGAATTTCCGGAACCAGGCCAAGCCCGATCCCCGCGGTCACCGCTTGAATCAGGTGTGCCGTGAGCTCGAAGCTCGGGCCGGCCCGCAGGTTGGCGTGGTCGACATTGTGCTGGTCAAACCAGTCGGACCAGGCGCTCGGTCTTGAAACGACGTTCAGCAATGCATGTTCGGCAACGTCCGCCGGTGACAGGCCAGGGTAATCGGGCAGTGCTGCCGGACTGGCAACCACCACCAGTCTTTCGGTGAGCAACTTGTGCGAAATGTAGCCCGGCCACGTTCCGGAGCCCGCGCAGATGATTGCAGTCATGTCGTGGGTGGCCGATTGAACGTCCTCCCGAATGATTCTCGAATGTATGTGAACCAATATTTGCGGGTGCTTGGCATAAAACTCATGCATCCGGGGCAGCAGCCATTTGGAGCCAAGGGTCGGCAATACCGCCAGGTTCAATGGGCCACCGTCGTTCTTGTACGAAATGGTCTGCAAGGTTGCACTTCGAATGCGCCCCAAAGCCGCCGCCAATTCGTGCTGATACACCGCGCCGGCCGCCGTCAACTCAATCTTTCGGCCCTCACGCCTGAACAGTTCGATTTCAAGTTGTGCTTCCAGGGCTTGTACCTGGCGGCTGACCGCGCTCTGGGTCAGTGCCAGTTCTTCCGCGGCCTTGGTGAAGCTGCAATGGCGCGCGGCCGCCTCAAAGGCCACCAGCAGCGACATCGAGGGGGTCAGTCTTCTAGGGTTCATTCATAAAGCTCATGCAAAACCAGCAGGAATTACGTTTGTTTCAAGGGGGCATAGGCGCAAAAATCAACAAAACCCGATGCAGCTGCTTGGTGCGCCGTGTACCGAGCATACGAAACGTGAATGCATAGATTAGCTTTTTAGCCTGTAGGAATTCCATCATGATTGCCCGGCTGTTGCCTCCCGATACCCATAAAACCGCCTATGACGCTTTTCTCGACGCGCTCCAGGTGGCGGGATTTCAAGGAGAGATTGCCCGCAACCATGGCGACCGCACGGTATTGGCCACCGACAACTCGATTTATCAGCGCCTGCCCCAGGCAGCGGTGTTTCCCCGTGATGAACAGGACGTGGCGATTTTGTCACGACTGGCGGCAGAACCCGCACACAGTGCGGTGGTGCTCACGCCACGAGGTGGAGGTACGGGCACCAATGGGCAATCGCTCACCGATGGTCTGGTCGTCGACCTGTCCCGACACCTGAACAGCATCCTGGAAATCAACGTCGAGCAGCGTTGGGTCCGGGTGCAGAGCGGCGTGGTCAAGGACCAGCTGAACGCGGCACTCAAACCCTACGGCCTGTTCTTTGCACCCGAACTCTCGACGTCGAATCGCGCCACCATCGGCGGCATGATCAACACCGATGCCAGTGGTCAGGGTAGCTGTACGTATGGCAAGACGCGCGATCACGTGCTCGAGCTTTCGACGGTATTGCTTGGCGGTCAGCGTCTCACCAGTTCGTCTGTCGGCACCGAGCATTTGTCCGCGCTGACCAGCCGCAAGGATCGGGTGGGTGAGGTCTACCAGTGCGCAGTGGATATTGCCGACACCCACGCCGAGTTGATCAAGGCCACCTTCCCCAAGCTCAATCGCTGCCTGACCGGTTATGACCTGGCCCATCTGCGTGAAGCGGATGGACGCTTCAACCTCAACAGCGTGCTGTGCGGTTCCGAAGGCTCGCTCGGGTTCATCGTCGAAGCAAAACTGAACGTCCTGCCTATCCCCGGATATTCCATCCTGGTCAACGTGCGTTACGCCGGATTCATGGACGCATTGCGTGATGCAAAGGCCTTGATGGCAATGAAACCGCTGTCGATCGAGACTGTCGACTCCAAAGTGCTGATGCTGGCGATGCAGGATATCGTCTGGCACGGCGTCGCCGAGTATTTCCCTGAAGACCCTGACAGGCCGACACTCGGGATCAACCTGATCGAGTTCAGTGGCGACGACGAAGAGGCTGTTCAGCAGCAGGTTCATGAGTTCGTCCTGCACCTGCAGCGCGATACGTCGGTGGTGCGGTTGGGCCACACGTTGGCGATTGGCGCGGATGCGCTCAAGCGTGTCTATGCGATGCGCAAGCGCGCAGTCGGGTTGTTGGGCAACGTCAAAGGCGAGGCCCGACCGCAGCCATTTGTCGAAGACACTGCGGTTCCGCCGGAAAACCTCGCTGACTTCATCCAGGAATTTAGAGCGCTTCTGGATAGCCATGACCTGCAGTACGGCATGTTTGGCCACGTCGACGCCGGTGTGCTGCATGTGCGCCCGATCCTCGACATGAAAGATCCTGTGCAAGCGGCCCTGATCCGGCCGATTTCCGATGCCGTGGCGGCCTTGACGCAAAAACACGGGGGGTTGTTGTGGGGCGAGCATGGCAAGGGCTTGAGATCGCAGTACGTGCCGGATTACTTCGGAGAGTTGTACCCGGCCCTGCAAGCGCTCAAGGCGGCCTTCGATCCGCACAACCAACTCAATCCAGGCAAGATCGCCACGCCCGATACCGTCCCCGGCGCTCGACTGACACGCGTCGATGAAGTGCCGTTGCGCGGCGATTCGGACCGGACCATCGATGAGCGTGTCTGGCAAAGCTACGACACTGCCGTTCAATGCAATGGCAATGGCGCCTGCTACAACTTCGATCCCGATGACGCCATGTGCCCGTCCTGGAAAGCCACGCGCAATCGTATCCACTCTCCGAAAGGTCGGGCGTCGCTTATACGTGAATGGCTGAGAATGCAGGGGGAGCAGGGCGTTGATGTGCTGGAGGCCAGCGACCGTGTCCGATTGTCCGCCGGGTCGCAAAACGTTGCGCGCCGAGCCGTCAACAGCCTCGCACAAAAGATGGGGCAGCAAGATTTTTCGCACGAAGTCTACGAAGCCATGACGGGTTGCCTGGCCTGCAAATCCTGCGCAGGCCAATGCCCGGTCAAAGTCAATGTGCCTGAGTTTCGATCGCGTTTTCTCGAGCTTTATCACAGCCGGTATTTGCGCCCGCTCAAGGACTACCTGATCGGCTCGTTGGAGTACACGGTGCCCTACATCGCCAGGATGCCGCGACTCTACAACTTCATGATGAGCGCTCGACCGGTTCGCTGGATGCTGGAACGAGCCGCCGGGATGGTCGACAGCCCGTTGCTCAGCCTGGTGGATTTTGCGGCAGTTTGTCGGCGCTGGAACGTCGAGGTGGCAACGCCGGAGCGTCTCGCTTCGCTTGCGGATGAGCAGCGTGGGAAAAGCGTCATTCTGGTTCAGGACGCCTTTACCCGCTTTTTTGAAACACCCTTGCTCGTTGACTGGGTGGAGCTGATTTCAAGGCTGGGTTACAAGGTCTACCTGGCCCCCTATGCGCCTAATGGCAAACCGCTGCAGGTGCAGGGCTTTCTCAAGGCATTCGAGAAGGCGGCCAGCTTCAATGGACAGTCGTTGCTCAACCTGCAGCAATACCGGATTCCATTGGTGGGGCTCGACCCGGCGATGACCCTGGTCTATCGACAGGAATACCCCAAGACGCTGCAAGCCGGCAAGGCGCCCCTGGTGATGCTTGCGCAGGAGTGGCTGATCGATGCGCTGCCCAAAAGTGAAGCCGTGAAGGAGGATGAGCCTTATCACTTCTTGCCCCACTGTACGGAAAAGACCAATGAGCCTGGCAGCATCGGCCAATGGCAGAACATTTTCCAGCGCGCGGGCCTGACGCTCCAGGTGCAAGCCAGCGGCTGCTGCGGGATGTCGGGAACCTACGGGCATGAGACGCGAAACGCCAGGACGTCGGACACGATCTACGGGCAATCCTGGAAGCGGCTCATCCACACGTTCAACCAGTCGGGGCGAGTCGTCGCCGATGGCTATTCCTGCCGCAGCCAGGTCAAGCGCCAGGAAGGTGTGACGGTGCTGCATCCGCTGCAGGTGCTGCTGGCGCGGGTGAAAGAGGGATCGGTTGCGTCACGCTTTGCTATCGAACCGGAACTCTCGCCTTGATCCCCCACAACCCCAGTAACGCCAGGACAGCAAAGCCTGCGCCCATCAGGAAGGTACCCTGGAAGCCCACCGTATCCCACAGCGCCCCGGCGATGACACTGGCCAGCAGCAAAGTCAATCCGGTCAACAGATTGAACATGCCGAATGCCGTCCCGCGCAATTCAGGGGGCGCGCGGTCGGCGATCAAGGCGGCGAATATCCCCTGGGTAAACCCCATGTGCAGCCCCCATAGCACGACGCCGACGACCATGCCACCGATCCCCGGCGCGAAGGCCAGCGTCAGATCGGCCGCGACCAACATCAACAGGCCTGCGCCGAGCACTACCACGCGGCTGACACGATCGGACAAGGCCCCGGCGGGGTAGGCTGACAGTGAGTAGGCCACCCCCATCAGGACCAGCACCGCTGGCGCCCACATCGGCTCAAGCCCGACAGCTTGACCGCGCAAGATCAGAAAGGCTTCGCTGAAGCGCGCCAGGGTGAACACCGAAGCGACACCCACCACCCACCAGTAGCCCGCGCCCAGCCGGGCCAATTCCCGCCGGCTCAAAGGCGCACGCACCCGGCGCGTGCCTTGCGCTTGCCCGGGTTCATGCACGAACACCAGCAGCACCGCGACGGCAAGGAATGCCGGGATGACGGCCACCCAGAACACCGTCTGGAAGTGGTTCGCGGTCAGCCACATCAATCCGATCGCCAGCATGGGACCCAGGAATGCACCCACGGTATCCAGCGTCTGACGCAGGCCGAAAGCCGCCCCCCGAATGGCCGGTGGCGTGATATCGGCGACCAGTGCATCGCGTGGGGCGCCGCGAATGCCTTTGCCGATACGGTCGATAAAGCGGGCACCGGTCAGCCAATCCAGCGACCCCGCCAAAGGAAAGATCGGTTTGGACAACGCCCCCAGCCCATAACCCAGCGCTGCGAGCAGTTTGCGCTTGCCCAAGCGATCACTGAGTGCCCCGGAGAATACTTTCGTGATCGAGGCCGTTGCCTCGGCTATGCCCTCGATCAGGCCCACCGCCAGCACAGAAGTGCCCAGTACCGTCACCATATAGAGCGGCAACAGGGCATGGATCATCTCCGAAGAAATGTCCATCAACATCGAGACGAAGCCCAGCGCCCAGATTCCTCCAGGCATGCTGCGCCAACCGGTGCGGGTTGACGTTTCCTCGACCGGCGCGGTAACCGGCGTGTCACCCGACGGGTCGGTGGTTTTCATCATGGGCCTTGTGAATCTGTGTGGCATAAGCATACAGCGCCACGCGCAGGTGATTTAAAGCCCGGCTCATCCACCGCTGACTTTCCAGTGTTTGACATCATCGGCGAACATCATTTGCTTCATCTCATGAGCAATGCCGTAGGCCAGGGATTCATGGGCGGCGATGACTTTTTCTTCCGCGGAAAGGCAATGAAAAATATCGAGTTTGGTCTCTGCGTCAGCCGTTTCGATGTTGAAGATCTGCACGTAACGCGCCAGGTCGTTGTCGAGGCTCGACAGGTATTCGCGCAGGCGCTGATGGTCGACCGATTTTTGGCTGAAGTACCAGTTCATCGGGTGAATCAGGAAGCGTGAATGGGGCGAGGTGATACGCCGGCCTGCCGCCAGGAACATGATGATGCCCATGGATTCGATGTTGCCCGCGTTGATAGCGCACAGCGGCACCGGCAATGACTTCAGGAAGGTGTAGAGGGTGAAGCCAAAGTTGGTGCTGCCCCCGCTCGTGGACAGATTGAGGAGCAAGGAGGTGGCACCTTGATCGATGGCTTCCAGGCAACAGTCCCGGAAGCGTTCAGTGGTGCCCTGATCGATCTGGCAATGAAAGTGGACGATGTGTTCGGTCATCGGCTTGCCCTTTTTGACGGGACGGCTGGAGTACCTTTTATCTCTATTTAAGGATCGACCTCTTTTGAGGAAAAGCCAATCGGTACGACCGCGTGGGCTGGCTCTGCCGCCAGTCGATTCGTAGGCATTTTTCCGGAACTATTAGACGAAATCCGCTTGTCGTGAGAGGCGAATATCTGTTCAAACTTTCGACTTTTGCAAACCTCCGAATTAAACGAGCCACCGGGCTCGTAACTAAAATAAGAGGTGACTAGAGATGGCTAACACCGGAAAAGACAATCCCGGAAATTTTGCCAATGACCGGGACAAGGCCTCGCAAGCCGGCAAGAAAGGCGGAGAAGCCTCAGGCGGCAATTTTGCCAACGACCCACAACGCGCTTCGGAAGCAGGTCGCCAAGGCGGCCAGGCTTCGGGTGGCCAGCAGTCGAGTGATACGAATCGTTCGATGGGTGGCGGACAAGGAACCGGGCGCACAGGCAACATGACCGAAGACCAGGAAAAAGCCCCTGGATCTGGCCAGAAAGGTGGCCAGGCTTCGGGCGGACGCCAGTCCCGCGACGCTGATCAATCGACCGGCGGTGGGCAAGGCAGCGGTCGCGGCGGCAACTTTGCCGATGACATGGAAAAAACCTCGGGGGCTGAGCGTAAAGGAGGTGACCAAGGCCCTGGCGGCGGACGCAAGTCCTGATGCCGTGTAAGTCATATCAAGCCCCGACTGTTTTCGGGGCTTGATGCTTTCGGCGATCGCAGTTTTGGTGGGTTCACTGCTCGTCGGTGGGACGCAGGGGATGGTGTTGGGCACGCTGGTTCAGGGCGTACCCAACCTGAACAACACTTACGGTTTTAGCGTTTTCAGCGGCAAGGTCCACCCCAATCGCGAATGACGTTCTATGAGCGTGAAGGATTATCGGGCGATCCGCCAAACCCGATGATCGCTTTGGTTTCCAGATACTCTTCAAAACCATAGACACCGTACTCACGACCATTACCCGATCGCTTATAGCCGCCGAAAGGAGCCATTGGATCCCAGGCAGGGTGGTTCAGATGGACTTGGCCTGCGCGGATACGGGAGGCAACGGCACGCGCCAGATCAAGGTTCTGCGCCTGAACATGGGCGCCCAGCCCATATACCGTGTCGTTTGCGATAGCGACGGCCTCATCGACCGTTTCATAGGGAAGGATGCACAGCACCGGACCAAAAATCTCTTCCTGGGCGATCCGCATGGCGCAATCTACCTCGGAGAAAACAGTCGGCCGGGCGTAGAAGCCTTTTTCAAAACCCGGTACGCGTCCTGGCCCGCCGCAAACGAGTTTTGCACCCTCGTCCAGGCCGGCCTCGATCATCGCTTGCACGCGATTGAACTGAGCCTCGTTGGCAATGGGACCGAGCACGGTCTCTTCCGATCGCGGGTCCCCGACGATGATCGCATTGGCGGTTGCTGCAGCCAGTGATTCGACCTCGGCCAGCCTGTGCTTCGGGACGATCATTCTTGTCGGGGCGCTGCACGATTGCCCGACGTTGCGAAACGCAGACATCACGCCCAGCGGGACGGCTTTGGCGAAGTCGGCGTCGGGCAGCAGAATGTTCGGGGATTTGCCCCCCAATTCTTGCGTGACCCGTTTCACCGTATGGGCCGCCGCCTGTGCCACCAGCGCTCCCGCGCGATTTGAACCAGTAATTGAAATCATATCGATATCGGCATGCGCCGCCATGGCGGCGCCGACCTCGGCACCACTTCCGTTCACCAGATTGAAGACGCCAGGCGGAAGGCCTGCGTCATGCACCAGTTGTGCAAAAAGAAGCGCGCTCAGAGGTGACAGCTCGCTTGGTTTCAAGACCACTGTGCAGCCGGCGGCAATCGCCGGAGCGACTTTCGCGGTGATCTGATAAAGCGGCCAGTTCCAGGGCGTGATGAGGCCGCACACGCCTATGGGCTCGCGTTCAATCGCGGTGCTGCCTTCAACGGTCTGGAAACGATAGGTGGACAGCAGATCCCGTGCGACCCGAACGTGTTCGGCCGCCAGGGGCACTTGCATAGCCCGTGCGGAGCCGATGGCGGCGCCCATTTCCAGGGAGATCGCCTGGGCAAACCGTTCTTTTCGTTCAAGGATGAGGTCGTAGATCCTTCCAAGGACAAGCGCGCGCGATGCGGCCGGGGTTGCCGACCACCCCGCGAACGCTGCGCGTGCTGCGGCTACCGCCCGATCGACATCCTCGGCCGATCCACGTGCAACCTCTGCCACAACTGCTTCACTCGCCGGATTGACCACCGGCAAACTGGCCGGGGTCGCGGGGGAAGACCAACGGCCGTCGATATAAAATTTATGGGACGTTTGCGGATCAACGCTGTAGCTATTAGAAGATGGTGTTGTCATCAAACGCGCTCCTTTAGAGCAGTAGTGGGCACTGTGAGCAGCAAAGGTGAACTGCCTCGACCTCGGGTTTCTGGGGTACTTGTAAATCACCAGAATATCGCCGTGGCGATCAGTACATGGCTATGCCGTGTCTTCCCGATAAACTAGCAAAGCGGCCTAGACTAAAAGTGCCGTTTTTGAAGTTGGCATGGGACAATCTGCTGAATCTGCCAGGCTAAACAGTGCTGGGCTTTTCATGCACGGGAATTAGCGCGGACAAGGCCATTTTGAGTATCCGGTGCCGGGAAATCCCGGTCTGGATCGATCACCTCGGGGAGGTGCACCGGAGCGCACCGCAAAGTCTGCCGATCGAGTCCTGCAAAACGGTGGTTTGTACCAGGCAGCCTGTACTTTTAACAATTTATGCAGCGTCGCTTGGTGTTGTAATAAATCCGTGATGCAGCACTGCACGTCTGTTTCCAGACGCAGCAACTGCCCTGGTCGCAATCCTCAGCGAATGGCCGGCGCACCAGCGCCCCCGGCCCTCAATGGACATCCCAAAATGCCTGCACCTTTAACCCCCGTAGAGACGAGTCCTGAACTTCCCACGCACGCCGACGTTGTCGTGATTGGCGGCGGCATTGTCGGGACTTTTACTGCCTATTACCTGGCCAAGCGCGGCATGAAGGTCGCACTGGTGGAAAAAGGACGCGTCGGTGCCGAGCAATCGAGTCGAAACTGGGGCTGGTGCCGTCAGCAGAACCGGGATGCTCGTGAGCTGCCGATGTCGACCAAAAGCCTGGATCTGTGGGAGCAGTTCGCCGCAGAAACCGGTGAGGACACAGGATTCAGACGATGCGGCTTGCTCTATCTCAGCAACAACGAAAAGGAACTGGCCGGCTGGGCACGGTGGGGTGAATTTGCCCGTACTGTCAATGTAACGACCCATATGCTGACCGCGGAACAGGCCGCTCAACGCGGCCGGGTGACTGGCAAGCCCTGGAAAGGCGGGGTCTTTTCACCGAGCGACGGTATCGCGGACCCCTCCCGGGCGGCCCCGGCGGTCGCACGGGCCATCATCAAGCTTGGAGGCACCGTGCACCAGGGTTGCGCAGCGCGTGGCCTGGAGACCGAGGGTGGCCGGTTGTCTGCAGTCGTCACCGAGAAGGGCACCATTCGCACCAAGCACGCGGTGCTCGCCGGGGGCGCGTGGGCCTCCTCTTTCTGCCGTCAGTACGGCATCCGGTTTCCCCAGGCGACCATTCGCCAGACGGTGATGGCGGTGTCCAAGGGCGGCAAAGAGATACCGGATGCGCTCCACACAAACGACATCTCCATGACCCGTCGTTCTGATGGAGGGTTCACGCTGTCCATCAGCGGCAGTGGACGTGTTGACCCCACTCCGCAACTTCTGCGCTTCGCCCCGCAGTTTTTGCCGATGTTCCAGCGTCGCTGGCGCAAGCTTGCGCCCGGCGGCCTGCAAGGCTTCCAGTCGGGTCATGAAGGCTTGGGCCGCTGGCAGCTGGACCAGCCAACGCCGATGGAGAGAATGCGAATTCTTGATCCGAAGGCAGACGCCAGGATCGTAGAATTGACTTACAAGCGCGCGATGGAGCTGGTCCCGCTGCTGAAGGCGTCGAAGGTCACCGGAGCCTGGGCAGGCTATGTGGACAGCACACCCGACGGCGTCCCGGGAATCGGCGAGATGGCGACCCTCCCTGGCCTGGTGCTGGCGGCGGGGTTCAGTGGCCATGGCTTTGGCATCGGTCCCGGGGCTGGCCACTTGATCGCCGACATTCTCAGCGGCGCCGAGCCCCTGGTTGATCCTCGTCCTTATCATCCGGACCGCTTCCGGTCTTCGGCGTGGGGCAAGGTCGCGGAATTCTGAAGACGGGCTGCCTGCCGACGCAGTTGCGGGCTGAGCTACCCGGCGCACGCTGTCAATCGCAAGACAATAAACGGGCGCGCCCTTTCAGGGGCGCGCCCGTTCTCGTTGCGCAGGCGCAGATTCTGCCGAATGAGCGTTTTTCGAATGGCTGGTCGGCGCACCATGACGGCCCGCAAAGCCCTTGAACAGAGGGTGAACGCCCGAGTCTGGGGCGTCCCGCACAGTCTGCTGAGCAAGCCCTGCAAAACGGTGCTTTGTGCCAAGCAGCCTATACTTTTAACAGTTTATGCATGGTCTTCAGGTGGTGTAATAAATCCGTGATGCAGCGTTGCTCCGATCCCTTCAGGACGAAGTAATTGCTTGCCCCCTCATGACCCTCACCATCACTAAGGACCGCACTCATGAGCTTTCTTCGTCCCAAGTTCATTACCTTTGACTGCTACGGCACATTGACCAACTTTCAGATGGGGACCATGACGCGCGAACTGTTCGCCGATCGGGTCCCAGCCGAGCAAATGGATCAGTTCGTCCAGGACTTCTCCGCTTATCGTCTGGACCAGGTGATGGGTGACTGGCGGCCGTATGACGAGATTCTCAAGACCGCCCTGGCGCGGGTCTGCAAGCGTTGGGGTGTCGAGTACAAGGGCGAAGGTCAACTCTATTACGACGCCGTACCGACCTGGGGTCCGCATGCCGATGTGCCGGCTGGCCTGGCGAAAATCGCCGACAAGATTCCCCTGGTGATTTTCTCCAACGCGATGGACGAGCAGATCATGTCCAATGTCGACAAGCTTGGCGCACCTTTCCATAAGGTCTTCACAGCCCAGCAGGCCCAAGCCTACAAGCCGCGGCTGGCCGCCTTCGAGTTCATGCTCGACAACCTGAACTGCGGGCCGGAGGACGTTCTGCATGTCTCCTCGAGCTTCCGTTATGACCTGATGTCGGCCCACGACATGAAGATCAAGCACAAGGCCTTCGTTGCCCGTGGTCATGAGCAACCGGCGAACGCCGCCTTTGGTTACCACCAGATCCCCGATATCGGCGGTTTGGCCGGGTTGGTCGGTCTCTGATTCTCAGGGCACTCTTCAAGGCAAAAGGGGTTAGACATGGGCAGTGAGTCCTATTGGCTCGATACCGCACCGGCATTCACCGGTGCTCAGTCCGGCGCGTTGCCCGGGCAGGTCGATGTGGCCATCGTCGGTGGTGGTCTCACCGGCCTGGCGGCGGCCCGGGCCCTGGCCTTGAAGGGGGCCAGTGTAGTGGTGCTGGAAGGAGGGCGGGTGATTGGCGAGGCTTCGGGGCGCAATGGTGGCCACTGCAGCACCGGCGTTGCCCAGGACTACGTGGCACTCAGTGCCAGCCTCGGCGCTGACAAGGCGCGTGCTTTTTATCAAGCCTATGAAAGCGCCGTGCAGAGCGTCGTTTCGTTGGTGGAGCAGGAGCAGATTGCCTGCAATCTCACGCGCAATGGCAAGCTCAAATTGGCGGCCAAGCCGATGCATTACGAAAGCCTGGCGCGCACTTGCGAGTTGATTCGGCGAGAGGTGGATGCCGATGTCGAATTGCTGTCCGCGCAAGAGGCCCGTGCCGAAGCCAACTCGATGCAGTTCCATGGCGGCATGCTGCAACGTAACGGCGTGCAGATGCATATTGGCCGTTTCGGTGTCGGGTTGGCCGAGGCGGCGGCCCGTCACGGCGCGTTGATCTTTCAAGAGGTGATGGTGAAGGACTGGAAAACCAGTGCCGGCGGCTATCAGGTCAACACCACCAAAGGCTCGCTGCACGCCAAACAGGTTCTGCTGGCCACAGGCACGTGTCAGCAGGGCGGATTGGGCTGGTATCGGCGGCGGATCGTGCCGGTGGGCAGTTTTGTGATCGCCACCGAAGTGCTGCCGCAGGCCCTGATCGACAGCTTACTGCCGGCACACCGCTCCTATGTCACCAGCCGCATGATCGGTAACTACTTTCGCCTGACGCCGGACAACCGCTTGCTGTTTGGCGGCCGTGCGCGGTTTGCCATGTCTGACAGCGTGTCCGACGCCAAGAGCGGCAAAGTGTTGCAAGCGGCGATGGTGCAGATGTTCCCGCAACTGGCTAGCGTGAAAGTCGATTATTGCTGGGGTGGCCTGGTGGACATGACCTCTGACCGGTTGCCACGGGCCGGGCAGCATGGAGGGATTTATTACTCCATGGGCTACAGCGGTCACGGGGTGCAAATGTCGGTGCATATGGGGCAGGTCATGGCTGAGGTCATGGCCGGCAAGGTCGAGGCCAACCCGTGGCGCGAGCTCGATTGGCCCGCCATTCCCGGGCATTTTGGCAAACCCTGGTTCCTGCCGTTGGTAGGCGCGTATTACCGGTTGCAGGACTACCTGCACTGAGTTCAGAGGCACGCTTTACGTCTCAATAAATTGCGCTAATCGCGAGCAATCGAGCCTTATCACTTAAGAAGGTAGAACTGACATGACTGACAATAAAAAGAACAGCGATTCACAGTTGATCACCGGTGAAGAAAGCCTGCGGGTTTTCGAAGGGCTCAATCGCGGCATGTCTCGCCGCAATGCGTTGCAAATGCTGGGATTGGCCGGAGTGGCCGTCGCGGGCGCCGGTAGTCTGTTCGGTACCGCCGGCAAGCTGTTTGCCGATGATGAAGCCGCAAGCCCTGGCAAAGGCAAGCCTGGCGGTCGTATCCGCGTCGCAGGCTCGAGCAGTTCCACCGCCGACACCCTGGACCCGGCCAAAGGCTCGTCGTCCACCGACTATGTACGCCATTTCATGTTCTATAACGGGCTGACTCGTTTCGACAGCCAGATGGTGCCGCAACTGGAGCTGGCCGAGCGCATCGACACCACGGACGCCACGCTTTGGGTGATCAGCCTGCGCAAGGAAGTGACCTTTCACAACGGCAAGGCGCTGACAGCCGATGACGTGGTGTTTTCCCTGTCGCGGCACAAGGATCCGATCACCGGCTCCAAGGTCCTGGCGGTGGCGTCGCAGATCGCCGAAGTGAAGGCGAACGGTCCTCACGAAGTGCAAATCCGATTGAGCGGCCCCAACGCTGAACTGCCATCGGTTCTTGCCATCTCTCACATGCTGATCGTTCCCGCAGGTACGAGCGATTTCAGCCAGGGCGTCGGTACCGGCCCGTTCAAGGTCAAGGAATTCAAGCCTGGCGTGCGTTCGATTGGTGTGCGCAACACCAACTACTGGAAACCCGGCTTGCCCTATCTGGACGAAATCGAATTCATCGCAATTTCCGACGAGCCATCACGGATCAACGCGCTGCTATCGGGCGACGTACACATCATCAACGAGGTTAACCCGCGTTCAACGGTCCGCATCAAGGCCAGCGCCAAGCATCGGGTCGTGGACTCGCCGTCGGGTAATTACACTGACCTGATCATCCGTCAGGACCAGATGCCGGGCAAAAGCCCGGAATTCACCGAGGCCATGAAATTGCTGCTGGATCGGGAACAGATCAAATCGGCGATATACCGCGGCTTCGCCAGGGTCGGCAACGATCACCCGATCGCACCCGGTGCACGTTTCTTCAACGCTGATTTGCCACAACGTACCTACGATCCGGAAAAGGCCAAGTTCCTGCTCAAAAAGGCCGGCATGGAAAATATCACCATGCCGCTGATGTGTTCGCCGGCCGCAACCGGTTCGGTGGATGTCGCCGTGCTGCTACAGCAGTCGGCCAAACAGGCCGGACTCAAACTCGACGTCAACCGCCTGCCGAGCGATGGCTATTGGTCCAACCATTGGGCCAAGCACCCGCTGAGCTTCGGCAACATCAACCCGCGGCCCAATGCCGACATGCTGTTCTCGCAGTTCTTCCAGTCCAGCGCACCCTGGAACGAATCGGGCTGGAAGAACGACCAGTTCGATCAACTGTTGTTACAAGCACGCGGTGAAACCGACGAGGCCAAGCGCGGCAAGATGTACGGCGACATGCAAGCCCTGGTACATGAGCATTGCGGTATCGGCGTGCCAGTGTTCATCAGCAACATCGATGGCGCGGATCAGCGGGTAAAGGGCTACGGCACCAACCCTTTGGGTGGTTTCATGGGTTACATGTTTGCCGAGCAAATCTGGCTGGAGGCTTGATGAAGGTTGGATTTCTGCTGCTACATTGCATGAGGATCGGGTGATGAATAGCACCACATTGTGGTTGATCTGCAGGCGCCTGGGCGCGGCGGTCTTGACCTTGTTCATTGTATCCATGGTTGTTTTCGCCATCACGGCGGTGCTGCCGGGTGATGCGGCGCAACAATCTCTCGGGCAATTCGCCACGCCGGAACAAGTGGCGGCCCTGCGCTTGAAAATGGGGCTGGATCAGCCCGGTGTGTTGCGTTACCTGCATTGGTTGATGAACCTGCTCAGCGGTGACATGGGACAGTCGGTGTCCAACGCCATGCCGGTCATCGATTTGATGGCCGGGCGGGTGCCCAACACCTTGATGCTGGCGGCCGCTACGGCGTTGGTGTCAGTGCCGGTAGCGTTGATGCTGGGCATCGGTTCGGCCATGGGCCGGGGCGGGCGCATCGACGGCTTCCTCAGTTTTTTCACGCTGACCATGGTGGCGGTGCCTGAGTTTCTGGTCGCGACCCTGGCGGTGTTGATATTCGCGGTGAACCTGGGCTGGTTGTCGGCACTGTCCTACGCCAGTGACATTACGTCACCCTGGCAATTCATTCGCACTTATGCATTGCCGGTGATGACGCTGTGCTGCGTCATTGTCGCGCAGATGTCGCGCATGACCCGGGCGGCCGTGATCGATCAGCTCGACAGCCCTTACGTGGAAATGGCCCGGCTCAAGGGTGTCAGCAAGACCCGCATCGTTCTGCGCCATGCCTTGCCCAATGCCATCGGCCCCATCGCCAATGCCATCGCCCTGAGCCTGTCCTACCTGCTGGGCGGGGTGGTTATTGTCGAAACGATCTTCAACTACCCCGGCATCGCCAGCCTGATGGTCGATGCCGTGACCAACCGCGACATGGCACTGGTTCAGGCCTGCACCATGTTGTTTTGTACGGCGTACCTGACGTTGGTGCTGATTGCCGACCTGTGCGCGATTCTTTCCAATCCGAGGCTGAGAAATCAATGAGCAATATCATTGTGAAATCGCCGACTACGAGCAAATCGGCGTTGGGCAAGATTTCCCACGGATCGTCCTGGCTCGGCCTGGTCGGCGCTGCGATGTGTGTGATGTGGCTGCTTGTGGCCATCTTCGGCCCGTGGCTGGCGCCGCATCCAGTGGGCGAAGTGGTCTCTGACAATATCTTCGACAGCCTGAGCGCTGCTTACCCGTTAGGCACCGATTACCTGGGCCGCGACATGCTTAGCCGGATCATGGTAGGCGCACGATTCACCGTCGGCCTGGCGTTGGTGGCTGCGGTGCTGGCCAGCACGCTGGGGACCAGCTGCGCATTGTTGTCGGTGGTGTCGCCCAAGTGGCTGGATGAGTTGATCAGTCGCCTGATGGACGCGTTCATTTCGATCCCCAGCAAAATGCTCGCGCTGATCATGGTGTCGGCCTTCGGCTCTTCGGTGACCTTGTTGATCTGCACGGCGGTCTTGAGTTACGCCCCCGGCGCATTTCGTATTGCCCGCAGCATGGCGGTGAACATCGAAGCCCTGGAATACGTGCAAGTGGCCCGTACCCGGGGCGAGCGTCGGCTGTACATCGCTTGCGTGGAAATCCTGCCGAACATACTAAACCCGGTGCTGACAGACCTCGGCTTGCGTTTCGGTTTCATCGTGCTGTTGCTCAGCGGCATGAGCTTTCTTGGCCTGGGTGTGCAACCGCCGGATGCCGACCTCGGGTCGCTGGTGCGCGAGAACATCGGTGGCCTCAACCAAGGGGCGCCTGCCATCGTAATTCCAGCGTTGGCCATCGGTACCCTGACCATCGGTGTGAATCTGTTTATCGACCGACTGTCCTCGCGACGTAGTCGACGTTCGGGAGGCCATTGAAATGAGTGAATTAATTCGAGTCCAGGACCTGCGAGTGGTCGCCTGTGGCGAGCTCGGCGAGGTGGAAATCGTCAAGGGCGTCAGCTTCTCCCTGCAACAAGGCGAAGTCCTGGCGTTGATCGGTGAGTCCGGCTCCGGCAAGACCACCATTGCCCTGGCGCTGCTCGGTTATGCCCGGCGCGGTTGTCGGCTGGCGGGTGGCGTGGTGCAAATCGGCGAACACGACATGTTGGCGTTGAGCGAAGGCGAACTGCAGTCTTTGCGCGGCAACCGTGTGTCGTACATTGCCCAGAGCGCCGCCGCGGCGTTCAATCCGGCGAAAAAACTGATCGACCAGGTGGTGGAGGGCGCGTTGATTCATGGCCTGGGCACCCAGGCTGCGCTTGAGGCCAAGGCCATCGAGTTGTTCCGCGACCTGGCCCTGCCAGATCCTGATCGGATCGGTCAGCGCTACCCCCATCAGGTCTCCGGCGGGCAACTGCAACGGGTGATGGCGGCCATGGCACTGATCAGCGATCCATTGCTGGTGGTGCTCGACGAACCGACCACGGCACTTGATGTGACAACCCAGATTGATGTGTTGCGGGCGTTCAAACGGGTGGTTCGCGAACGTGGCGCGACGGCGGTCTATGTCTCCCACGACCTGGCCGTGGTGGCGCAGATGGCCGATCAGATCGTGGTGCTCAATGGCGGCGAAATCTTCGAACAGAGCGCCACGGCGCCCTTGCTCAAAGGCCCGGCCCACGAGTACACCCGCAGCTTGTTGGCGGCGGCGCGACCGGACACGACCATCCGTCCACCTTGCGGCATCGCAGAAGAGACACCCTTGCTGACCATTCAGGGGTTGACCGCAGGCTACGGCAACAAGAACGCGCAAGGCATGCCGGCCATTCGCGTGTTGGAAGACATTGACCTGACGGTTCGCAGAGGGCAGGCCATCGGGGTAATCGGTGAGTCGGGTTCTGGCAAATCGACCCTGGCGCGGGTCGTGGCCGGACTGCTGGCACCGGCCCTTGGCGGTCTGACCTTTGATGGTCAGCCCCTGAGTGGCAGCCTGTCGTCGCGCACGGACGAGCAGTTCCGCCGCATTCAAATGGTCTTCCAGAATGCCGACACCGCACTCAACCCGATGCACAGCGTCAGCACCATTCTGGGCCGGCCGCTGAAGATGTATTTCGGCCTCAAGGGGGCGGCACTGCGCGAGCGTATCGGCGAGTTGCTGGACCTGGTTCGCTTGCCGCGCACGCTGGCTGAACGTCGTCCGAACGAACTGTCCGGCGGGCAGAAGCAACGGGTCAATCTGGCCCGGGCCCTGGCGGCCAAGCCGGATCTGATTCTCTGCGACGAGGTGACCTCGGCGCTGGATACCGTGGTCGGCGCCGCGATTCTCGAACTGTTGCGCGACCTGCGTCAGCAACTGGGCGTGTCCTATCTGTTCATCAGCCACGACATCTCCACCGTGCGAGCCCTGTGTGACGACATCGTGGTGATGTACAGCGGCCACAAGATTCAGGCCGGGACTCGCAAATCGTACGCTGAAGCACCCTTCCATCCGTATACCGACCTGTTGATCCATTCAGTGCCGGAACTGCGTCAGGGTTGGCTGGAGAGCTGCGGAGCAACGACCAGCGGCACGCTGCCGCCTATTGGTGCAAAAGCCGATGTGCCTGGGCTGTGCACTTTCCTCGGTCGCTGCCCGGTGCGGGTAGACGGTCTGTGCAATTGCGTTGCGCCGGCCCGTCGGACGATCGATGGCGGCAGTGAAATCCTTTGCCACCATGACAGTGCCGAGCTGATGAAAACCCAGCATTCCAACAACATGATCGTGGGAGCCTATGCATGAACGGGCGCGGCTGAGCGGGCCCTCCTGACGCCTTCATGAGGTGATGGTGTCCACCTGAGGTGGACACCATTTTTTTTTAAAGCCTTTTTTATCGCGCATGCGTAAAGAGCGCTGTTTTTATCCAAGTCCTTCAACAGCCTGACCATCGCCGAGCGCGTGCTTTGCCCAGTCCTGAAGCTCTCCGCAAAGTCTGCTGCGAGAGGCTTCGTAAACGGTGATTTGTTCCAGGCAGCCTATACTTTTAACCGTTTATGCAGTGTCGCTTGGTGGTGTAATAAATCGGTGATGCAACGTTGCATCGATGCTTTCAAAGCGGGGTAACTGCTTGCCCCCTCATGACCTCAACCATCACTAAGGACCGCACTCATGAGCTTTCTTCGTCCCAAGTTCATTACCTTTGACTGCTACGGCACATTGACCAACTTTCAAATGGGAACCATGACGCGCGAACTGTTCGCCGATCGGGTCCCGGCCGAGCAAATGGATCAGTTCATCAAGGACTTCTCCGCTTATCGTCTGGACCAGGTGATGGGTGACTGGCGGCCGTATGACGAGATTCTCAAGACCGCCCTGGCGCGGGTCTGCAAGCGTTGGGGTGTCGAGTACAAGGGCGAAGGCCAGCTTTATTACAACGCCGTACCGACCTGGGGTCCGCATGCCGACGTGCCGGCTGGCCTGGCGAAAATCGCCGACAAGATTCCCCTGGTGATTTTCTCCAACGCGATGGACGAGCAGATCATGTCCAACGTCGACAAGCTCGGCGCACCTTTCCATAAGGTCTTCACTGCTCAACAAGCCCAAGCCTACAAGCCGCGCCTGGCCGCCTTCGAGTACATGCTCGATAACCTGAACTGCGGGCCGGAGGACGTTCTGCATGTGTCCTCGAGCTTCCGCTATGACCTGATGTCGGCGCACGACATGAAGATCAAACACAAGGCCTTCGTCGCCCGTGGTCATGAGCAACCGGCGAACGCCATCTATGGTTACCACCAGATCCCGGATATCGGCGGTTTGGCCGGGTTGGTCGGTCTCTGAGTGGGGGCGTAAGTATGAGCGGTCGTTTCGTCAGGCTGGCCGAACAGGCTCGTCCAACCGTCCGGCTGACAGTAGACGGGACGCCCATCGAGGCGCTGCAAGGCGATACGCTGATGGTCGCGTTGCTGACTCAGGGCTCGGCGTTGCGCCAATCGGAATTCGATCCGGGGCGCCGCGCCGGCTTCTGCCTGATGGGCGCCTGCCAGGACTGTTGGGTCTGGACCCGGGGTGGCGAGCGTTTGCGCGCCTGCTCCAATGAAGTCCGTGAAGGCCTGGATATCGTCACCACACAACCGGAGGCGATATGGCCACTGCGCGGCTGAGCACTCGAGTCGTTATCGTCGGTGCGGGACCGGCCGGCACACGCTGTGCCGAAACCCTGGTCGCCGCTGGATTCAAGCCCGTCCTGATCGATGAAAATCGCCGGGATGGTGGCCAGATCTACCGTCGCCAGCCCGAATGTTTTACCCGGGATTACGCCACGCTCTATGGCACCGAAGCCGACAAGGCCGGGGACCTCCACCAGAGCTTCGACCGCTTGCGCGGGCAGATCGACTACCGCCCGGACACGCTGGTATGGAACCTGACACCGGGGCAACTGTGCTCTGTCAAACAGGGCATGCATACGACGGTGGATTACGACGCGCTGATCCTCTGCACCGGCGCCACCGACCGTTTGATGCCGATCGAAGGCTGGCAGTTGGCGGGCACCTATAGCCTTGGCGGTGCGCAGATCGCCCTCAAATCCCAGGCGGTGTCCATCGGCCACCGAGTGGTGTTCATGGGCAGCGGGCCGTTGCTGTATCTGGTTGCCAGTCAATACGTGAAGGCCGGCGCGGTGGTCGCGGCGGTGCTTGACACTTCGCCGCTGAGCAAGCGGATCCTCGCCTTGCCAAAACTGTTGGCGCGCCCCGGCTTGCTGTTCGCCGGGATGAAACTGCTGGCGCAGCTGTACCGGGCGAAGATCCCGGTGTATTTGGGGATCAAGCCCCTGCAAGTGCTGGGCGATGCCGCTCATGGCGTCAGTGGGGTGCGGTTGCGTACCGCCTCCGGAAAGACCCTGGCGGTGAAGTGCGACGCCGTGGCGCTGGGCTATCACTTGCGTCCGGAAACTCAATTGGCCGACCTGGCCGGCTGCCTGATGCGGTTCGATGAAGCGTCCAGCCAATGGGTCCTGGCCACCGATGAGGACGGTCGGACTTCAATCAACGGTATCTATGCCGCCGGTGACGGTTCCAGAATTCGCGGGGCCGATGCGGCTGAGTGCGCCGGGCGCCTGGCGGCACTGGCGCTGTTGCGCGATTTGCGACATCCGGTGGATGTCCGACAGGTCGAAGAGCAACGCCATGCCCTGAAAGTGATGGATGAATTTCGCATCGGCCTGGCGCAGGCGTTTCCCTGGCCGAGCGCTCAGGCCAAAGCGCTGCCGGACCAGGCGATAGTCTGCCGCTGCGAAATGATCACGGCCGGCGAGTTGCGCAAGGCCGTCAGTGAGAAGGGGGCCTGTGAAGTCAATCGGGCCAAGGCCTTCAGTCGGGTCGGCATGGGCCGCTGCCAGGGGCGTTATTGCTCCCAGGCCGGGGCTGAGGTGATTGCCGCCGCCGCGGGCGTCAGCGTGCAACAAGTCGGCCGGCAACGGGGGCAGGCGCCGGTCAAACCTCTATCGATGCTCACCGAGGAGGTGTCGCCATGACGGTACAGAAAGCCGATGTCGTGATCGTCGGCGGCGGCATCATGGGTTCGGCGGCGGCATTTTTCCTGCGCCAGCGCGGGCAGTCGGTGATTTTGCTGGAGCGCGACCAGATCGGCCAGTACGCCAGTGGCGTGAATTTCGGCAACGTGCGGCGTCAGGGGCGTTACCTCGGGCAGCTTGAGTTGGCCGATCGCTCGTATGGGTTATGGAAACGTCTGCCGGAGCTGATCGACGATGACCTGGAGTTCATCGCCAGCGGGCACCTGCGGGTGTGTTACCGCGAAGACGAGATCGTCGAGCTGCAAGCCTATGCCGACGCGCCCGAAGCAGTGCAGCTGGACTTGAAGATCTTTCGTGGCGACGAATTGCATAAGCGCTTTCCATTTCTCGGCCCGGATGTGAAGGGCGGCTCCTACGCCCCCCACGATGGTCACGCCAATCCGCGTCTGGCGGCCCCGGCATTTGCCCGCGCGGCACGACGCCTCGGTGCGCAGATCGAAGAGCGCACTGAAGTGGCCGAGGTGCAAAAGGTCGGTGGTGAGTTCAGCATCAGCACCACCGACGGTCGTCAGTTCAGCGCCGCTCAGCTGTTGATCACCGCTGGCGCCTGGGGGCAAAAGCTCTCGGCGCAGTTTGGCGAACCGGTGCCGCTTGAGACCAAAGGCCCGCAAATGGCCGTGACCGAACCGGTGCCTTACGCCTTGCCGACGGTGATCGGTGTGTACACCAAAATTGAAGAGGAAATGATTTATTTTCGCCAGATCCCCCGCGGCAACATCGTCATCGGTGGCGGCTACCGCAGCAAGCCCGACATGCTCACTCGTCGGGCTCTGGTCGAGCCTCGCAGCATCCTCAATCAGTTCGAGCAAATGCGTCGTCTGCTGCCGGGTGTCGGCAACCTGAACATCATTCGGGTCTGGAGTGGCATCGAAGGTTACCTGCCTGATTCCCTGCCTGTCATGGGGCCGAGCGGCACCGTCGATGGTTTGTATTATGCGTTCGGTTTCAGCGGCCATGGCTTCCAGCTTGGTCCGGGAGTGGGCGACGTGATGGCGGAACTGATCAGCACCGGTAGCACCAGCACTTCGATTTTGCCGTTTTCCATCAACCGGTTCGCTTCATCAGTCGAGCAACGGAGCAAGGTCTCATGAAATCCCGTGTATTGGAGATTCTCAAACGGTTGATGGCGTTCGACACCGTTTCTTCGGAGTCGAACATGTCCTTGATCGAGTACGTGCGCGATCTGCTGCTGACCAAGGGCATCGAGTCATTGATCGTCAAGGATGAAAGCGGTAAAAAAGCCAATCTGTTTGCCAGCACCGGTCCAAAGGAAGTACCGGGGATTTTGCTGTCCGGGCACACCGATGTGGTACCGGCAGCGGGCCAGGCCTGGACCTTCCCGGCGTTTCAGGCGACGGTGCAGGACGGGCGGATTTATGGCCGTGGCAGTTGCGATATGAAGGGCTTCGTCGCACTGGCCATCGACGCCATGCTCGATGCCGCCGATCATTCGTTGAACCGGCCGTTGCAACTGGCGCTGTCCCATGACGAAGAGATCGGCTGCGTCGGGGTGCGGCGTTTGCTCGACGTACTGCACCTGGCGCCAGTGCGGCCGTTTCTGTGCGTGATTGGCGAACCTACCAACATGCAATTCGTACTCGGGCACAAGGGCAAGGGTTCTTATCGCACTTACTGTCGCGGTCTGGAGGCACATTCCTCGCTGGCACCGCGTTCGGTCAATGCTATCCACGTGGCCTGCGATTTCATCGCCGCGCTGCGTCAAAGCCAGCAGCAGTTGCAAGAGCAGGGTGCTCAGGACCCCGATTACGATGTGCCCTACAGCACCGTGCATGTCGGGCAGATTGTCGGGGGCAAGGCGTTGAACATCGTGCCGAACCTGTGCACCCTGGATTTCGAAATGCGAAACTTGCCGGCTGACGACCCGGATCACTTCCTGGAGCAGATGCGCGAGCGTGCCGAAATGATCGTGGGCGAAGCGAAAAAACTGTCCAGCGTGGCGGCTATCGAGATCGAGACCCTGAACGTTTACCCGGGCCTCGACACCCATCCGAGCGTCGAAGCGGTGCGCTTTCTGAAAAATTTCGCGGCTCCAGGCACCGGCACCGCCAAAGTCTCGTTCGGCACCGAAGGGGGGTTGTTCAAACAACGCCTGGATGTGCCGGTGGTGGTCTGTGGCCCGGGTTCGATAGAGCAGGCACACAAGCCTGACGAGTTCATCGAAATCAGCCAGATGGAGGCGGGCGAGCATTTCCTGCAAGGGATACTGGGCTCGATGCGGTTTTAAGTATCCCGCTTGCTTGCGCTGAACATGCTTGTTCAGCGATGCCCGCTTGGCATCGGTAGCTCTACATCACTCGATTTTGAGCGGACACATCTGCATCGTCCAAGTGCGACGATAGCCCTCACCCACCAACAGTAGAGCCTGCCGTCGAATGCCGATTTTCAGCATTCGACGCTGCCGGAGCGGCGCTTTCAGCATCCTCGCCTGTGGCGACACCATAGACTGAAGGCTGTCTCGGAACAGGACTCGACCATGCTCAAGAATCGCCTGAAAGACCCCAGCCTGCTGGTAGAACTTGCTTACATCGACGGTCAGTGGATCAGCGCCGACGACGCCGCCACCCTTGACGTCATCGACCCGGCCAGCGGCCAGTTGCTCGCCCGCGTCCCCGCGATGCAAGGCAGCGAAACCCGGCGCGCCATCGAAGCTGCCGAGCGCGTCTGGCCGGCCTGGCGCGCACGCCCGGCGGCAGAACGAGCGGCGCTGCTGGAGCGCTGGTATCAGGCGATGATCGACAACCTGGACGATCTCGCATTGATCATGACCTGCGAGCAAGGCAAGCCGCTCAACGAAGCCAAGGGCGAGATCCGCTATGGCGCCAGTTTCGTCAAATGGTTCGCCGAAGAAGCCCGCCGGGTGTACGGCGAGACCATACCGGCACCCAGCGGCGACCGCCGTTTGCTCACGCTCAAGCAGCCGGTCGGGGTCTGCGCCGCGATCACGCCGTGGAACTTCCCCAACGCAATGATCACCCGTAAATGTGCACCGGCCCTGGCCGCCGGATGCACGATCATTGTCAAACCCTCGGACCTGACTCCACTGTCGGCCCTGGCGTTGGCGGTGCTCGCCGAGCGGGTCGGCATTCCGGCCGGGGTGTTCAACGTGGTCACCGGCATGCCCGCCGGGATCGGCGAAGAACTCACCGGCAACCCGACGGTGCGCAAGATTTCCTTCACCGGTTCCACCGCTGTCGGTCGATTGCTGATGCGCCAGAGCGCCGAACACATCAAGCGCCTGAGCCTGGAACTGGGCGGCAACGCGCCGTTCATTGTGTTCGATGACGCTGATCTGGAACAGGCCGTGGCCGGCATCATGCTCAGCAAGTTCCGCAACGGCGGCCAGACTTGCGTCTGCGCCAACCGCATTCTGGTGCAGGACGGCATCTATGAGCGCTTCGCCCGGCGCCTGGTGGAGGAGGTGGGCAAACTCAAGGTCGGCAATGGACTGGACGCCGACGTGAACATCGGCCCCTTGATCAATGCGGCAGCGGTGAGCAAGGTCGCTCGGCATATCGACGATGCCTTGGGCCAGGGGGCCCGTCTGCTCTGTGGCGGCATTCCCGCGGGCGACAGCCAGTTTGTCCAGCCCACGGTACTCGGCGAAGCCCATGCCGGGATGTTGCTGGCCAACGAGGAAACCTTCGGCCCCGTTGCACCGCTGATACGCTTTATTACTGAGGACGAGGCACTGGCCTTGGCCAACGCAACGCCTTATGGCTTGGCCGCCTATTTCTTCACCCAGGACTTGCGCCGTTCATGGCGGTTCGGCGAGGCGCTGGAGTTCGGCATGATCGGCCTCAACACCGGGATCATTTCCATGGAAGTCGCCCCATTCGGCGGTATCAAGCAATCGGGCCTGGGTCGTGAAGGCAGCAAGTACGGCCTGGATGAATACCTTGAAGTCAAAGCCTTCCACATCGGTGGGTTGTGATCCGGTCACCCTTTGAACAGCTATTGAGGAGCCAAGATTGATGAGCAAACCATTCAGAATCGCCGCGATTGCCGGCGATGGCATCGGCAAGGAAGTCTTGCCGGAAGGGCTGCGGGTACTGGAACAGGCCGCGAAAAAATGGCAACTGGATTTGAGCATCGAAGTGCTCGACTGGGCGCACTGCGATTATTACCTGGAGCACGGGCAGATGATGCCCGCCGACTGGTTCGAACAACTCAAGGGTTTCGACGCGATCTACTTTGGCGCCGTGGGCTGGCCGGACAAAGTGCCGGATCACATTTCCCTGTGGGGGTCGCTGCTGAAGTTTCGCCGTGACTTCGATCAATACGTGAACATCCGTCCGGTACGCCTGTTTCCCGGCGTGCCGTGTCCGCTGGCCGGGCGCGAAGCCGGGGACATCGACTTCGTGGTGATCCGCGAAAACACCGAAGGCGAGTATTCCTCGGTCGGCGGCAAGATGTTCGAAGGCACCGAGCATGAATTCGTGCTGCAGGAGTCGGTGTTCACCCGACGTGGCGTGGACCGGATTCTCAAGTTCGCCTTCGATCTGGCCCAGACACGACCGCGCAAACGTCTGACGGCGGCGACCAAGTCCAACGGCATTTCCATCAGCATGCCGTACTGGGACGAGCGCACGGCGTTGATGGCCGCGCAGTACCCGGACATCACTTGGGACAAGCAACACATCGACATCCTGTGCGCGCGGTTCGTGCTGCAACCTGATCGTTTCGACGTGGTGGTGGCCTCGAATCTGTTCGGCGACATTCTGTCCGACCTGGGACCTGCCTGCGCCGGTACCATCGGCATCGCGCCTTCGGCCAATCTCGACCCGGAGCGACGCTTCCCCTCGCTGTTCGAACCGGTCCATGGCTCGGCGCCGGATATCTACGGACAGAACATCGCCAATCCAATTGCGATGATCTGGTCCGGTGCCCTGATGCTGGACTTCCTCGGCAATGGCGATGAGCGCTACCGGGCGGCCCATGACGGTATTCTCAAGGCCATCGAGCAGATCATCGCCGAGGGGCCGATCACCCCCGACCTGGGCGGGCAGGGCTCGACCCAGGATGTCGGCAAGGCAATCGCCGCGGCACTTTGAGCTTAGGTACAACCGGTCGGTTTCAACGCTCTGCTTATTCTTGTGTGTCACCCTTTTAGCCCGTTCACACTGCGGGCTTTTTTTTGCGCGTAAAAACACGGAAAGTCTCTGCGCAAGATGACCTGTCAGGTGCCGTGCACAGTCGAACCGTGGCCAAAGGGTCCGTAGCAAATGATTGATCAAGGGGGGGCCGGCGGAGGAGAAAGCCCTCTGCCGGCGCTAACGCCGTTGGCGTTACTTGCAGGCGTAGAATTTGCGCACGTAGACGCTGCTCGTCCAGGCGCATGGCGCGCCTAGAGCCAGGAACACCGTATCGCCGGTGTTGACCGTCAAATGGCTGCCATCCGCCACTTGGAGAGTGATACTGCCTTCGAGCAGGTGCATCAATTCATGCATCGTGTGCGGTCGTGCCCGGCGGGTATAAGGAGTCGAGTCCCAGACGCCGATGCGCAGGTTGGTCGCTTCTTCGACGAACAAATTGTTCGAGCGACATTGTGGTGTCGGGCTCACCAGGATTTCTGCACCCGGTGGTGTCGAGGGAGAGAGCAGGGTCTGCCGGGGAAGAGGCGTCAGTCCGATATTGCACGCCTCGACAGGCTGGATATCGGCGCAGAATGCCCAGAGAGAGTCGGCTTGCGCCTCGATCTGAACCGAGGTCCCGCGGGCGATCACGGCGCTGTCACCCGGATTGAGTTGAAGCGAGCGATCCTGGCTCTGCAGGGTGACTTGCCCCGCGTGCACCACAATCATTTCGCTGTAGGGATATTCTTCGACACTGAATCGTCCGCTTGCCTTGACCACTCCGGCCGCAATGTCGTCAGCCGCGACATAGGCAATCTGCCTGTCGAACGGATCGTTGGCTCCCAGGTTGCCATCGGTAAACTCGGTTGAAACGGGACTGCCGTCGGCGTGTGCCAAGAGCACTGCAGTGGGTTCTAGCATGAGGGTGTTTCTCCGGGCGTGTGTGTTGTTAAACGGTGGATGTCAGGGTGGGTTGGTCAGCCGATGGCCTGAGTGACCAGCGCAAACTGACGCATGCCGCCGATCGCCTGCGGTGGCGTGCCACGAGCCATTTGGGCAACGGTGTCGACATGCTTCAACCCGGCTTCTTCCAGCCAAGGTGACAGTCCGCTGTCGGACGGTACGTCCATGCGCACGAATGCGTCGGGCACTTGGGCCAGCAACACTGCGATCAGGTGCTTGGCCTGTTCTGGATTTTGCGCAATGAGCGGGCCGATGCAGCGACCGCGACCAAATGGACGCAGCGTGGCGAATGCACGCAGTTGTCCCTCGCGCTCGATACCGACCGAGTGCTCGACAGTGTCGAACAGATCGTTGAGCACAGTGTGTCGGTTCAGGCCGCTGCCGGCGTTGGCCAGGCGGATCTGGTCGCTCCGATCGGCTTCGGTCAACGGGCGGCAGCGCTCGCCGGTTGCCAGTTCATTGGGTACAGGGGGCAGTGCATGCCCCTGATGTTGTTGAATATGCCCAAAGTCCACGAATCCCTGACTGGCATAAAGTGGAGCGCCGGCCAGCGTCGCATTGAGGATGGCGGTAAGCGATCCGCACGCCTCGAGTGCCAGCTCCATCAGCTTGCGCCCGATGCCTTGACCCCGGTACTCGTCACTGACGATCACCAGGCCAATGGTGGCGTAATCTCCCTGCGGACATGTGAAGGCGGTACCGATCAAGCGGCCTGCGTCTTCTACGACAAAACCTTTCGCGATGCGCTGCAACATGGCCCAGTCTTCCAGGCGGTGGGGCCACTTCAACTGCACGGACAACGCGTGAGCCAACGGCACATCGGCCGGGGTCATGGGGCGATAGCTATACTCGGGGCGTTGCGAATTGGACATGACAGATCTCCTTGGACAGGGAGGGTGACCGGTCGGATTTCTCCGCTGAAAGTAGGGGTATCTCACCTGGTGCGAGGCCTGACAAGAGGCTCTCGTTGATTCGGTAGATTCTGTAAGCGACAGCGCTGCAGGCCACAGTTACTGCTCAAATGGGCGGCGGTATCGGCAGCAAATACCGGGTCTGTTTTCCGCTGGCAAGCCAGGCAAAATGACGCTTTGCGAAAGGCTCATTGCTGAAAAAAATACGCCCGAATGGGCTAATGCCGATCAGCTAAGGATACTAATGTAGGAGCGAGCTTGCTCCGGGCGGCGTTCCGACGATGGATTCAAGAGCGCCGCGTTCAACCAGTAGATACGCGTTATCGTTAACGACCATCGCGAGCAAGCTCGCTCCTACAGGGGCCCCATTCAGTAACTTCGTTCGCGGTCGACCTGGCCGAGCATTGACTCGCCGCGTTGATGCCGGCGGATATTCTCCAACAACACGCTAAAGGCGCTTTCCGGTTGGGTCATCGCAGCGATATGCGGTGTCAGCAATATTTGCGGATGGTGCCAGAACGGATGATCCGGCGCCGCCGGCTCCTGTTGCAGTACGTCGAGCACCGCCGCGCTGAGCTGGCCGCTGGCCAATGCCTCAAGCAGGTCCTCTTCTATCAGGTGCCCACCCCGACCCATATTGACCAAGGCCGCACCTTTAGGCAGGTGCTGGAACAGCTCACGGTTGAGAATCCCTTTGGTCTGCTCGGTCAACGGCAGGACACACAGCACGATGTCGCACTGGCCGAGGAAGGCCGGAAGTTGCCTGGCACCCGCAAAGCAATCCACGCCTTCGATCTGATGTTCGCTACGCGCCCAGCCCGACAAGGCAAAGCCAAAAGGCTGCAACGTGGCCAGAATCTGTTGAGCCTGGGTACCGAGCCCCATCACGCCCACCCGGCGTTTGGCTGCCGGTTGCAGCAGGTGAGCCTGCCAGCACCGGGCCATTTGTTGTTGGCGATAACGAAGCATATCCCGGTGCAGGCTCAGCACAGCAAAAGTAGCGTATTCGCACATGCCGCGGGTGATGCCGGGGTCGAGTAAACGTACCACCGGCAGGTTCGTTGGCAGCTTGGCAAGGTCAAGCTGATCGACTCCCGCCGACAAGGCGAACAGGACCTCCAGGTTTGGCAACGCTGTTTCGAGGTCGTCCGGCGCCTGCCAGGCCGCCAGGTAGCGAATATCCTGCGGATCGCCGATGTCCGGCCAGGCGCGCCATTCGATATCGGGGGCATGCTCGGCGAACAGGCGCTTCCAGTGTTCGCCGCGCACCGGGTCGGCTTTATAGAGCAGGGCCATGGGTCATTTCTCGCATTAAATAGGGAGCCTCAAGCATGCCCGAGTGACGGAGCAGGATCTGTTGAATGATTCTGGGCAAACGCATGACGCTGCCTTGTAGAGGGCACATATCGGCAGATTCCATGGGGCCGGGCCACAGCTGAAGGATTCTGCTGTTTGCCCGGGTGAAAACAGTCGATCCGGATTTCTCAAGGGCCAAGTTCGGCTTAGACAATTGCGTCGAAAGCTTACCCTGTGAATCACGTCGCAGCCGCTACCCGGTTGCCAGACTCACCATGAGAGATGCCAATGAACAGTAAAGTCGAAGAAACCCCGAATTTGCTCCGTCAACGCGATCAATTCGTGCCACGTGGGCTGGTCACCGCACACCCGCTGGTCATCGATCGGGCCCAGGGTAGTGAAATGTGGGACGTGGACGGCAAGCGCTACCTGGATTTCGTCGGCGGCATCGGTGTGCTGAACATCGGCCACAATCACCCCAGGGTGATCGCGGCGGTGCAAGCGCAATTGCAAAAGGTCAGCCATGCATGCTTCCAGGTAGTGGCCTACAAACCCTATCTCGACCTGGTACAACGCTTGTGCGAATTGGTCGGTGGTGGCGAAGCCTACAAGGCGGCGCTGTTTACCTCCGGTGCAGAGGCTGTGGAAAACGCGGTGAAGATCGCCCGCGCGCATACCAACCGCCCTGCGGTCATCTCCTTTCGTGGCGGTTTCCACGGGCGCACGTTGCTCGGTACGACCTTGACCGGCATGAGCCAACCCTACAAGCAGAACTTCGGGCCTTTCGCTCCCGAGGTCTTTCATACCCCGTACCCTAACGCCTATCGCGGTTTCACCAGCGAGATGGCGCTGCAAGCCTTGAACGAATTGCTGGCGACCCAAGTCCCCGCGGACCGCGTAGCGGCGATCATCATCGAGCCGGTGCAGGGCGATGGCGGCTTCCTTTCCGCGCCGCCGGAGTTTCTCCGGGCGCTGCGGGTCCTGACCGAACAACATGGCATCGTGCTCATTCTCGATGAAATCCAGACCGGTTTCGGCCGCACCGGCAAATGGTTCGGTTTCCAGCACGCAGGCATTCAGCCGGATCTGGTCACCGTCGCCAAGAGCCTGGCCGGCGGTTTGCCGATATCGGGCGTAGTGGGGCGTGCACACATCATGGACGCGCCGTTACCCGGTGGTCTGGGCGGCACTTATGGTGGTAATGCCCTGGCTTGCGCGGCGGCATTGGCGGTGATTGAAGCTTACGAACAAGAGCAGTTGCTCGAGCGCGGTGAAGTGTTGGGCGAGCGGTTGCGTCAGGGCCTGCTGCGCTTGCAGGCACGTCACCCGCGCATTGGTGACGTGCGCGGCACCGGCTTCATGTTGGCGATCGAACTGATCAAGGACGATGAGGCACGCAGCCCCGATGCCGAACTCACCCAACAACTGATCGATCAGGCCAGGATTGGCGGGCTGCTGGTGATCAAGTGCGGGGTGTACCGTAATGTGCTGCGCTTCCTGGCGCCTCTGGTAACCGAAGAGGACCAGATCGACGAAGCGCTGGCGATTCTCGAGGCGGCATTGTCACGCGTGTTGAATTAAGCTCAAGCTGCGGTTGGCGCACCGTAGCACTGCGCCAACCGCGGCATTAGTAACGCATGGATTGATGAATGCATCATGGGAGGCTACACACCATGTACCTGACTGATTATCGTGCACTGCTGATCGATTGCGATGAAGTTCTGGTCGATCGGGATTCGGGTATCTGGACGGCCTTGCAGCCCATGCTCGAAAACCATCCGGGCCTGCCGGGCAGGGAAGAGGTGTTGGCTGAGTTTGACGAGGCAGTGCGCACCCTCTATCCACGGTTTTCCGAACTGGGGTTCAGTGGCTTGTTGTGCTTTGCGCATCGCCAGTTGGCCGAGCGTCTGGGGCTCAGGGCCAGTTGGGAAGAAGGCATGAGTTTCGCCCGTTCTGCGTGCAACTGGTCGTTGTTCGAGGACGCGCCCGGCGCCATGTTGTACCTGCGCAAATTCTATCGGTTGCTGGTGTACTGCGATCGTGACGCCGAAGATCGCGAACAGCTCTGCGAGCGTCTGGGGATTTCGTCCGAAGACTTGCATTCCCGAGCCAGTAATCCATTGGAGGATGACGCATGGTTGCTGGCCAACAAGCTGGTGCCTGAAGATATCCTGCAAATCTCCCGACCTCCGGCGCAGCCACCGAAGTTGGCCGGTTTGTGCCTGATCCGCCGTGGCCGTGAGCATTACACCCAGGAATGTTCTGCGGATTTTTACATTAACAGCATGGCCGACCTGGTCACTCAGCATCAGCTATCTTTGCGACGCTGACTTTGCTAAAACCACTGTATGACTGAATGGCAATCAAGAGGTACGCGATGGAAGGTTTGATCAAACTGGACCGAATTGATATCAGTATCCTGGTTGAACTTCAAAAAGACGGCCGAATGACTAACGTCAGCCTGGCCGATGCGGTGGGTCTGTCATCCAGTCCCTGCTTGCAACGGGTCAAGCGGCTGGAGTCGGCCGGGTATATTTCCGGGTATAGAGCCCATCTCAATCTGGCCAAGATCACTGACTCGGTCACGGTATTCACGGAAATCACACTCAGCGACCACAAGCGGGAGGACTTCGCCAAGTTCGAGTCCAATATCCGTCTGGTCGATGAGGTACTCGAGTGCCACTTGATCAGTGGCGGTTACGATTACCTGGTGCGTTTCATGACCTGCAGCATCCAGCATTATCAGGAAGTGATGGAAGGCCTGCTGGACAAGAATATCGGTATCTCCAAGTACTTCAGTTACATCGTCATCAAATCGCCAGTACTGAAAGATGGGGTGCCGCTGCGCAGGCTATTGCGTCACTAGTCCGGTAGTTTCTTCAACCGGTAAGCCAGCGCCGGTCGCGTCATCCCAAGCAGGCGGGCAGCCTCCGAGACATTCTGATTGGCGCGCGCCATGGCGCCCTGCAGCAGTTGTTCCTCCAGGTCATCCAGGCTCACCCCCAGGTCGAGCAGGCGCTCCACCCAGCTGTCTTCAGGCGCAAGCTCCTGGCTGACCAGCGTGCCTTCGCTCGACAAGCCGATGCTCAGTGCTTCGACAGACATATGCGGGAAGAGTGCTTCCACCGAAATGCTCTGATTGTTATCGGTGATGATCACTCCACGCTCTATGAGATTTTCCAGCTCGCGAATGTTGCCCGGCCAGTCGTAGCGAAGGCACGCCTCGCTGGCACGGTCGGACAGCCCGAGGGTTTTTTTCCGGTAGCCCAGGTGCAGTTTTTCCAGGAAATGCTCGATCAGCAGCGGGATGTCTTCGCGACGATCGCGCAGTGCCGGAATTCGAACGGGATAGACATTCAGGCGGTAGTACAGGTCGGCCCGAAATCGCCCGTCCTTCACGGCCTGGCCCAGGTCGTCGTGCGTCGCACCGATCACGCGCACATCGACACGTCGGGTCTGGCTGTCGCCCACCCGTTCAAGTTCACCTTCTTGCAGGACGCGCAGCAGGCTCGCCTGGGCGCGCGGGCTGAGTTCAATGATCTCGTCGAGAAACAGCGTGCCGCCATGCGCCCGTTCGAAGCGCCCCATCCGGGATTGTTGGGCACCGGTATACGCGCCTTTCTCCACACCGAACAGCTCGGCTTCGATCAAGTCTGGCGCAATGGCTGCGCAGTTCAGGGCGATGAAAGGACCTCCCGCGCGTTCACTGCGCAAGTGCAGGCTACGGGCGATGACTTCCTTGCCGACGCCCGTTTCGCCCAGCAATAGAACTGAGGCTTTGCCCGGTGCGACCTTGTCGATCAGATCGCAGGTCTTGCGGTAACTGGCTGAACGACCGATCCCGTAAAACTGGCCGGCACGCAGCTCAAGGCGTTGATTCATGTTCTCGACCTGAAGCTGCAGGGTGCGCAATTCATCGATGATGGGGTCGCTCTGGAAGTAACGCATGAACGTATCGGCATCCTCCCACTCTTCAGCCGGCTTGCCGATGATGCGGCACAACCGGTCTCCACAGCCGCGGCAGCTGACTTCCTGGTAGATGATCTGCCGGCCGATGAAAAATGACGAATAGCTGATCGCATAGCCGAGCAACATCCAGCAGATGGGCTGCTCGGAGTGCAGTTGTTCACTCTGGTGATTTTCCACTTCAAACGAGTCGATCCATTCGATATCGGCATAAAAGGTGCCTGCCTCGATATCGATGTCCATCACCAGCGGATTGACCTTGACCATGCCCTTGAGCGAGTGCAGTTGCGGTCCTATCAGGAACATGTCGATGTCACTGGCGTTGGGCCGTAATTTACGCGCCAGTTCTGCATCCTTGAGTCCGGATTGGTAACCCAGGCGCAGGAAAAAACCCTTCGCACGCTCTTCACCAATCATCTCGAGCAGCTCTCGACGGAACGAGGCCATCGACGAAACCTGCATCAGCAACATGCGCTGTTCATCAAGCCAGATCTTGCCTTCGCTGCCAAGGAAGTGGATGCGATCGGTCAGATCCTTGAGCAATGCTGAATGCTCGGAGGCTCGGTATTTCGTGGTCATGCAAACGCACCCCTATGTCTTTTTTGTTGGTGGGGATAACCCGGTGCCCATGCCCAGGCCGAGGCATTTTTCGGGGTGTCGGGTCGGCTCTTATCAATGATAGCCACCCCCTTTTTTCACTGCGCAATTCATACCCTTCAAACCGGCCTGGTTCAATGGGTCATTTGCTCGAATCGACCCTGTCGAGATTGACCAAATGATCAATCCGTCGACGTGGGCGCCCGGCGTGATGACCGCGATTCGCGGCACGATGTATTCACGACGAATGATTAACTATCTGTTTTATAACAGTTATTAATTTTGTTTCGAGCATTGTTCAAGCGCTGGCACCGTTGTTGCTCTTACCCCTCCATGACAACAGGGGGAGTACCCAAGCATGAACCAACCTGGCAGCACCTTCGATCAAATGCCGCGCTACGTCCGGGTACGCAGCGAGCCAGACGATGCTTTTGTCGAGTTCGATTTCGCCATCGGTCATCCCGAACTGTTTGTCGAGTTGGTGCTGCCGCATCAAGCGTTCAAGCAGTTCTGCGAAAGCAATCATGTGCAACACATGGATGCGCAAATGTCCGACGCCCTCGACGCCGATGCGCGCAAGTGGCGCTACGGCGATTCCCGCGACGCTTGAGCGGCCCGACGAACACCCAAAACAACAACTACAGGAGTCCACTCCATGAGTGTCGAGATCAAGACGACAACCGTCGAGACGATCCGCAACACCTTCAGCCACACCCGTCGCCGGTTTGGCGACAAGGTCGCCAGCCGCTACCAGGAAGCCAGTTTCGACATAGAGGCGACGACCAATTTCCATTACCGGCCGCTTTGGCAACCGGACAAACTGCTCAATGACGCCACACGCACTGCGGTGGTCATGGCCGATTGGTACGCCGTCAGCGACCCGCGCCAGTACTACTACGGCGCCTATGTCCAGGCCCGGGCGAAGATGCAGGAAAACGCCGAGCACGATTACGCGTTCTGCGAAAAACGCGAGATGCTCGCCAACCTGTCGTCGCAAAACGTCCAGCTGATCAGTTCGCTGCTGTTGCCCCTGCGCCACGCCGAGCTGGGGGCGAACATGAACAACAGCAACATCGCCGCCGATGGCTTCGGCACCAGCGTGACCCAGATGCACATGTTCCAGGCCATGGATCGACTGGGCATCGCTCAATACCTCTCGCGTATCGGGCTGATGCTCGATGACGGCGACGTCCTGCTCCTGGCCCAGGCCAAACAGCAGTGGCTGAACGCTCCGGCCTGGCAGGGGGTGCGCCGCTACGTCGAAGACACCCTGGTGGTGCGCGACTGGTTCGAGTTGACCGTGGCGCAGAACGTGGTCAGCGATGGACTGGTGTATCCGTTGCTGTTTCACAAGCTCGACGAACAACTCAGCGCCAATGGTGCCGGCCAGGTCGGCATGCTGACCGAGTTCATGCGCCTGTGGTTCGCCGAAAGCCAACGCTGGGTGGATGCACTGCTCAAGACAGTGATCAACGAAAGCGCCGGGAACAAGGCCCTGGTGGAGAGCTGGGTCGATCGCTGGAGCCAGCGTTCCATCGAAGCCCTGCGGCCACTGGTCGGCCTGGGCCTGGATGAATCGGCACTGGATGCGGTCTGCAGCGAATTCGCCGCCCGCCTGAAAAAAGTCGGCCTGACGGGAGTGAAGCCATGACGTCCCTGGTTTACATCAACCTGCAAGACACCGATTACGCGCGCTCGATCGTCGACGCCATCGCGCAAGACAACCCGCACGCCGTGGTCCAGCACCAGCCTTCGATGATTCGCATCGAGGCGCCGGGGCGCCTGGATATCCGCCGCGAAACCGTGGAGCAGATCACCGGCAGCCCGTGGGATATCCAGGAAATGCTGATGTACGTGATCACCCTGGGCGGCAACGTCGAGGAAGAAGACGACAGTTTTTCCCTGCACTGGAACAGCTGAGCGCCGTTGGCCAGCCGTCAGTGTTTGCTCGATAACAAGAATTCGGAGAGCCATCATGGCCGTGAAAAAACGCCTTAATGCCAAAGAGAAATACCGCTGCATGACCCGTGACCTGGACTGGGAGCCAAGCTACCAGACCCACGAGGACATCTACCCGCACGAACGTTTCGAAGGGATCAAGATCACCGACTGGGACAAGTGGGAAGACCCGTTCCGCCTGACCATGGACACCTACTGGAAATACCAGGCCGAGAAAGAGAAAAAGCTCTACGCGATCTTCGATGCGTTCTCGCAGAACAACGGCCATACCACGCTGTCCGACGCCCGTTACGTCAACGCGTTGAAACTGTTCCTGTCGGGGGTGACGCCCCTGGAGTACCAGGCGTATCAAGGCTTCGCCCGGGTCGGCCGGCAATTCAGCGGTGCCGGTGCGCGGATTGCCTGCCAGATGCAGGCCATTGACGAACTGCGCCACGTGCAGACCCAGATTCACGCCATGAGCCACTACAACAAGCACTTCAACGGCTTGCATGATTTCGCCCACATGCACGACCGCGTGTGGTTCCTTTCGGTGCCCAAGTCATTCTTCGAGGATGCGCGCACGGCTGGCCCGTTCGAATTTCTCACGGCGATTTCGTTTTCGTTCGAGTACGTGCTGACCAACCTGCTGTTCGTGCCGTTCATGTCCGGCGCGGCGTTCAACGGCGACATGGCCACAGTCACCTTCGGCTTCTCCGCCCAGTCCGATGAAGCGCGGCACATGACCCTGGGCCTTGAAGTGATCAAGTTCCTGCTCGAACAGCACGAAGACAACGTTCCCATCATCCAGCGCTGGATCGACAAGTGGTTCTGGCGTGGTTACCGCCTGCTGACTCTGGTGGGCATGATGATGGACTACATGCTGCCCAACAAAGTCATGTCCTGGTCCGAAGCCTGGGGCGTGTACTTCGAAGAAGCCGGCGGTGCCCTGTTCAAGGACCTTGAGCGCTACGGCATCCGCCCGCCCAAGCATGTCGAAGAAGCGAACATCGGCAAGGACCATATCAGCCACCAGGCGTGGTCGATCTTCTATCAGTACAGCCAGGCCACCAACTTCCACACCTGGATGCCGACTGACGAGGAGCTGGATTGGCTGTCTGCCAAATACCCGGACACCTTCGACAAGATCTATCGCCCGCGCTTCGAACACTGGCGTGCGCTGCAAGAGAAGGGCGAGCGCTTCTACAACCCGACCCTGCCGATGCTCTGCCAGATCTGCCAGATCCCGCTGGCCTTCAGCGAGCCGGATGACCCGACGACGCTCAGTCATCGCAGTGCCGAGCATGAAGGTGAGCGTTATCACTTCTGCTCCCAGGGCTGCTGCGACATTTTCCAGTACGAGCCGGTCAAGTACATCCAGGCCTGGCTACCGGTGCACCAGATCCTGCAGGGCAATTGCGGTGGGGCGGATGTCGAGTCGATCGTTCGCGACTACTACAACATCAATCCCGGCCAGGACAACTTCGAGTACCTGGGCTCCACCGAGCACCGGCGCTGGCAGGACTGGCACCCCAACGATCGCAACAGCACGCCGGCCACCCCCGTCGACCCGGACCTGCTCAAGACCGGTTGAGGCCCGATGCCGCACCACGGAGCGTACCGCGCGTGCGCTTCCAACGACCCGACAAGAATAAGGACAAGACCATGCCTGTCACTGCCATCGGCGCCTATGACGCCCAACCCCTGGATAGCCAGGATAAATTCAATGGCCTGCAACTGGTGTACCTGTGCTGGGAAAGACACCTGATGTTCTGCGCCCCGTTCACCTTGCCGCTGCCACCGGCCATGCCATTTGCCGAATTCATCGAGCAGGTGGTCAAGCCTTCGATCTCGCAACACCCGGATGCGCCACGTGTCGATTTCAACCAGGCGCGTTGGCGTCTCAACGATCAGCCGTTCAGCCCGGACAACGGGGCGAGCCTGATCGCCAACGGCATCGACCACAAAAGCCTGCTGCATCTGGATACCCCGGGCTTGAACGGCATTGCCGGCACTTTCAACTGAGGAACCGGTGATGAGCTACCAAGTAACCATCGAACCCACGGGTGAGCAGATCGAAGTGGAAGAGGGCCAGACCATCCTTCAGGCGGCGTTGCGCCAAGGCGTCTGGTTGCCGTTTGCCTGTGGCCACGGTACGTGTGCCACTTGCAAGGTTCAAGTGCTGGAAGGGGACGTGGACCTGGGCGCGGCGTCGTCATTCGCGCTGATGGACATCGAGCGCGATGAAGGCAAAGTCCTGGCCTGCTGTGCGATTCCACAAAGCGACATGGTGATCGAGGCAGACATCGATGCCGACCCGGACTTCCTCGGTCACCCCGTCGAGGACTACAAAGCCACAGTCACAAAGTTGGTGGACCTGTCGCCCACCATAAAGGGCGTGCATTTGAAACTTGACCGGCCGATGGCGTTCCAGGCAGGCCAGTACATCAACCTGCAATTGCCGGGGATTGACGGGACGAGGGCGTTCTCACTCGCCAATACCCCGAGGCAGGCCGATGAAGTTGAACTGCATGTGCGTCGTGTGGACGGCGGACTGGCCACGACCATGATCCACGATGAACTTCGCGCCGGTGATGCAGTAGAGCTGTCCGGGCCCTACGGCCATTTTTTCGTGCGTACCTCCCAAAGCGGCGACTTGATTTTCATTGCCGGTGGCTCGGGGTTGTCCAGCCCCCAGTCGATGATTCTCGATCTATTGGAGACCGGCGATACCCGGCGGATCGTGCTGTTCCAAGGCGCACGCAACCGGGCTGAACTCTACAACCGCGGGTTATTCGAAGAGCTGGCACGCGAATTTGCCAACTTCACGTACGTCCCTGCCCTCAGCCAGGCGGCGGACGACGCGCAGTGGACGGGGTTCAAGGGCTACGTGCATGACGCGGCGAAGCACCATTTCGACGGTCGCTTCAGCAGTTGCAAGGCTTACTTGTGCGGACCTCCGGTGATGATCGACTCGGCCATTACGTGCTTGATGCAAGGGCGGCTGTTCGAGCGCGACATCTTCATGGAGCGCTTCTACAGCGCCGCCGACGGCGCCACCGAGAGCACGCGGTCGGCGCTGTTCAAACGGATCTGAGCCTGACCGGATCCACCCTGGATAAATACCGGACGCTGCTGACCTCCCGACGGTCAGCAGGGTTTCGGCTGACTATAAAAACAACAAAAGGTCATCGACTATGACAGCTGTACCAAGAACGACCTGTGCCCGTCATCTGTGCCGTGCCGGCCTGAGCCTGCTGGCGGCCACCAGTGTCGGCGTTCACGCCACCGAAGGCGGCGGATCTTCCTATCCGATGGGCGCGGAAAACTACATGTCCGGCGCGATGCCGCCCCCGGGCCTGTATGCGCAGTTTTTCGTCGGTCACTACGAGGCCGATTCCCTGCGCGACAACAGTGGCGACAAAGTGCCGGTGGACTTCCGGGTGCGGGCCGACTCCATTGCGCCACGGCTGATTTGGGTCACCGAGCAACAGGTGTTCGGCGCCAGCCTGGCGTTCCATGCCCTCGTGCCGTTGGTGGACCTCAAGGTCGAGGTCAACGGCCAGTCGCAGAGCAAACAGGGCTTGGGCGACATCATCTTCGGCCCCGCACTGGGTTTTCATCACAGCGAAAAGCTGCACAGCATCCTCGCCCTGGACTTTATCGCCCCAAGCGGCGAATACGATCGCGGCGACCTGGCCAACATCGGGCGCAATTACTGGGTCATCGAACCTGTACTGGCGGTGTCGTACATCGACCCCAACGGGCTCAACATCGACGCCAAAACCATGTACGACTTCAACCTGCGCAATAAAGCCACCGACTACCGTTCCGGCCAGGAACTGCACATCGATTACGCCGTCGGCTGGGGGCTGGGCAATGGCTGGGTGCTGGGCGTGGGCGGTTACGTGCTGCAGCAGACCACGGACGACCGTCAGGACGGTGATCGAATCAAAGACAATAAGGGCAGGGCGCTGGCGTTCGGTCCTTCAGTGAAATACACCAGCGATAAAGGCTGGTTCCTGACGGCCAAATGGGAGCAGGAATCCGAGGTGCGTAACCGGGCGCAAGGCAATGCCTACCGGGTAAAGTTGACAGTGCCTTTTTGACCGGTGTCCTGGTAGAAAAATTTATATCAGGTTAGTCAGCTGTACCGACGGCCGAACCAGCCAAAAGCTTGGGCTTTCCGGCGTGGGTCAGCTGATAGGCAATGGCCAACCAGATGAACCACCCCGGCATGACCATCAAGGCAATACGGGTGTCAGGTCTTAACGCCAGCAAACAGAGGACAAAGCCCAGGAACGCCAGGGAGAACCAGGCCATCGGCACGCCGCCGGGCATTTTGTAGGCCGATTGCGCATGCAGGTCGGGCCGGCTTCTGCGGTAGGCAATGTACGACGCGAGGATGGTCGACCAGGTGAAAATCACGAGGATCGCCGACACGGTCGAGACGATGGTGAACGCTGTCATGACTTCCGGAACGATAAACAGCAACAGGACGCCCACCAGCATCAACAGTGTGGTGAACGCCAGGCTCGCCAGGGGTACGCTACTGCTCGACAGGCGTCGGAAAATCCCTGGCGCATTGTCCTGGTTCGCCAGCCCGAACAACATGCGGCTGGACGAAAATACGCCGCTGTTGGCGGAAGAGGCGGCAGACGTCAACACCACGAAGTTGACGATACCGGCTGCTGCGGGAAACCCTGCAACCAGGAACAGTTCGACGAAGGGGCTCTTGTTGGGCGAAACCTGGTGCCAGGACGTCACCGCAATGATGCAGGCCAGAGCCAGCACATAAAACAGGATGATTCTCAGCGGAATCGAGTTGATGGCCTTGGGCAGGGTCTTCTCGGGGGAGCGGGTTTCCGCGGCGGCGATGCCGATCAGTTCGGTGCCGGCAAATGAGAAGATTGCCATTTGAAAACCGGCAAAAAAACCGAACAGGCCGTTGGGGAAAGTTGCCTGTTTGTCCAGCAGGTGGCCCAGGGATGCCGTGACGCCATTGGGGGAGACAAAGGAGCTGGCGATCAGCACCAGGCTGACGCCAATCAGGGTCACGACGGCAATGATCTTGATGATCGCGAACCAGAATTCCACTTCACCGAACAGCCTGACCGTCAGCACGTTCAAGGCAAACAGCGTCATCAGCATACCGATGGCCGGAATCCAGGCGGGTACACCGGGGAACCAGTATTGAAAGAAGCCGCCGACCACCACGGCATCGCCTATCACCGCGACGCTCCAACTGAGCCAGTACGACCAGCCGAGGAAGAATGCCGCCCGCGGGCCCAGGTAGGTACCGGCAAAATCCGCGAAGCTTTTGAAGTTCAGGTTGGAAAGCAACAGTTCGCCCATGGCGCGCATGACGAAGAAGACGAACATCCCGATGATCATATAGATGAGGATGATCGATGTGCCGGAGAGGGCAATGATCTTGCCGGAGCCCATGAACAGGCCGGTACCGATGGCACCTCCCATGGCCATCAGCTGGATGTGACGATTGCTGAGCGTGCGCTGCAGCGCGGGTTGTTCAACCCGATCGGACGAAGTCGATTTCATTACAAAACCTCTTGATTTTATGTTTTTGAGTTTTGGCAGAAAGTGGCTGGCTAGCGTTCTTGTTAGAGATGCAAGGCTACTGACGGTGGGTGGCAGGGCTTCGCGTTCACGACAGGGTGAGTGGCCCCTTGGCACGTTGCTCAGGGGCATCACCCAGGGCTATCAGCTGGCCGTGCGCAGTCGCGAGGGAATAATGGCCGGCTGCTGATCAAGCAGTTGGTAGAGGTTTTTGATGTTGGCAGGCGTTGGCACCAGATGGATGCGCTCACCGATCGCATGCTCTCGCGCCAGGTCGTGCATGTAGCGCAGTGACGAAAAGTCTTCGAGGGCGAAACCCACCGAGTCGAACACGGTGACCTGTGCGTCGTTCTCGCGCCCCGGGACTTCGCCCAGAACAATCCGGAAGAACTCGACGACGGGAAAGTCGGGCTCCAGCTGTTGAATATCGCCTTCGATCCGGGTTTGAGGTTCAAACTCGACGATAACCCGGGCATTGCGCAGGATCTCGGCGTGCAGTTCGGTTTTCCCCGGGCAGTCGCCGCCGACGGCATTGATATGCATGCCGGGCTCGATCATCTCGGGCGTCAGAATCGTTGCATAGGCCTTGTCGGCGGTGACCGTGGTGACGATGTGCGCGCCCTTGACCGCGTCCTGTACCGAGTCGGCCAGAATCACCTCGATATCCGGGAAGGCGGACAGGTTGTGCTTCAACTTGAGTGAAGCGTCGCGGTCGATATCGAAGATGCGGATTTGCTTGATCGACAGCATTTCGTGGAAGGCCAGGGCCTGGAATTCGCTTTGGGCGCCATTGCCGATGATTGCCATGATACTTGCACCCGGCCGCGCCAGGGACTGCGCGACCAGGGCGGAGGTCGCGGCAGTGCGCACGGCGGTGGTCAGCGTGAGTTCGCTGAGCAAGGTTGGATAGCCGCTGTGGACATCGGCCAGGACACCGAAGGCCATGACCGTCAGCAAGTTCCTTTGACCGTTGTCCGGGTGACCATTGACGTATTTGAACGAGTACTGTCGGCCATCGTCGGTCGGCATCAACTCGATCACACCGTCGGCCGAATGATTGGCGGTGCGGGGCGACTTATCGAAGTGCGCCCAGCGTGAGTAGTCAGCTTCGATGTAAGCCGCCATGTCGCGGATTGCCCGACGGATGCCCACCTTGGCGAACAGGCGTGCGGCATGATCGACGTCTATAAAAAGAGTCATGTTGTTATTCTCCGATCCAATAGTTAAAACGTTGCAATTTCAGCGTAAAAACCCTGTAGGAGCCGGCTTGCCGGCGAAGGCGTCTTCATGACCGCTGCAAGGCTTGAGACTGCCTTCACCGACAAGCCAGCGCCTGCCATCAACTCAGGCACGTTTGCTCTCATAGCCATGCAGCACGTTGACCGCATTGATCCCGATTTCATCGACCATGTAGCCGCCTTCCATCACGAACAGGGTGGGGCAACCTACACCCGCGATCAGCTCGCCAATGCCGATGAAATCCTCACTTTCCAGCAGGAAGTGACTGATGGGGTCGTCCTTGAACGTGTCGACGCCCAGTGAAACAACCAGTACTTCAGGGGCAAATTGCTGGAGTTTCTTGCAGGCGTGGAGCAGGGCGGTGCGGTAGCTTTCCCAGGTGGTGTTCTTCGGCAGCGGATAATTCAGGTTGCAACCTTCGCCGTGGCCAACGCCGACTTCGTGGCTGAAGCCCGAGAAATACGGATAGGACACCGCCGGCTCACCGTGCAACGAGACAAACATGACGTCGCCACGCCCGTAGAAAATGTTCTGGGTGCCGTTGCCGTGATGAAAGTCGACATCCAGTACCGCGACACGTTTGGCGCCTTGGGTAATGGCCTGCTGCGCGGCAATGGCGGCGTTGTTCAGATAGCAATAGCCGCCCATGTATTCACGCGCTGCGTGATGGCCGGGCGGGCGGCACAAGGCAAAGGCACTGTCGTGGCCTTCATCGATCAACGCCAGCCCGGTCAGCGCGATATCGGCGCTGGTTTTTACCGCTTGCCATGTCGTGGCGGTAATGGGCGAGCCGGCGTCCATCGCGTAAAAACCCAGCTTGCCATCGATGAACGTCGGCACTTGCTCATTGGCCAGATCGCGCACTGGCCATACCAGCGGCAAGGCATCGTGGGTACGTCCGGTGGCGCACCACTCAGACCAGGCGGTCTCCAGGAAGGTGACGTAGCGCTCGCTGTGCGCGTTGACATAGCACGACCGGTCAAATGCTCGCGGCTCGATGATCTGGCCAAGCCCTACCTGCTTGACCCGTTTATGCACGGTATCGGCCCGGCTGGGCTGTTCGAAGGACGGTTTGAGCACGCCGTCTTTCAATTCGGTGCCATGGTGCAAACGGTGGGAATCACTGAAAACTGTAAACATTCTGCGCATCCGTTGAGGTGAACCAGTGCAAATATTTTGTTCTGGTACGGCAGCGCTTTCTTTGCTTTATGTTCAGGGTTTGGTAGATTTTTCGGGAGAATTTACTTGGGAATGGCGTAATGCAGAAAAAAATATCCAGGCGCATTAGTCTCGACGACACCGACCTGGCGATTCTCGCGTTGCTGCAGGAAGACGCGAGCATTTCCAACGCCGAGCTCAGTGAGCGACTGTCGCTGAGCCTTACGCCGTGCTGGCGGCGCCGTAAGCGGATGGAGGAGGCGGGCGTGATCAAGGGCTACCAGGCCAACCTTGATCGACGCATGCTGGGGCTGGATATCATGGCGTTCGTGCACATCCGTTTCTCCACCCACGCCGATCACGCGCCCGACGCCTTCGAGGCGGTGATTGCGCAATTGCCTGAAGTGCTGTCCTGTCACAAGATCACCGGGGATGCCGATTACGTGCTGCAAGTGTTGGCAGAGGATCTTGATAGCTACAGTGATTTCATCGAGCAAGTGCTCAGGCGCCAGGTGGGGATTGCGTCCATTCAATCCAGTCTGGCTTTACGGGAGGTCAAGGCCAGTAGCCGGATTGCGATACCAAAATCGAGCAGGGACTAAGCGGACAAGGGTTGGACCACTTTTGGGCTGGCTTGTTTAAGCGCCCTACAGCTTACTTCCTGTGAACTACAAGACCTTGCGTCGTTGCCTACAGGTACGCCAGAATCCGCCGGCTTGTGCGCCTTGGGGTTGCTCGGTAACTTGATTCGCGTCACTGCCCATCAGTGATCGGGTTTAGTCGCCCGTCGATGTCAAGACGCACAATGTCTCTATCACACAGGTATCTCATGCCTGTACTTGATGGCGGTTGTGCGCAGGGCGCTTCGGCGCGCCGATTTCTTGGCTCATCGGTCGACTAACCTGTGCACAGCTGCCTCCCTTTCGTTTAGTCGCGAATTGGCTGCAGCCTTACTCCTAGAGAGGAATAGAGCCAATGTTCAAGGTTACACCGAACCCCCCGGACGCCGATCCGGAATCCCGATACGAACCCGATTCAAACAATCTCAACGAGGCTGCCGAACGAGCGCTCGGGGTCCACTTTCCTTCGACTGCCGACATCAAAGCTACCCCGCGCACACCCAGCACACTGTTTACCGTGGACCCGAACGCCACAACCGAAACCCTGGTGGTTTATCTGGTCGAGACCCTGGCCTCGGTTGATGTGATGGTGCATCAATTGGTGGATCATCTGGAGGGCGGGTCGCGCAATGCGCTGCTGGGTATTTCGAACAGCGTGATGCTGGCGGAGATCACTGCGAACCGGGTGCTGGACCAGATCGATCCGCCTGAGTAGTTATTCCAACGGCAAGATCCATATGCCTGTTTGACGGACATCTTTATGCGCCTGCCGGATCAAGTAAGCGTCTGGAGAAGTCACCTTCCTACTCCAGCATTAAGGGCGGTGGTGTCCGCGTTTTGATCGGACACAATTACTATTAACGCCATAACGCGGTCGAAAATCAGATAAGGCCACGGGCATGGACGCTCGAACTGGTTGTTCGCCGGATCGCTACGCAGCGGCAAACGGGCGGCAGCAATCATGAGCTTGATCCAGTCTGCCCGCATGAATGGGCATGATCCGTATGCGTACCTGAAGGACGTTCTTACCCGGCTGCCAACGCAGCGGGCGAGTGAGATCGCTCGACTGCTGCCATATCAGTGGGGCACTGTTAATTTATCGGAGATGGCAACGTTTTAGAGTGGCTGAAAGCGAAATGACAAAAGAGACGGCACGTTACATCTTGATCACAGGCGCGGCAGGTACCGGCACCACGACCTTAGCGGATGCTTTAGCAAAGGAACTGAGCACAACTCACCTGGAAGCAGATGATTTTTTGTGGCTGCCCAGTAACCCGCCATATCAGCATCTGGCAGACAAAACGCAACGAGGAGAGCGCTTGCTACAAGAAATGCGCTCTCATGGCCGTGCAGTGGTTGCCGGATCAGTAATGGGCTGGGGTCAACCGCTTGAGAGCGAATTTGATCTTGTGGTGTTCCTTTATCTTCCTGTTGAACTCAGATTAGAGAGACTAAAACGTCGAGAGGTAAAACGCTTCGGTCAAGCAAAGCCGGAGTTTCTGGCTTGGGCAGCTCAGTATGATGAGGGGGGCGTCCCTGGACGTAGCTTGGCCAGGCATCAGGAATGG
>Ga0247818_10000020_pt1 | contig 89608 bp, 82 predicted proteins | sample 13C_Glucose_Day1_FD_192424 | JGI IMG/M metagenome (GOLD analysis project Ga0247818, IMG submission 192424) | Soil microbial communities from agricultural site in Penn Yan, New York, United States - 13C_Glucose_Day1 | ecosystem: Environmental > Terrestrial > Soil > Agricultural land | place...
CACTGAAGTGGGCGCATCGCACTTACGAGCAACTGGTCAACAGCCCAAAACGAGAACTTAAAATCTTCACCGAACGCGAAGGCGGCGTGCAACATTCCAGCTTCGACAACAGCATCAATGCGGGTCAATACATCGCCGACTGGATTGCCGAAACACTGGGCGGCCACACCGCTTAAAAAGCTTTGCGAAACACAAAAAAAACGCCGGACAGCTCAAGGCTTTCCGGCGTTTTTTTCATTGATCGCTATGCGGGCTCAGTTTGGCGCTCGGGTACCATGGAACGAGGTGATCTGCCACCCTTGCTCACCAAACGCCCACACCTGCGTGGCAAAGCCCTCCCCGCGAATCGACTGGTCACCGCCCCGCTTACGCAACGTGTTGCACTGCGTACCGGTCATGACCGCCAAGCCTTCGCCATAAAAGCGAATCAGTAATTCGCCCCGCTCGATGTCCAGATACTCTACGGCGCTTTTCGCATACTCCAGATACTGAGCCTTGCCTTGCACCAATCCCGTGGTGTGCACATACACCAGATCATCGGCGAACAGCTCGGCGACACGCGAATAATCTTCCTCTACCAATGCCCGACGGCGCTCTTGCTCAAGTGCCAGGAGTTCAGCTGTTACGGCTGCGGTGGTCATGGGGACTGCTCTCTATGAATGATGAGCGCGCACCATAGACGCCCGGTCAGGCTCATAAAAAATCGCCAATCACGATGCCTGTCATCGTCACTTGCGATACCCGCCCCTTGGTCCTGACCCGCGTCGCAAAGCCCCACGCTTCCTGACGCACAGCAGCTATCGACGCCATCAATACGCGAGCATTGATACAAGTTGCTGGTGGCTGCCATGGCCCTACCCTAGCTTCGCTTTGCATAACAATCAGCAAAGTGAAACTGCCATGAATGCCCTGCACCTGAAATGCCAGACCTTGTTCGACGGTACTGACCTGCAAACCCGTCAACAGCAAACCCTGATCGTGGAAAACGGACTGCTGTCCTATGTCGGGCCAACGGCCCTGGCGCCACAACCGCAACCAGGAGACACCCTGCTGGACGCCGGCGATGACTTTGTCATGCCGGGCCTGGTGGATGTGCACACCCATTTGGCTTTCGGCAACGCGCAGAGCGAAGAAGACATTGATATCTGGACCAGCGACGAATTCCGCGCACTGCGTGGCATGTTCTTCGCCCAACATGTGCTGGCGGCCGGCGTGACCAGCATGGTCTGCCCGGGCGATAGCGGCCAACTCAGCATCGCGGTGCGCAACGCAATCGCTGCGGGTTTGTTTGAAGGCCCGCGTATTGCGGCCAGCAGCCGGGTCATCACCAATCGGCAGAGCCTCAACGACTGGTTCCCAAGCCGCGTAGGCGCTCCGGAATTTTTTACTGCGCGCCTGGTTACCAGCCGCAGCGAAGCGCTGGCTGAAATTCGCAAGCAGGCCAAGGACGGCGTCGACTTGATCAAAATCGCCATGGACGGCACTCACCGCCGCCCGAATGGCGAAATCATCGCCGCGTTCACCGCCGAAGAAACCCACGAGATGGTCGAAGAAGCCCATCGCCTGGGCTGCAAAGTCGCAACCCATGCCTACGGCCGCGAAGCTGTGATGTACGCCGCCCGCGCCGGTGTCGACCTGGTGTTCCATGCCTTCCACATGGACGACGCGTGCATCGAGGCCCTGCTCGACGCCGGCAGCATCCTCGCGCCGACCATGACTTTTCCGCAAAACACCGTGGACTTCTGCCAACCCCACGACCCGGCCATCACCACCGGTTACGCTGGTTACTGTGCCCGCACCCTGGAAATCGGTTCGGCGGTGCTCAAACGGGCCAAGGCCGCTGGTGTGCCTTTCGCGTGTGGCAGTGACAGCGGTTTCGCGGTAACGCCCTATGGCGAGTGGCACGCTCGGGAGCTGGAACTGCTCGTCACCCGATTGGGCTTCACCCCCGCAGAAGCCCTGTATGCCGCCACCAATGTGGGTGCGCGCTGTATGCCACGCAGTGAAACCATCGGCACCCTCGAAGTGGGCAAGCAAGCCGACTTCCTGTTGCTCGACGGTTCGCCATTGCACGACATCCGCATCCTGCAAGACCGCTCTCGCCTTAAAGCCGTGTACAAGGCTGGCCACTCCGTGCGCATGGAGCGCAGCCCCTACAACCCCAAACAGGTATCCGATTTCAACTCGTTGAAGTGGACTGACCTTTACACGCGCGACCGCGTAGCCCAACTGGGCAAGTGGGCACAATGAGGACCACCACCATGCAGCCACTCGACTTATTGACCGCCACCAACATTGCCAGTACCGCCATCAACATTGCCCGGGAAACCGGCATCAAGCCCCTGGCGGTCGCGGTGCTGGATGCTGCGGGTCATCCGCTGGCCATCCTGCGTGATGAAGGTGCGAGTTTCCTTCGACCACAAATCGCCACCGGCAAGGCACGGGGTTGCCTGGGAATGGGTTTTGGCGGACGAGAACTTGCACGGCGCGCGCAAGCGATGCCGGCATTCTTCGACGCCATCAACAGCCTGACTGGCGGCGAAGTAATACCCGTCGCTGGCGGCGTTCTGATTCGCAACGCCGAAGGACTGATTCTGGGCGCCATTGGCGTCAGTGGCGACACCTCGGACAATGACGAACGCTGCGCCTTGCAGGCGATTGCCCAGGCTGCGCTGGTGGCGGACAACGGCGATCAGCTGTCTTACTGATCAAGCAACGCGGCCTGCGCCGATAACAGGCCGCGAAACCACAGCATGGCCGGGTCATGGTCCTGATAAGGATGCCATTGCAGTACCTGGACAGCGTCGGGAAATGCCAGCGGTGCCGGGTGAATACGCAACGGATAATGTTGAGCAAAGCGTTGCGCCTGTCGACGAAATACGGTGGCAATCCGCGCAGTACCGACGATGAATTCGGGCATCAACACGAAGCTTTCAAGGGCCACCGCCACTCGCCGTTGAACGCCCAACTCATGCAGGTGCGCGGCATCCATCGCCAGGTTTCGGCCATCGGCAAACTCGCGAACCACGTGTTCCGCACCGCAATAGTCGGCCAGGCTCAAGCCTTCGGCGAACCGGGGTTGCCCAGCGCACACGATGCAACAGAGCTGGTCGGTCATCAGGGGTACATGGGGGTACGCCGGGTTCAATCGCCGTTGAGGCACAATCACACAATCACTGCGGCGATAATCGAGCGCTTCGCTGACCACGTCACCGTCACGCGGCACCGGCATATCCCGCAGACTCAAGCGCACGCCAGGGGCGACTCGGGCCAATTCAAGACTGACGGCCGGCAGCAGGACGCCAGCCACGTAGTCGGAAGCCACCAATGTGAAGTGTCGGTCGCAACTGGCCGGATCAAAGTTGACCGGTGCATCGACAATCTCACGGGTCAGTGCCAGCGCTTCACGCACCTTTGGAAGCAGTTCCAGACCGAGTGCAGTCGGCTCCAGACGCCGTCCGACCTGAACCAGCAACGGATCATTGAAATGCTCACGCAAGCGTCCGAGCGCCGAACTGGTTGCCGATTGCCCCAGGCACAATCGCTCGGCAGCGCGGCTGACACTGCATTCGCTCAACAACGCATCCAGGGCGACCAACAGGTTCAAGTCAAGACGTCGATAACGCATGGTTTGCCTGGCTTGCGTCCAGAAGGTTGTTGATGACCGACAGACTGACGTGACAGAACGAGGCTGACTAATCGCGTTCAGGGATGCGACCTATCGTCAATCGCGATACCTGGAACGTACGCGAGCGTGTGAATTCAAGCGTCCGCTGGGTCGTACTCGTTCACGTTGGCCACCTGGGAATGCAGCCGGCCCAATAACTCGATGAGGGTGTCCACTTCCGAGGCGGAAAGCCCGCTGAGCAGGCGCCGCTCTCGTTCCAGTGCAACCTTCAACACTCGCTTATGCAAGGCTTTGCCGCTGGCCGTCAGGCTCACGGTGTAGCGCCGCGCGTCGGTGGAATCCACTTGGCTGCGAATGTGCCCTGCCACTTCCAGGGACTGGAGTGAGCGACTGACCGCGCTCTTGTCGAGGCCGATCGTCTGACAGATTCGGTTGGCAGTGATGTCATTTTCAACCGCAAGCATCGAGAGCATTCGCCACTCGACCACACCGATACCGAAGTGTTTGCGATAGCACTGCGACGCGCCTGCGGAGAGTTTGTTGGACAAAAAATTCAGCAGCGCGGGGACATAACGCGTCAGATTCAGTTGGGATTCTGCGGACATTGAATGAACACCTGGGATCGGCGGAGCCTTTTAAAATTGGTTGACACCGCAACTAAATAATCAGAGGATTTCTCCACCGAACGTCACGGGCGATTCGCTGCATGATATGCCGCCGCCCTGCCTCATAAAAATAATTATCAGGTTTTGGTCATGAACACTTTCAATCCCATCGTCTGCTCCTTTCTCGCGCCAGCGCCTGGCTGATTCGTCCCCGGCCAACGCTCTAACCAACGTTTTTTTTCAGCAGCCACTTCAGTGTGGAGGGACAAGTCATGCTTCAAGTCAACGTCACCCGCAAAGCAGACGAAGCCGACGGCATCTGCAGTTTCGAATTATGTCCCGTCGATGGCAGTACGCTGCCGGCGTTCGAGGCCGGTGCCCACATCGACATTCACATTGCCGATGGCCTCACCCGCCAATACTCCCTGTGCAACGATCCCACGGAGCGCCACCGCTACCTGATCAGCGTGCTCAAAGACCCGAGTTCACGGGGCGGTTCCAGAGCCATGCATGAGCAGGTGCAGTCAGGGCAAACGCTCTCCATCAGCGCTCCGCGCAATCTTTTTCCGCTTGATCGTTCGGCACAACGACACCTGCTGTTTGGCGGAGGCATCGGTATCACCCCCATGCTGGCCATGGCTTGGGAGTTATCGCATCAGGGGGCCGACTTCGAATTGCACTATTGCTTCCGATCAAGCCAGCGCGCGGCGTTTGTGGAGATGCTTGCTCAAACCCGCTTCGCCGATCGCATAACGCTTCATGACGATAGCGGCCCCCAAACGCAGAAACTCGATGCGCCGGCCCTGCTGGCAGCGCCGCACGCCGACACCCATCTTTATGTGTGCGGCCCGACCGGATTCATGAACTACATCCTTGATGCCGCGCAGAACGCTGGCTGGTCACAGGACCGGGTACATAAAGAGTTCTTTGCCGCAGACCCTGTCGATCAAAGCGCCAATGTGCCCTTCGAAGTTGAACTGGCAAGCAATGGCCAGGTTTTTCGGATCCCTGCCGAACGTAGCGTATTCGAAGTGCTCGACGAGGCCGGTATCGCGATCGAGTCATCTTGCGAGCAAGGCGTCTGCGGCACCTGCGTAACCCGCGTTCTGAAGGGCATACCCGAACACCGGGACAAGTTCCTGACAGAAGCCGAACACGCTGCGAATGATCGCTTCACTCCCTGCTGCTCCCGCGCCAGGTCATCACGCCTGGTGCTCGATCTGTGAATTCAAACAACATCGACCGTGCCTTCTGGAGAACACCATGAACACCTCTACTCTCCAACAACTTGCCGAAGAAATTCCAGCGCCTGCCTTGCCCAGCTTTCCCCTCAACCAATGGTATGTCGCTGCCCTGGGTTGGGAGTTGAAGGACAAACCGGTGGGCCGGACATTGCTCAACAAACCTGTGGTGCTGTTTCGCAAAGCCAACGGCGAAGTGGCGGCACTCGAAGACCGCTGCTGTCACAGAGCATTGCCACTGTCGAATGGCACGCTCGAAGCGACGGGCATTCGTTGCGGCTATCACGGCCTGCTGTTCGATGACCATGGAAAATGCGTCGAAATTCCGGGGCAGGACAAGATTCCGAGTAAAGCCAAGGTTCCTGCGTATCACGTGCGTGAGCAGGACCAGATTGTCTGGATCTGGTTTGGCAGCGATGCTCAACCTGAGCCAAGTTGTGAGCCACCGGTTTACTCAGTTCACAGCAGCGGCAACTACCTGTTTGACGGCAACGTGTACCACTACAACGCGCCATATCAGCTGATCCACGACAATCTGATGGACTTGAGTCATTTGGGGTATGTCCACCTGCGCACCATCGGTGGCAACGCCAGCATTCACATGAATGCGCAGATGAATGTGGAAAGTGAAGACAACGTCGTACGGGTCGTGCGCCACATGCCGGACTCCGTTCCACCCCCCACCTACACCGCCGCTTACCCCTTCAAAGGCAATGTGGACCGTTGGCAGGAAATCGAATTTCACGTCAGCCATCTGCGGATCTGGACCGGTGCGGTGGATGCTGGTACCGACACACTGGACAACCCCGATCGCGGTGGCTTCCACATGCGTGGATTCCACGGCGTAACGCCAGAGACCGACACCACCAGCCACTACTTCTGGACCATTGCCACCAACCCGGCGAGTGATCCAGAAACCATCAAGGCCAAGGTCGTGGAGCAAACCATCCTGACCTTCGATGAAGACAAGGAAGTGATTGAAGCCCAGTACCGGAACATGTGCCGGTTCGGTGCACGCCCGATGATCGACATTCACGTCGATGTGGGCGCCAATCGCGCCCGCCGGATCATCGAGCAACTTCGCCAATCCAGCGTTTGATTGCTTCAATCAAACACAAGATTTACCAGCGCTTTCTCGCCCTGAGTTCCATGCCGCCGCGGAGCTGAGTCGCCGGCTCCGCGGCACCTTGTGATGAATTACTGCTGAGTGCCAGGCAGTAGTTCAAAGGTCGGGGTAAACGGGGTGATGGCGGCCATCAACCGTTCGAAAGGTTTGTGATCGCCTTCAAAGGTGGCTTTGCCGGCGGCGACGAGTTGCGCGAAGCTGGTTTTCCTTGCCATCACGCCTTCAAGATCCGATCGGTCAAGTGTGAGGGTCAGGTCAACCTTTTTCGCTTGCTGTCCCTTGATGGTAGTCAGCGTTGAATTGCTTAGCTCAACCACAAACTGCTCACCGTTATCGGGCGTCTTGAGGTTCAGAATCAAGTGCTGGTCCGCGACCTTGCTGCCGTCCAAAGCGATCCCGAGGTATTCCAGCCACAACTCGGTGCTCATGGCACGAATGATGTCCGGCCCGGTGGGTTTTGGTGGCACACCCTTGGGCATGCCATGGCGTAACTCGTATGCCGCCGCGAGGAAGCTGTTGCGTACCCCGGCACTTTCCTTTTGATAGCCAACCTGCTCATAGACGTCCGCAAGCAGATCCTTGGCCTGGGTGTTCCGGGGTTCGGCGTACACCAGTTTGTTGAGGATTTCATAGGCTTCGCGGTATTTGCCCTGATCGAACAGGGATTTGCCCTTGGCCATGATCTTGTCCGCGCCCCCCATCATTTCCACGTACAACGGTGCAGAATCTTTCGGCGACAACGGCATCAGTGTCGCCGGGTTCGCATCCCAGTAACCCAGGTAGCGGTTGATCACGGCGCGGCTGTTGTGCTCTTCGGAGCCGTGGTAGCTATGAGTCGCCCAGTTGTTTTTCAAGCTTTCGGGCAACTTGTAGACGTTTTGAATTTCATTGATGGTGACGCCCTGATTGGCGGCGTGTAGTACGGCGTTGTTTAAATTGGCATAGGCATCGCGTTGCGCGCGCATGACGTCTTGAATTCGCTCATTACCCCAGCGTGGCCAGCTGTGGGAGGCGAACATGACATCGGCCTGTTGTCCGTAGCGATATAAAGCATTGTTGATGTTCTTGGACCAGACCAGCGGATCTCGGACCAGAGCGCCGCGCAAGGTGTAAATGTTGTGGATGGTGCCGACAATGTTTTCGGCCGCCCAGAAAGCTTTGAATTGCGGGAACCAGGTGTTCATCTCCGCCGGCGCTTCAGTGCCGGGAGTGCTCTGGAACTCCATCTCTACGCCGTCGATGGTCAGGGTTTCGAAATCTTTCGCGATGTAGCGATTGGGTTCGATCAGGCCCATGTTGCCAATAGAGGTATTTTTTCCGATGGCCATGTCGACATGGCCATAAGGGCTGTGGGGCAACATCACGCCGTATTGGAAGAAAGCGCGTCGGGTCATGGCGTTGCCGGCGTAAACGTTTTCAGCCACGGCATGCTCCATGAAACCGGTGGGTGCTATGAGCGGGATCTTGCCGCTGCGCACATCGGCTTCATCGACCAGACCGCGGACACCACCGAAATGGTCGGCATGGGAGTGAGAGATCACTATCGCCACGACTGGGCGCTTGCCGAGTTTTTCATTGATGAAATCCAGGGCAGCCTTAGCGGTTTCCTTCGACATCAACGTGTCGAACACAATCCACCCCGTATCACCCTTGATGAACGTGATATTGGCCAGATCAAACCCACGCACTTGGTAAATTTTTTCCGGAACGACCTCATACAAACCGAAGGCCATGTTAAGGACTGCCTGGCGCTGCAAGGACGGATTGACGCTGTCGAAGTCCTTCCCATCGAGCAGGAAGTCATAGCTTCCCATGTTCCATGCGACATTCCCGGCGTCGGCCATGATCTTGTTGTAGGACGGGGCAGCGATGAAGCCTTTCCTGGCTTCTTCAAAGTCGCGCTGGTCTGCGAACGGAAGTGCCTTGCGTACCGCATTCTGCGCTTCGATCGTGTAGGACGAAGGCGGTTTTCCCTTGCTGTCGAAGTGCGAATTTTGTGTCGTGGCCGAATCGGCACTTGCGCCGTTTGCATCGGCAGCAAAGAGCATGGGGCTGATGCCGCTCCCAAGGGTGATTGCCAGTGCCAGATGAAGGGTCTTGTTGTGCATGAGGGTTCCTGCGCCAGAGGCCATAAGCGTCAATGCAAAAATTGCGCTCGATTGTATTTATTGGGTACGCGTCAACTTGACCCGCCTGGCCATGAATAGCATATTCATTTCATTACGAAAAATTCCGTTTCAGCCATTTTCGATAACATAAAGGTTATGAGATGACGCCGCGTCGCTTACGTCAGTTTCTGGCATTGATAGAACATGCGCACTTTGGGCGGGCTGCAAAATCTCTGGGGGTTTCCCAGCCTGCGCTGAGCAAAAGTATCCAGTTGCTGGAGAGCGAATTGGGGGTCACGCTGTTTGATCGACGCACAGACGGCGTCGTACTGACGGCGTTTGGTCAGTTGCTTCGGGATAAAAGCCAGCGTTTGTTAGTGGCCGAAGAGGATCTGCGGCGCGACATTACCCTGTTAGCGGGAGGCGATATCGGCGCGCTGAAAGTTGCCTTGGGTCCCTATCCGAGTGTGACCAGCGGATACGCCAGCATCGCGCGCTTGCATGCCCGACATCCGCAGATCAAGGTCACTGCCCATGTCGCCGGCTGGCGCGAAGTCGCTCAACAGGTCGCCAACAGTGCCGTTGATCTGGGGATCGCTGAAATCAGCACTTTGCAAGGCCGGGAAGAGTTCACCTGTGAATTGCTGGGTGAACATGTCGGCCGCCTTTTTTGTCGCCCCGGCCATCCGTTGCTCGCGCAAAAACGCTCACCAACGATGGCGCAAACACTCGATTACCCTTGGGTGGCCTCGCGCATACCATTGCGACTGGCGACCCATTTGCTTCCGGCTACGTTGGGCTGTGCCGGCACCTACGATCCATTGACGGGTGATTTTGTACCGGCGATCGAAATAGACGTGCCCATGCAAATCGTCAAATTCGTCGAGAACAGTAATGCCCTCGCGTTAGGCAATTTATCGACTTTTGAGCAGGAAATCAGCGCAGGAACAATCGTGCCGTTGCCCGCCCATGACCCTGCCCTGCGCACCCGTTATGGCTTCATCTACCTGAAAGAGCGCTCGCTGCCACCCGCAGTAGCGATTTACATGCAGGAGGTGCGAGCTGTGGAAGCTGAAATTTGTCAGCGTGAGCGCATCCTGGCCCGGATGGGCAGTGAGTGAACCGAGCGGACTTATTACCGATAAAAACGCCAATCTACATACTGTGTAATATTAATCATTAATATAGATTCCCGGTCAAATTTGTAATGACCTGGAAAGACCATGAAACCTTGCGTAAAAAGCCTGGTGCTCGAACTCCTCGTGGCCAAGGACGGCGCTCCCTTGCAGGTCAGGGAAGCCATCGTCGCCTGTGAGCTATTCGGAATCAGTGAAAACAACGTTCGGGTGACCCTGGCGCGCCTCACCATCGAAGCATTGCTTGAAGGTGCGGGGCGTGGGAGCTATCAGCTGGGACCGCAGGCCAAGGATATCTCCTCGCAATTGTTTGAGTGGCGCCGCGTGGAGCAGCATCTGAGGACGTGGGACGGTAGTTATCTGATGGTCGCGTGTAACGCCTTGGGACGCAGTGACCGCAACGTTTTACGCCAGCGCGAACGCGCGCTGCACATGTTGGGCTTCGCAGAGCTGGACAAGGACTTGTACGTGCGCCCGAACAATATCGGGCCCGATACCGAGTCTTTGCGTCGACGCTTGATCGAACTTGGCCTGGAGCCCGCCGCGTTGGTTTTCCAGGCGACGGATTTCGAAGCAGCGCAAACACAGCGCATACAGGACCAATGGAACGGTGATTTGCTTAACGACAGCTATCGCCGTACTTGCCAGCAGCTGGACAGCTGGGTACTGCGCGCCGAGCAGTTGAAGCTCGATGCGGCCGCACGCGAATCATTCATCCTCGGCCGCGAAGCCATTCGCCAGATCATCTTCGATCCGCTACTGCCGGAACCGCTGGTGGACGTGGCGCTGCGCACTGAGTTCTTTGCCAGCACCAAACGTTTTGTGGACCACGGTCACCAGATCTGGCGCAGCTTTTTGCAACAGCCCTAAGACTCAACTGACTCATCACCCCAGGCCGATCAAGGCGTTTGATGTCGAGGATAACCATGCATAACAAAACCAAAATCAGCGATATTCTCAGCCGCGATGAAATCAAATCCTTTAGCGAGCGCTCAGACGCCTGGGGCGCATGGGCAGTGGGGTCAACCTGGGGCGTGCTGGCCTTGACCTTTATCGGTCTGGCCTGGGCTCGCGAACTTTTGCCGTGGTGGGGATTCAGCCTCGCCTTGATCCTGAGTGTGGTCATCATTGCCGGGCGGCAATTGTGCTTTGGCATTTTGCAACACGACGCGGCACACGGGACGCTGTTCAAGAACAAATGGTGCAACGACGTTCTGGTCGATTGGTTGTGCGCCCGGCCCATTTGGAACGATCTGCGCAAGTACCGCCCATACCATCTGACCCATCACGCCAAAACGTCTACGGCCGACGATCCCGATCTTTGCCTGGTGGCAGGGCTACCCACGACTCGCCGCTCATTGATGCGTAAGTGTATGCGAGACCTTTCGGGTGTGACCGGCCTCAAATTTTTGCTGGGCCGCCTGCTGATGGATGCTGGCGTATTACAGTGGTCGCTGACCAGCGATGTCCGACGCCTGCCGCAGGAAGGTCGTCGTTGGTGGGACTATCCACGGACGTTCTTCAGAAACGCCCGCGGCCTGTTGCTCACCAACGGTTTGCTTTTGACTGTGTTCTGGATAAGTGGAAATGGCTGGTTGTATGGCGTCTGGGTCCTGGCGTATATCACTCCGTTCCCGTTGTTCATCCGAATTCGCTCCATGGCGGAACATGCCTGCCTGGAATCAAGCCCGGACGTATTGCGCAGCACCCGCACTACACAAGCCGGTTGGATCGCTCGTGCCTGCGTGGCGCCGATACGGGTCAACTTCCACATTGAACATCATCTGATGGCCTCAGTGCCCTATTTCCGCCTGCCGAAATTACATGCACTTTTGCGGCAACGCGGCATCGTGGCACAACCACCCACCTACCTGCAGGTGCTCAAGCGTGTGAGCATGCGAACTCACGACGTCTGATTGATAGGCCGGGAGATACAGGGATTCAAGGGGCTGTAAAAAATAAGTGTCCAGGAACGCAATGTGGCGTTATTGAGCTATACCCAATAGTCCCCCCCAACGTACTTCTTCCATAATTGGAGGTTGTCAATGAAACCCTGTCTCCCCCTCTCAGCGCTGTTAATCACTGCAACTCTTTTCGGCTGTTCCAACTCTACGCACTCCCCATCTATGAATCTGCCTTTGGCAGCGACCCAGAAAAATCCTGGTCATACCGCCACGACCACTCTGACCGGCGAAGGCAATCAAACCAATTTTGACTTCTACATAACTGGCGTTCCAAACGGCACCATCCTGCCGCCGCGCATCTACACCTTCATCACCAAAGGCACCTGCCAGCAGCCTGGAGCCGCCGCCTTCGCGATGAATGACAAGGTCAACACTGAACCCAATGCGGGTACCGGTGGCTGGACCTTCTACAGAAGCGCGCCGATCGCCATGCAAGAGCTGCTTTCCGGCAAGTACGCCGTTGTTGTGCGCACTTCGCCCGAGGATGGCAGCGCCGATATTTTCTGTGGCGATGTTGCGCACGCGACTCGGTGAAACGCCCGTCGTTTTCTTTATCAGCTGATGAGTACTTCAGGTAGCGATTGTGGTTAGCGCATGCAAGTGGGTGACTATCCAGTTGTAATCCTGGCGTTACATACACCAGCAACATGCTGCAATCGCCCAATCATTTTGAAAAACCGCACTAGACTCCACCTGCGCCTTAATCCGTGCACGGTCATGCAATACGGGGGAAATGATTCTGTACGCAGTACCTAGGCTAATTACTCGGTGGTCAATGCACCAAGGGGCAATGTAGATGCGCACTCGTCACCGGGTTGCCAATACCCTGATACAACGAGGAATCCTGGTATGGAACAGCTATCGGATCGTTTCAAGCTATCTATTGTGTTTGCTGCGCTTTTGTCATTAAACGGACTAGCCCAAGCGGCTCAAACGGAAAAGACCAACATTCTGTTTATCGTCTCCGACGATACCGGCTATGGCGATCTTGGCCCCTATGGCGGTGGGGTCGGTCGAGGCATGCCGACTCCCAGCATCGATGAGCTGGCGGCAGAAGGGGTCACTTTTTACTCTTTTTATGCCCAGCCAAGCTGCACACCGGGTCGGGCGGCCATGCAGACCGGACGTATCCCTAATCGTAGCGGCATGACCACCGTGGCCTTTCAGGGCCAGGGCGGCGGCTTGCCAGCCGCTGAATGGACATTGGCCTCAGTGCTGAAAACCGGCGGCTATGACACCTACTTCACCGGCAAATGGCATTTGGGCGAAGCCGATTACGCGCTACCCAATGCGCAAGGTTATGACGTGATGAAATACGTCGGCCTGTATCACCTGAACGCCTACACCTACGCTGACCCGACCTGGTTCCCGGACATGGATCCGGAAACCCGCGAGATGTTCCAGAAGGTCACCAAGGGCGCATTGTCCGGCAAGGCGGGTGAAAAACCGGTCGAAGAATTCAAGGTCAATGGTCAGTACGTCGACACGCCGGTCGTAGATGGAAAACCCGGCGTGGTCGGCATTCCGTTCTTCGATAACTACGTGGAAAAAGCCGCTCTGGAGTTTCTCGACACGGCTGCCAAATCGGACAAGCCGTTTTTCATCAACGTCAATTTCATGAAAGTGCACCAGCCGAACATGCCGGCACCGGAGTTCATTCATAAGTCCATGTCGAAATCCAAGTACGCCGACTCTGTCGTCGAACTCGACACTCACATTGGCCGCATCATGGACAAGCTCAAGGCGCTCGGTCTGGATAAGAACACCCTGGTGGTTTACACCACTGACAACGGTGCTTGGCAAGACGTCTATCCAGACGCTGGCTACACCCCGTTCCGGGGCACCAAGGGCACCGTTCGCGAGGGCGGAAACCGGGTGCCGGCCATTGCTGTGTGGCCAGACAAGATCAAGCCGGACACGAAAAACCACGAGATCCTCGGTGGCCTGGACTTGATGGCAACCTTCGCTGCTGTCGCCGGCGTGAAACTGCCGGAAAAAGATCGCGAAGGTCAGCCAATGGTCTTCGACAGTTACGACATGACTCCGGTGCTAACCGGCAGCGGACCTTCTCCACGCAAGGAATGGTTCTACTTCACCGAGAACGAACTGTCCCCGGGTGCGGCGCGTGTCGGCAACTACAAGGCTGTTTTCAACCTGCGAGGCGACAATGGCGCGCAAACAGGTGGCCTGGCAGTGGACACCAACCTGGGATGGAAAGGCGGTGAAAAGTATGTAGCGGTAGTGCCCCAGGTGTTCGACTTGTGGCAAGACCCGCAAGAGCGCTACGACCTGTTCATGAACAACTTCACCGAACGGACCTGGACCATGGTGCCGATCTCAGCCGCTATCATGAAGTTGATGAAAACCTACATCGACTACCCACCACGCAAATTGCAAAGCATGGGCTATGACGGTCCGCTCGAATTGTCGAAGTACCAAAAATTCCAATACATACGCGACACGCTGAAAAAAGACGGCATCAATGTGCCAATGCCATCCGGCAACTGAAACAAGCGAAAAATGGCGACCTCGTCGGAGGTCGCCAATTTGCCATTTAAGGTTTGCCTGGAGTTACTTGGGAAACAACAGCGTATACGCCACCCGAAACCCCCAGCCCTGCGCACCATCTTTAGGGCTGTCCGCCCAATACCGTGGGCCCACTTGCAAGCTCATGGGTTGATGACCGACTTTAAACAACTGGGTGACGAAAAGGTTGATCGGTACCGACCACTCGCGGGTCTGCCAGTCATACGTAGACTCGGTGTTGATACCGAAAGTCGTATAGGTATGGGTGGTGTAGCTGAAGAACGGTTGCAGAAAGGTCTGGTTGATTTTGTCTTTGTCGTCAGGCGGGCTGTTGTCAAGCGACCAGATGTGATTGGCCAGAATACCGCGGGTCCATCCATTGGTTTGTTTCAGGGCAACCACGGTAGGTCCAGCCCCCCATTGTTCACCACTCAATAGATCATCACTGCCGGTCGGCACAAGGATTACCGGCCCTGCACCCCAGATCCAACCACTCGCGGTTGGGTGCTTGGGTGAAAAAAAGAAGCTCTGGGTTACATCTCCGACCCCGGATTTGTCTGCCTGCCCCCCCGGTACCAGACCGTGTTGATCGATGACCGGCAAGATGGTTCGGGATATGAGATTCCACTCGTCATTGAGGGTAAAGGGCAGCACGGGCTGGATATTGGTGACGCTTTGGTAACCCTCGCCACTGGGCCCCAGCTTCTGATTCCAGTTGTACTGAATGGGCACGCTGTAAAGCGCCGCCACCGGATTCAATGATTGTTTAGCCAGCTCGGCCTGGCTATCGGCAGTTTTGCCGGTATCGGGCCAGATCATCACCAGGGCCATGACAGGCATGAGGTGGACGACTTTGCTCATCAGTAGCTCCTTCTCGATAACGAGAACATGCTCTACCACTGCGGTTGTACCGCCTCGACGCGAAGCGACCCGCAGGAGCTTAGTTCAGGTTTTCTCGACTAGGATCAATTCGACTTGAGCGCGCGGGTGGGACGCCTGCCGCTTCTCCATAGGACACGTGAAACCAGAAGATCACCACGCAGGACTTCAAGGCCGCAATCGACAAATTAAACGCTGATTTGTGGGCGTTTACCCGCAGTTGAGTGCTGTTGAATTCGCCAACCCGTTGGCGAGTGAATAAACCTGAAAAAGAGGAATACCGCCATGTGGGACCGATCATCGTTTCTGCTTTCAAGATTACAGACGCCGCTGCTCACCACAGCGCTCATCGCCAGTGTGCTCGCGCTGGCATCCTGTGCGACGGTCGATGCGCAAACAACCGCCTACGTCGGGGTCGAACACCCCGCTCCAACCCTGGCAAATGAAGTACAGATCATGCGCGTAGCACCCACTCGACCGTATGTGCGGCTCGGTGAAATCCTGATCGACGCCAGTGTTGACCCGGCGCCGCCCATCACCCAAGTCGAGGCGAAACTGCGCGAGCAAGCCGCGACGCTCGGTGCAGACGCGGTAGTCGTGGTCTACGACCAGATCCAGCCCGTGGCCGCGTACGTGTCAGGGCCGCTGTGGAGCCGCGACATAAACACGATCCAGGGACGCAAACTCAAAGGCATTGCCATCAAATATCAATAATGAGGTGCACAACAATGAAAGCTATTTTGTCCGGGCTGACGCTTATATTCGCGACTGTACTGATCAGTGCATGCTCCGCAGTGGGATCAACCGAGGGTGGCGCTGGTGAAACCGAAATTCGCGCAGGGAAGATCGAACAGATAACTCTGACGCAAATGCAGACAAATCACGACAGTGGCGTAGGCGCCGTACTCGGTGGCCTTGGCGGGCTCGGGATCGGCAGCCTGATCGGGCGCGGCACCGGGCGCGATGTTGCCATGGTCGCCGGCGCGCTTGCCGGTGCCGTCGGCGGCAATTACGCGGAGAAGAAACAGTACGACCAGCCCAAAGAGGCGCAACAGATCATTGTGCGGGTCAAGAGTGGCGTGCTGGTGTCAATCACCCAGCCTATCAATCCGTCTCTCGGTAAAGGCATGAACGTTTATATCGAAGGCTCAGGCAATGATGCTCGGGTGGTACCGCAAGGCAGTTGAAAAGGGCGAAAAAAAGCCGGTTTCATTCGAGCAACTGACGACGCCTGGCGCCCGGCGACATTAAGAACCAGCGCCGGCAAGCGCGATTGAAGACACTTTGTTCGCTATAGCCCAGAAGGCCGGCAACCTGAGACATAGGCATGTGTTTTTCCGCCAGGTAGTGGTCGGCACGCTCGCGACGCAGCGTCTCGACCACTTCGTCGAAGCTGCGCCCCTCCTCGGCCAGCCTGCGTTGCAACATACGCACGTGCATGCCGAGTTGCTCGGCAATTAAGGGCAAACGGCAGCGCTGGATCGGCATCATGCGCAGCACCAGACGCTCAACTTGTTTGACCACATCGGATGTCGCTTGCAAGTCAAACTCGTCGAAGTAGCGTTCCAGTGCGTGATGCAGGTAAGGCGCCTGCTGCTCGATCCGTTGACTCAGTTGTTTGTCACGCAGAACCAGGGCGTTGCAGGATTGGCCGGTATACACCTGCGTTTTGAAATAGCGCCCGTAACGTGCCTGTGCGGGTAAGTGATGAGCTGAAAACAACACCGACTGGGCAACGAAGTTATCGCCGTACAGCACCTTCATGCCGTTATGCGCCACCCCCATCGCCAGCGCCTCCATCTGCCGCCGTGGGCTGTGTCCGGAAAGCCGGATATCGATCAGCAAACGCGGTGCCTTGGCCTCACTCAGGTCAAGATCAAGCCGAATGCCCGGACTGTGGTAACCGATAAAACGGATAATTTGCGCCAACGCTTCTCCCGCCGTCGCGCATGTTCGGGCGATCACCGCAATCGGTCCGAGTATATGCAAGTCCTGATACTCGGCCATGCGCAAACCAAAATCAGGGCACTCCAGCTCTCGCGCAGCAAACTCCAGCAGCCCTACCAACGAACGTAACGGCACACGCGCGTCTTCGTCCATCAGCAGGTCCGGGTTGAGGCGAAAGTGTTCAAGCATCAGGTCGGCATTCCCGCCGAGCTGGCTTGTCACTTCACGGAATCCGGTAAATGAGGTTGTTCTGATCAAAGATGTCATGTCATCAAAGATCAAATAAATGTCACGAAAGATCAATTTTTTTCTGAGCGTTCGAGCCAACAATCCTTGCCGGATAACCACGGTTGCTTCGTTGCGAAGTCGCCCCCTGTTCACTCGCTCGGGATCGTTCTGTGATGGAATTCGACTATGTAATCATCGGTGCCGGCTCAGCGGGCTGCGTCCTGGCTAATCGACTGAGCGCAAACCCCGATGTCACGGTGTGTTTGCTTGAGGCTGGTCCAGAAGACCGCTCGCCTCTGATCCATGCTCCCGTTGGCGTCGCTGCGATCCTGCCGAGCCGTCATGTCAACTGGGCGTTCCAGACCGTACCGCAACCGGGTCTGAACGGGCGCTGCGGTTATCAACCGCGCGGCAAGGTGCTGGGTGGCAGCAGTTCTATCAATGGCATGGTTTACATCCGTGGTCATCACAGTGACTTTGATGACTGGCAGGCCATGGGAAATCCCGGATGGTCGTTTTCAGACGTCCTGCCGTACTTTCGCAAGAGTGAAATGAACCACCGCGGTGCCTGTGATTTCCATGGAGCGCAAGGCGAGTTATACGTCGGCAAGAACCCGCTACACCCAGTCACCCAAGCCTTTATCGAAGCGGGGCAGATGGCCGGACACCGGCATAATCCCGACTTCAACGGCGCCGAGCAGGAAGGCATCGGTCAGTTCGACGTAACGATCCGTGATGGTCGACGCTGGAGCACGGCCACCGCTTTCCTCAAACCCATTCGACCCACCCGCAAGAACCTCACAGTGATGACTGGCGCTGCCGCAGAGCGGATCGTGCTGGAAGGCAAGAAGGCGGTCGGCGTGGAGCTGCGTATCAGGGGGAATCGTCAGACGATCAAGGCCCGCCAGGAAGTTCTCCTCAGTGCCGGATGCTTTGGTAGTCCGCAATTGTTAATGCTCTCGGGGATTGGCCCGCAAGCCGAACTCAAGCCACAGGGAATTGCGGTGCAGCACGAACTACCCGGTGTAGGACAAAACCTGCAAGACCATCCGGATGTCGTCCTTAGCTATAAAAGTCACGATACATCGTTGATGGGTATCTCCCTTCGCGGCAGTGCAAAAATGGGCAAGGCGTTGATTGATTACGTCCGACATCGACGCGGTCCTTTCGTCAGCAACTTCGCCGAAGGCGGCGGCTTTCTGAAAACCGACGCGAGTCTCGCGCGTCCGGATATCCAGTTGCATTCGGTCATCGCGATGATTGACGACCATAACCGCAAGTTGCACTGGGGACACGGGTTCAGTTGCCACGTCTGCGTGTTGCGCCCCAAGAGCGTCGGTAGCGTGGGTCTTCAATCGAATGACCCGAGCGCCCCACCGCGTATCGACCCCAATATATTGGGGCATGACGATGACGTGGAAACCCTGCTCACCGGATACCGAATGACTCGGGAAATTATCCAGCAAACGCCTATGGCACGTTACGGGCTCAAGGACATGCACAGCGAAGGAATGTATGGAGATGAGCAATTGATCGAGCTGTTGCGTCAGCGCACCGACACCATTTATCACCCGGTCGGCACCTGCAAGATGGGCAACGACGAGCACGCCGTGGTGGACAGCCAGTTACGGGTGCATGGTATCGAGAGGCTTCGTGTGGTGGATGCCTCTATCATGCCGACCCTCGTGGGCGGCAATACGAATGCCGCCTCGATCATGATCGCCGAACGTGCCGCTGACTGGGTTTCTGCACGCAGGTGATCCCTGCTCTCCTGAAGATCAATTGTCGAGCCATTGCACCGTGTCTTCGGTGGATGCTCGTCTTGTGTAAAAGCCATTAGCGGGTGAATCAAGATCGGCATATCCAAAGGACACGCCGCAGACCACGAGCCGACTGTCATCGATCGCAAAATGACGTCGTACAAAAGATGAGTGGCTGGCCAGCGCAGCCTGGGCAATGGCTCCGAGACCAAAAGCCTCTGCGGCTAACAGCAGATTGGCTACATAGCCACCGCAATCAACGGCACCATAGGTGCTGAGCGCTCGATCACTGGTGATAATCGCAACATGCGGCGCACCGAATAGTGAAAAATTTCGCATTGTTTGGTGCTGGCTAGCGACTCGATCACCAGGAGCGATGCCGATACTTTCATAGAGTTGCTGTGCACACTCACGTCGGCGCTTTTGGTAAATCCCCTGATACTCGTTTGGGAACTGAAAGTCCGGGACGGGCGAAGCCACCTTCAGCTCTTCGGCATACGCGGCACAAAAACGCTCTGTTGCTGCGCCACGTGTCACGATGACTTGCCACGGCTGGGTGTTGCACCATGAGGCAGAGCGCTGAGCCAAAGCGAATAATCGCCTGACTGATTCTTGATCGACTTGCTGCGGCAGAAAGGCGCGGCAACTCCGACGGCGCTGCATCATTTCTTCCAGAGTCTGGACAGTGATCGGGTTCATGCCTTCTCCGTTGCTTGTCGTAGGGTGCCGCTACCAACACCTGTCCGACAGTTTAGGTACGTCACTCAATGGGTGGGCAATGAGCTGTCCACTATGACTTGCGCCTTCCAGCACCGATATTGGTTCGGGACGCTCCTCAGCATCAACCACCGACAATGGGGGGGAAGAACATAGAGGCGTGCTACTGGAAGGCTGGCCGTTCAAGCGACTACTTCTGCGAAGTGGCTGATCAGCGGCCGCTTGCCCTACGCTTTTCGGGCAACCATCACATATGAGAAATTATCTCAAATAGGTACAAAACCTATTCCGCATACAATCTCATATGCGTATGATAGTGATTCTCAAATAACACTAAATTCATATGTGAGCCCGCATGTCCGCCTCAATCCTCCTGTGTGAAGAAAACTCTGTTGCCCCGCGCTCGTCCATGGCCCTGCGGCCCCTGGCTCTCGCCGTACACATGCTCGCAGTCGGTATCGCCGTCGCGGCTCCTTCCTTGCAGGCGGCGCAAGCAACTGAGCAGAAGACGACTGAAAGCGCTCTGACCTTGAACCCCATCGCGATCACCGAGACGGCTAACGCTGAGCAAGTCGGGGTTACCGAAGGCACCAACTCTTACACCACGGATGCTGCGCGTACGGCCACGCCGTTGACCATGTCGCTGCGCGAAACACCGCAGTCAGTCAGCGTCATCACGCAACAGCGCATTCAAGATCAGGACCTGAAAACCATCCTCGATGTGGTCAACAACGCCACCGGCGTATCGGTCAATCGCTATGAAACGAGCCGCGCCCAATTCAACGCCCGTGGCTTTGAACTCAACTCGCTGATGATTGATGGCGTCCCGACCATTTATGAGCAGCCATGGAGTTCGGGGGAGATATTCAGCAGTCTGGCCATGTATGACCGCGTTGAAGTGGTACGCGGTGCCAACGGTTTGATGACCGGTGCGGGCGACCCTTCCGCGTCGCTCAATATGGTGCGCAAACGCGCCAACAGTAAGGACTTGAAGGGTTCGCTGGAGCTGAGCGCCGGCACTTGGGACACTTATGGCATGGAGGCCGATGTCTCCACGGCGTTGAATGAGGAAGGTACGGTTCGTGCGCGTCTGGTTGCGGAGACCAACGAAGGCGACACCTGGATCGACATGAACTCGAACAAGCGCCAGACCCTTTACGGCACCATGGACATCGACCTGACGCCCGACACCACACTGTGGTTTGGCTTGAGTCATCAGGAAAGCAACGCCGAGTCCCCGATGTGGGGCGGCTTGCCAGTCTGGTACGCCGATGGCAGCCGCACTCACTGGAGCCGTTCGAAGACAACGTCCGCCGACTGGAGCAAGTGGGACACCACGTACAAAACCTATTTCGTCAATCTCGACCACACGTTCGCCAACGACTGGCAAGTCCACCTCAGCTACAACCGAGGCGAGCGCACCGGCGACTCTTCCTTGCTCTACCTCTCCGGCAATCCAGGCCAGAACGGGAGTTCCGGGATGTCTTCGTTCCCGGCGACCTACAAGACCGAAACCACACAAGACGACTATGGCATCCGCTTCAATGGCCCGTTCTCGCTGTTGGGCCGCGAGCATGAAGTGGCCTTCGGTTATGTGGACAGCAAGCAGAAGTTCGACGCCGATGCCCTCAACGCGCAAACAGGCTTTGACGGGGTTGCCGATTTCGATAGCTACAACGGCCATTTCCCTGAGCCAATCTGGGGCCCGAGAACAGACTACGGATACAGCGAAACCCGGCAAAAAGGGCTTTACGCAGCCACCCGCCTGAATGTGACTGACGATTTGAAAGTGATTCTTGGCGCCCGTGAAAGCTGGTACGAGAAGACCGCCGATGACGTGTTCTCGGAAGTGAGCAAGACCGATGTCGATCACGAGCTGACGCCTTATGCAGGCGTGGTCTACGACCTCACCGACAACCTCTCGGCCTATGCCAGCTACACGGAAATCTTCCTGCCGCAATCGGTACGCGACCGCAGCGGTCAGGAACTGGAGCCGATCGTTGGCGAGAGCACGGAACTGGGTCTCAAGGGTGAATACTTCGGTGGCCGCCTGAACGCCTCCGCTGCGATTTTCCAGATCAAACAGGATAACCTGGGCAAGAACACCGGCGAGTTGATCGACCCTAACAACCCGGTCGGCGGCTTCGCCTACGAGGCAAGCGAAGGTGCGACCAGCAAAGGTTTCGAGTTGGAAGTTTCGGGCGAACTCGCAACCGACTGGAATGCTTCCGTGGGCTACACCCAGTTCAAGGCTGAAGATGCCAAAGGCGACGACGTCAACACCCTGTATCCGACCAAGTTGTTGCGCACCTTCACCACCTACCGTCTGCCTGGTGCTTTCAACAAGCTGACCATCGGCGGCGGCGTTAACTGGCAAGATTCGATCTACACCTACGCCACCAACCCGGCCGGCGACTCGGAGAAGATCCAGCAGGATGCCTACGCGCTGGTCAACCTGATGGCTCGCTACGAGATCACCGAAAACCTCTCGGCGCAGGTGAATGCGGACAACATTACCGACGAAAAATACTTCGACATCTTCGATGCCTACGGCGCCCTGACCTACGGGGCACCACGCAGCATTACGGCTTCAGCGAAGTATCGTTTCTAAGATACAACCCGGGATGGCCAGGCACTGAGCCTGGTCTTTCTCAACGCCCATCACAATATTTTCACAACCGTCCGCGTACGGTAGATCCCACTCCTTTTGTGATTCCCAGCCCGCACTCCCCATCGCGGGCTTTTTTTTGCCTGCTATTTTGATTTCGGGGACTGATCACTGGTGCGACTGCGCCAACGGCTGAGCAACAGCTCCTGACACTCATTGATCGGGGACCGTCCTGATGGCAATGCCCTCGAGGCGCCGGCCCGGATCTAGAGCATTTTCTCCAGGCCAATCGCGTCGCTGAGCCAGGCCTTGAAGCTTCGCCATTTTCCGCCGGGCTCCTTGCGCAGGGTGTACAGGCGGCCGTCGTCTTCAGCGATCCAAACGATTTCGCCGTTTTCCAGGCGAGCCTGGTAACTCAAGGCCGGCGCCATGCCCTCATGCGCCAGGCGACGCATGTAACCCGCCAATTCGGGGCTGTCGACCAGCACTCCGACTTCCGTGTTCCAAAACACTGAACGCGGGTCGAAATTGAAGGAGCCGATGAACACCTTCTGCTTGTCGAGGATCATGGCCTTGGTGTGCAAGCTGGAGTCCGAGCCACCGCTGAAGCCAAAAGAAGAACCGCCGCCGGGGTCGTCCGGCTGGCGTCGCAGTTCATACAGCTTCACGCCATGTTCGAGCAGGGTTTTGCGGTAAGGCGCATAGCCGCCATGCACCGCTGGCACGTCAGTGGCCTCGAGAGAATTGGTCAACACGCGCACGTCAACATCGGCATCGGCACGACCGAGCAGGTAGCGCATGCCCGCCTGCTGGGGGACGAAATAAGCCGAGATCAGGATCAGCTCCTTGTTGACCCTGTCGAGCTCAGGTCGCAATTGTGTCGACATCAATAGCGCGCGGGACGGTTCATCGTCGGCAAGCACCTTGCTCGGTGCGTCCCACATCGCCTGGCCATGGGCCCAAATCAACTGCTGACGCCAGGTGGCGAGTTGCGGTTGCGTCCGGTAAGTCATCAGGTGGTCGTACAAAGCCTTGTTTTCGATACGTGTGCTTTGCAGCGATTGCTCCAGGCGTTGGCGGCTTTCGAGCAAATCTTCGGCTGTCGGCTTGTTAACCAGGAAGTCACTGATTGGCTGGCTCAGTGCGCTGTTCCAGTATTGGTCGAAGCTATGGCCCAACTGCTCAGCGACCGGGCCGATGCACAGCAGGTCCATATCGGTGAAATTGAGATCGGGCTTGGCATCGAAATACTCATCCCCCAGATTGCGTCCGCCGACGATGGCCGCGCTGTTGTCGGCCAACCATAGTTTGTTGTGCATGCGCCGGTGTTGCTGGGAAAGATTGAGCAGACGGCCCATGGTACGGGTCACCAGGGTGCTGCGCCCCAGATGCAAAGGGTTGAAGACACGGATATGGATGTTCGGGTGCACGGCCAGGGTCGCGATCACTTCTTCCTGGCCGTCGCTGGCAGTGTCATCGAGCAATATGCGAATTCGTACGCCGCGATCGGCAGCCAGCAAATTTTCTGCACCAGGGCTCGGGTGCTGAGGCCGTTATGCACGATGTAGTACTGCAGATCGATGCTTTTCTGCGCATTGCGGATCAACTCGGCACGCGCGCGGAACGCTTCGCTGCTGTTGGGCAGCAGGCGAAAACCCGAGCGCCCCTGTTGCTGGGCGGCCTGGGCCTGGATTGAGCGCCCGAAAGCCGAATCGCTAGCGGGTATTGCTTCGCTGAACTCGTGGGGCAAGCGCTTGGTGGCGCAGCCAGCCAGAAGCAGGACAAGCAACAGGACGGGGAAGGACTGGGACATGGGCAAGGACTCGTCCTCCACCTCGATGGGTGACATTTTGCAGGCTGAACGCCTTAATTCAGTAAAGTCCGTTTCAAGCGCAGCGTGTCGAAATTTTCCGGCAGCGCCACGCAGGGCATGAAATGACGGTTCCTCCCTTACAAAAACCCCTCCGCCACACCATCCACCAAATGAATAGCCCACGTGCAAACATGTGATTTCCATAAAACCAATGGATTGGAGATCATTTCCCCATCGAAAATAATTACCTCCAAAGGGGAACGTCATGTTCAGCAAGGTACTGGCTCTCGCACTCATCCCGGTGGGTACCGCATTGCTGGCAGGTGCAGTCCTGCCCTTCCAGGCAGCCAGTAACGCCGCCGTTGGCCGAGCATTAGGGCACCCGCTCTGGGGAGCGCTAACGTCGCTGCTCGTCAGTGCTGTTGTGGTGCTCGTTGCACTGTTGGTGCTGCGTGTATCGGCGCCCGATATCGGCAAGGCGTTGCAGGGTTCGTGGTGGTTATGGATCGGCGGCATTTTGGGTGCCCTGTACGTAGGCAGCGCAACGGCCATCACTCCCCTGTTAGGGGCCAGCGGTTTTCTAATGCTCGTCGTTGCGGGACAAATTGTGGCTTCTGTCCTGGTCGACCATTTCGGGCTGATGGGACTCGCCGTCAAACCGATTACCTTCACTCGTCTGGCAGGCGTCGTGCTCATCTTCGGTGGTGTGTTACTGGTACAGGGCATCGGTACGCCCAGCGTTGAGAACGGCGCTACCCAAACCAGCGAGTAATCGCTCTACTTTTCCTATGTCCCGAAGGCCCTGCCGTTCGCCTAAGCTATCCAGGTGGAGTTTTCGGGTGAGTCAGGAGTGATCGTTATGCGCAGTTTTTCAATTCAACGGATCGACCATGTTGTTCTGCGGGTGCGGAACATCGAGCACAGCCTGGCCTTCTACACATCGGTGCTGGGCTGTGATGTGAAAAAACGCCGTGATGACCTTGGCATGATCCACCTGAGCGCAGGGTCATCCATGATTGACCTGGTGGATGTGAACGGGTCGATCGGGCGTCAGGGCGGGGAGCCGGCAGGCAAGCAAAGACACAACGTCGATCACTTCTGCCTACGGGTCGAGCCGTTTGATGAACAGGCCATTCTGCGCGACCTGGCTGCTGCCGGCGTAGCCGCTGAAACCGCGGCGATGCGGTACGGCGCGGAGGGAACAGGTTTGTCGATTTACCTCAGTGACCCTGATGATAATCAGATCGAGCTCAAAGGCCCTGCCCTGCAGCCCTGACGGTATGTCAGCTTGGCTGGGAGCATTCGAAAACCGCTTCTCGCAGCCAGCGATGTGCAGCATCACCCTCTTTCCTTGTGTGCCAAGCCTGCTGATAGGCGAATCGGGGGATATCAATGGGCGGTTCGAATTGCCGCAGCGATTTGTGATTTCGCATGGGGCCTACCGCGCGACTGGCAACCGTGAGAATCAAATCGGTACCGGCAAGCACGTCGACGGCAGCGCTCCAGTGGGGCAAAGCCAAGGCAATGTGACGCTTCAAACCTTGGGCGGCCAACGCCTGCTCGATCTCATCGTTCGCATCAGGGCGAAGCGCGAGCAATACGTGCGGGCGAGATAGCCATTCATCCAAGGAAAGGCCCCCGTGTGCGGGCAGTACTTTTTTATCAGCGAGACTGATGAACCCTTCGGAAAAAAGATCTTGCAGCGCAATGGCCCCCGGCACATCAGGGAAGATGCCCAATGCAAGGTCAAGTTCACCGTCCAGCAGCTGGGAAATCATCATTTCTCGACTGGCCTGGCTGATGGCCAAATCAATACCCGGCGCTTGCTGGCGGATTTTCCGGGTAAGCGGAGGCAGAAGGATCCGCGCGGCATAGTCCGACAGCGACAACCTGAAACGGCCCTTCGCCGTTGATGGCTCAAATACCGGAGCACCCAACAGCGAGTTCAAGCTGCCCAGAGCGTCCTGAAGCGGCTGAGCCAAAGCTTGTGCCCTTGCCGTTAAAACCAAAGAACCGTTTCGCCGTATGAGCAAAGGATCATCGAAATGGGCTCTGAGCAAGCCGAGAGCATGGCTGACTGCCGGCTGGCTTTTATGCAACCGGACAGACGCCCGCGTGACATGTTTTTCGGCCAATAACGCATGAAGCGTGACCAACATGTTGAGGTCAATCCTGCGCAGTTCATCCATTGAATGAATACTCGTGCCGTAAACGAGGGGGTTTCATCAATCTATCACATGAGCTTTCACACCAGCAGCCATGGGCAGTGAGGGCTCTATCCCGGTCGTCACGACTTGATTAAAAAAATTTCAACGAGCCGAGATGATTGCCTTTGGCCACTTAGTGACCTATTGGTTTTAAACGAGAACACAAAGTATTCAAGTGTCGATATCAGACACGGAGGTGGCGTGATCAGGTATCTCAGTCATCGGGCAAGCCGGGTAAGGTGGCGCATCTTTTCATCGAAATAACCCCATTGCGATGATGGGTTTGATAAGAACTGCAGCGTTTGAAGGGGGCCTTTTTCGGAAAGCCCAGCAGGCAACCACGATGATCGGTTGCCCCTATCAATTCGCTTAAATGTCGATTAGCAGAGAACAAAAAACCAATGATTAGCCCGAACTCCAAGGATTCGAGTGGCCAATTGGCGCAGGGCTTCAAGCCTCGTCACGTAACAATGCTGTCAATCGCCGGTATTATCGGCGCCGGTTTGTTCGTAGGCTCAGGGCATGCCATTGCGGCGGCGGGTCCAGCGGTCCTCCTGGCCTATCTATTCTCAGGTTTGCTCGTCGTTCTGGTCATGCGCATGCTCGGTGAAATGGCGGTAGCCAATCCGGACACCGGCTCGTTCTCCACCTATGCCGACCAGGCCATCGGGCGCTGGGCCGGCTTCACCATCGGTTGGCTCTACTGGTGGTTCTGGGTCCTGGTCATTCCTATCGAAGCGCTGGCTGCCGGCCATGTACTGAACCAATGGTTTCCCCAGATCGATGCCTGGCTGTTCGCCTTGGTGTCGATCATTGCTTTGGTAGTGACCAACCTTTTCAGTGTCTCCAAGTACGGCGAATTCGAGTTTTGGTTCGCGATGGCCAAGGTCGTGGCGATCATAGGTTTCATCGGCGTGGGTTTTGCCGTGTTGATGGGCTGGGTCCCCGACCGGGAAGTCAGTGGGCTGAGCGGCCTGATGGCGGCGCACGGCGGATTTGCGCCCAACGGCCTGTCAGCGGTAGTCGGCGCTTTCATCACCATCATGTTCAGTTTCATCGGCACCGAGGCCGTGACCATCGCGGCCGCCGAATCTGACAATCCATCGCAGAACATTGCCAAGGCCACGCGCTCGGTGATCTGGCGCATCGGCGTGTTCTACCTGTTGTCGATTTTCGTGGTCATCTCCGTGGTGCCCTGGAACGATCCGCTGCTGGCCTCGGTAGGTTCTTACCAGCGTGCCCTGGAAATCATGAACATTCCCCACGCCAAGTTCATGGTGGACGTTGTCGTACTGATTGCCGTGGCCAGTTGCATGAACTCCTCGATCTACATTGCCTCGCGCATGTTGTATTCGCTGGGCCGCCGAGGCGATGCGCCCAAGGCGCTGAAGGCGACCTCCTCAGAAGGCGTGCCACGGGCAGCCGTCATCGCCAGCACCGTACTGGGCGCGGCGATCACCGTATGGAGCTACTTCATGCCCGCCGGGCTCTTTGAGTTCCTGTTGGCCAGCTCCGGTGCGATTGCCTTGCTGGTGTACCTCGCCATTGCGGTCTCGCAACTGCGCATGCGCGGCATACTGCGTCGGCAGAACGTCGAACTGACCTTTCGCATGTGGCTGTTTCCATGGCTGACGTGGCTGGTGATCGCGTTCATTTGCGCAGCGCTGGCGGTGATGATGATCACCCCGGAGCACCGCACCGAAGTGAGCACAACCATTGGGCTGGCACTGGCAATTTCCTTTATCGGCCTGGTGACGTCGCGTCATCCGGCGCAGGCTGCGCGGGTAACCTCAGCCGGGTAAACGTTCTCAGGGAGTGTTGCCCAAGCAGAGTTGAATGCTCAGCGCTGCGACACCCCTGGTTACCTGCCCCACCCCACCCGGAACCCCGCCATCGCGCAGAGGTCACTACCCATGATGGCCTCGCATCGTTGCGCAGCCTTGGGCTGACTGCATTCTGGTACGAAGCTGCATCTCACACACTTAGGGTGCGCCGGATAACGTTCAGTGCATTCGGTTCCTGCTTGAGGCAGGCGCTGATCGCAGTGTCCATCCAATGCTCCCTTTTCGGAGTACGGAAATGACTCAAACATCGCGATTCTTTCTGTCGTTGTTTCTCGCTGTTGCCTCACTGGCATCAGTCGGCCTCATGAACACGGCAGCAGCAGCCACCGCCGAAGACTTGAACACCGACTCTCGACAAGCGCTGCAAACGCTCTACAAAACCAACCCATTTTCCGAAACCATCTCGCATAAAGCCAAAGCCGTACTGGTCTTCCCGAAAATCATCAAGGCAGGCCTTGTATTCGGCGGCAGCTATGGCGAAGGCGTGTTGATGAAAGGCGCGAAAGTCGAGGACTATTACAACTCCGTCAGCGGCTCATGGGGCTTACAGGCAGGCGCCCAATCGTACGGGTATGTGGTGTTTCTGATGACCGACAAAGCCGTGCAATACGTGGCGGAAACCAAAGGCTGGGAAATCGGTGTAGGGCCTACGGTGGTCGTGGTCGATGAAGGGGTTTCCAAAAACCTGTCCAGCTCGACCCTCAAAGACGATGCCTACGCGTTCATCTTCGACCAGCAAGGTTTGATGGCCGGTATCAGCATTGAAGGCACGAAGATTTCCCTGATAAAACGTTGAACCGACGCCGTTCTCACGACCGCCCGATGATCAGGCCAGCAGCTCTGTAATCCATCGGGCTTGTCGGGCAACATCTTGCACCTTTGCCTCGGGCACGGCTTGTCGCGCCCGGGCGAAGCTGCTGAGGGTCTTGTGCTTTTGTCGCAACATTCGCTGCCATTTGCTCAGGAACACCGGGCTGCGCGCCTGCATGTGTAGCGGTCCGAAGTACAGTTCTTCGGCGGTGTACTGCACCGGCCCGGCGCGCTCGGCGACGATGATTTCGTAATAGAACCGGTTTTCTCGCAACACTTCTTCGCTGAGGATGCGATAGCCATTGTCCATCAGCCATTGGCGCAGTGGCTGCTCGCCGCCATTGGGTTGCAGGATCAGGCGCTCGCGACCACTCAGGCGTGCCTTACCGGCGTCGAGGATATCGCGGATCGTTTCACCGCCCATGCCGCAGATGCTGACGGCGGTGATGTCGTCCTGCGGCTCGATTGCCGCCAAACCATCGGCCAGTCGCACGGTGATCAGTCGCTCGTGACCGTTGTCGCGCACCGTGCGCTCGGCCGCATGGAACGGCGTCAAGGCGACCTCGCCCGCCACCGCTGCCGCGATCACGCCACGACGCATCAGTGCGACCGGCAAGTAGCCGTGGTCCGAGCCGATATCGGCCAGTCGCGCACCTGCCGGCACTTGTGCTGCCACGCGCTCAAGACGCATGGACAATGTGTGTTCGTTCAAATGTAGCCCCTGATCGCCTCGAACGTCCGGCACCTTTGGCCGGATCGGGAGGCGATTCTGGCGAGCTATGCCGCACAATTCAAATTTATGCGACCGGAATCACTCGCGGTCCCAAAGCGCCACCAGCCCACCGAATGTGCCCACGCAGGCTGTGCCGTCCGGCGCCAGGGTGAACACAAGGGCGGTCAGAGAAGTGTAAGGACGTACCTGCACTCCGCTTCGGCTTCGCCGTGGCCAGAGGGTTGTTCAGGCAGGAATCCGCACCGGTCCAGGACTTTCTTCGAGCCCACGTTCTGCGTAAACACATAGGCCACCAGTTGCGTGAGGTCCCAGCGCGCTTGCGCCACCTGGATCAGATGCTTCAGCGCCTGGGTTGCCAGCCCCTGCCCGCAAACACGCTGATCTATCCGATAACCCACTTGCGCGGTTTTCTGCGCCAAGTCGATGTCTTTCAGATTTGCCCGCCCCACTATTTCACCCTTGTCGTCTTCAATGACAAACGGATGCCAGGCGCCAACAGCAAAATCGGATAAGTAGCTTTGAATATGCTCGGCGACACCCTGCACTGAATAAAAAGAAGGCTCGCGCGCATCGATATGAGACTCGAACCAGGCGCGGTTATCGATCTCGAATGCCAGCAACAGTTCTACGTCGGTACTTTTCAATTCGCGAACGCTAAAGGTCTTCATGGCTCACACTTCCTGTGTTTCAGCGGCGCAATAGTCGGTCTGCGGAAATCGAGCGGCTCAGCTCTCTGCGGGCGCAGATGGTTCTTGAGCGGCTTCAGCCGCCAGCTTCAAGCGGTCAGCTTTACTGATGTAGGTGTTCTTGTTTTTCGGTGCCAGTTTGGCACTGGCCTTTTTCGCCTTGGCCTTGAACAACTGCTGTAATTTCTTTTGACGATTCATGTTTTTCTACTCAGTGATACTGGGGCAACTTGATCGCCACTTTAACAAACGCGACTGATGACGGGGAAATTCAAACCGCTCACTGCACTTGTACTTCGGCGTTTCTTCTCTTCTTGGAAAATCAACTATGGTTTATGGCGAGGCGCGAAGCGACTGGTCGAGTCGGGCTGTTTTGTAAAAACCAAGCTGCATCCCTATGGATGTGGATGCAGCGACAGGGAGGTCAAATGCAAGCGGGTTACGTACTGGCACCTACGGTCAACTGTTTACACCGTCGTTGCGCTCTGTTTGTCGCCATCGCCAGTGCTGTGACGATGATGGATGCACAGGCCGCTTGCGGGTCACTGGCCGCGGGTAGCTACAACGTATCGCAGACCTGCACACCCGCGGCGGGGCTGGAAGCTTCCATCACCACCCAACCTGGCACCACCATCGATACCACCGCCGGCTCATCGATACTGGTTCGCGCCTCGAACAACAACGCGGCAGTGACGCTCAGCGGCACCACGATCAACAGCAACCCGGCCACTGCGGCCAACGCCGTGTTCTCGAACGTGATCGGGGCCGCAGGCACCGCCAGCCTGACCGTCGATGGCGGCATCAATTCGGTCAACTTGATTGGCTCGGGCCTTGACGCACTCGCCATCACCAACGCCAGTAGTGGTTCATCGGCATTCACGGTCACTTCAGGCACGACGCTGAACATTTCCAATGTGGTGGTCGGTGACGAGCACGATGGTATTGATGTCAGCGCTACGGGCGGCGGTGCGATCAGCATTAACCACAACGGCAGCGGTTCGATCTCAACGTCTGGCGGCAATGGCATCTGGGCCAAAGGGACAGGCAGCAGCAATATCAATGTCAACGTCGGCAATGGTGTAAGTATTCTCGTCGATAACACCAACGCACTGTCCGGCGGCACGCCCATCATCGACGATACATTGCCCACCGCAGGCGTAGGCAACCACGCCGGGGTCCATACGCGCACCACCAGTGGCAACACCACCGTCGACAACGCAGCTGCCATCACTGGTCGCGGCATGAACGCCTTTGGTATTTTCACCGAAGGCGGAACCGGCACCACCCAATTGCACAACAGTGGTTCGATCAACACCAATGGGTTGAATGGCTTCGGCATACGCGCGTTCTCGACCTCCGGCAGCATCAATGTGGTCAACGACGGCACCATCACCACGACCGGGGGCGGTGGCCACGGCATCTACGCCAATGACAACGTGGGTTCGACCGGATCGATCAGCATCGAAAACAATGCCACGCTCAACGTCGGCAGCCTGAGCGACATCGTGGGCTCGCGGGCCATTTACGTGATCAAGCGCGGCATCGGCGATACCACTATCACGGGTAACGGCAACATCAATGTGCTCGGCGGGCTCACCACCACGCGCGCCTACGGCATCCTCATCAGCGCGGAAAGTGGAACCTCGACGGTGAATTACGGCGGAGATATCTCTGTCAGCGGCGCGGCTGCCGGCGGCATTCGCGTTGATTCCACGGCAGGCAATGTGCGTGTCGATTACACCGGCAACCGCATCGAGACCTTCAACGGCAACGCCAACGGCATCTTCGCGTCAACGCAGTCGACCACCGGCACGGTGGACGTCAACGCCCGCGGGACCATCACCACCCACTCCAACACCGGCGGGGGCGATGGCACCGGCATCGGCTCGTTCGGGATACAGGTCTTGAGCCAGGGCGGGAACATCAACGTGGCTTACGGTGGGCCGCGCATCGACGTCAACGGTTCCGGCGCGGCGATCGTGGCCGGCAACGCCTTCGGCTCGGGAACAGGATTGGGCAGCATCAACATCAGCAACACCGGCGAACTCATCGCGCGGGGCAATCTACAGCAAGGCATCAGGACGTTTTCCACCACAGGACAGCAGACCGTCACCAACACCGGCGCTATTCAGACCTCGGGCGCCAGCGATAGCCAAGGGATTCGTGCCGAGGCTTCAGGCGCCGCCAGCATCGCAGTCAACAACACGGGCGCGATCACCGCCAAAGGTACTGGTTCATCCGGCATCGACGCTCAAACCCTGGGTGGCTCGGTGACTGTCAGCAACAGCGCAGCGGTTCAGGGCGGATGGGCTGACAGCAGCGGTGTCACCCTCGCCGGTGCGACACAAACGCTGAACAACACCGGCTCGATAGTTGCCCTCAGTGATTCCGCCGTTCGCGCCGATACCAATGGCCCGGGCAGTACCTTCACGCTCAATAACGCCGGGCAGATGACCGGCTCGGTCACAGCCGATGGATCGGTCAGTACCGTCACCAACCAGGGCACCTGGACGCTGCGCAATTTCGCCGACAGCACCGGCAGCGGCACACGTGACACATGGGGCATTGCCGTCAGCAATCTGGGAACGGCGGTCGGCAACAGCATCGACAACACCGGTCTGATTCGTCTGGCCAATCAGCCCGCCACCGGCATCAGCAACTTCACCGCCAGCGGAGCTTATTTGCCGTTGGGTCAAACGGCCAACCAACCCACGCTCGGCGGTGCGGTGCAGGGGCAAATACTCGGTGTCAGCAGTTTTACCCACAGCGGCACGCTCGACCTGGCTGCCGGCAGTCGCACGGTCGGTAACGTCCTGGTCATCAGCGGTGCGACCACTGCCGGTGCCGATGGTGGCGGCGTTTTCGTGTCCAATGGCGGCAGCCTGCTGCTCAATACCACGTTGAATGAAGGGGACGCGAACAGCCTCTCGGACATGTTGGTGGTGGACTCCACGTCGAGCGGCAGCGGCGGTCCGACTGCTATTGCCGTGACCAATGTCGGGGGGTTGGGTGAACTGACGCAAGGCAACGGCATCGCCGTCGTCGAGCTGACCAACAAGGCGGCAACCGCCAGCAATGCCAATGCTTTCCAACTGGCGCGCCGAGTGGTGGCCGGCCCCTACGAATACCGTCTGAAACAGGGCGCCGAGGACGGCACCGGTAAAGACACCTGGTATTTGCGCTCCGATGAGCGGCCTCCGGATGGTCCTCCCGGACCCGGACCTGGACCCGCCCCTGGACCCGCCCCTGAGCCTGTTCCGAATTATCGCCCCGAAGTGTCCCTGTACGGCGCCCTCCCGGCACTGGCGCTGGTGTATGGCCGCACGATGGTCGATACCTTGCACGAACGGGTTGGTGAAGAACGCCTCAACCCGGGCGAGCCGCTTCCGACTCAAGACCAGACAACCAATGGACCCTCGATGGGCTGGGGTCGGGTGATCTATCGCAGCGGCAAGCAGGACGGTGATCGTAAAAACGCGCTGGGTGATACGCCGCAATACAACTATGACCTGACGGCGTTTCAGGTCGGCACCGACCTCTATCGCAAGGTTCGCACCGACGGCAGCCATGAACAGGCAGGCGTGTCGCTGTCGGCCGGGACTATTGATGCGGGCGTCAGCCACTACACTGGAAGTGCCGCTGGGGAAGACACCTTGCGCGCCTACGGTATTGGCGCCTACTGGACCCATTTCGGTCCTTCCGGCTGGTATCTGGACGGCGTGCTGCAACTCAACCACTTCGACATCGAAGCCAAGCCCAACGGTCTGTCCAAACTGGAAACCAAAGGCTGGGGCTACACCGCGTCGCTGGAGAACGGCTACCCGTACGAGGTCGATAAAAACTGGTACGTCGAACCGCAGTTGCAAGCCATCTACAGCTACGTTGACCTGGACAGTAGCGATGACGTCGGCGCCAATGTCCGGTTCAAGGACGTGGAGTCATTGGTGGGTCGACTGGGCGTGCGAATCGCCAGAGACTGGGACACCGAAGGCACTGACAAGACGGCTCGGCGCACCAATGGCTGGATTCGTCCAAGCATCTGGCATGAATTCAAAGGCCAGCCGAAAACCGAGTTTTCCTCTCAGTCCGGGTACGTTCCGTTTGAGTCGGACATCCAGGGCACCTGGGGCGAAGTCAATCTGGGCGTGGATTACCAGGCCAACCAGCGCACAACATTTACAGTGTCGGCGGGCTATCGGCAGGGCTTTGACGGCGATAGCCATGGCTACGACGCCATGGTCGGGTTCAAGATCAACTTTTAGCCGTGCACGCCAGCCATCGGGCTAACGTGCCTCGGCTTTTTTCCAAGACAGTGGTCAGTCGTAGAACGGCTCAACCGACGCTCGACTGCCGACAAAAAAACTGTCGGCAACCAGTCGCAGTGGCTGGAGGTCGAGGTCACTGGCCTTGTCGGCGATCAGCTGTTGGAAATGCCGATACACCGCCGCGTACTCGCCCTCCTCCGAGACGGTTTGGCGCACGCCGTCAATGTTCAACAGTGCGCCACCGTTGTCCAGTCGCAGGGTGCCTTCGGCGCAGACAATCTCAATGCTCCAGAGCTCGTCGTGGCCGTGATCGAAATCGAACTCGGCGCGGACATCGAGCCGCTGTGCGTCAGACATCTTGATGGACGCCGCGATAGGCGACTGGCAGTTACTCGGGACGCGCAACTCGGCAGACTCGACGAACAGCGGCAACGCCAGCAAGTGGGTGACGATCGACAAGGCGTTGATACCGGGATCGAAAACCCCGAGGCCACCGGGTTGCCAGATCCATGCCTGGCCGGGGTGCCACTTGCGTACGTCTTCCTTCCAGTCGATCTGCACGCTTTGTAGGGTACGGCTGGCCAGCCAGTCACGGGCGGCCTCGATGCCGGGTGCGTAGCGTGAATGCCAGGCGAACAAGCCGCTGACGCCTTGCTCGGCAACCTGATCCACCAACGCCAGCGCTTCACCCAGCGTGGCGCAGGGTGGTTTTTCGACCAGCACGTGCTTACCCGCGGCCAACGCTTGCTGCACCAGGGCAAATCGCCCTTGTGGCGGCGTACAAAACGCAATCGCATCGACCGGCGGGCCGTTTTCAAGCAGCTCGCCGAGGGACTGGAAATTCTCTACACCGGCGCAGGGCAGGCCTTTTGTGGCGACAGACACCAACTGGAACGCGGGGTTGGCGTTGATCGCGGGAACGTGTTGGTCCTGAGCAATCTTGCCGTAGCCCACCAGACCGAGACGGATCGGTTGCATCAATGACTCCTGATGTTGTTCGTTTTATTTTGGTCAGCGAAGGGGCGAGATTACGTTTGAATCGCCAGGAAGTCATTGATGACGTGCATTGCTTGAAATCGGCCTATTCTCAAAGCCCCACGACGACGCAATCGAGCCGCTCTGTATCACTGTGTATCTGAATCCCGCTCCGATACACAGGCTTTCACCTGGCCGCCGATTCGACACAGGCCAGATACGTCAGCGCATTCAAATGCAACCAAGGTTTGAAGGGGCTCAGCCAGACCCCCTGGCCAATGGCTTGCAACGGAGACATCACCATGAAGATGGCACTGCAGAACAACACCCACGGCAAAAAAAGCCGTCGACTGGTGCGTTCGTCGATCCTCGCCTTCACCCTGCTCGGCGCTATTGGCGTAGCCCATGGGCAGACGACCGCCGCCGGGCAACCCGCTGCGGACAGTGCCGGCACCTCTTACTCGGCGCCCTCTCCGTTCGGCCCGCTCAAGCATGTCAACGCCGGGCTGCTGAGCGTGGCGTATGCCGAAACGGGTCCAGCCGATGGGCCGGTGGTGATTCTTCTGCACGGCTGGCCCTACGACATTCACAGCTATGACAACGTCGCGCCGCTGCTGGCCGCCAAGGGTTACCGCGTGTTGATGCCGTATGCACGCGGTTACGGCGACACGCACTTTCTTTCTGAAAAAACCCTGCGCAATGGCCAGCCCGCGGCCCTGGCCAGCGATGTCATCGACTTCATGGATGCCCTGCACATCAAGCAAGCCGTGCTCGGTGGCTACGATTGGGGCGCACGCTCGGCGGATATCGTCTCGGCACTGTGGCCGGAACGGGTCAAGGCGCTGGTGTCGGTCAGCGGCTACCTGATCGGCAATCAAGCGGCGGGCAAGAACCCATTGCCTCCCCAGGCTGAGCTGCAATGGTGGTATCAGTTCTACTTCGCCACCGACCGTGGCCGCGCCGGTTACGAGAAAAACACCCATGACTTCGCCAAGCTGATCTGGCAACTGGCTTCGCCGAAATGGGCGTTCGACGACGCGACTTTCGACCGCAGTGCCAAGGCCCTGGAGAACCCTGACCACGTCGACATTACCGTCTTCAACTACCGCTGGCGTCTGGGCCTGGTGCAAGGGGAAAGCCGCTACGAGGCGCTGGAGCAGAAACTGGCCACGGCGCCCTCCATCAGCGTCCCGACCATCACCCTTGAAGGCGACGCCAATGGCGCCCCGCACCCCAAGCCTGAGGACTACGCCAAACGCTTTACCGGCAAATACGAGTTCCGCCTGATCAACGGCGGCATCGGCCACAACCTGCCGCAGGAAGATCCAAAGGCGTTCGCCAAGGCGGTGATCGACGCGGATCACCTTTAACATTGAAACAGCACGCGCAGACGCCTTGGCTTCTGCGCGGTTTCACTCTTCTTCAGTACGCCCCGTGGCGTCACGATCACGCTCGTAGCGCCTTGCGAGCGCAAACGCTGGCAACCACGATTCGCGACGAAGGGTCCAGAGTTCATAGGTGGGTTTGAATTGGTCGGGCGCATCGAGCGAACCCAGGCTCACTTCGATCTCATCGCCGGACCGACCGAAAACCGACGAGCCGCAACGCGGGCAAAAATGCCGACCGGCGTAGTCGCGCGTTTCACCCTCGACAGTCACCGCGTCCTCAGGAAAAATCGCCGACGCGAGAAACAACGCGCCGTGGTGCTTGCGGCAGTCCAGGCAATGACAAATTCCCACCCGATAAGGGCTTCCTGCCGCCACAAACCTCACGTTGCCGCATAGGCAACCGCCGGTAAATCGTTCCATGCTGAGCCTCCTCTGACTTGCCTTGCCTTTGTCACAAACCTGTCATTCACGCCTGATAAGGTCCCGGCGCGTCCCCGCCTCCGGGGCGACGCCCTTCTTCAAGGTGACATTCCAGGTGTATTCAAGTTCGACTCGCAAACAGATCATCCTCCGATCCAGCGATATGGGCTGCGACGACTTTGGCGCGTTGTTCTCGAAAATGTTCGGCAATCTCTATTCCGATTCCCCGCCGCCACCGAAAAACATCATCATCGGTGGTGTCTACGGTCGGCACGACGGCGTCAGTTTCCGCCGCATGCACTACCGCGGCGACTTCTCGGTGGCCTTTCCCGCGCCCCTCGACGAGATCACTTTCGTCATCCCTACCGCCGGCAAGATCATCTTCAACCACGCCACCGAATCGGTCGGCATTGCCCACGTCGGCCTCGCCATCGATAAGGCCGACGTGCGCTCTGTACGCTTCGTCGACAACCATGCCCAGCACGGGGTTTCGATCAATCGCGGATTGTTGACCGAACGTCTGTCGACGTTGCTGGGCAAGCCGATCCTGAAGAAAGTGGTGTTCGAACCCGTGGTGGACTTGCAGGCTTCGGCCTTCCAGAGCATCAGGGCCTTGGTGGAACTGGCCACGGGTGCCGAGTTCGACCTGCTGATGAACACCGGTTCACTGATGCCTTCGCGCCTGAGGGAAATGTTGATTGATGCGGTACTGGAGGCCTGGCCGCATAACTTCACGCAAGCGCTTCAGCGCCCGGCGCCACTGATTGCGCCGCGCCATGTGAAGCTTGCGGTGGAATACATTCAGGAGCATCCCGACAGCCTGGTCAGCGGTACAGAACTGGCGAGCATGACGAACGTCAGCCTGCGCGCGTTGCAGGACGGGTTTCGACATTTCGTCGGCACCTCGATCGTTGCCTACCAGCGCCAAGTGCGCCTTGAACGCGCCTACGATGTGCTCGCCCAAGGCATCTCGCCTTCCGTGACCGATGTGGCGTTGCAGTACGGATTCAGCAATGTCGGCAGGTTTTGCCAGTACTTCCAGTCAGCTTACGGCGTCAGCCCCGCTGAGGTTCGAAAGGGTTTGCGAAGCCAGCACACGGGTTGATAGCCGAACCGCCAACCCAACACACATCCCCTGTGGGAGCGAGCCTGCTCGCGATGGCGGAGGATCAGTCACCGAATGTTTTGGCTGACACACCGCTATCGCGAGCAGGCTCGCTCCCACATTTTTATGAGGTCAGAACTGGTAACTGGCCTTGAGTCCACCGCTGAAACCGTGGCTGTCGCCCCCGCCACTGGCACCGACCTCGGCCCCCACGCTTAGCGCCCCGAGGTTGGCCATCAGGTTGACGCCGCCGGTGAACTGGTCGCGATTGTCGAAGGCCGCGCGCTGCTCGATATCCAGACCCAGCAGATGGCCTTCACTGTCAACCTGGTGATCGCCAAGCACATGCTCGTAACCGACCTGGACGCCCGGCACCAACTGCCAGGCCCCGACGTCCACCGCAGCAAACGAAGCGTTCAAATTAGCCACAGCACTGCGACGGGTTTCCTGAATCCCATCGACGTCGAGCGCCAGGTCGCTGCCTTTTTCCTGGAAGCCCGACAGGTCCAGATGACTGATGCGCACGCCCAGGCTCGGTTCCAGAATCATGCCATTGACCGGCAAGCGATAGCCCAGCGCAAGCGTTGCGCCGGTGAGGTTGCCATGGCTGTCGCCCTTGGCCATGCCCAGACCGCCACCGAGTTCGCGTTTACTGTCGTAATCCAGCCAGCCGGCGCTGGCGTCCGCATCCACAAACAGGCCACGCTCCAGACCGTTCGGCGCGTAACGGGCACCCGCGCTGAAGAACGTCAGGTCGGTATCCGCCTCACCACCGGCACCGCCGACACTGCCGCGGCTGTAGCCAAAACCGGCGTGAGCGCTGAGTTGATCGGAGAAACGCTGGGTCAGGCCTACCATCAAGCCCTGACTGTGTTCGTTGCTGCTTTGGGCATGGGATGAGCCGTCGGTGCCCAGATAACCTGCCAGGCCCGTGCTCCACAAACGGTATTGACCGACCTTGAGGTCGGTGCCGCTGGTGAACGGCGCGGCAGCTTGTTCGATCATCGCGCCCTGACGCAGCAAATAGCTGGCGGCGTCGGCGTGCACTTGGCCGCCCACGGTGGACTGCACGCCCCCGAGGTCGCCGGCATCAATGGCCGATTGCAGGTAATAGTTGTAAGCCGTGTAGCTGCCCGACAGGTTGCTGTTCTGCAATTGCTGCAGCAGCTGGGCACCGGCGGCGGCGTTGCCCAGCAGACCTTGCTGGCCGGGCAGACTGTTGAAATACACCATCTTGCCGCGAAGTACGTAAATGGTTTCCTGGGACAAACCCAGGCCTTGCTTGAGGTAGTTGTCCATGCTGCCGTATTGCGCGGTCACTTCATCCAGGCCCGCTTGCAGGTAACTGGCCTCCACGCCGAGCAGCGGCGCATAAATGGCCGCCATGCTCGGTGGCAACGCCGCCAGGGTGGCCGCCACTCGCGCGGCGGTGTAGTCGTTGGTTGCCAGGTAATTGCTCATGATCGTCGAGCTGTCGACCCCGGCGATGCTCAGCAAGACGGCGGCGGTCCAGCCCGTGCGGTCCTTGCCGGCGGTGCAATGGAACAGCGCGGCGCCGTCCACCCCGGCCAGCTCATTGAACAGCCGGCTGAACTGGCTGCGCATTCCGGCGTCACTGACGAACGCACGGTTGGTTTCCTGCATCATCGCAATCGCTTCAGCAGCGCTGTGAAATGAAATATTGGTGATGTTCGAGCCGGACGTGGTGGCGCCGATGATGTCGATGTTGCTGTAGGTGGCGCCCGCGATCAGCGTGTCGGGGGTGGCGGCAATTTCGCTGGGCGTGCGCAGGTCGTAGATCGCTTTGATGCCCAGACCGTTGAGAGTCGCCAGGTCTGAAGCCGAGGGCGTCAGCGCATTGGAGCGATAGAACACGCCGGCGCGCATAGTGCCGTCGTTGGCCGTGGAATAAGCGCTGGTGGTGCCGGCGATATCGCGAAAGTTGTCGATGCCCTTAAGGCGCGGCGTATCGAGCGGGACGGTTTCGGCAGCCTGGGCGGCCGCGATGGAAAGGCTCAAAACCGACAGCGAACACAGTAGACGTTGAAACACGATGCAGCCTCATTCAATGCGTTGGGCTGGCCACTATCTGTGCCGAAGTGATACTGAATATGACAAATTGGCGAGCACCGGAAATCGCTGCGCGATTAGTCCGCCTGGTGCGTGTTCTGTCCTTTTTGCGACGCACGAACGCGCACTGCCAGCACTGACTGCCCATCACACGGAGAACGATTTGAAACCGTTTTAAAGACAATCATCCAGGACTCGCGTGCTACCTGCCGAGTGATTGAAAATCTGGATGATGAGTAGAAAATGGCAGGGGCGGCTGGATTCGAACCAACGCATGGCAGGATCAAAACCTGCTGCCTTACCGCTTGGCGACGCCCCTGTAGCTGTTGCTGTGAGTGCCTGGCACTCGTTTCTGACTTTGCAGCGTGCAAGCCCTGGGAGGGCCCCTGCGAAAGTGCGCGAAATTTAACAACTTTCGTGGCTTCTGGGAAGCCCTGTGTAAACATTTTTTGATTTAAAACAGCCAGTTATCGTAAACGACGCGACGCCAGCCCGCTTGCAACCAGCCTGCGCACTGCATTCAACGTTTTTATGCTCCCTGAGCATTCTCTAAAACAGAACAAAAGCTTCTTAATTATTCAGTTTTGCAAAAGACCACTGAAGTTTACTTTGGCGTCAGGTTTGAAAGGCACACCGGCCCGCACCGGCTGCCACATTCGTTTACTTGAGGTAGGTCCCATGTCCGAACAATCCCTGGCTGTGCACTCCCCTTTTGATGGCGCTATCGTCGGCCACGCGGCCGTTTCTACCGCGGCCGATGTCGAGCGGGCGCTGAGCGTGGCCCATGGCATTTTCCGCGACCGCAGCCAGTGGTTGTCCAAGCCTCGGCGGATTGAAATCCTGCAGCGTGCCGCCCAATTGATCGAGTCACGCAAAGTGGCGATTGGCACCCAGGCGGCCAGCGAAGGCGGCAAGCCGTTGAAGGACTCGATCACCGAAGTCGAGCGTGGCATCGACGGCATCCTCAATTGCATTGAAGTGCTGCGCACCGAAGGCGGCCATGTGATCCCGATGGGGCTGAACGCTACGTCGGCCAACCGTGTGGCTTTTACCCAATACGAACCGATCGGTGTGGTCGCGGCTGTCTCGGCCTTCAACCACCCGTTCAACTTGATCGTCCATCAAGTGGTGCCGGCGATTGCCGTCAGTGCGCCCGTGGTCGTCAAGCCGGCGGCCAACACCCCGCTGAGCTGCCAGACTTTGCTCGATATTCTCGCCGAGGCCGGCCTGCCCAAAGGCTGGGCGCAAATGGTGCTGCCGACCGACAACGCCATCACCGGCAAACTGGTGTCGGACCCACGGGTAGGATTTTTCAGCTTCATCGGCTCGGCGGCGGTGGGCTGGATGTTGCGCTCGACCCTGGCCCCGGGCACCCGCTGCGCGCTGGAGCACGGTGGCGTGGCACCGGTGATTCTCGCGGCGGATGCCGACCTTGACGACGCCCTGCCGCGTATTGCCCGTGGCGGTTTCTGGCACGCCGGCCAGGCTTGCGTGAGCGTGCAACGGATTTTCTGCCATCGCAGCATCGCCGAGCAGGTCGCCGAGCGACTGGGCCAATCGGCCGACGCGATGTTGGTGGGTGACCCGACCGAGATGGCGACCGACGTCGGCCCGCTGATCGCCGAACGTGAAGTCAATCGTGTAGGCCAATGGGTGAACGACGCCGTTGGCGGTGGCGCCCGCTTGATCGCCGGTGGCCGCGCACTCGGCAACAACTGTTATGCGCCGACCGTGCTGCTCAATCCGGCCCTGGACTCGAACGTGATGCAAAAAGAAGTCTTCGGCCCCGTGGTGGCGGTGTACGCCTACGACGATCTGGCAGAAGCCATCCAGCTGGCCAACGCCCTGCCCTATGCCTTTCAGGCGGCGGTTTTCACCCGCGACCTGGACACCGCCATGCAGTGCTATCAGGACCTGGATGCCACGGCGGTAATGGTCAACGAAAACACCCTGTTCCGCGTCGACTGGATGCCGTTCGCCGGCGCACGCCTGTCCGGCCATGGCGTGGGCGGTATTCCTCACACCATGAAAGAGATGCAGATCGAAAAAATGATGGTCTGGCGTTCGCGAGCGGTGCGCGGCTGAACGGCGTGCCGTTCAACTTCCACCAGCCCTTCACGCAGACCGATGGATCGGACTGCCGGCCTGGGTCGCCGGCAGATCTACATACCAAAGCGTTAGTTTCAAACACCCATGTCTGGTGGTCAGTGCCCTGCTTTGCCCATAAATTTTCCACATCCGGGGAAACATCCTCGGGCCGTGCCGGCGCTCCCTCTAGAACTCACATGAGTAATGAACATGACTGACGAGACAAGCGGAACCACACGCCGTGGTTTGATCACCACCGGAGCCATGGCTGCAGCCCTGGCGGTGACATTGCCAGCGCTGGCGGCGCAGCAGACATCGGCATCGACAGCCGCCGCTGCGGGCGGCAAAAGCGACGGCAGTGCCAGTGGTTCGGGGATGATCACCGTCAAGGACGGCACGCAGATTTTCTACAAGGATTGGGGCAGCGGTCAGCCGATCGTATTCCACCACGGCTGGCCACTGTCCAGTGACGACTGGGATGCGCAAATGCTGTTCTTCCTCAGCAAGGGTTTTCGCGTCATCGCCCACGATCGCCGTGGTCATGGCCGCTCCTCCCAGACCGCTGTCGGCAACGAAATGGACACCTACGCCGCCGACGTCGCTGAACTGATGGCGCACTTGAATATCAGGAATGCCGTGCACATCGGTCACTCCACCGGTGGCGGTGAAGTGGCCCGTTATGTGGCGCGACATGGCCGCGGTCGCGTGGCCAAAGCGGTACTGATCGGTGCGGTGCCACCGATCATGCTGCGTACCGCGAAAAATCCGGGCGGTATTCCGATGGACGTCTTCGACGGGTTGCGCAAAGCCGTGGCGGAGAATCGCACTCAGTTTTATCGCGAGTTTCCGAGCGGGCCGTTCTACGGTTTCAATCGCCCCGGCGCGAAAGTCTCCGAAGCGATCATCGACAACTGGTGGCGCCAGGGCATGACCGGCGGGATCAAGGCGCAGTACGACTGCATCAAAGCCTTCTCGGAAACCGACTTCACCGATGACCTGAAAAACATCGAGGTGCCGACCCTGGTACTGCACGGTGAAGACGACCAGATCGTACCGATCGCCGACTCGGCGCAGCTGTCGATCAAACTGCTGCGACACGGCACATTGAAAACCTACCCGGGCCTGCCCCACGGCATGTGCACGACCAATGGCGACGTGATCAACGCTGACCTCCTGGCGTTCATCAAGGCTTGATGCCCTTGGGCGGCGGCAGCACCGCAAGAGGCGGATCATGCTGAACGTCATGTCCGTCTCCCCACGCGCCACGGCAAAGTGCCTGGCGCTATGGGCAACCACATTCGCGATATTTCTCGTCGATACCCTCACGGAACTGCATATCGCGGTGGCGGTGCTGTACGTCCTGGTCATCATGATGGCCATGGATAGCTGCTCGATTGGCGGGCTGCGCAGGGTGGCACTGACCTGCGCGGCGCTGACGGCTGCCGGGTTCTTCGTTTCCCATCATGAGCATCCGTTCAGCGCCGCACTGGCGCGCTGCCTCGTCAGTCTGACAGCTATCGGTATTGCCACCTGGCTGGCGTTGAAAAATCGGCGCACCAGCGATGAACTGCATAAGCAATTCAGTTTGTTGGCACATACCCATGATGTAGAAGCGCAGCTGCATCGCGCGCAAATCGAACTCGCCCATATCAGCCGCAATACAACGATGGGCGAACTGTCTGCGTCCATCGCCCACGAAGTGAATCAGCCTTTGGCAGCCATCACCTCCAGCGCCGAAGCCGCTCAACGCTGGCTTGACCGACCGGTTCCCGACCTCAAGGAAGCCGGCGCTGCCATCGCCAGGGCAGCCAGTAACGCGCGTCGTGCGGCCGAAGTAATAAAGCGCATTCGCGACCTGACCCGCAAAAGCGATTCGCACTACGAAGAACTGGATCTGCAATCCGTTGTTGCAGACTCACTCGCCCTGCTTGAACGGGAAATCCAGAGTCATCAGGTGCGATTGTTATGCACGTTCGCGCGCCATTCCCCCAAGGTGTCAGGCGATCGCATCCAGCTCCAGCAGGTGGTGATTAACCTGATCATCAACAGCCTGCACGCCATGAGCGGCCACCGAGACTCGGCGGCTGAGCTGCATGTACGCGTTCATTGGCAGAAGGACCGTGCAGTGGTGGAAGTGCACGATAACGGCCCGGGGATTGACCAACAGCACCTTGCGTTGCTGTTCGATGCGTTTTTCACCACCAAGGAAGACGGTATGGGGATCGGGTTATCCATTTGCCGCTCGATCATCGAGTTGCATGGCGGAACCATCCGGGCAGACAGTCAGCCCAACCAGGGCGCGACGTTCTCGTTCTCTCTCCCGCTTTCGACAGCGAATGGCCAACCCTCGAAATAGCCTCACGACCGGCCCTGCATGACGCTGCCCACCGGCCGTTCCGACGCGCCACGCCGCCACCTTTTGGTTGGAAACGATCACGCTAAAGCCTGAGGGTTCTATACCTGCGTATGGTATCGAACCCGGTACTTCGGGATGCACACTCTTTCTCCAGGCGATCGGTCGCTCACGCAGCGAAACAGCCGCTTTCGCCAACGACTTTTGACCCAGGCAAACGGAGAATGAGCATGACAACGCATCTGGACTACCCCACCCAACAGGCTGGAGCACATCAGAAAGGCAACGGTCAGCAGCAGGTAACTACACTCGCCGGCGGAACGGGGTTCGAGGAGTTGGTTCCTTCGCGCTATGCCGTGCGGGTCGGCGAGATTGATGTGCTGGTGATCAGCGACGGCGTGCTGCCTCTGCCAACCTCGACGATGTCCACCAACGCCGACCCGGCCGCCCGTGCGGCCTGGTTCAAGGACATGTTCCTGGGGCCGGACGCGTTCGATTGGGCCCTGAACGTCTTGGTGATACGCAGCGGCGAGCAAATCATTCTCGTCGACGCCGGGCTGGGCGGGCAATTTCCCGGTTTCCCAAGGGCCGGACAGTTTCCCAAGCGCCTGCAGGCTGCGGGTATCGATCTAGGTTCCGTGACCGACGTGGTGATCACCCACATGCACATGGACCATGTCGGCGGGCTGCTGGTCGACGAGGTGAAAAACAAGTTGCGGCCGGACGTGCGCATCCACGTTTCAGCGACCGAGGTCGCGTTCTGGGAGTCGCCCGATTTCGCCCACACCGTCATGCCAGAGCCGGTGCCGGACGTCCTGCGGGCAACCGCCAAACAGTTCATCAACGACTACCGCAGCAACGTGCGGACCTTCGAAGACGAGTATGAAGTGGCACCGGGCGTGGTCGCCAAAGTCACCGGTGGCCACACCCCTGGACACTGCGTGGTGTACGTGAACTCCGGCGGCGAACGCTTGACCTTTGCAGGTGACGCCCTGTTCCCGGTGGCCTTCGAACACCCCGACTGGCACAACGGCTTTGAACACGACCCCGAGGAGTCAGTGCGCGTTCGGGTCCGGCTGATGCAAGAAGCGGCAGCCAGCGGAGAGCTGTTTGTCGCCACGCACCTGCCGTTCCCTTCCGTTGGCCGCGTGGCCATCGATGGCAACGCGTTTCGCTGGGTCGCGGCTTTCTGGGATTTCTGACCGTTTGTAACTGAGTCCGGCCTCTGCAACGCTCGTGCGTGGGGTGTGGAGGCCGGACGCAAACCCTGAACCCGTCTAAGCTAATCAGTACAGATTCAACACGCCTGCTGCCTCCTCTACCGGGGAAACGCGATGACGAGTAAACACACGCACTTCCGCTCGTCATGGCTGCTCCCTGCCCTGCTCGCTATCAGCCTGGTGTTGAACACCGGATGTTCAGGCAAATCGTCCACGACTCGCTATGCATCCTCAAACATCGGTTCAGCCTGTTATGCGAAAGCCCTTCCCACTGTCGGCGAAGGTGGCCTGGCCTGGGGCGACACCCTGACCATGGCGCGGCAGAAATCCCTGAGCAATTGCGCACGCTATGCCGGCCGCTCTGGCGGCACGCCAAGTACCTGCCAAGTGGTGCTGGCGCAATGCAAGCATTGAAAAAACGGATTTTTCGTTTGTGCGTCGCTTTTGCATTTCTGTGCGACACATCCCACTTGCGGGGCTCCCGTTTCACACGCTCGTGGTGTTAGTTTGGAAATGTTTCTGATTAAACGATCAGATATTTCCCACAAACTGCCTGCAAAGGAATGCCCCCAGCAATGGACTTTTCACTCAAGCAACTGGCCGCGACCACCCTGATGCTCGCCAGCCTCTCGACCTTCACCACCGCTGCCCACGCCAACATCACACCGCAACAGAGCGCGATCATCCTCAAGACGTTCAATGACGCCTCGGTCAAGGACTTCAGGCAGTTCCTTGGCAGTCTGGCCAAGAGCGACATCGCCAAGACCGACAATCTCGGCCCGGCCATCAGCGCCTTCCTCGACAACAAAACCCTGACGCCCGAGCAACAGAACGAAATCCATCGCTTGCTGGGCCTGTATGCGCGGGTGAAATACGGCAGCGCCGCCACCGAAACCCTGAAAGAACTGGTGGCCATCCCGACCATGCGCGTTGACGGTGTGGAACAGCACGACAATCCTGAATTCATCAAGATCGCCGAGAAGATCAAGGGCCTGGCCCAGTCCTTCAACTTGAACTTCCGCAATATCGACAACCGCGTCTACGAAATCTCCCTCGAAGGCAGCGGCGCTGAAGTCGTGGGCATTCACGCCCATGCCGACGTGGTGCCGGTCACCCCGGAAAACTGGGTCCTGCAGGATGGCACCCGCCTCGATCCGTTCAAGGTCACCCTGATTGGCGACCGCATGTATGGCCGCGGCACCGAAGATGACAAGAACGGCATCGTGGTGGCGATGTACGCCATGAAAATCATCAAGGAAGAGAAGCTGCCGCTGGCGAGAAACTTCAAACTGCTGGTCGACACCACCGAAGAAACCACCGGCGACGCGATCCCCTACTACTTCGAACGCAACCCGACGCCCAACTACAACCTGGCGCTGGACGGCGGCTATCCGGTAGTGATTGCCGAGAAAGGCTACGGCACGGTCATGGCCAGTTTCGCCAAGCGTGCGGCTGAAGGCAAAGGTGCGGAAATCACGTCGATGACCGGCGGCCTGGCCACCAACCAGATTCCATCGACCTCGGTCGCCACCCTGGTGACAGACAAACCGGCAGAACTGGCAGCGGCCCTGCAAAAGGCTGGCGCTGATTACGCCAAGCGCAACGGCGGCAACTTCGACATCGCCGCCAAAGTCGTCGGCAAGGACGTCAAACTGACGGTCACGGGCGTGTCTGCCCACTCCTCCGAGCCCGAGTCCGGCGTCAACCCGGTAGCCAGGATGCTCGACTTCATCAATGGCCTCGATGGCAAGGTTGCGCTCAAGCACAACCAGATCACCGACGCCGCCCGCTATGCTGCCGACAACTGGGGCCTGGATTACCTGGGCGGCAAACTGGGGGTTGGTTTTTCCGATGAGTTCATGGGGCCGCTGACCACGTCCCTGACCTACGTTGGGGTGGATGACAAGGCGTTCAAACTGGCCGTGAACCTGCGCGTGCCGAAGGGCAAATCCCCGGAAGCGCTCAAATCGGAAATCGCCGGAAAACTGGACGCCTGGAGCAAGAAGAGCAAGATTGCGCCGACCTTCGACCTGTCGATCGCCGAACCGATGTACCGCAACCCTGAAGGCGAATGGGTCAAGGCTCTGCTCGCTGTAGCCAGTGAAAACCTCGGCATGGAACACAAGTTCGGCACGTCCGCTGGCGCCACGTCGGTGCATGAGCTGCCTAACGGTGTGCAATTCGGCCTGGCCATGCCGGACGTCAAATACACCGGTCACAACGACAATGAGTTCAAGACCACCGAGCAGTTCTTGCTCGACTTGCAGATCGTGACCGAAATGATGGGCCGCATCGGGCAACTGCCAAAACTCTGATCCACCTTCGGACCCGCCGTTCTGGCGGGTCCATTTGGCGTATAAAGATCGCAGCCTTCGGCAGCTCCTACGACCACCTTCGGACCTGCCGTTCTGGCGGGTCCGCTTGGCGTAAAAAGATCGCAGCCTTCGGCAGCTCCTACGAATGACGCACCACCTGTAGGAGCTGCCCCAGGCTGCGATCTTTCAAAGTAGCCGTCGGTTATTGCGTTAAATCATGGCAATTTCCGGTTCGCTGCTACGATTAAGAAGCGCCAACGAACCGAGGTGTGCGGCTCACAAAGCCGGCATTGGCCTCCCCGTACTTGATCCACTCATTTCATGCCTGCCCGACCCCAGGGAGGGAGCAATGCGTATTCCATTGTTTTACGCGATGTCGGCTGTACTGTTTTTGAGCGGAACACCCTGCCTGGCGGAATCGGCGGAGGCCCCGGCCACTGTGCCTACGTCTGCCCCAGTCCCGGCCCCGGCAAACCCTGCCGTGGCCGCGCCTGCCGCAGCGCCCACCAAAGATGCCGTGTTTACCCAAGAACAATTGGACCAGATGCTGGCGCCCATTGCGCTTTACCCGGACCCGTTGCTGGCGCAGGTGCTGATGGCGACGACCTACCCCGGAGAAGTCGCCGAGGCGGCCACCTGGTCTAAAGCTCACCCGGACGCCAAGGGTGATGATGCGGTCAAACAAGTCGCCACCCAGACTTGGGACCCGAGCGTGCAGGCGCTGGTCGCCTTCCCGCAGGTACTGGCCACGTTGGGCCAGGATCCGGTCTGGGTACAACGCCTGGGCGATGCCTTCCTGGCGCAGCCCGACGATGTGATGGACGGCGTGCAACGCCTGCGCCATCAAGCACAAGCGGCAGGCAACCTTCAGAGCAACCAATATCAAAACGTGACGGTCCAGGCGGCACCGGCGCCGGCCCCCGCCACTCAGCCAGCAGCCCCGGCACCTGCCACCAGCACCTCCACCATCATCATTCAGCCGGCCGACCCACAAGTCGTGTACGTGCCCACCTATAACCCGACGACCACCTACGGCACCTGGGCCTACCCGGCGTCACCGCCCGTGTACTACCCGCCGCCGCCCGCCTATTACCCCGGCTCGGCACTGGTCGCTGGACTGGCGTTCGGCACTGGCGTGGCGATCATCGGTTCGTTGTGGGGCGATTGTGACTGGGACAACAACGACATCGACATTGATGTCGACCGCTACAACAACATCAATCGCAACAACCAGATCAACAATAACAAGTGGCAACACAACTCCGTTCACCGCGATGGTGTTCCCTACCGGGACAACCGCAGCCGCCAACAGTACGGTCGGCAATTGAACGGTGCCAATCAGCGTGACGCTTATCGAGGCGACAATGCCCAACGTGCCCAGGCCCGGGAAAACGCCCGTAGCTCGATGGATAAACACGGTATCGAACGCCCCGCCACCAGTAACCGCGAAGCCCGCGACCAGGCACGCCGGGCGCAATCGGGCAACACGGCCAGCAATCGGATGCAGTCCGGTACAGACAGACCGAGGACCGCTGACCGAGCACAGAACACCCCGCGAAATACTCGCGAAAACCAACAGCCCAGAAGAGAGGCCGGCCAGGTGAACCAGCGCTCGCAGGACCACTCGCAAGCGCGCCAGGCCGCGCAAAAACGCCCGGCCACCAGCGCAGGCAGTGCTCGCAACAACGCATTTGCCGGCGCACGTTCACCGTCTCAGTCCAACGTACAAGCCGCCCGTGGCCGGGCCAGCCAGGCCTCCGCCATGCGCGGCAGTGCGGCCCGTTCTTCCGGCCATCAGATCAGTCGGCCATCCGCACCAGCACGTCAAAGAGGGGGCCGCCGTTGAAAAACCATCTTCGCGTAAAGGCACTCATGGGCCTGCTGCCTCAACTCATGGCGATCACGGCCGGCCTGGTCTGGTCGTGCATGGCGATGGCCCAGCAGGCATTTCCAACACCTGAAAAAGCCGCACAAGCCTTCGTCGAAGCGCTGGGCACCGAACACGCCGATCAGGCGCGCCTGACCCAGTTGCTGGGTGACGACTGGCGCACGTACATCCCGCGCGAAGGCGTGCAGCGCAGTGATGTCGACGCGTTCCTCAAGCAGTATCACGAGCAACACAGCATCGAAAAACCCGACGAGCGCAAAGCCATCCTGGCCGTGGGCAGTGACCACTGGACCCTGCCTATTCCCATGATCAAAGACGCCAAGGGTTGGCACTTCGACCTCAAGGCCGGCAGCGTGGAAATCCGCGCTCGCCGTATCGGCCGCAATGAACTCGCCGCGGTGCAGTCGGTGCTGACCTACCACGACGCGCAGATGGACTATGCGGCGGTGGACCGCGACGGTGACGGCGCGCTGGAATATGCGCAGAAAATCCTCAGCACCCCCGGCCAGCACGACGGCCTGTACTGGGCAGACGACGACAGCGGCCAGATCAGCCCATTGGGGCCGTTGTTCGGCAAAACCATTGCCGGCGAAGACTGGCATGGCTACCACTTCCGCATCCTTGATGGCCAAGGCCCTTCGGCACCGGGTGGCGCCTACAGCTACCTGATTGGCGACAAGATGAGCCGCGGCTTTGCCCTCATCGCCTGGCCGGCGAAATACGACGACACCGGCGTGATGAGTTTCATGATCAGCCATGAAGGCCAGGTGTTCGAAAAAGACCTGGGGCCGGGTGGCGAGAAACTGGCGAAGGCAATGAAGCGTTTTGATCCGGATGACAGCTGGAAGGAAGTGACGGTGGATCACGACTAGGCAGGGACTCAGTGGCTTACTGCATGAAAGCACTGCTTCAAAGGATTACGTCCATATTCAAAACTTTTCGCGTCCCCTGGCGTCCCTTCTTTAATAAGGGCGGCAGGGTTTTGCCCCCAGAGAGCTGAATTTCCCTGAGGACGAGTGCATGTCATTTCTTGTATTTCTTCTGGCCTGCGGTGCTGCGGCAAGTACAGGCCTGATGTTCCAACCGGGCCAATGGTATGAATCTCTGGTCAAGCCCGGCTTTACCCCTCCCAAGTGGGTGTTTCCGGTTGCTTGGTCGTTTATCTATTTGCTGCTCGCCTGGGCTGGCTACCGGTTGACCCTGATACCTGGAAGCCAGGAGGTGCTGGCTCTGTGGGCCGCACAGATCGCGCTCAATACGCTATGGACGCCGGTGTTCTTTGGCGCGCAGCGTCTTTTCGCTGCGATGGTCATCCTGACACTGCTGTGGCTGGTGGTGGCGGCCATGGTGGTGCTGGCATTGCGGCTTGACCTGATCACCGGGTTGATACTGTTTCCTTACCTTGTGTGGCTGTGTGTAGCGGCCGCGTTGAATTTTTCGATTCTGCGAAATAATCGTGGATAATCGAGGAGAGTGGCGCGCTAGAGCCTTTGACATATCTACTTACAAATGCGCCGCTCGCGAAAAGCCTGATTGCCTACTACAACTGATAGGTTAACGCGCTTTATCGGGCCATGAGATGCCTAGCCTTAATATGCGCATCAAACTACCCGGTATTCCCGCTCTCGGTGCCTATCTCGCACTGTCCTGCCTCTTTGTGACCGCATGGGTGCTCAACCCGGCCAACGTGCATTCTTCATTTGCCCTGATGAAACCGGCGATGGCCGTGGCCAATCAGGTCGCCAAGCCCATCTACACCAGCCGTTTCGCTTCGTCCGGGTTGGTGGATTTCGTGCACTCCTCGGCCGTTACCGCTTTGCCCGATGGCAGCCTGATGACTGCCTGGTTCGCCGGTTCACGCGAAGGCGCAGCCGATGTGGAAGTGCGTGCCGCGCGGTTTGACGTCAAAACCGGTGAATGGGGCGCAGAACAGGTACTGGCAACACGCAATTCGACCCAGCAAGGCACCCAACGCTACATCCGCAAACTGGGCAACCCGGTGATTGCCCTCGCGCCGGACAATCGCCTGTGGTTGTTCTACGTGTCCGTGTCCATGGGCGGCTGGGCCGGCAGCGCGGTCAACGTGATGGTGTCTGACGACTTCGGCGAACACTGGTCCGCTCCGCGTCAACTGATCACCTCGCCGTTTCTGAATATCAGCACCCTGGTGCGCTCGGCACCGGTGTTTCATGCCGACGGCTCCATTGGTTTACCGGTCTACCACGAGTTCCTGGGCAAGTTTGCCGAGTATCTTTACTTGAGCGCCGACGGCGATGTGATCGACAAATACCGCATCAGCCACGGCATGAACTCATTGCAGCCCACCGTCGTTCCGCTCGACGGGCAGCGCGGCATCGCCTTGTTGCGGTATGCCGGCAACACCCACCACCGCGTGCTGGCGACCCGCACCGAAGATGCCGGGCAAACCTGGAGCGAGCCGTATCCGCTCGACCCGTCGAACCCCAACTCCTCGCTGGCGGCCGTCGCGACGCCCGAGCACGGGTTGCTCGTCGCCCTCAACGACCTGCAAGAGGGGCGTTTCAAACTGAGCCTGTATGGCACCGACGCGAAAATGGACGATTGGCGTTCGCTGCGTGACCTGGACAAATCACCTGATCCATTGGGGGCGCCGTTTTCACCCGAGGCCTACAAAGAAATCATCGGCAACGAGTTTCGCGGGTCCAGTGGTGCGCTGCGCCAACCGTTGGAGGCGCAGTTCCTGAGCAACCTCGACACCCGTGTCTGTAACTCCCTGGGGTGCGAGTTCGAATTCGAATACCCCTATTTCATCCGTAGCCCCGACGGTATGTATCACTTGGTTTATTCCTGGAACAACACCTTCATCAAACACGTCACGTTCAACGAAGCGTGGCTGTCCGAGCGTCTGAAATGATCAACCTTTGGCAAGCACACGTCAGCTTCGCGATGATCATCTTCCTGCTGCTGCCCTCTTTCGGTTTGAACCGCTACTGGCGCATCGCTGTGCTGGGCGCTTTGCTGGCGGCCAGTTTCATACCGCTGGATGGATTGTCTATGGCCGTGTATCTGCGCAGCCACATCGATGACCTTGCGATTACGACGATGGTGTTCATGGCCTGGGGTTGCTTGCGGCGATTGGGATTTTTGGCGCCTGCGCAGCAGGACAAGACCGGCGTACTGATCCTGTTCGCGCTGTTGGGGTTGGTGCTGTACCCGGCAACGCTGGGGATGAGCGACCTGGACCCTTACCGTTTCGGCTACAGCCCGCGTCCGATGCTGGTTTTCTTTGCGCTGCTGACCCTCGGTCTGTTCTACCTGCGCAACACGCTGGCCGTGGTGATGCTGGCCTGTGCAACCCTGGCCTTCGTCGTCGGGATAAAACCTTCGCAAAACTACTGGGATTACCTGGTTGACCCGTTACTGGGTCTGTATTGCTGCGCAGCACTTGTGCTGCTGTTCGTGCGCTGGATGTATGACCGGCTGATCAATCGCCGAGACGACGCGCGAAACGCCTCCAGGCCTTCTTGAGATTCGACGACATTTTTAACAGGGGAACAGGGATGGGTTGGTTGCAATCGAGACGTTTGCACTATTGGCTGGGCGCAACAGCGATTCTGTTTGTGCTGTTCGCCTTGCTACGGGTGGTGTTCTTTTTCGGTTTTTCCGGTTTCGCCGCCAAAGCCCTGAGCGGCGACAATGCCGTTCTGGAAACCTTGGGCATCGGCTTTCGTTTCGATCTGCGCCTGGCCATTCTGGTGATGCTGCCGGTGGCGCTGCTCGCCTGGATTCCGCGCTGGAACCTTGTCGGCAGCCGCCTGCTGCGCTGGGTCGCACGCCTGTACCTTGTGCTGGCACTGGGTGCGCTGCTGCTGATCTACATCATCGATTTCGGGCACTACGCGTACCTGGGCCTGAGAATCAACGCCACCGTGCTGCGCTTTATCGAAGACGCGCAGATCTCCCGCGACATGGTCTGGCAAACCTACCCGGTGGTGTGGATTACCCTGGGCTGGCTGGCGACGGTCGTTGTGGTGATACTGGCTCTTGTGCGTCTGGAGCGTGTGACGCTGGACCGCATCCGCAAGCCGATTCACCCGCTCTCCGCCACATGGGGTGGCGCGCTGATGGTGGTGTTGGTGTTGCTGGGCATTCTCGGCCGTGTCGAAAACATGAACCTGGAAAACCCTGTGCCGTTGCGCTGGAGCGATGCCTTCTTCTCGGGCAACAACCAAGTCGCGGCCCTGGGCCTGAACCCGGTCATGTTCCTTTATGACACGCTCAAGGTTGGTCAACTGCGCTATGACGAAGCGCAGGTGCGCGCGCACTACTCGGTCATGGCCAAGTACCTGGGCGTCGACCAGCCTGACGCGCAAACCCTTAATTTCGTCCGCCACCAGGCACCACAGCCCTACAAAGTGCCGGGTTCACGGCCGCCGAACGTGATGTTCGTCATGCTGGAATCGTTGGGTACCAGTGCCGTCGGCGCCTATGGCAACCCGATCAATCCGACCCCCAATATCGATCGTCTGGCCACACAGAGCTGGTTCTTCGAGCACTTCTACGTTCCGGTCACCGGCACCGCCAAAACCGTTTGGGCCAGCATTACCGGGGTCCCTGACGTCACGCGTCAGGAAACCGCGACGCGTAACCCGTTGATCACCAAACAGCACTCGCTGATCAACGCCTTCACCGGCTACGAAAAGATCTACACCATCGGTGGCAACTCCGGCTGGGCCAACATGAATGCCCTGATTCGCCAGAGCATCGACGGCGTTCGCTTGTTCGAAGAGCGGGACTGGAAATCGCCGGTCGTTGATGTCTGGGGCATTTCCGACCTGGACCTGTTCAAGGAAACCGACCGGATCCTGCAAGCGCTGCCCAAGGACAAACCGTTCTTCGCCTACGTGCAGACGGCCGGCAACCATCGCCCTTTCACCATTCCCAAGACCAATGACGGATTCGAGGTCAAGCACCCTACCCTCGAGGAAGTCCAGGCCGCCGGTTCGCGCAGTGTCGAGCAATACAACGCCGTGCGCCTGCTGGACTTCAACATCGGGCGCCTGATGGAAATCGCCAAGGCTGGCGGTTACTACGACAACACCATTTTTGTGCTGTTTGGCGACCACAACACCCGTATCGCCCAGATCCCGTTCCTGGCGCCGGCCTATGAGCAACTGGGCCTGGAAAGCAATGCCGTGCCGATGATCATCCACGCCCCGGGTTTGCTCGGCACGCGCAAAGTCGAAGAAGCGGTGGGCCTGGTGGACTTGCTGCCAACCGTGGCCGGCATGGCCGGTCTTGAGTTCCGCAACGGCGGCATGGGCCGTGATATCCAGCAGCCTGCGCCCGAGGGTGAGCGCGTGGTGCCACTGGTACTGCGTGAGGGCACGTTCCCGTTGATCGCCGGCGTGACCCAGCATTACATGGTGCAGATGGAGCACGACGGCAGCTCGCCGACGCTGCACGACCTGGCCTCGATGACGCCGCTGGACAACGTGGCGCAGCAGAATCCGCAAGAATTCAAGCGTTTGGTAGAGCTGACCCGCGCGATGCATGAAACCTCGCGCTTGATGCTGTACCAGAACGTGCGGGAATAACCGCTTACCGCGACCCGATGCCACGCGCCGAATAACAGCCTGCGCTGCGAAAAAGCAGCGCAAACGCTTACAATCCTGCCTTTTCAGCGTATTCAGAAAGGCAGCAAGGCTATGGCGCTCGACCCACCCACGATGTTGACCCTCTCGATCGCCCTGGCGGCAGCTGCCGCGCTGTACCTGGCGGTCGAGTGGCGCAGCATCCGTGAACCCTCGCTGCTGTTCTGGAGCGCAGGCTTTGCGACAATCACCGTGGGTTCGACACTCGCTTTGCTGCGCGGGATCGGACTGTTGCTGGTCGGCATCTGGTTTGCCAACGGCCTGCTGGTGCTTGCCCACTGGTTTTTCCTGCTCGGTGTGGCGCGGTTTACCCAGGCGCGCCTGTCTCGTGCCTGGTATCTGATCTTCGTCGCCTGGCTGGCGCTGCTGTTGCTGCCGGATGAGCCCTCGTGGTCAAAGATCATGTTGCTGGCCAACTCACTGCTGGTCGCCCTGCTGTCGCTGCGGGCCAGCTTCCTCCTGCGTCCCCACGGCAAATCCCTGAGTGTGGGGGCGGTTCAGCTGCGCTATGTGCTGCTGGTCCATGGCCTGTTCTATCTCATCAAATCAATAACCGCCGTGGTTCCCGGCACCTTGATCGACCTCGCGGCGTTCCGTGGCGAGATTATTCAGATTTCCCTGGTCGAAGGCGTGATGGCGATCATGTTGATCGCGCTGTCGATGACCGGCACCGAGCGCTACCGGCGCGAGAAACAAATCGCCCGGCTGGCAGAACGCGATCCGCTGACCGCCCTGTACAACCGCCGCGCCCTGGAAGTGCGCGCGCCGCGCCTGTTGAGCGATGTTTCCAGTACTCGGCCGGGCGCCGTGCTGCTGATCGACATCGACAATTTCAAACCGGTCAACGACCTGTTCGGCCATACCGCTGGCGACCGGCTGTTGGTAGCCCTGAGCGAGATGATCCGCTCGGTGTTGCCGGAAAACGCCCTCGCCGCCCGGTTGGGTGGTGACGAGTTCGTGATCTTGCTGAACAACGCCTGCAACGAACGCATCGTGGCGATGGGCAACGCCCTTCGCGAGCAGTTCCACAGCGCCGCGGCGCAGACTTTCACCACGCCGCAAGCGGTGACCCTGAGCATCGGCGCCAGCCTGTTCGACCAGCCGCCCGCCAGCCTGACGGCATTGATCGAGCAAGGCGACGCCGCGCTTTATGAATCCAAGCGCGGCGGACGCAACAGCATCCGTCTGGTTGATCGCACGCAGGCAAGCGGTGAGTCGGTGGATTAACCGATGGTTTGCGCCGCACACCACCGCCATCTCACACAATCAACGCGGTGAAAACTTGCGAAAAGCGACAGTAGGCTAAGCTTAGGTCAGCTTATTGCCCACGATGCTCGCGGCGGCAGTTGTTGGATTTTTCTGGAGAGCGTCTGCAACAGCTATCTCAGACAGATCCCAACAATTTGCGCAGGATTGCCGTGATGACCGAGCCGTATCTCAGTTTTGACGAACTCAAGCGCGCCGCCCTCTCTGGCGAAATCGATACCGTGCTGGTGTGCATGGTCGACATGCAGGGACGGCTGGTGGGCAAGCGTTTCCAGGTCGAGTTTTTCATCGACAGCGGCCACGAAGAAACCCACTGCTGCAACTACCTGCTGGCCGACGACATCGACATGGAGCCGGTGCCGGGCTACGCCGCCGCCAGTTGGAGCAAGGGCTACGGCGACTTTGTGCTCAAACCCGACATGCGCACCCTGCGCAAGGTGCCGTGGCTGGAATGCACGGCGCTGGTGCTGTGCGATGTGCTCGACCATCACCATCGGCAAGACTTGCCCCACAGCCCCCGGGCGATCCTGAAAAAACAGGTCGAACGCCTGCGTGAGCGCGGCTACACCGGTATGTTTGCCTCCGAACTCGAGTTTTATCTGTTCGACGAAAGTTACGAGGCCATTCACAAGCGCAACTACCACAAGCCGAAAACCGCCGGGCACTACATCGAGGATTACAACATCCTGCAGACCACCCGCGAGGAACCGGTGCTGCGGGCCATTCGCAAACATCTTCAGGCCTGCGGCATCCCGGTTGAAAATTCCAAAGGCGAATGGGGGCCGGGCCAGGAAGAGATCAACATCCGCTACGCCGACGCCATGACCATGGCCGATCACCACGTCATCATCAAACATGCCTGCAAAGAGATCGCGCAGCTTCAGGGCAAGGCGATCACCTTCATGGCGAAGTGGCGCTATGACGCCGCCGGTTCGAGTAGCCACATCCACAATTCGCTGTGGGACAAGAACGCCAAGAAGCCGCTGTTCTACGATGCCAAGGCCGAGTTCGGCATGTCGAAACTGATGCGTTCCTGGGTGGCCGGACAGCTCAAGTACGCCAACGACATCACCTGCTTTCTCGCGCCTTACATCAATTCCTACAAGCGCTTTCAGGCCGGCACTTTCGCCCCGACTCGTGCGGTGTGGAGCCGGGACAACCGCACCGCCGGTTTCCGACTGTGTGCCGAAAGCAGCAAGTCCATTCGCATCGAGTGCCGCATCGGCGGTGCCGACCTCAACCCTTACCTGGCCTTCGCCGCGTTGATTGCGGCAGGGCTGGCCGGCGTCGACGAAAAGCTCACCCTCACCCCGCCCTTCGAAGGCGATGCCTACCTCGACGAGCAGTTGCCGGAAGTCTCCAAGACCCTGCGTGACGCCAGTGCCGCCCTTCAAGGTTCGAGCATGCTGCGCGAGGCGTTCGGTGATGAAGTGATCGATCACTATGTGCACACCGCCGAATGGGAGCAGAAAGAGTACGACCGGCGGATCACCGACTGGGAATTGCAGCGCGGCTTCGAGCGCTATTGAAACCACCAGGGTTGCGACCATCATGACGGCAACGATTCAACTCATCTCACCGGTCGACGGTCGGGTCTACGCCGAGCGCCCATGTGCCGACAAGGCACAGGTTGAACAGGCGCTCGCGGCGGCGGCCAACGCCCAGGCGCAATGGAAACGCCGGCCACTGAGCGAACGCGCGGCGTTTTGCAGCGCCGCCGTCGACGCGATGCTCGCGATGAAAGCCGAGATCGTCCCGGAACTGGCCTGGCAAATGGGCCGCCCGGTGCGCTTCGGCGCCAGCGAGTTGCGGGGTTTCGAAGAGCGCGCCCGGCACATGATCGCCATCGCGCCGCAAGCGCTGGCACCGGTCGAGCCCGAGCCGGTCGCAGGGTTTCGACGGCTCATCCAGCGTGAACCACTGGGCACGGTCCTCGTGGTCGCTCCATGGAATTACCCATACCTGACTGCGGTGAACACCATCATTCCGGCATTGATGGCCGGCAACAGTGTGATCCTCAAGCACGCGTCGCAAACGCTGCTGGTGGGCGAGCGTTTCGCCCAGGCCATGCGTCAGGCGAATCTACCCGAAGGCTTATTCCAGAATTTGCTGCTCGATCATGTGCAGACGGCCGAGATCATCGCGTCCGGACGCGTGCAGCAGGTCAATTTCACCGGCTCGGTGGATGCCGGTAAAGCCATGGAAAACGCGGCCATGGGACGCTTTGTCGGCGTGGGCCTGGAGCTTGGCGGCAAGGACCCGGCGTATGTGCGAGCCGACGCCAACCTCGACCATGCCGTGGAAAATCTGGTGGACGGCAGTTTCTTCAACTCCGGGCAGAGTTGCTGCGCGGTGGAACGCATTTATGTCGACCGAAAAATTTATCCGGCCTTCGTCGACGGTTTCGTCGAGCTGACCCGCCAGTACGTGCTGGGCAACCCGCTGGACGAAGCCACCACGCTCGGCCCGCTGGTCACGCCGGGCGCGGCGTTTTTCGTCCGCGGGCAGATCGCCGAAGCACTGGCCCAAGGCGCGAAGGCGCTGATCGACCCGCAGATGTTTGCCGCGGATGCTCCGGGCAGCGCCTACCTCGCGCCGCAGGTGTTGGTGGAGGTCACCCATCAAATGTCGCTCATGCGTGATGAAAGCTTTGGTCCGGTGGTCGGCATCATGCCGGTGGACAGCGACGACGAAGCCATCGCCTTGATGAACGACAGTGAGTTCGGGCTCAGCGCATCGATCTGGACCCAGGACCTCGCCGCTGCCGAGCGCCTGGGCAACGCCATCGACACCGGCACCGTGTTCATGAATCGCTGCGACTACCTGGACCCGGCCCTGGCCTGGACCGGGGTGAAAAACAGTGGCCGCGGCGTCACCTTGTCGCGCCTGGGTTACGAACACCTGACCCGCGCCAAATCCTTCCATTTGCGCCACGAGATCTGAGCCATGAGCCTGACTGGAAACTGGAATTACCCCACCAGCATTCGCTTCGGCGTCGGCCGCATCAGCGAGCTGGCCGAAGTCTGTCGCAGCCAGGGTATCCAGCGACCGCTGCTGGTCACCGACAGTGGCCTGGGGCGGGCACCCATCACCACCGCCGCGCTGGATTCCTTGCGCGACGCCGGGTTGGGCGCGGCGCTGTTTTGCGACCTCAAACCCAACCCGGTCGAAGCCAACCTGGCCGGTGGGCTCGACGCCTGGCGCGCGGGCAACCACGATGGCGTGGTCGCTTTTGGCGGCGGCAGTGGCCTGGACATGGGCAAGCTGATTGCGTTCATGAGCGGCCAGACTCGCCCGGTCTGGGATTTCGAGGACATCGGCGACTACTGGACCCGCGCCGATGCCAACAGCATCGCCCCGGTCATCGCGGTGCCGACCACGGCGGGCACGGGCTCCGAAGTGGGCCGGGCGGCGGTGATCATCGACGACCGCACCCACACCAAACGCATCATCTTTCACCCGAAAATGATGCCGCGCGTGGTCATCAGTGACCCGGCCCTGACCGTCGGCATGCCGGCCAAAGTCACTGCCGGCACGGGCATGGATGCGTTGGCGCACTGCCTCGAATCCTACTGCGCGCCGGGCTTTCACCCGATGGCCGATGGTATCGCCGTGGAAGGCATGCGTCTGGTGGCCAATGCACTGGTGCGCGCCGTACACATGCCTTCCGACCTGGATGCACGGGGACACATGCTGGCGGCGGCAGCGATGGGCGCAACGGCGTTCCAGAAAGGTCTGGGCGGGATGCACGCCCTCGCCCACCCGATCGGCGCGCTGTACGACAGCCATCACGGCATGACCAATGCGACCCTGATGCCGTACGTGCTGAAGTTCAATCGCCCGGCCATTGAAGAGCGCATCACGCGTCTGGCGGCTTACCTGCACCTGCCCTCCCCGGGCTTCGACAGTTTCATGGCGTTCATTCTCAAATTACGCAAGGACATCGCCGTCCCGCACACGCTGTTCGAGCTGGGTGTGGACGACAAACAGGCTGAGCTGATTGCCGACATGGCGGTCGTCGACCCTTCGGCCGGCGGCAATCCGTTGCCGTTGACCAAGGCCGGTGTGGCGGAAATTTTCGACGCGGCTTTCCACGGCCGGCTATAGAGCAGTCGACGGTCCATGGTCGAAACAGCAAGCATGGACGTGTTTTACCGCAGGCAAACGGAGCAGTACGACAAGGGGTTGAAGGCCAGCCCATCCGCAATCCCGGATGGATGCGTATCAAAACCTGAAGGGGCACACACTAATGAACCCAGCAAGCCAGCCCGGCACCGACGCGCCGCACGACGATGACGTCAAGGTGCTGCACAGCATGGGCTATGCCCAGCAGCTCTCGCGACGGATGGGGGTTTTCTCCAACTTTGCGATTTCCTTTTCGATCATCTGCATCCTCTCCGGCGGCATCAACTCACTGGCCCAAGGCACCTCGGGCGCAGGCGGTGCTTCGATCGGCATCGGCTGGCCTATCGGCTGCCTGATTTCCGGGGTGTTTGCCCTGGCCATGGCGCAGATTTCCTCGGCCTACCCCACCGCTGGCGGCCTGTACCACTGGGGCTCGATACTCGGCAACCGCTTCACTGGCTGGCTCACCGCCTGGTTCAACCTGCTGGGGCTGGTCACGGTGCTCGGGGCGATCAATGTCGGCACGTACTACTTTTTCTTCGGCGCCTTCGGCCCGGCACTGGGCATGGAGGACACCACCACGACCCGGGTGATTTTCCTGGCCATCCTCACCGGACTCCAGGCCTTGTGTAACCACTTGGGGATCGGCCTGACGGCGAAACTCACCGACTTCTCCGGCTACCTGATCTTCGCCACTGCACTGGCGCTGACCGTCGTCTGCCTGATCTCGGCCCCCAGTTACGAGTTCGCCCGGTTGGTGACATTCGGCAACTACTCCGGCGAAGCGGGCGGCAGCGTTTGGCCACAGGTGTCCAATGGCTGGGTGTTCATGCTGGGCCTGCTGTTGCCGATCTACACCATCACCGGTTATGACGCCTCGGCACACACCTCCGAAGAGACCCGCAACGCCGCCCTGTCCGTGCCCAAGGGCATGGTCATGTCGGTGGTCTGGTCACTGCTGTTCGGCTGGGTGATGCTCAGTGCATTCGTGCTGATGCTGCCAAACATGGACGAGGCGGCGAGCAAAGGCTGGAGTGTGTTTTTCTGGGCCATGGACACCCAGGTCAACCCGACATTGAAACTCGCCTTGTACGTGGCGATTTTCATCTCGCAGGTGCTCTGCGGGTTGGCCACCGTGACCTCGGTGTCGCGAATGATCTTCGCCTTTTCCCGCGACGGTGGCCTGCCCTGCTCCAAAGCCCTGGCCTCGGTCTCGCCAACGTTCCGCAGCCCGGTAGCGGCGATCTGGACGGGTGCGACGCTGGCAGTGTTGTTCGTCTGGGGATCGTCGGTGATCTCGATCGGCGAGACACCGGTCTACACCATCGTCGTGTCCTGCACGGTGATCTTCCTGTTCTTCTCTTTCATCATTCCCATCGTGCTCGGCCTGTTTGCCTACGGAACCTCGAAGTGGCCGACCATGGGTCCCTGGAACATGGGCCGCTTCTGGTATACGGTGTTTTCCCTGCTGTCGGTGCTGTCGATGGTGATCATTTTCATCATCGGCATCCAGCCACCGAACGATTGGGCGCTGTACATCACCATCGGCTTTCTGGTGCTGACGGCCATTGTCTGGTTTGGCTTCGAGGCCCGACGCTTCCAAGGGCCGCCGATTGGTGACGTGATCGTCAGGCGCCAAGCCGAAATCGCGGCGGCTGAAGCGGCGTTGAATAAACCATCAGGGAGTTGATGCCTCGGCGAGACAAATGACTTTCGCGCAAGCAAGCCTGGCTTGTGCGAAAGCCCTCTCGACAGCGCTTGCAGCGTCGATCAAGCAGGTACGCTCGGCACCTCAAGCCCGACTTTCACTCGATCGAGTGCCACGATTGTCTTGAACCAGGTCACGTTTGCGTTTTCGGCAAACAAGCGACGCGCCAACACTTGATATTCCTGCATGCTGGCGACGGTTAACACCAGGACAAAATCCACTTCGCCGGTGACGTAGTAGCACTGCTGGACTTCAGGCACCGCAAAGTGTGCCTTCATCTTCTCCAGCTCATCGAGGCTGGTGCGCTCGGTCATCACTTCGACAATGATCGTGATCGGCCGTCCGACGGCGGTAGGATCGACGATGGCTACGTTGCCCGTGATCATTCCCTTCTCCTCCATTCGTTTGATACGGCGCTGCACAGCGGCCGTGGAAAGATTGACCTGCTCGGCTATCAGGCGCAGCGCCGTGGTGTTATCGCGCTGGACGAGTTCAAGGATCGCACGGTCGAATTTGTCCAGCGGTTCTGTAGCCGTGTGAGTATTTGCCATGGAAGACTCGCGAGAAATTTTCTCGAAAACTAGCAGAAAACCGCGCACCTTTATCTAGCCGTGAGAAATATTATCGTGCTCGCCACCTGCATACGCAGCGGGGTCGGGAACTCACACAGGATAATATTGGCATGGTCGCACTGTTTCATCTTTCCCCAGTCCTGCTGGTAACAGCCATGCTCGTGGTGCTGCGCCGCCCACCCATACATGCGGCCATCGCAGGCACTCTGCTGGTGGTGGTGCTCTGGCTCGCCGGTGCCGCCGACGCGTGGCGCCTCGACAGCATGGTGGCCGCGGCTCAGGATACCGCCGTGCTGTTTGCAAGTACGGCCTTCGTGATCGTACCAGGGCTGGCCTTCGTGATTTGCATCGAGCGCCTGGGCGTCAATCTGGCGCTTAGCCAATGGGTACGCTCACTGGGGCTGGCGCGCGGCGATCAAATCGTGTTCATCGTCCTCGGTCTGGCACCCTTGCTGGAAGCGATGACTGGCTTCGGCGTGTCGTTGATTGCAACAGTGCCTTTACTGCTCAGCCTCTTCGAACGCCGGGTTGCGCTGCGAATAGCGTTGACCGGCATGGCCATCATGCCCTGGGGTACGCTGGGGTTGGCAACGGTCATTGGGGCCTCGCTGGCTCACCTGGATACCTTCGCGCTGGCCTCGACCTCGGCGTTGACCAGCGCCCCGGTTTTTTTCGCCCTTGGCGCGATGGCACTCTATCTGGCAGGCGTTCGCGAGCGCAGGGAATGGAAAGGACTGGCCGTATTCTGGCTGCTGTTTGTGAGCGTGCTTTACGGTGCCAGTCGATGGCTTGGGCCCGAAGTGGCCGGCGTTGCCGCTGGCCTGGTCACGGCAGCCTCTGTGCTGTCTACCCGGATGTGGCGCCTGCGCAGTGTCGATGGTCAACGCGATGCGATGAAGTGGCCGCAGCAGGCTTGGCCGTATCTGGTACTGATCGTGTGCATTGTCACGCTGAAGGCGGTATGGACGATCACCTCCTGGCAGGACATCTGGGTCGTACAGGGCGCACAGGTCACATGGAAACCCTTGGCGTCGCCCGGCATCGCACTGCTTCTGGTGCTGATCGGACTAAGATTCTACGCCCGCGACACACAGAGCCAGGCAAGCAGCAATGTGCGCATGTCGACTGCACTGGCAGCGCGTGCGAAGCGGCCCTTGGTGACCATTTTCTTTTTCCTCGCAATGTCGCAGATGATGGTGAAGGCTGGCTTTCTGGCGGGCCTGATGCAATTACTGTCGAACCTGTCACCCAATGCCGCGACGTCGCTGGTGGCCCTGCTTGGCGCTTTGTCAGGCTACATGACCGGGTCGAATGTCGGCGGCAACGCCATTTTCATGCCGGCCATTGCGATGCTGCCCGAGTCGTCACGCCTATTGCTGGCAGCGGTTCAGAACAGCACGGCAGGCCATGCTGCCATGGGGTCTCTGTCAATCGTCATGCTCATTCTGGGGCTGGCTAAAACACAGGCTTGGGAAGAAAGCGAACTGGTCAGGTTTGGCTTCGCATTGGTCTGTCTCAACACGGCGTTAGTCACGCTGGCGGCCAGTTTGCTCGCGGCGAGTTGACAACCCTGGAACAGCCTCACCACTTCGGCAAGGACCTGCTCAGCCAGACATAGGCTCGGGACCTGTAGCCCAACAACGGGTCAATCTCCCGTTTCGCGAAGCACGCGATGGAACGGTCTCGCAGGGCTCGTGCCTAATGATGGAATCCAAAGATTGCGAGAAGACACGTGGGGAGTACACATGATTGGAGTCGTTGTCCCGGTTCATAACGAAGAACAGCTGCTCGTCCATTGCATCGAATCACTTCTGGAGGCGGCCTATCACCAGGATCTGGACAATGAAGAAGTAAAAATCCTGCTCGTTCTGGATGACTGCACGGACACCTCTTTGCACATTGCCCAGGCGTACGACGTGATGACATTGACCTGCAGCCACCGCAACGTGGGGAAAACCCGGGCGCACGGGGCCGAACACCTGTTGGGGGTTGACGCACGATGGCTGGCGTTTACCGATGCCGACAGCGTCGTTCCCGACACATGGCTGGCCGATCAAATCAGATTCAATGTGGATGCCGTGTGCGGGCTGGTTGAGGTCAATGACTGGTCGGAACATTCAAGCAAGGTACGCGAGCGCTACCACGCCGGTTACCATCGCGTTGATGGACATCGCCACATCCATGGGGCAAACCTCGGTGTGTCCTCGTCGGCTTACCGCAAAGCAGGTGGGTTCAAGGCCTTGCCCGCCCACGAAGATGTTCAACTGGTTGCGGATCTGGAACGCAGCGGCGCGAACATCCTGTGGACAGCAAGCAACCGGGTGACCACCAGCGCACGAAAGCACTGCCGTTGCCGGGAAGGTTTTGGCGACTACCTTAAGTCGCTGGCCGAGTGATCAATCGCACGTCTGGGCAAGGTCAATCGAGGCCGGATTACGGCTCCAGTATTCGAGTAAAAAGTCCGTCTCTTCATGACGCACAAGTCGATGCAGTCGCAGGCCATCCGAAAGCGCTTCATGCACAGCGCGACCGTCCTGCGAACAGCCTTCAATCGGATGCAGCCAGTGGCACGCCAGGACGCCACCCTCCGGGCTCAGGCTGAGCAAGGTGTTTTCGATCACGCGATTCCATTCACTTGAGTCAAGAAAGTAACCGACCTCACTCAACACGATGAGGTCGAACGTTCCCTCAGGCCAGTCGTGGGGAACGCGCCCCAGGTCGACGCGAGCGTGCGGCACATTGCTCAATCGATGCTGCGCAAGTTGCACGGCTTTTTCGTTGATGTCCTGACACAGCAATGAGTCGCTACGCTCGGCGAGCAGGGCGCTGAGTTCGCCATTGGCGCAGCCTGGCTCGAAAACGCGCTGATAACGTTGGCGTGGCAGACTTGCCAGCGTCAGCTCACGTTTGCGTTTTTCGTACCAGCGCGTTCGAAAGGACCAGGGGTCGTCGCTGGCATCGAACATTTTCTGGAAATACTCAGGCGAGACACTCATATAAACACCAGTTCAAAGGGTTGCATCAGTCGTTCAAGGGTTTCACGGTCAAGCACCGCCGTGCCCCGTCCATCCGCGTTGATCTGCGAAACATGTGCGTTGATGGCATGACGCTTTCGTGCCAATACCGGCGCATCGAGCATGAATTTACGCGCCCGTGCCCAAGGAATTCTCTGATCGTGTGGCCGCGCCCAATGCCAAGCCCAGATCGGCACCTCTAGCAAACAGGCGTTGCGCTGCGATGCCGCGTATGCCGCTGCCCGTCCAGTTGCTTCGTGATCGCAATGCCCGTCATGGCGCCACGTCGTTATCACGCGGTCCCCGCGGCGTATCAACGCCAGCAGTCGCTCAACCAACTCATCTTCTTTCCCGGCCACGCCGCTATCGGGTAAACCGAGTCTGCGCCAATTCAATGCCTGCATATTCAGGCCCAACCGGTCGAGGGCTTGCCAACTCTCCAATGGTCGCTGTTGGCGCAATCGTGTCGGTGACCACTCCCGTGAACCCGGATGACTCGCCTCACCATCGGTGACCGCCACCATCAACACGTCCGACTCCCTGCCCAACATCCCCGCCAGGATGCCTGCACAGCCCAGGACTTCGTCGTCAGGGTGCGGGGTGACCACCACCAGTCTCTGGCCTTCGGGCACCAGCTGTTGATGGGTAACGTGCGCAACCCCTGCGAGCGGAGCGCTGGCCTGCCACTCTTGCAGCGTGGTACCAGGGCCCTGTATCGGATTTTCAGTCGTGGCAATGGTCGCGATACTCACAACAACCACCCATCATTCGATTGCGCAGCTGTGCGCTTTCCCAGTTCCGCGAGATCCTTGTGCCCATGGCTCTGTCGCAGGAACACCGGCAGGTCGGCGGCAAGCCGGGCGAAATGCGCATTCCGGCAATAAGGCGTGGCACCCAGGGCACGCCCGACATGTTCGAGCACCACAGTGACTGCCGCTTCCACCTGGGCGCGCAAGCGTCGTACAGGAATCTCTGCCGAGCTTTGCGGGTGACCATCGATCCAGGCCGCGGTTTCTCTCATGGACGCCGCCGCTGCGCACAATGCGGCATCGACAGCGCCAAGATGGGCCGCCGCATGGGCATCGTGATAAGGGCGCGTGCAATGCTCACGCAGATAACCGGCAAACGCGCAGGCTGCACCGTACCAGCACGCGGCAATGCCGCCTCCGCCCTGCCAAAAACCTGGTCGATCAACATATTGGCCGGGCAAACCAACGCAATGACCCAGCGCTCCGTTGAATTCCACATCGACGCTGGCCGTGTGCGCCATTCCCACGGCCTGCCAGACCTCGTCGACTCTGCGGAGACTGGCTTGTTTCAGATCCACTGCAACCAACTGCGCCAGTCCTTGTTCATCCCATGTCGTGACAAGTGCCCAATCCAGTATCGCTGCACCGGAACACCAGGCTTTTCGCCCTTGCAGATACACCTGGTCGTCTTGACGATCAACAATTTCGATCCGGGCAAATGGCGGCTCGGCCGCCCACACACCCCAGAGACCGGGAGCCGGCGCTCGGTCAGGCTCCAGCTCCGAGACGATTGCCAGCGCATCGGTATGCCCTTCAAAAATCTTGGTCAATGCCAGATCGCAGGCACCGACCTTCGCCAAGCTGCGCCACCGCTCCAGTGTTCGACCTTGACCCGGCAGCGGCAGGCCGGCAAATCCACTGTCGATGAGCTTCTGCATCAAACCTTGCAGAGCGCCGTCGGTGGACTGCGTCACGGATCGAGAAGCAAACGTGTCAAGCAAGTGTTCAATGGTGTCAGCGCTGGTCATGGCCCGGCGTTCCCGATGACTGGGTCGTTGCGAAGGATTCATGAGCCTCGTACACAAAGCACGAACGGCTCTTGATGTTCAGAGACAGGTGACGTGCAAGAGTTCATAGAAGCTGATGGCCGAAACCGTCAGTGCGGCGCAATGCGACGCGATCAGGTTTTTTTCAAGTCCCCGGCATCTTCATAACGCGCTTTCAAGAAGAACTTGAACGAGCAATGGGTGTGCAGATTGATTTCGTAAGCAGGCCCTTTAGCGCCAGCGCGTTTTTCAACGCGGCACCACTGGCCGTGTTATCGAAGATGCACCACACACATCTATCGACAACCGTCCGTTCGAGCAAAGAGGCGAGACGCTCCAAAAACAGCCGGTCATAAGGGCTGAAGTAGATGCGTGGAGAGCCGTGCAGCCGCCAGTAAGCAATGTCCCGTGACCCTCGTGGCGATGAGTCCGTGGCGATACGCGACGGGTCGACCACCGCTTGGGCAATTGCATACGCCATCAATAAGGGTTCTGCACGAGTCCAGGATGGATGCCGAGGCTCTAGCACAACAGCCCCAGAAAACTGCGCCCTGAGTCCTCTAAAAAAGCGATGCGCCACGTGTTCCTCAAATACCAGCGACGGCGGCAGCTGCACCAGCAGACATCCCAGGCGGTCACCCAATCCTGAGCATTGGGTGAGGAACTCGGCCAACGCTTGATCGCAGTCCACCAAGAGCAACTCATGGGTGATTCGCTTGGGGACTTTCACACTGAACCGCAAATCGTGCGGTACGGAGTCGGCCCAGCGTGCATAGGTCTGCTGACGATGCGGGCGATAAAACGAGCTGTTGATTTCAACACCGCTGAATTGCGAAGCGTAACGCTGAAGGTGAGTGCCGTGTTCAGGGAATGCCGCGGCATGCTCCCGACCTACGCTCCAACCTGCACATCCCAGATAAATCGGCTGGCGACCCACGCCGTTCGAGTTGTCCATGTGGCAATCCCTCCAGCTTGTCACGGCCGCTGACGGCTCGGTTGTTCAACGGGATGAACCTTTCCGCTGAACACCTTGAAACCATAGGTGTTGTAGATGAGTGTCACCGGGATCAAGACCGCAAAGCCAATCAACATGAATCTTTGGGTCGCTGGGCTGGAGGTGGCGGCCTGCAACGTCAGATTGGGCGGAACGATCAGCGGATACAAAACCACAACCAAGAATCCAGAAGGCGCTGATCAAGGATCCCAGAGCGACGGCACTGGTTGCGAAAAAATGCAGACGAGGGCCGACCTTTTTCAGCCCGAAGAGCATGATGCCGACAAAGCCCGCCTCAAGAAAGAAAGCGGCAAGCACTTCGTAAAACATCAAGGGGCCGAGGATCTCACCCGCCTGGGTCGAGAGCCGCGACCAATTGAGCCCGAACTGGTATTCCAGGATCAGACCCGACGCTGTTCCGACGGCAATGTTAAGGGCAAATATTTTTAGCCAATAGCGATACACGTCCAGATAGATTTGCCGGCCCCGCCATAACCAAAGCGCTTCGAGCACCATCAAAAAAAACGCCAGACCGATCGTCAGCGCAGCCAGCACAATATGAAAACTGATGGTGATCGCGAACTGGGCGCGCGCAGCATCAAGGGCATCCATATGGGCCTCTGATCTGCGGCGGATATTTCATAACCAGGCCCCGAACATTATCGGGGCCCGGTTGGGCTCACACGTCATTAAGGTTTGCGTCCTCCGCCGCCGCTGTGATCGCCACCTTCACGCCCCGCTTGCGAGGCTTTATCCCGGTCATCGGCAAAGTTGCCGCCGCCACTGCCCTGCCTGTTGCGGTTCGATGGGTCGGCGTCAGTCGATGGGCGCCCACCTGAACCCTGGCCACCTTTCTGGCCTGGCTTGGCGGTGTTGTCCTGGTCGTCGGCGAATTCACCTCCGCGCTGGGTTCCTTGCCCCCCTCCGGACATCCGGTCAGCATCGCGTGACTGACCACCGGAAGCCTGGCCACCTTTCTGGCCTGCTTCAGAGGCACGTTGTGGATCATTGGCAAAATTGCCACTTGAGGCCTCTCCGCCTTTTTTACCGGCTTCGGATGCCTTGTCCCGGTCATTGCCAAAATTCCCGGGGTTGTTGTTTCCTGTATTGGCCATTTCAGTTCACCTCTTACATCGTTCACGAGCATTGGCTCGTATAATTCGGAGGACGCCGCCATTCGAAAGTTTGAAATGAAATCGTTAGCTCACGACGAGCGGAAACGGGCCTTTAGTTCCATTTGAATGGCAGCGTTCGACTGACGGCAATCAGCGATACTGGTGAGAAAAGTGCTGAGTTTTTACTAGACTGAGTGTTTGGTAAAACACCCTCCAGCTTTGAACCGGGAGGTCACGCCATGACGGAACACATCGTGCATTTTCACTGCCAGATCGACCAGGCAACGACGGAGCGATTCAGGGATTGCTGCCTCGAAGCCATCGATCAAGGCGCGACCTCGCTACTTCTGAACTTGTCCACCTGTGGAGGTAGCACCAATTTCGGTTTCACCCTTTACACCTTCCTCAAGTCATTGCCCGTGCCCTTGTGCGCGATCAACGCCGGTAACATCGAATCGATGGGCATCATCATGTTCCTGGCGGCAGGCAGGCGCATTACCTCTCCCCATGCACGTTTTTTGATTCACCCGATGAACTGGTATTTCAGTCAAAAGTCAGTCGATCACCAACGGCTGCGGGAATATCTGTCGAGCCTCGACAATGACCTGGCCCGCTACGTAAAGATTTTCTCACTGGAGACCGCTGACGCTGCCACCCAACTGGACATTTTCCATTGCCTGTCCGCAGAGGAAAAAGTCATAGCCGCACACGAATCCCTCGCCTATGGCATTGCCCACGAGATGAAGCAAATGGTGTTTGCCGACGACGTCAAACACTGGAAAGTCAGTGGTGGATAACGGATCTACAAACTGGGAATACCACGATAGCGATCGCCTTTTCCGCTCAATTGCCGAGAAGTCCGGAGGCCCAGGCTGGGCCTCCGCCCAGTCACCTGTCAGGAGGTTCCCAGTCCTCGGGAAAGATCCGCTGAGCCCGCAGAGGCATTTGTTTGTTCCGCATCAGGCCGAACAGGCGGCTCGGTGTGCTCGGTGGTTTTCGTCACCGTATCGCGCACCGCTTCGTAACCTTCTTGAGCCTGTTTTTTCACCTTGTCGACCAAACCCGCACTGGTACGTCCCAGATAGCGCTGTTCGGTGGCAGTCGTCGGTAACGACGCGCCAATCAATGCGCCCAAGGCGATACCCGCCGCAGCGACCACCAGCGGTTGCTCCTTGAGCAGGTGACTGAACTGCTGTCCCAGCACCTGGGAATTACGCACAAGCCGATCACTGGCCTCATGCATCGCATGGCTGACGGTCTCAGTGGCAGAGCCGACGTTATCGCTGAGGTGAGTGGCCTTGTCTTTTAACGACTGGTAGCCCTCCTTCAGCGTATCGGCCGTTTGATGCAGTTGCTCGCGGGCACCGTCGAAGCCTTCTGCCACGTCATCGACCCACTCGCCCACTTGATTGGGCCCCGTTCGATAGCCCGGCTGCGATACCGGAGGCCGGTTCTGGCTCATCATCAACCACAACAAGCCAACCGAGGTCAGGACGGCAGGAACAGGATTGTTACGGACGCTGGTACCCAGGTTGCTCAAGAATGTCGTGCCGTTGTTCTGCATCATGCCCCATGCCTGGTCGATCATTTGGCCGGGGGTGAACTTGCTCTCCAGTCGGTCGACGATGTTGCCGATGCTGGCCCGCTGCGCATCAATCTCACGCTCGATTTGTTCAGGGCTTTTTTCCGATTCGATCTCCAATTCGCTTTTCATGAGACTTTTCTCCGCAGCGCTTCCTGATCTTTATTCAAAGCGTCCAGTGTCCGGTCAGGCTTGAAGTGGGACGGCTCGAATTGTTTTTTTCCCGACTGCAACATGGCAAACCCGATGATCATCACCACCACCCCCACGATCAGGGCGGCCAGCCAGGGTGCCATGACCATACTCAGCGCATAAACGGCTGACATCAGCAGAATGATGAAACCGGCGAGCAGCACGATGGCGCCACCGGCGACACCCGCCAACCCAGCCTTCAAGGTGGTCAGGCTGGCCTGAAGCTCGGCCTTGGCCAACGCCAGTTCCTTGGTGAACAACGCGGGTACTTCACGGGATAACTGCCGCAGCAGACCCACGACCGAAGCGTCGTCAGGCGGGATAACCGGCCTTGTACCCGGCAGATCTTGTTCTTCTCTGTTCATCACAGTTCTCCTTTGACGTTTGGCGAAACCGTTGTCGACGCCGAGGCAAAGTCCGAAGGATGGTCATGCGCGCCTGGCGAAAACCGCGTGGTGGCGGTGGCCATTCCTGCATTGGAATCAGTGTGCGCGGGCACGGACGTTTCGTAGGGGCGATGAGCGCCAAAGCCCGCCGTTGGCGGCATCGACGTGCCAGCGGCCGGATCGCGCTCCGTCGGCACGGTCACCGCCGGCGCAGTGCCCGCCTTCAAGAACCGCGACAAACCGAAACCCAATGCGATGCTGCCCGCTATGAACAACGCGGGATTGCTGCGAGCCAGATCGACGCCGTCGTGCAACAGCTGCTCGGCACTTTTTCCGCGAAGATTTCCCGCCAGACCACTCATGGATTCCGCCATGTCGGTCAGGTAGTCAGACATACCCAGGGTGTCTTTATCCTCGAGCTCGGAGACGAAGGATTTCGCCCCTTTTGCCAGCGCTTCGATCTGGTCAGCCGCCGTGTCACGGTATTGCCCGAATTGCTCGTCGGCCTGCTGCCTGGCCCCTCCCAAGGCCTCAGTGACGTCATCCTTCAAATGTTGAAAATCGTGCTCGGGCTTGCCGGCGTCCGGATTGCCCGACTGGGTGCCGGCACCACTGTCTGTAGTGTTCATCTTGTCCCTCACCTTTCGACGAAGTTGCTTATTGGGACTTCGCAGCAACATTGCCCTGAGCCCCTCATAGAAGAGGACGAAGGCGCCGAGGCGGGAGTTCAAAGAGGTTGATGAACGAGATGAAAAAGGTATCGACCGCGGCAAAAACCAGTCGATTGCAAGACGTATAGCCGGTACCTGCGACTGGCAAAATCGATGTTTTTACGGAACGCAGTCATGCTTCAAGCTGTCACCTGTACACGGCGCCATTGTGTCGCAACCCTACGAAACAAGAGGTGAACAGCCATGAACAACATTATCTACATCGTCGGTGCAGTTGTGATCGTCCTGGTTATCCTGTCGTTTGTCGGAATCGTGTAATCACCGATATGCCTACACCTGAATCCACCCTGCTTGAAAGCTGGCACCACAACAGCCATGCCTGGATCGAAGCCATCCGCAGTGGCAGCATCGAAAGCCGCCTTCAGGTCACCGACCAGGCCATCCTGCTGGCGGTGCTCAGCCGCCAGCCTGAACGCGTGCTCGACCTCGGTTGCGGGGAAGGTTGGCTGCTCAGGTCTCTAGCCGATCGTGGCATCGAAGCGGTGGGGGTTGATGGCGATGCGACGCTGGTTGAAGCCGCACGTGCTGCGGGTTCATCTGCGGTGCATGTCGCCAGTTATGACGATCTGGTCGTTACCAAGGTCGAGATCGGGCGTGACTACAACCTGATCTGCGCCAACTTTTCCCTGCTGCACCAAGACATCATTCCCCTGCTCACGGCCATGAACGCCCTGCTCGCCCCGGGCGGCGCGCTGGTGATCCAGACGCTGCATCCGTGGACCGCGGCAGCGGGCGATTATCAAGACGGTTGGCGGGAGGAGACCTTCAGCGGTTTCAAAGGGCAATGGCAACCGATGCCGTGGTACATGCGAACCTTGTCCAGCTGGGTCAACGCCCTGGACATGGCCGGGTTTCGCCTGGCGAGTTTGCAAGAGCCGCAACATCCACAAAGCCCGGTGCCGCAATCGTTGTTGCTGGTGGCCGAGCCGCGAGGTTGAGTGCTGCGCTTCACTTGAAAAAATGGCTCGGCGTCTTGCCGAACTGTTTCTTGAACATCGTTGTGAAGGCGCTGGGGCTGTCGTAGCCCAACTCACCGGCAATGTCGATGATCTTCTCGCCGACGGCGATGCGCTCAAGCGCCAGGAGCAATCGCGCTTGTTGGCGCCATTGGCCGAACGTCATGCCAGTTTCCTTGTGAAACAGCCTCTGGATGGTTTTCTCATCGAGATTGAGCCGCACGCTCCAGTGCGCCAGGGTCGAGCCGTCGCCGGGATCGCGTTGCAACGCGGCACACACCAGATTGATGCGCGGATCGGTCGGTTGCGGCAGGTGCAGCGGCAAGGTGGGCAAGATCGTCAATTCATCGAGGATCAACCGCATGACCCGACCCTCGCGCGACTCCGGTTCGTAAGGCGGCAGAATGTCGACCGAGACCTTGATCAATTCGCTCAGCAGCGCGGAAATACTCACCGCTCGTGGCTCACCCGGCAACTCGTCCAACGGCTCGGGACGCACGAATACACTGCGCATCTTCAACGGGCCCACGCAGCGGATCGAGTGAACGTGCCCGCTCGGCATCCAGATGCCACGACTGGGCGGCACGGTCCACTGGCTTAATCCGGAGTGCACGACCATCACCCCCTCGATGGCATAGATCAGCTGATGCGCCTCGTGGGAGTGCGGTGCGATCACCCAGTTTTCCGGGTAATCGGTCGCGCTGCTGCTCACCCGGCAGGGGCGTTGGTCGATCTCTTTGAGAAATTCTTCCAGCGGTTTGATGATGATGCCCTTTTTGCGATAGTCGATTCCCGGATTGCGCGAGACAGGCAAGCCAGCGAAAACCTAGGATAGCGCCGAACCCCGAAATGGGTAGCGCTTTTGTGCCTGTCACTGGCGCCCCGCCGTGCGTTTTTGTCTGGAAGACCTGCCATGTCCATCAGTACCACCGCCGCACCCGCGGCCACCGCCTCGGTGGCCAGTCAAGCCAGCCCTTTGGTGATGCGGGTAATTGGCGCCTGTGCCCTGGCACACCTGATCAATGACTTGATCCAGGCCGTGTTGCCGTCGATTTACCCGATGCTGAAAACCACTTACGGCCTGACTTTCACCCAGGTCGGGCTGATCACCCTGACCTTCCAGCTGACGGCTTCGCTGCTGCAACCCTGGGTTGGTTATTACACTGACCGCCACCCAAAACCCTGGCTGTTGCCGGCCGGCATGGTCTGCACACTGATCGGCATCCTGATGCTGTCGATGGTCGGTAGCTTCCCGGCAATTCTGCTGGCCTCGGCGATGGTGGGCATTGGCTCGTCGACCTTCCACCCCGAAACCTCCCGCGTGGCGCGCCTGGCGTCGGGTGGCCGCTACGGGCTGGCACAGTCGACGTTCCAGGTCGGTGGCAACGCCGGCAGCGCATTCGGGCCCTTGCTGGCCGCCGCCATTGTCATTCCGTACGGCCAGGGCAATGTCGCCTGGTTCGGCCTGTTCGCGGTGTTCGCCATCCTCGTGCAATACGGCCTCAGCCGCTGGTATCGCAACCACCTGAACCTGTTCAAGCTCAAGCAAGGCAGCAAGGCCACCCACGGCCTGTCGAAAGGCCGGGTGACCTTCGCATTGGTGGTACTCGCGCTGCTGGTGTTCTCCAAGTATTTCTACATGGCCAGTTTCACCAGCTACTTCACCTTCTACCTGATCGAGAAATTCGACCTGTCGGTGGCCAGCTCGCAGCTGTATCTGTTCGTGTTCCTCGGCGCTGTCGCGGCCGGTACGTTCTTCGGTGGGCCGATTGGCGACCGGATCGGACGCAAGCAAGTGATCTGGTTTTCGATCCTCGGTGCAGCGCCTTTTACCCTCGCCCTGCCCTATGTCGACCTGTTCTGGACCGGCGTGCTGAGCATGATCATCGGCTTCATCCTGGCTTCCGCGTTCTCTGCCATCGTGGTCTTCGCCCAGGAACTGGTGCCCGGCAACGTCGGCATGATCGCCGGCGTGTTCTTCGGCCTGATGTTCGGTTTTGGCGGTATCGGCGCGGCGCTGCTTGGGCACCTGGCGGACATCCATGGCATCGAGTATGTCTACACGCTGTGTTCGTTCCTGCCATTGCTGGGCATTTTGACCATTCTGTTACCGTCGACAAAGGGCGTTTAAGGGCCGCGACGTCCATCGGAAACACTGCCAGGTTTCTCGAACTCCCAGGCATGGGCCGCTTCCAATGATTAATCACTGGAGGCGCGTGCCATGAACGACGAAGACCGTGAAACCGCAGAAAGCGAAGAGGACCTCACTCGACCCGCAGCACCTCAGACGCCGGAAGAGGAAGAAGAGGCGCGTCGCCGCAAAATCGCCGAGATAGAACGCAAAGTGGCTGACGGAAACTGATTGCGTCAGCTCGCGCTTTCCCCGAGCAAGTGGTCGACCACCGCTTGCAGATTGCGCTGAGGGTCTGGGTCTCGGGCGCAGGCCTCGGCGTGGCACGCTAGCTGACGCGTCGCGCTGTTGCCGTGCTGCAACAGGGCTTTGGCGTGATCGAAAATCTGTGGCTCGCCCATAAGCTCAGCCGTTTCGGCAAACAGCAACTGTGCCCGCTGCAACCATTGACCGGCACTTAGCACGGTGCCTGCGGCATCGATTGCAAAACGTCCTTCCAGCCCGTGACGCTTGGCCTGCCAGCGGTTCTCCGCAAGTAGCCAGCGCTCCGTAGCGTCATACCCGGCGCCTGGGTTCGCACAGGTTATGGCATACGCCACCATCACCCGGAACAGGTTCGCCAATAGCAGCGCGTCACTGAGTCGAGGGCAGGCATCGGTCATGCGCAGTTCCAGCGTCGGGTAGCGGCTAGCAGGGCGAAGTCCCCACCAGCCATTGCCGCCCGGTTCAATCGCGCCGACCCGCTGCAGCAAATCCAGATAACGCTGATACTCGCGCTCATTCTCGAAGTGTTCCGCAATGCCCATGCGTGGCCAGCCGTCACAGACCACTTGGCGATAACTCTTGAAGCCGCTGTCAGCGCCCTGCCAGAACGGAGAAGAACAACTGAGCATGAGTAATAGCGGCAACCAGGGGCTCACTTCATTCATCACCGCGATCCGGTCGATGCCCTTGGGAATTTCCACGTGCACATGCAGGCCGCCGAGCACGCTGCGTTGTGCCACCGTTTGGTATTCCTGGAACAACTGTTCGAAGTGCGGCAGCGGCGTGGCCCGCTGATCACGCCAATGCGCGAGGGGATGGGTGCCGGCGCAGAGCAAGCCCAATCCGTGGCCGCTCAATGTGTGGTTAAGTCGCGAGCGAACACCGTGAAGATAATCAGCCGCCTCAGTTATCGAGGTGAATATCGGTGACGCGACTTCAAGCTGTCCCTGGAACATCTCATAGGCAAAGCCTTTGCCGACCGCTTCCCGGCATTCGGCCAAAAGCGCGTGGCCGGGTTCAGCCAGCATCTGCCGAGTGGTCAGATCGGTGAGGAAGTACTCCTCTTCAATTCCGAAACGCGGCCCCTGCTTCATCGCGACCACTGCGGTCAATGCCGTCGGGTCACGGTCAATGCCACGACAGCGATGCGCTCTACCCGTTCGTAACCGGGTTTGAGCAATTCCTCGCCGAACACGTCCGGATCCAGCTCTCGATAAGTCCAGCCGGCCGCATGATCAGCCAGCATCGACTGGATGGCCTCAAGAAACGGGTCGCGTCCCTCAACCATCGCCACGCCGGTGTACAGCACCAGGCTGCCGGTCTTCTGCAGACGCGGTAACGATTCCCGAACGATGCGTAGCGACAGGGCTTCACCCAGGGCGCCGCCGCCATGGCGATAGGCGCGTTGCTGGCTGTCGTTCATGTAGGGCGGATTGGCGATGATCAGGTCGAACTCACCGTCGACACTGCCGAGGATGTCGCTCTGGTACACGCTGATGTTGTCGACACCGGCCAGTTCGGCATTGACCGCCGAGAGGCGCAGCGCTCGCGGGTTGATGTCCACCGCCAGCACTTCAGCAGACGGGTGTGCCCGAGCGACCACCAGCGCGCCGACGCCGGCCCCGCAGCCAATGTCCACGGCCCGGCGCACAGGCTCGAAACGCTGCTGCAAATGCGCGTCGATCATTTGCGCAAAACGGTAGCTGTCCGGCCCGAAAAATACCGCGTCAGCCTGCGAGGTCGGGTACGCCGAATGGGCAAATAACGCCCCATCAAGGCTCGACCATCGCACAGTGCTGCGCCACAGCGGGCCATCTCGCTCGACGATCTCGGCCTGTTCCAGGCCAGCCAGAATTTCTCGCGCAAACAGCGTGTGATCAAACGGCATCGACCAGCCGAAAACATCGCGCAGGTTTTTGGCCAACGGTGGTGTAAAACGTTGGTACACGCGGTCGTGAGTCGCCGGGGTCGGGGTGATGAAACGATAGTCTTCACTGAGCAGATGCCTGCCCAGCTCCAGCATGGCCTGATCGGCGATGTGTTGTTTCGACATGCAAATCACTCCTGAGCTCAGCGCAAGCGGGCTACCGTTTCAATAAAACGCCGGGTAGCGTAGAGCCCCGCCGGACGGCAATGCCGCTGGGCCGAGATCCACGGGATCAGCGTTCGAAGCTGTTGCTGCGGTGGCTGATTACTCAGGTTTTTTCGCAACGCGATGAGTTCCGGGTCGTGGGTTTCGCCCGCGTCGAGGGCGTCACTGGCGCTATGATCCCGAGCTATCGGCTTGGGCCGTTGCGGGTCATGCCAGTCACCGGCAATCCAGTCGTGCAGCAATTGTTTTTCGTAGCCACTGAACACCCCGAACATGGCCGCAGTGTTGCCCTCGATCAAGCGCCAGAAGCGGCTGTCTTGCGGTGACCGGTTTCGCTTGATCCAGCCCTTGTGCTCCAGGGCAGCGAGAAAGTCTTCAATCTGGCCAGGCGACGCCAGCCATTGATTGACGGTTTTACCTTCGATCTGACAAAAATCGGAATGCATGTGCTGGCCGAAACAGCGTTTGCGCTCGAGCATCGCAATCACTTCCCGTTGCAACTCAAAGCCGGCAATGACCGCCGTCGAGCCCTTCCCCAGATCGTTCAGGCGATAGCCCACGGCGACACGCCGGAAAAACTCGTCCCGTCCCTGCTCCATGGGTAGCAGTTCCAACAGCGATTCAACAGCCTTGTGCCCATGACCGCTGCTGGCGTTGTCGATCGTCACGTGCAGGGTGAAATAATACGGATCGATACCCAGCTCACGCAGTTCATAAGCGCTGATCAGCAGGTGCAGCGGCAATTGCTCATAGCCGAGGTTGTAGCCGATGACTTCCGGCATGAATGCGTCGCTGCATCGTCCCAGCGCGAGTTGAATCGCGCCTTGCACAAAATACTCATCGGCCAGCCCTTGTCTGTCGCCACAGTCGTGGGCGGCCAGCAGATTACGGTAGATCACCACGTGATTCTGCCGAGTATCGCCCCTGCCCAGTTCTTCCAGATATGTATTCAGGAGTCCGTCGTAACGCACGTCCTGCCAGTGTTCCAGCACGCCCGCCAGCCAGGCGCCGTCGACCTCTTTGGTCGGTGCGACGCGTTGCAGGAAATACAGGGCATGAGCCTTGTTCGAAAAATATCGGCGCGCCCCGCCCTGCTTGCGGTCCTCAAGGTAACCGGCGTAATCCTGCGCCACTGCCGCGCAACGGGCTTGCGCCCATGCCGACAATTGCTCAGGCGCTTCGGGCAAATCACACGGCAGTTCAGCGGCGCGGGCCATTTGCTGGCGCAGAAAAACCTCCGCCTGCGGCCCGGCATCAGCGCCGTTGCTGTAGAGCAAATCGTACAGTTCTCGATAGCGCCCAGCAGCGGGGCCTGGCAGTGCTGAAGGTGTGCCGGACAGGGGTTCAAACAAAGTCATGGACGTTTCTCTCCTGGACGGTGCATTTGGCTGCGCCCCTGGAATCAGGTGCCGACAACACGAAACGCTGGCTCGTTGAACAGAAGATTTAACGGTGCGCGGAAAATTCAATCGGCTTGCGGCAAAGCGGGACAGGTGGCATGTGCCACGCGAAAAAAAGCCCGGCTCACTGACCGGGCTACTGCTGTTACCGCCTGTCGTCCGACAACGGCGTTTGCTCGTCCGCTTCGGGGACGTCACGGGGCGGCTCGTTCCAGTCCTCTGGTCGCGCATCCTCTTCCTTGTCAGGCTGGGACAGCGGATCGTACTTGCCTGGGTCGTCCGGATTGGGCTGCGAATCATCATTGCCGGGCTCAGGTTTTGAGGGAACGGCGCCTTGCGTGTTGTTTGGGTCTTGCATGTTTTCCTGGAAACTCGAATCGCTGGACATAGCCCACCTCACAACAGAGGTCCGGATTTTCCGGGCCGTACTCTTGTGAGGTTGCCAAAGGGAATGGCGTGCGATCGAGTAGACGAGCGGCCTGCCCGTCGAGCCTCAACCCCGTAGTAGTTAATGAAGTAAGGGTTTTTCCCGGCCTCGGCAATCGCCATGTGCAAGGCTTTGTTGGTTTCAGACATCGCCTGGAAATCCCCGGTACTGACGGCCTCCAGGTACGCCGCATCGGCCCCGCGGATGCGCACCAGGTCGTCATCCGTCCGGTGCAAGGCGGCCAGGCGGGTCACTGCGCGTTGCCTTTGTTGTTGCTGGCCAGCGTCAGCGTCACCGGCGCGGTGTTGCACATCGACAACCGAAGTGCCTGACGCCGCGCGGTTCAACGTAGGAGCTGCCGCAGGCTGCGATCTTTTGATCTTTAAAAAGCCAAAGTCAAAAGATCGCAGCCTGCGGCAGCTCCTACAGGTCATGGCCACCTGATGTGGGTGGCGCAAAAGCGCAACCGCCGTCCACTTTCGGGTAGACGGCGGTCCCTCCCCTGCCTTAAACCAAGGCGCGCTTGGACGCCGTGCGGATGTGCGTGCTGTAGAGCGTCAACCCGGTAAAGGCCAGACCACCGACCAAATTGCCCAGCACTGTCGGGATTTCGTTCCAGATCAGGTAGTCCATGACGGAGAACCCGCCGCCCATGATCATCGCGGACGGGAACAGGAACATGTTGACCACCGAATGCTCGAAGCCCATGAAGAAGAACAGCATGATCGGCATCCACATGGCGATCACTTTGCCGCTCACCGAGGTCGAGATCATCGCCCCCACGACGCCCATCGACACCATCCAGTTGCACAGCATGCCGCGCAGGAAAATCGTGATCCAGCCTGCCACGCCATAATGCGCGTAGCCCAGGGTACGGGCCTCGCCGATACTGGCGATCTTTTCCCCGACGGCACCGGGGCCGGCGTTGAAACCGTAGGTGAAGACGAACGCCATCATGAAAGCCACCGTCAGTGCGCCGGCAAAGTTACCGACGAACACCAACCCCCAGTTGCGCAACACGCCCCGCACGGTGACGCCGGGGCGCTTGTCCAGCAACGCCAGCGGCGTGAGCACGAACACCCCGGTCAGAAGATCGAAGCCCATCAGGTACAGCATCGAAAAACCCACGGGAAACAGCACCGCACCCAACAAGGCAGAACCGCTCTGCACCGCGATGGTGACCGCGAACACCGCCGCCAGCGCCAGAATAGCCCCGGCCATGTAGCTCCTGATCAGGGTGTCGCGTGTCGACATGTGAATCTTTGATTCGCCGGCATCCAGCATCTTGGTGACAAATTCGAACGGAAGTAGATAGGACATTGTGCTTACCTCATGACTGGATGTTGAAAGAGGCGGCACCGGTGCTGGCACGGGTTTTCGCCTCTTTCACGGATCGGCTTCAACGCCTGGCGATCACCACGAACGGTAAGGCAGGAACTTGCCATTGAGCGTCAGCAGGACCCGATCGCCCTTGGGGTCTTCGATCTTTTCGACGTGCATGGAAAAGTCGATGGCGCTCATGATGCCGTCACCGAATTTTTCCTGGATCACGTCTTTAAGGGTCGGACCGTACACGCCGACCACTTCGTACAAGCGATAGATCAACGGGTCTTGCGGCACAATCTTGTCCCAGCCTTTGACGGGAAACTCGGTCATGGTCAAGGCGACGTCTTCGCCCAGTTCGAGCACCTCGCAAATTCGCGCGGCGACATCCGGCGTAGCGCTGTTCATGCCGTAGCAGACCGAGGCCAGCCACACCGGGGCCTTGCCCACCAGATCGCTCAGGCGGTCCCAGGTCATTTCCTTGCGGGCCTTGGCGGCCATGACGGTGTGGTGCATTTCGAGTTTGTTCATGGTGCGAATCTCTCAGAGTGTTTGGCGACAAAAGAGCAATAGCGAGAGTCGTGCCAAGTTGAAAAACAAACTTATGCCGTTGATTTAGTTACTTATTTAGATCAATGAGACAACAGAAAAAATTAACGAAATATCGTCATTCACGAAACTTGGTTAAATAAATCACGATATTTCGTATATTCGCCGTGTCGCTTCGCCCCACGCTCGACACTCAGGACGCTCCGGATCATGCCCATCGCCATCGACGCTTCTGCCGCCGCCCACTCCCCACTCGCCATGCTGGTGGTGGACCCGGAATCGGACGCACTGGTCCAGATCAACGCGGCCGGCCTGGCCTTGCTCGGCTATGCGCAGAACGCGAGCGCCCTTGCGCGCTTCAGCCACTTTCTGGGGAACGGGATTGCGCTGTGGGTCAGCTTCACCGATGAGGTGCTGACCCAGGGCGAGGCCTGGTCCGACGACCTCGGTCTGATCGACCTGGCGCGCAAGCATCATGCAGTTGAGGTCAGCGCCCGGGCGCTGGACGATGGCCAACGCATCCTGCTGATGATTCAGGACCGCGACGTGCTGGAGACCCGCCGCAATCGCTCGGAGGCCCGCCGCCAACACCGGCTGGGGCATGTCGGCTGGGAACGGATCACTCAGGTTTTCGAGCGGATCGAACGGCAGAACCGGTTGATCCTGGGCGCTGTAGGTGAAGGCATCTACGGGCTCGACGCCCATGGGCAAACCACGTTCATCAACCCGGCGGCCGAGCGGATTCTCGGCTGGAGCGCCGGCGACATGGTGGGCCATGACGCCCACCTGCTCTTTCACCACAGCCACAGTGACGGCAGTCTTTTTGAAGTGCAGCAATGTTCCATCCACGCCTCATTCAGCGACGGTCAGGTGCACCGCGTCGATAACGAAGTGTTCTGGCACAAAAACGGCGAGGCGATCCCCGTCGAATACACCAGCACGCCAATCTTCGAGATGGGTCGACTGGTGGGCGCGGTGGTGTTGTTCCGCGACATCCGCGAACGGCAACGGGCTGAATCCCGACTGCGCGAGGCGCTGAACGAAGTCGAGCAACTGAAGCTGCGCCTGGAACTGGAAAACCAGTACCTGCAGGAAGAGATCAAGGCTGAGCGCAATCACCACGAAATTGTCGGCGACAGCCCGGCGGTGCTGCACCTGATCCGTCAGATCGAACTGGTGGCCCCGACCGACGCCAACGTATTGGTCACCGGGGAATCCGGCACCGGCAAAGAGCTGATCGCCCGGGCCATCCACGCCAGCAGCCGCCGCAGCGACCGCCCGCTGATCCGCGTCAACTGCGCAGCGATCCCGCGGGACCTGTTCGAAAGCGAGTTTTTCGGCCACGTCAAAGGCGCGTTTACCGGAGCCGTCAACGACCGCGTGGGACGTTTCGAACTGGCGGACGGCGGCACACTGTTTCTCGATGAAGTGGGCGAGATTCCGCTGGAACTGCAAAGTAAATTGCTGCGCGTACTGCAAGACCAACAGTTCGAACGCGTGGGTGACAACCTGACCCGCGCCGTGGATGTGCGGGTGATTGCCGCCACCAACCGCGACCTGCGGGAAATGATCGGGGCTGGCACGTTCCGTGAAGACCTGTACTTTCGCTTGAACGTGTTTCCGGTGCGTTCAGTGCCCCTTCGCGAGCGGCTCGGCGATATCCCGTTACTGGCCGGCCACTTCCTCGAACGCGCCTGCCAGGCCTTCAACAAACCGGGCGTGCGGCTGCCACTGGCACAGGTCGAAGTGCTCAAGCGCTACCCATGGCCGGGCAACATCCGCGAACTGGAAAACGTGATCGAGCGGCAGATCATCGTCTCGCAGGATGGCCGCTTGCGCTTCGATGACCTGCTGTCGACCGGCTCTCGCCTGCGCGCACCGGTAAGCGCTCAACCGCCAGAGGCCAGTGAGCCAGTGCGCGATGAAGACCTGCAACGTCAACTCAGGCTCAATGCCATGGCCATGCTCAAACGTACCGGCGGCAAAGTTTCCGGTGAAGGCGGTGCGGCTGAACTTCTGGGCCTGAAGCCGACGACGCTGGCCTCACGTCTGCGTAAATGGGGCATTGATCCTCGGCAGTACAAAAACAATCGCCGGAAAGCCAACGATTAGAGTGCAGCGCTACTTCAACTCCTGCGCTAGCAACTTCACCAATGCCGCCGCCGGCATTTCCCGAGCCAGTGGCGCGCCCTGCCCGGCCCACTGCACGGCGAAGTCCGTGTTGGTCTTGGTGGCGGCTGCGGCGTTGAGCGCTTTGTTGGCGTCGTAGGCGATTGGATAGTCCGGCAGGGCCGGGGCATTCGCCTCAAGGCTGGTGAAGTTGCGATTGACCATGCCCCGGGCTGGCCGACCGGAGATGACACTGGTCACCCGCGTCTGATGGGCACGCGGACCTTTCAGGGCTTCGCGATAGGCGCTGTTGGCAGAGGATTCGGGGCACAGGATAAACGCCGTGCCCAATTGCGCAGCACTGGCACCCAGTTGCATGACGGCGTTGATCCCCGCGCCGTCCATGATTCCGCCCGCCGCAATCACCGGCAGCCCACACGCCTCGGTCAGCACACGCACCAGGGCAAATGTGCCCATCTCGCTGTCCCGTTGCGGATCGAACACCCCGCGATGCCCTCCCGCCTCATAACCTTGCGCCACCAGCGCGTGCACGCCGGCGCGTTCCGCCATTTGCGCTTCGGCGAGGTTGGTCACGGAACACAACAGCACGATACCGGCGTCCTTGAGTGCATCGATGGCCGGCTGCGGCGGCAAGCCGAAGTGGAAACTGACCACTGCCGGTTTTTCTTCCATCAGCAAGTGCAGCATGTCGGTGTCTTCGACGAACGAGGTGTAGATCTCTCGCAATGCCGTTGGTGCAGGGGCGTCGAATTCGGCAAAGAACGGCGCGAGAAACGTCAGCCATTGTGTTTCACGCTCAGCATCCTGCACGGCAGGCTCATGGCAGAACACATTCACGTTGAAGGGTTTGTCCGTCAGCGCCGCTGTCTCGCGCAGCATGGCCCGCGCCTGTTCGACGTTACTCGCGCCGATGCCGATCGAACCGAGCCCGCCGGCATTCGATACCGCTGCGGCGAGTTTTGGAGTGGAAACGCCGACCATCGGCGACTGAATGATCGGCAGTTCAATGTTCAAAAGGGACAACAGAGGATTGGACATGAAGGCACCTGGACTTGATGGGAGAGCGCTAAAGCTCTGCGGTTAAAAACTGCGCCCGCCCCCGTCCGAACGACCAGTCTGCATCGCTGTTTTCCACCAGCGAAACGATCAGGTCGTCCGGGGACAGGTCGCAATCGACGTGCAGTTGCTCGGCCAGCAAACGGTAAAAGGTGACCTTCTGCGCCTGGGAGCGCGGTCGTGAAATCACCGTCAACAGGACCACGTTGGCCGAGCGGGGGTAACCCAACCCGGTGTCGTGCAGGATCAGCTCTCCCGCCGCGTGTTGCGTGACGCTTTGGTAGCGATCACTGAAGGGCACCTCGAACGCATCGACCATCGCCAGGTGTGCCGCATCGAGCAACGTGCGCAGCTGTTCATCAGTGCGACCCCGGATAACATCGAACTTGAGCAATGGCATCGCGATTCCTCTGGGAAAAAAATCGGGAGCGAAGAGCTCGCCCCCCGGGACAAGAAGAATGGCGTACAAGCCCGCGCCAGCACGCCTTCCAACCCGAAAACGTCAAAGTCTATTTGGAAGTCGGCATGGCAAATTCGGCACCCTTGGCGATGCTGTTCGGCCAGCGCTGCATGACTGACTTCTGCTTGGTGTAGAACCGCACGCCCTCCTCGCCATACGCGTGCATGTCACCGAACAGCGAGCGCTTCCAGCCGCCGAAACCGTGCCATGCCATCGGCACCGGAATCGGCACGTTGATGCCGACCATGCCCACCTGAATACGCGTGGCGAACTCACGGGCGATGTGGCCGTCACGGGTGTAGCAGGCCGTGCCGTTGCCGAATTCGTGGGCGTTGACCAGGTCGACCGCCTCGGCAAAATCCTTGACGCGCATGCACGCCAGCACCGGGCCGAAGATTTCCTCTTTGTAGATCTTCATCTCGGGCGTGACGTGGTCGAAAATCGTGCCACCGAGCCAGAAGCCGTCGGCACAATCCGCACCGGCTTGTGCGCCATCAAATCCACGTCCGTCGACCAGCATTTCGGCGCCCTCGGCGATGCCTTGTTCGATGTAGCCGGTGATGCGTTGCAAAGCGGCAGACGAAACGATCGGACCCATTTCCGCGGCCAGGTTCATCCCTTCCAGAATCTTCAGTGTGCGGGTGCGCTCCACCAGTTTCGGCATGACCTTGTCGGCCACATCGCCGACAAACACTGCCACCGAAATTGCCATGCAGCGCTCACCGGCAGAACCGAAAGCCGCGCCGATCAAGGCATCGACCACCTGATCGATATCCGCGTCGGGCATCACCACCATGTGGTTCTTCGCCCCGCCCAGTGCCTGAACACGCTTGCCGTGGCGGGCACCGGTTTCGTAGATGTAATTGGCAATCGGCGTGGAGCCGACGAAGCTCACGGCTTTGACTTCAGGGTGGTCGAGCAGCGCATCCACAGCTTCTTTATCGCCCTGCACCACGTTGAACACACCGTCAGGCAACCCGGCTTCCTTGAACAGCTCGGCGATCAACAGCGACGGCGAAGGGTCGATCGGGCTCGGCTTGAGCACGAAGGTGTTGCCGCAGGCGATGGCCACCGGGAACATCCACATCGGCACCATCACCGGGAAGTTGAACGGCGTGACACCGGCCACCACACCCAAGGCTTGGCGCAGGGTCCAGTTGTCGATGTTGGTGGAGACCTGTTCGGTGTAGTCACCCTTGAGCAATTGCGGGATGCCACAGGCGAACTCGACCACTTCGATACCGCGGGTCACTTCACCCTGAGCATCGGTGAACACCTTGCCGTGCTCAGTGGTAATCATCCGCGCCAGGGTGTCACGGTGCTCGTTGAGCAACGCCAGAAACTTGAACATGACGCGTGCACGACGCAGCGGCGGCGTTGCCGACCACGCAGGGAACGCGGCCGCTGCCGACTGCACCGCGGCGTCGACCTCAGAAACATTGGCCAGGGCCACTTTGCCGGTCACCGACCCGGTGGCCGGATTGGTGACATTCTGCGCCCGCCCGGATTGGCCCGGCACGGCGCGTCCGTGGATGTAATGTGCGATGTCTACTGGCTGGTTGCTCATGGCGGGTGTCCCCTGCTGGTGGATAAGAGCCATCTCTTGTTGTTGTGAGGCCAGCGGCTGTTGCACGCCGCCGACATCGCCAAAGTAGGCCCGCCAATGAATCATGTAAAATGATGATTAATGATCTTATGGATCATAATTTGTGAATACCAGGGGCTGAGCAGCATCTCGCCTTTACTCTTAAACACTCAATGAAAGTGCCTGTTTAAAGAGCGCAGCGCTTACTTGATGAGGGCTACAAAACCTTGCGCCTTTGCCTACGGGTACGCCAGAATCCGCCGGCTTGTGCGCCTTGGGGGCCATCGGTAACTTGATTCGTGTCACTGCTCATCAGTGATCGGGTTTAGCAGCCCGGGGTTTCACGAGGCGCTTCTGCATCCAGAGAGTCAGGTCATTTCTTGTCTGCACTTCATGGTCGCTGTGCGCAGGGCGCTCTCGAGCGCGCCGGTTTCGTGTCTCCCCGGTCTGCTAACCTGCGCACAGCTGCCACCCTTCGTTTAGCAGCGACGCGGTGACGGCTCCATATTTTGGAGACAGAACTATGTTCAAAGTTACGCCGAACCCGCCAGGCACCGATCCAGCCTCCCCCTACGAACCCGATTCAAACAAACTCAACGAAGCCGCCGCACGCGCGCTCGATTACCACTTCCCGTCGACTGCCGACATCAAAGCCACGCCGCGTACCGTCAGCACTCTGTTCACCGTCGACCCCGCAGTCACGACCGAAACACTGATGGTGTACTTAGTGGAAACACTGGCCTCGGTCGATGTCATGGTCCATCAACTTGTCGATCATCTGGAGGGTGGAGATCGCAATGCCCTGCTGGGTATTTCCAACAGCGTGATGCTGGCAGAGATCACCGCGAACCGGGTGCTGGATCAGATTGATCCGCCGGAGTAGGTGTAGAGGATCAAAAGATCGCAGCCTCGTTGCACTCGACAGCTTCTACAGGGGAATGTGTACGAGCTAACGACCAGGCCGGCCGGGAGGCCGCCTCGCGGTGCTGTGGCGGTATTCGCCCCCTCGTGAGGCCGAGCGCAGGTTCTGCGCAGTGGGCAACCCGGCAAGGATGCCGGGTTAGCCACCCCCGGCCATGGATGGCCGATGGCGGCGGGCCCACGGAGCAGGACCGGAGCGAGGGCATGCCGAGCCTAGGCGAGGCACCGAACGAAAGGGGCAAGAGCGCTTGGTTACTTGGCGCTTTTCCAAGTGACCCGCTGTAAGAGCGGAACCCTAAGCAGCCGTAACCGCAGCAATGGATATGTACTCGGTCAGCAACATTGAGGTCGGCTGTCAGGCCGCCATCGCTGGCAAGCCAGCTCCCACAGGAATCGGGTATGGCTGCAACATCGAGGTCGGCTGTCAGGCCGCCTCGCTTTTGATTTGGCTTTTGATTTTCTTGCCCCCTCGTGAGGCCGAGCGCAGGTTCTGCGCAGTGGGCAACCCGGCATGGATGCCGGGTTAGCCGCCCCCGGCCATGGATGGC
>Ga0247818_10000021_pt1 | contig 88760 bp, 65 predicted proteins | sample 13C_Glucose_Day1_FD_192424 | JGI IMG/M metagenome (GOLD analysis project Ga0247818, IMG submission 192424) | Soil microbial communities from agricultural site in Penn Yan, New York, United States - 13C_Glucose_Day1 | ecosystem: Environmental > Terrestrial > Soil > Agricultural land | place...
TTGCCGGTCGCGTCGGTCTGCGTCAGGTCGACGTCGGCAACCTCGTCGCCGCCAACGACACCACGTTCCTTGCGGTGATCACTCAGACCCAACCGATCAGCGTGGTCTTCACCTTGCCGGAAAACAGTCTCGAAACCGTATTGGCCCGCTACCACAGCGGCGCCAAACTGCCGGCCGAGGCATGGGATCGCGGCGATACCAGAATCCAGGCCAACGGTGTGCTGCAAAGCCTCGACAACCAGATCGATGTCGCCACCGGCACCCTGAAATTCAAGGCCCGTTACGATAACCGCGACCAGTCGCTGTTCCCCAATCAGTTCGTCAATGTGCACCTGCTGGCAGACACCCTGAAAGGCGTGGTGCTGGCACCGTCGGCGGCGATTCAGTTCGGCACTAACGGCACGTTCGTTTACGCGTTGGACGGCGACAGGAAAGTCACCATCCGCCAACTGAAAATCGGCGCCAGTGACGGCACCAACACCGTGGTCACCGAAGGCCTCGCTGCGGGCGATCGCGTGGTGCTGGAAGGCACCGACCGCCTGAAGGAAGGCAGCGAAGTGGAAGTGGTCAACGACAGCAATGACGTGCCGACCACCCCGACCGGGCACCTGCAGGGCAAACCCGCCGCCAGTGCGCCGGACGCCGCCGCAGCTGACAAGGCCAAGAAGGGCGCATGAACATTTCGCGGCTGTTCATCCTCCGTCCGGTAGCCACCACCCTGAGCATGCTGGCCATTGTTCTGGCCGGCCTGATTGCCTATCGCCTGCTGCCGGTCTCGGCATTGCCGCAGGTCGATTACCCGACCATTCGCGTCATGACCCTGTACCCCGGCGCCAGTCCGGACGTGATGACCAGTGCCGTCACCGCGCCGCTCGAACGCCAGTTCGGGCAGATGCCGGGCCTGACGCAAATGGCTTCGACCAGCTCCGGCGGCGCTTCGGTGCTGACCCTGCGTTTCAGCCTCGACATCAACATGGACGTCGCCGAACAGCAGGTGCAAGCCGCGATCAACGCCGCGACCAATCTGCTGCCGACCGACTTGCCGGCGCCGCCGGTGTACAACAAGGTCAACCCGGCGGATACCCCGGTGCTGACTCTGGCGATCACCTCGAAAACCATGCTCCTGCCCAAGCTCAATGACCTGGTCGACACGCGCATGGCGCAGAAGATCGCGCAGATCAGCGGCGTCGGCATGGTCAGCATTGCCGGCGGTCAGCGGCAGGCGGTACGGATCAAGGTCAACCCGGAAGCCCTCGCGGCGAACAGCCTGAACCTTGAAGACGTGCGCACCCTGATTGGCGCCTCCAACGTCAACCAGCCGAAAGGTAACTTCGACGGCCCGACCCGGGTTTCGATGCTCGACGCCAACGACCAGCTGACGTCGCCCAAGGACTACGCCAACCTGATTCTCGCCTACAAGAACGGCGCGCCGCTGCGTCTGAAGGATGTGGCGGAAATCGTCGACGGCGCGGAGAACGAGCGTCTCGCCGCATGGGCCAACCAGAATCAGGCCGTGTTGCTCAATATCCAGCGTCAGCCAGGCGCCAACGTGATTGAAGTGGTCGACCGGATCAAGGCGTTGCTGCCGAGCATCACCGACAACCTGCCGGCCGGCCTCGACGTGACCGTGCTCACCGACCGCACCCAGACCATCCGCGCCTCGGTCACCGACGTGCAGCACGAACTGCTGATCGCCATTGCGTTGGTGGTGATGGTGACGTTCCTGTTTTTGCGGCGTGCCAGTGCGACGATCATCCCGTCGGTGGCGGTGCCGCTGTCGCTGATCGGTACGTTTGGCGTGATGTACCTGGCCGGCTTCTCGGTCAACAACCTGACCTTGATGGCGCTGACCATTGCCACCGGTTTCGTGGTCGACGACGCGATCGTGATGCTGGAAAACATCGCGCGCTTCATCGAGGAGGGCGACAGCCCGATGCAGGCGGCGCTGAAAGGCGCCAGGCAGATCGGTTTCACTTTGATTTCGCTGACCCTGTCGCTGATCGCGGTACTGATTCCGCTGCTGTTCATGGCTGACGTGGTCGGGCGACTGTTCCGCGAGTTCGCCATCACTCTGGCGGTAGCGATCCTGATTTCCCTGGTGGTCTCGCTGACCCTGACGCCGATGATGTGCGCACGCTTGCTCAAACGCGAGCCGGAAGCGCATGAACAGGGCCGCTTCTACCGGGCCAGCGGCGCGGTCATCGACTGGATGATCGCTGCGTACGGGCGCAAGTTGCAGTGGGTGCTCAAACACCAGCCGCTGACCCTGTTGGTCGCTATCGGTACGCTGGCGCTGACCGTGTTCCTTTATATGGTGGTGCCCAAGGGCTTTTTCCCGGTGCAGGACACCGGGGTGATCCAGGGCATTTCCGAAGCGCCGCAGTCGATTTCCTTCGCGGCCATGGGCGAGCGTCAGCAGGCGCTGGCCAAGGTGATTCTCGAAGATCCGGCGGTTGAGAGCCTGTCGTCCTACATCGGCGTCGACGGCGACAACGCCACGCTCAACAGCGGTCGCCTGCTGATCAACCTCAAGCCGCATGGTCAGCGTGACCTGAGCGCCACCGAAGTGATCGCGCGCCTGCAACCGCAACTGGACAAACTGGTCGGCATCCGCCTGTTCATGCAGCCGGTGCAGGATTTGACCATCGAGGATCGGGTCAGCCGTACCCAGTACCAATTCAGCATGTCCTCGCCGGATTCTGAACTGCTCAGCCAGTGGAGCGGGCGTCTGGTCGAGGCACTGGCTCAGCGTCCGGAGCTGACCGACGTTGCCAGCGACTTGCAGGACAAGGGGTTGCAGGTCTATCTGGTGATCGACCGCGATGCGGCGTCGCGCCTCGGTGTTTCGGTGCAGAACATTACCGATGCGCTGTATGACGCCTTCGGTCAGCGGCAGATCTCGACCATTTACACCCAGGCCAGCCAGTACCGTGTGGTACTGCAGGCACAGGCCGGGGAGAAGATCGGCCCGGCGGCGCTGGATCAGATTCACGTCAAGACCACGGACGGCGCGCAGGTGCGCCTGTCGAGTCTGGCCCATGTCGAAGAGCGTCAGGCACAACTGGCGATCACCCACATCGGCCAGTTCCCGGCGGTGATGATGTCGTTCAACCTGGCGCCCGGTGTGGCGCTGGGGCACGCGGTGGACATCATCGAACAGGTGCAGAAAGACATCGGCATGCCGATTGGCGTGCAGACTCAGTTCCAGGGGGCGGCCGAAGCGTTCCAGGCCTCGCTGTCGAGCACCTTGCTGCTGATTCTGGCGGCGGTGGTGACCATGTACATCGTGCTCGGCGTGCTCTACGAGAGCTATATCCACCCGATCACCATTCTCTCGACCTTGCCGTCGGCGGCGGTGGGCGCCTTGCTTGCGTTGCTGCTCAGCGGCAATGACCTGGGCATGATCGCGATCATCGGCATCATCCTGTTGATCGGTATCGTCAAGAAAAACGCGATCATGATGATCGACTTCGCCCTCGACGCCGAACGCACCCAGGGCATGGCGCCGGAGCAGGCGATCTATCAGGCGGCGCTGCTGCGCTTCCGGCCGATTCTGATGACCACTCTGGCGGCGCTGTTCGGCGCGGTGCCGTTGATGCTCGCCACCGGTTCCGGGGCTGAGTTGCGTCAGCCACTGGGTCTGGTGATGGTCGGCGGCTTGCTGGTGAGCCAGGTACTGACCCTGTTCACCACGCCGGTGATCTACCTGTATTTCGACCGTCTCGGCCGGCGTTTTGGCAAAACCAATGCCGACCGCGAAGAGGTGGTGGTATGACTTTGCAGCACCTCATCCACTGTGGGAGCGAGCCTGCTCGCGAAAGCGCTGGATCAGTCACCATCAAGGTTGAATGTCAGACCGTATTCGCAAGCAGGCTCGCTCCCACAGTGGGTAGGTGTGTTGATGGGGATTGCGGTCAATGAACTTGTCCGGTCCTTTCATCAAGCGCCCGGTCGCGACCATGCTCCTCAGTCTGGCGATCATGCTGCTGGGCGGGGTCAGCTTCGGCCTGTTGCCGGTGTCGCCGCTGCCACAAATGGATTTCCCGGTGATCGTGGTCCAGGCCAGTCTGCCCGGCGCCAGTCCCGAGGTGATGGCGTCCACGGTGGCGACGCCGCTGGAGCGCTCGTTCGGGGCGATTGCCGGCGTCAACACCATGAGCAGCCGTTCCAGCCAGGGCTCGACCCGGGTCATTCTGCAATTTGACCTCGACCGCGACATCAACGGTGCGGCGCGCGAGGTGCAGGCAGCCATCAACGCTTCGCGCAACCTGTTGCCGAGCGGGATGCGCAGCATGCCGACCTACAAGAAGGTCAACCCGTCGCAGGCACCGATCATGGTGCTATCGCTGACTTCGGACGTGCTGGAAAAAGGCCAGCTCTACGACCTGGCCTCGACCATCCTTTCGCAGAGCCTGTCCCAGGTGCAGGGCGTGGGCGAGGTGCAGATCGGCGGCAGCTCGCTGCCGGCGGTGCGAATCGAGCTCGAACCGCAGGCGCTGAACCAGTACGGCGTGGCGCTTGACGATGTGCGCAAGACCATCGCCGGGGCCAACGTGCGCCGGCCCAAGGGTTCGGTCGAAGACGGCGAACGCCTGTGGCAGATCCAGGCCAACGACCAGTTGGAGAAGGCCAAGGATTACGAATCGCTGATCATCCATTACAACAACGGCGCGGCCCTGCGCCTGAAGGACGTGGCCAAGGTCAGCGACGGCGTCGAAGACCGCTACAACAGCGGTTTCTTCAATGATGACGCGGCGGTGTTGCTGGTGATCAACCGCCAGGCCGGCGCCAACATCATCGAAACGGTCAACGAGATCAAGGCGCAGTTGCCGGCATTGCAAGCGGTGCTGCCGGCCAGCGTCAAACTGAACCTGGCGATGGATCGCTCGCCGGTGATCAAGGCCACGTTGCACGAAGCGGAAATGACCCTGCTGATTGCCGTGGCGCTGGTGATTCTGGTGGTGTTCCTGTTTCTCGGTAACTTTCGCGCTTCGCTGATTCCGACGCTGGCGGTGCCGGTGTCGCTGGTCGGCACCTTTGCGGTGATGTACCTCTACGGTTTTTCGCTGAACAACCTGTCGCTGATGGCGCTGATTCTGGCGACCGGGCTGGTGGTGGACGATGCCATCGTGGTGCTGGAGAACATTTCCCGGCACATCGACGAAGGCGTCAAGCCGATGAAGGCTGCCTACCTGGGGGCCAAGGAAGTCGGTTTCACCTTGCTGTCGATGAACGTGTCGCTGGTGGCAGTGTTCCTGTCGATCCTGTTCATGGGCGGGATTGTCGAGAGCCTGTTCCGCGAGTTTTCCATCACCCTGGCGGCAGCCATCGTGGTGTCGCTGGTGGTCTCGCTGACCCTGACCCCGATGCTCTGCGCCCGCTGGCTCAAGCCGCACACGCCGGGCCAGGAAAACCGCCTGCAACGCTGGAGCCGCCGCGCCAACGACTGGATGGTCGGCAAATATGCGACCAGCCTCGACTGGGTGCTGCGCCACCGCCGCCTGACCCTGCTCAGCCTGATCCTCACGGTCGGGGTCAACGTTGCCCTGTACGTGGTGGTGCCGAAGACGTTCATGCCGCAGCAGGACACTGGCCAGTTGATCGGTTTCGTGCGGGGTGACGATGGTCTGTCGTTCAGCGTGATGCAGCCGAAAATGGAAACCTTCCGCCGCGCCGTGCTCAAGGACGAGGCAGTGGAAAGCGTCGCCGGGTTCATCGGCGGCACCAACGGCACCAACAACGCGTTCATGCTGGTACGCCTGAAGCCGATCAAGGAACGCAACCTGTCGGCGCAGAAAGTCATCGAACGCCTGCGCAAGGAAATGCCCAAGGTGCCCGGTGCCCAGTTGATGCTGATGGCGGATCAGGACCTGCAGTTCGGCGGTGGCCGCGAGCAGACCACCTCGCAATACAGCTACATCCTGCAAAGCGGCGATCTAGGGGCGTTGCGCGAGTGGTATCCGAAAGTCGTTACCGCGCTGCGCGCACTGCCGGAGCTGACGGCGATCGATGCCCGCGAGGGCCGTGGCGCGCAGCAGGTGACGCTGATTGTCGATCGCGATCAGGCCAAACGCCTAGGAGTCGACATGAACATGGTCACGGCGGTGTTGAACAACGCCTACAGCCAGCGGCAGATTTCGACGATCTACGACAGCCTCAACCAGTATCAGGTGGTGATGGAGGTCAATCCGAAATACGCGCAGGATCCGGTGACGCTCAATCAGGTACAGGTGATTACCGCGGATGGTGCGCGGATTCCGTTGTCGACCATCGCCCATTACGAAAACAGCCTGGAAGACGACCGCGTCAGCCACGAAGGCCAGTTCGCCTCCGAAAGCATCGCGTTTGACATGGCCGAAGGCGTGACCGTGGAGCAGGGCAGCGCCGCGATCGAACGGGCGATTGCCAAGGTCGGTCTGCCGGAAGATGTGATCGCGAAAATGGCCGGCACCGCCGATGCCTTTGCCGCGACGCAGAAGAGCCAGCCGTTCATGATCCTTGGTGCGCTGCTGGCGGTGTATCTGGTGCTGGGTGTGCTGTATGAAAGCTACATTCACCCGTTGACGATTCTTTCGACCTTGCCCTCGGCCGGTGTCGGCGCATTGCTGTCGATTTATGCACTGGGCGGCGAGTTCAGCCTGATCTCCCTGCTCGGATTGTTCCTGCTGATCGGGGTGGTGAAGAAAAACGCGATCCTGATGATCGACCTGGCATTGCAACTGGAACGCCATCACGGCCTGTCGCCGCTGGAGTCGATCCGCAGCGCCTGCCTGCAACGGTTGCGGCCGATTCTGATGACCACCCTGGCGGCAATCCTCGGTGCCTTGCCGTTGCTGCTCGGCCGCGCGGAAGGCGCAGAAATGCGCCAGCCGCTGGGCCTGACCATCATCGGCGGCCTGATCTTCAGCCAGGTACTGACCCTTTACACCACCCCGGTGGTTTACCTCTATCTCGACAAGCTGCGCCACCGCTTCAACAAGTGGCGTGGCGTGCGTACTGACGCCGCTCTGGAAACTCCGCTATGACTGACCGTTCGCTTCTCAATCTGGCCACTGCGCGCGGCTCGCGCCTGTTGAGCCTGTCACTGTGCGTGGCGATGCTCAGTGCCTGCGCCGTCGGCCCGGACTATCAGCGTCCGCAGACCGCCGAGGTCGCGCAATACAAAGAGGCCAAAGGCTGGCGTCAGGCCAATCCGAGCGACTCGCTGGCGCGCGGCGCCTGGTGGGAGTTGTATGGCGATCAGCAACTCAATGGCCTGATCGAGCAACTCAACCGTTCCAACCAGACTGTCGCGCAATCCGAAGCGCAGTACCGTCAGGCCCAGGCCCTGGTGCGCAGTGCGCGTGGGGCGTTTTACCCGAACGTTGACTTGAGCGTGGGCAAGACCCGTTCCAGCCAGGGCACCGGCAGCAGCAGTTCAAGCCTGAGCAGTTCTGCCAGCGGTATTCGCGACACCTACAACGCGCAATTGGGCGTGAGTTGGGAAGCGGACATCTGGGGCAAGTTGCGCCGTGGCCTGGAAGCGGATCAGGCCAGCGCCCAGGCGAGTTTTGCCGACCTGGCCGCAATGCGCCTGAGCCAGCAGTCGGAGCTGGTGCAGAACTACCTGCAACTGCGGGTCATCGATCAGCAGAAGCGTCTGCTCGAAGCCACCGTCGCGGCCTACGAAAAATCCCTGCAAATGACCCAGAACCAGTACCGCGCGGGGATTTCCGGGCGCGATGCGGTGGCGCAGGCGCAGACCCAGTTGAAAACCACCCAGGCCGATCTGGTCGACCTGATCTGGCAACGCGCGCAGTTTGAAAATGCCATCGCGGTGCTCACCGGGCAGGCGCCGGCCGAGTTCAGCATCGCCGAAACCCAGAATATTCCGAACCTGCCGCAGATTCCCCTGAGCCTGCCTTCGCAGTTGCTGGAGCGACGTCCGGACATCGCCTCGGCGGAACGCTCGGTGATCGCCGCCAACGCCAATATTGGCGTAGCGAAAGCCGCGTATTACCCGGATCTGAGCTTGAGCATGAGCGGCGGCTACAGCAGCAGTACCTCGAAAGATCTTTTAACGCTACCGAACCGTTTCTGGTCGGTCGGCCCGAAACTGGATCTGCCGATCTTCGACGGTGGCATCCGTTCGGCCGAGGTTGACCGGACCGAGGCGGTGTATGACCAGACCGTTGCCAAGTACCGCCAGACGGTGCTCGACGGCTTCCGTGAAGTGGAAAACTATCTGGTGCAATTGAAGGTGTATGAAGACGAGGCGGCGGTGCGTCAGGAAGCACTGGATGCCGCGCGCGACTCGCTGCGCCTGACCCAGAATCAGTACAAGGCCGGGCTGATTGCTTACATCGATGTGGTCGTGGTGCAGGCCACGGCGCTGAGCAACGAGCGCACTGTGCTGAATATCCTGCAGAGTCGCCTGATTGCCAGCGTGCAATTGATTGCTGCGCTGGGCGGCGGCTGGGACGGACAACTGACCGCCGAATAGCCTGTGTAGGAGCTGCGGCACGCGGCGATCTTTTGATCTTTGAAAACAAGGTCAAAAGATCGCCGCGTGCCGCAGCTCCTACAGGTTGTGTTTGTTGTTCCAGAGCCTTGCAAAACGATCAAACAAGCGTTTCATCGGCTTGATGGCAAAATGATTACTTTGTCAGTGCGTTCTTCCGCGCAATCAGTACAATCGCCGCATTTGCCCGGCCGAGAATGGACGCAGTACGGTGCGGGTGGTTGCGAGAATCCCCATGCTCATCGGTAATTATTCCTTCACCCTGGTTTTCATTTCTTTGTGTGTGGCGATCCTCGCGTCCTACACCGCGCTCGACCTGACCGGGCGCATCGCCAGCGCCCGCGGACGCGCAGTGCATTTCTGGACGGCGGGCGGTGCACTGGCGATGGGGGTCGGCGTCTGGTCGATGCACTTCATCGGCATGCTGGCCTTCAAGCTGCCGATCGACCTGGGTTACGACATTGCGATTACCGCGCTGTCGCTACTGATCGCAGTGCTGTCCTGCGGGTTCGCGCTATGGCTGGTCAGCCAACCGAAACTGCCGATTTGGCAATTGGCCTTTGGTGCTTTGGTCATGGGCGCCGGCATCAGTGCAATGCATTACACCGGCATGGCCGCGCTGCGCATGACGCCTGGCATCGATTACGATCCGACGCTGTTCGGTGCCTCATTGCTGATTGCGGTCGGCGCTTCGGCAGCGGCGTTGGGGATCGCCTTCCGCCTGCGCCAGCACTCGCCTTATGTGCGCCTGATTCGCGGCGGTGCGGCGGTGATCATGGGCATCGCGATTGTCGGCATGCACTACACCGGCATGGCCGCCGCGCAGTTTCCTGATGGCAGTTTCTGCGGTGCGTCGCTCGACGGCCTCAAGGGCAACGGCCTCGACAATCTGGTGCTGATCACCACGCTGGCGGTGCTGTCGATTGCCTTGCTCACCTCGATTCTCGATGCCCGTCTTGAAACGCGCACCGCCGATCTGGCGCATTCGCTGACCCTGGCCAACCGCGAACTGACGCAACTGGCGTTGCACGACACCCTGACCGGCCTGCCGAACCGCATGCTGCTGGATGACCGGATCAATCAGGCGATGAAAAAAGTCGAGGAGCAGGGCGGTTGTTTTGCGCTGATGTTCATCGATCTGGACGGTTTCAAACCGGTCAACGATGCCTTTGGCCATCACATGGGCGACCAGTTGCTGCGCGAAGTCGGGGTGCGTCTGCGTGAAGACTTGCGCAGCCAGGACACGTTGGCGCGGATCGGCGGCGACGAATTCGTGCTACTGGTGCGGCTGAGCGAACCCGACGATGCTCTCGGGCTGGCCGCGCGTCAGGTCGGGTTGCTCGGTCAGGCGTTCCGCGTGGCCGAGCACGACTTGCAGATTTCTGCCAGTGTCGGCATCGCCCTGTACCCGGGTAACGGCCTGAGCGCTCAGGAACTGCTGATGAACGCCGACGCGGCGATGTATCACGCCAAGGGCAGCGGAAAAAACGGTTACAGCTTCTTCGATGCCTCGATGAACAGCAACGCGCGCAAGCAGCTGCAACTGTTGCAGGATCTGCGGGCTGCGCTGGAGCACAGTCAGTTCAGCCTGTATTTCCAACCCAAATTCGATGCCGCCAGTGGCCGTCCGGTCGGTGCCGAAGCGCTGCTGCGCTGGCAGCATCCGACCCAGGGCATGCTGCTCCCGGACAAGTTCATCGATCTGGCGGAGAAGACCGGCCTGATCATCGCCATCGGTGAATGGGTGCTCAACGAGGCCTGCCGGCAGATGCGCGAATGGTACGTGCTCGGTTACACCGACTGGCGCATCGCGGTGAACCTCTCAGCCTTGCAGTTCTGCCACGCGGGGCTGGTGCAGAGCGTGGCCAAGGCGCTGGCGACCCACCATCTGCCGGCCAATAGCCTGACCCTGGAAATCACCGAAACCACGGCCATGAGCGACGCGGATGCGAGCATGACGGTGTTGCAGGAGTTGTCGGACATGGGCGTCGACCTGTCGATCGACGACTTCGGCACCGGGTATTCGAGCCTGATGTACCTCAAGCGTTTGCCGGCCAACGAGCTGAAGATCGACCGCGGTTTTGTCCGCGATCTGGAGCACGACAGCGATGACGCAGCCATCGTCTCGGCGATTGTGGCGCTGGGGCAGGCACTGGGTTTGCGCATCGTTGCCGAGGGTGTGGAGACCGACGTGCAGCAGGATTTCCTCACGCAGTTGGGCTGTGATTCTTTGCAGGGCTATCTGTTGGGGCATCCGATGCCGGCGGATCGCTTCATGCAGAACATTGCCCGTGGAGAGGCTCCGGCGGCTGTCTGACTGCATTCTGTGACGAGGGAGCTTGCTCCCGCTGGGGCGCGAAGCGGCCGCGTTTTTACTCGGTTATACGGTGTTGGCCGGATTCACGTCTGCTTCGCAGCCGAGCGGGAGCAAGCTCTCTCGCCACAATAAACATCTCAGTCTCATGCATGGTCTTGTCTTTGACAGAGCCCATGCAAAACCGCCCAATGGCGGTTATTCTTCAACCCGACTGTCAAGTGTGCATTGGGGGAAGGGCCAGCATGGATAAAGTCATGGTTATCACCGGTGGCGGGCGCGGAATTGGCGCCGCTACGGCGTTGTTGGCTGCCGGACAGGGCTATCGGATCTGCATCAACTATCAGTCGGATGAACAGGCCGCGCACAGTGTGCTGGAGCAAGTGCGGGCGCTGGGGGCGCAAGCCATTGCGGTACGCGCCGATGTCAGCATCGAAGACGAAGTGATCGCACTGTTTCAGCGGGTCGACACCGAACTGGGGCGGGTCACCGCGCTGGTGAACAACGCCGGCACCGTCGGGCACAAGTCGCGAGTCGATGAAATGTCCGAATTTCGCATTCTCAAAATCATGAAAACCAACGTCCTGGCGCCGATCCTCTGCGCCAAGCACGCGATCCTGCGCATGTCGCCCAAACACGGCGGGCAGGGCGGCAGCATCGTCAACGTCTCCTCGGTCGCCGCACGGCTGGGTTCGCCCAACGAGTACGTCGACTACGCCGCGTCCAAAGGCGCGCTCGACACCTTCACCATCGGTCTGTCCAAGGAAGTGGCCGGCGAGGGCATTCGCGTCAACGCGGTGCGACCGGGTTATATCTATACCGATTTCCACGCGTTGAGCGGCGATCCGGATCGGGTCAGCAAGCTTGAGTCGGCGATCCCGATGGCCCGGGGCGGGCGCCCGGATGAAGTGGCGGAGGCGATTGTCTGGTTGCTGTCGGACAAGGCTTCCTATGCGACCGGGACGTTTGTCGATCTGGGTGGCGGGCGTTAACTCAACGGCGTCTGGTAAGGCCTCATCGCGAGCAGGCTCACTCCTACAGGGTGAACGCATTTCAATGTAGGCGTGAGCCTGCTCGCGATAGCTATAGCTCAGACAATACAGAACCGTCAGAACGACCGCACTATCCGCCCCAATGTCTCCATCGCCTTCTCCGAATCCTCGGTCCACGGGCTGCCGTAGTTCAAGCGGATGCAGTTCCTGAACCGCTGGGTCGGCGAAAAGATCGGCCCCGGCGCGATGCTGATGCCCTGCGCCAGCGCCATCTGAAACAACTTCAATGAATCCATCTGCGGTGGCAGTTCCAGCCACAGGAAGTAGCCGCCGGCCGGTTGGCTGACCCGGGTTTGCGCCGGGAAATACCGTGCAATCGCCGCGAGCATCGCACTTTGCTGTTCTTCCAGGGCGTAGCGCAATTTGCGCAAGTGGCGGTCGTAGCCGCCGTGTTGCAGGTAGTCGGCGATGGCCGCTTGTGCCGGCATCGAGGCGCACAGTGAGGTCATCAGTTTCAGCCGTTCGATTTTCTGCGCGTAACGCCCGGCAGCGACCCAGCCGATGCGGTAGCCGGGGGCCAGGCTCTTGGCGAACGAACCGCAGTGCATCACCAGCCCTTCGGTGTCGAAGGCCTTGGCCGGTTTCGGCGCTTGCTGGCCGTAATAGAGTTCGGCGTAGACGTCGTCCTCGATCAGCGGCACCTGATGTCGGCGCAGCAGTTCCACCAGTTCCTGTTTCTTCGCCTCGGGCATGGTCGCGCCCATCGGGTTCTGGAAACTGGTCATGCACCAGCAGGCCTTGATCGGATGGCGCTCCAGGGTCTGCGCAAGCACGCCGAGGTCGATACCGTCGCGTGGGTGCACGGGGATTTCCACGGCTTTGAGTTTCAGCCGCTCCAGCACTTGCAGGCTGGCATAGAACGCCGGGGCCTCGATGGCCACCAGATCGCCCGGCTCGGTGACCGCTTGCAGGCACAGGTTCAGCGCTTCGAGGGCGCCGTTGGTGATCAGCAGTTCTTCCATCGGCAGCATCAGCCCGCCGACCATGTAGCGCAGGGCGATCTGCCGGCGCAGTTGCGGGTTGCCCGGCGACATGTCGGTAACCACCATGCGCGGATCCATCTCCCGCGCCGCGCTGGCCAGCGATCGCGACAAACGCTGCAACGGAAACAGGGTCGGGCTGGGGAACGCCGAACCGAAGGGCACGGTGCTCGGATCCTTGATCGATTCGAGCACCGAGAACACCAGTTCGCTGACGTCGACTTCGGTGGAGTCGTTGACGTGGCTGCTGATCACCGGCTCCGAGAACGGACTCGGTGCGTGGGTGTTGACGAAGTAGCCGGAGCGCGGCCGCGCGCGGATCAGGCCACGACGTTCGAGCAGGTAATAGGCCTGGAATACCGTGGACGGGCTGACCCCGTAAGTCTGGCTGGCGTAGCGCACCGAAGGCACCCGTTGCCCGGGGCCGAGCACGCCGGAGCGGATCAGTTCAGCGATGTCGTCGGCGAATTTTTCGTAGCGTTTCATCGGTATCCCGCGATGGACTGAATTAGGATTGCTCTTTGTGGCGAGGGAGCTTGCTCCCGCTTGAGTACGCAGCGCTCACAAGCTTTTGGGGCCGCTACGCAGCCCAGCGGGAGCAAGCTCCCTCGCCACAGGGATCGCAGTGTCAAAAGAGCGCTGCATCTTAAGGGATCAGCGATTCATCGGCGCCACAAACCTGCTTTTCGCCACGCTGTAAATCTGCGGCTTGTCGCTGTCGGCGATTTTGAAGCTCAAGGTCTGCGAGCTGCTGGCCGGGCGCTCCGTGGTCATCGCCACCGACACCGGCACATCGACAATTTCCCCCGGCGCCAGGCTCAGTTCGGTCTTGCCCTGCAACTGGAAGCCGTCGCCCTCCACCAGGCTCAGGGTGTAGTCCTGGCGCTGCTGGGTCTTGTTGATCACCTTGAGGGTGTAGATGTTCTCGATCTGGCCCTGACCGTTCTCGCGGAACAGCCCGCGATCCTTGGTCACATCCAGCGAGACCATCGGCCGTTCGATCAGGGCCAGCGCCAGGGCGCCGATCATCACCAGCAGCACCGCGACGTAGCCGATCAGCCGTGGTCGCAGCAGATGGGTCTTGCCGCCCTGCAATTCGCGTTCGGAACTGTAGCGGATCAGGCCGCGCGGGTAGTTCATTTTGTCCATGATCGAATCACAGGCGTCGATGCACGCTGCGCAGCCGATGCATTCCATCTGCAGGCCGTCGCGGATGTCGATGCCGGTCGGACAGACCTGCACGCACAACTGGCAGTCGATGCAATCACCCAGGCCGGCTTCGGCGGGTTTCACGTCGCGCTTGCGCGGGCCACGATTTTCGCCACGGGCCACGTCGTAGGAAATCGCCAGGGTGTCCTTGTCGAACATCACGCTCTGGAATCGCGCATACGGGCACATGTGCATGCACACCGCTTCGCGCAACCAACCGGCGTTGATGTAAGTGGCGGCGGTGAAGAACAGCACCCAGAACAGACTGACCCCGCCGATCTGCAGGGTGACCAGCTCTTCGGCCAGTGGACGAATCGGCGTGAAGTAGCCGACGAACGTCAGCCCGGTCATTACGCTGATCGCCAGCCACAAGGTGTGCTTGGCGGCGCGGCGGGCCAGTTTGTTCAGGCCCCAGGGCGCCGCTTGCAGTTTGATCCGCTGGTTGCGTTCGCCCTCGGTGACTTTCTCGCACCACATGAAAATCCATGTCCACGAACTCTGTGGGCAGGTGTAGCCGCACCAGACCCGGCCGGCGAACACGGTGATGGCGAACAGGCCGAACGCGGCAATGATCAGCAGCGCCGAGAGCAGAATGAAATCCTGTGGCCAGAAGGTCGCGCCGAAGATGTGGAATTTGCTTTCGGCCAAGTCCCACAGCACCGCCTGACGACCGCCCCAGTTCAGCCACACGGTGCCGAAGAACAGCAGGAACAGAAAGCCCGCGCCGCTCATGCGCAAGGTGCGGAACAGGCCGGTGAAACTGCGGGTGTGGATCTGCGTGTCGGTGGAGCCGGCCTTCGCCTTCATCGGGCGACCAGGCACATTTTTTATGGTGGGGCTTGCTTCTACGGTTCGGACGGGGATTTGTTCGCTCATGGTCGTTCGCTCATCAGCCTCCATCAGGCGAATGAACTATGAGCGCCGATCTGTTTGCATAACAGACTCAGCTATTTGAATAAAAAGCGTATCAGATGGCTTCTGATCCACACGCTGCGACAACTTGAAGCAGCCCGCAGACGCAGGCGCAAACGCCTATCGCAGGCGTCTGCACCGGGTGTTGATCAAGGTCAGTCAAATCACCGAATCACTCTCGTCGGCCTTCAGGTGCTTACGGCCATCCTTCGCGCCGGCGACGGTCAAGGCGTCGGCTTCTGCTTCGGTGATGTAAATGCGCCGACTTTCAATTTCCACGAACGACATGGCTTTTTCGCTATCGGTTTTGACTTCCAGGGTGTCGCAGATACGAATTTCTTCGCCATTTTCCACGGTGAAAAAACACACTTTGGATTCGGGATTGGATTCATCGATTCGAACGGGCATGAGGCTGTCCTTTTTTCATGGGTACCTGAAAGGTTAGGGCGCGCGTTTTGCCAATCGTTCTGCGCAACTGATTAATGGTCGCCGCTGTCCATCCCCTGACGACATATAAAAAAGGACGGAGCGATGAACGCCTGGTGGCATGAAGTGTGGGTGACGCTGCAAGGGGAGTTCGCCGACATCGGCGATGCCTCGCAACTGACGCGCATCACCGTGCGCCTGTTGATGGCGGCGGTGCTGGGCGGGATCCTCGGTTTCGAGCGGGAGCACAAGGGCAAGGCCGCCGGGGTGCGCACGCATATGCTGGTGGCGCTCGGCGCAGCGCTGTTTGTGCTGGTGCCGCAGACCTCTGGGGCAGAGTCCGATGCGATGAGCCGAGTGTTGCAGGGAGTGATCGCCGGGATCGGCTTTTTGGGTGCCGGGACGATTCTGAAGAATCAGGAAGGCGATGAAGGCCATGTCAAAGGGCTGACCACTGCCGCCGGGTTGTGGATGACGGCGGCGATCGGCGTGGCCGCCGGGTTGGGCAGGGAAGCGACCGCGCTGCTCAGCACCTTGTTGGCGCTGGGGATCTTCAGCGTGATGCCTCGGGTGGTCAGGATGTTCGAGAAGGACGACGAGAAAAAACCACACCTGTAACAACCCGTAAACACCCTGTAGGAGCTGCCGAAGGCTGCGATCTTTTGACTTTGATTTTAAAAAACAAGATCAAAAGATCGTCCGATCGCGGCCCGAGCCTGCGGCAGCTCCTACAGGGGGGAGCGAGGCGCGGTTCAGACGATTACGGGCGGCATCGTCGTCGGTGGTTCTTCCTTCGGCGGTGGCGTGCTGCCCGGTGGTTCCTGCTCGGGAATCGGCTGCGGTTCGGTCTCGGGCAGGGTGGGTTTGTCGATGTTCGGATCAGGCGTTTCGGCCGGGATCGGGATGTTCATCTGTAGACCTCCGTGTGGCACATGGCGTGAGAAGTGCTTAAGTGGATTGACCACCGTGTGATGAATTCGATCCGCTTTTTTGTCCAGGCAAATCCCTGTGAACTTTTCCCCGCGCCGGTCGCTCGGAACCTAAGTGAGTTCAAGTCGGGGCCGGTGCCTCATTGTGAACACTGTTCCGGCACAAGAGCGTCCTTGGGGCGTTAAGGAGAGATGCTCGATGTCTGCTGAAAAACCTTCAGAGCAGAGCTACAACCCGCACATGCCGCTGTCGCAGGCGTTGCTGCTGCCGCGCATCGTGATCGAAAACACCATGCCCACCCTCGATGGCGGGCAGTTTGCGGTCAAGTCTATCGTCGAGCGTGAGGTGATCGTCACCAGCAAGGTCTTTGCCGACGGCCACGACAAGCTGGCGGTGCGCATCCGCTGGCGCGCGGAGGGCGAAGAGAGCTGGCACAGCGAGGTGATGAACGAGCTGGGCAATAACAGTTGGCAGGGGCAGTTTCGTCCCGAACGCCAGGGTCGCTATCTGTACTGCATCGAAGCGTGGATCGATCATTTCGCCAGTTTCCAGTACGAACTGGAGAAAAAGCACAACGCCGCCGTCCCGGTGTCGCTCGAACTGCAGGAAGGCCGCAGCATGGTGCAGCAGGCCGCAGAGCGCAGCGAAGGTCAGCTCAGCGAACAACTTGCCGCTTTGCACCACGAATTGTCCGGTCTGCTCGAAACCGAGCAGGTGGCGCTGTTTCTGCACTCGCGCAGTGCGCAATTGATGGCGCAGGCCGATCACCGTGCCTATCTGAGCCTGAGCGCCGAATTCCCGGTGGATGTCGAGCGTGAACTGGCCGAGTTTGCCAGTTGGTACGAGCTGTTTCCGCGCTCGATCACCGACGATCCCAACCGTCACGGCACTTTCAACGACGTGCATTCGCGCCTGCCGATGATTCAGGACATGGGTTTTGACGTGCTGTACTTCACGCCGATCCACCCGATCGGCCGCGCCCACCGCAAGGGCCGCAACAATTCCCTGACCGCCGGCCCCGATGATCCGGGCAGTCCGTACGCGATCGGCAGTGAGGACGGCGGGCACGAGGCGATTCACTCGCAGCTCGGTACCCGCGAAGACTTCCGCCGGTTGGTCGCCGCTGCCGCTGAGCATGGCCTGGAAATCGCCCTCGATTTCGCCATCCAGTGTTCGCAGGATCACCCGTGGCTCAAGCAGCATCCGGGCTGGTTCAACTGGCGCCCGGACGGCACGATCAAATACGCGGAAAACCCGCCGAAGAAATACCAGGACATCGTCAACGTCGACTTCTATGCGCCGGACGCGATCCCCAGCTTGTGGGTCGAGTTGCGCGATATCGTGGTTGGCTGGGTCAACGAAGGTGTGAAGATCTTCCGCGTCGACAATCCGCACACCAAACCGCTGCCGTTCTGGCAATGGCTGATCGCCGATGTGCGGGCGCTGCACCCGGAAGTGATTTTCCTCGCCGAGGCGTTCACCACGCCGGCGATGATGGCGCGTCTGGGCAAGGTCGGTTATTCCCAGAGCTACACCTATTTCACCTGGCGCAACACCAAGTCGGAGCTGGCGAGCTACTTCACCGAACTCAACGAGTCGCCGTGGCGCGAGTGCTACCGGCCGAACTTCTTCGTCAACACACCGGACATCAACCCGGCGTTCCTGCATGAGTCGGGGCGTCCGGGGTTTCTGATCCGCGCGGCGCTGGCGACCATGGGTTCGGGTTTGTGGGGCATGTATTCCGGTTATGAGCTGTGCGAAGCGGCGCCGGTGCCGGGCAAGGAGGAATACCTCGATTCGGAGAAGTACGAGATCCGCGTCCGCGACTTCAATGCGCCGGGCAACATCATTGCCGAAATCGCCCAGCTCAACCGCATCCGCCGGCAGAACCCGGCGCTGCACACGCATCTGGGGCTGAAGGTCTACAACGTGTGGAACGACAACATTCTGTACTTCGGCAAGCGCAGCTTCGACGGCAGCAATTTCATTCTGGTGGCGGTGAGCCTTGATCCGCACAACGTGCAGGAAGCCAATTTCGAGTTGCCGCTGTGGGAGATGGGCCTGCCCGACGACGCAACCACCCACGGTGAGGACTTGATGAACGGGCACCGCTGGGACTGGCATGGCAAATATCAGTTCATGCGGATTGACCCGGCGTACCAGCCGTTCGGGATCTGGCGGATTACTGTCTGAACACAGATCCTCCTGTGGGAGCGAGCCTGCTCGCGAAAGCAATTTTGCAGGCGATATTTTTGCTGAATGTTAATCCGCATTCGCGAGCAGGCTCGCTCCCACAGGTTGCTCATTGAGTTGGAGTCAGGTGATCGGCTCACGGCTTTTCTAGAATTGAACAGGAGTTTCACATGGCGAAGAAACCCAAGGCAGCCACCTTTATCAAAGACCCGCTCTGGTACAAGGATGCGGTGATCTATCAAGTTCACGTCAAATCGTTTTTCGACTCCAACAACGACGGTATCGGCGACTTTCCCGGCCTGATCGCCAAACTCGACTACATCGCCGAACTCGGCGTCAACACCATCTGGCTATTGCCGTTCTATCCGTCGCCACGGCGCGACGACGGCTATGACATCGCCGAATACCGCGGCGTACATAGCGACTACGGGACGATGGCCGACGCCAAGCGTTTTATCGCCGAGGCGCACAAGCGTGGTTTGCGGGTGATCACCGAACTGGTCATCAACCACACCTCGGATCAGCACCCGTGGTTCCAGCGGGCGCGCAAGGCCAAGCCCGGGTCGGCGGCGCGCGACTTCTATGTGTGGTCGGATGACGATCAGAAATACGACGGCACGCGGATCATCTTCCTCGACACCGAAAAGTCCAACTGGACCTGGGATCCGGTCGCCGGCCAGTACTTCTGGCACCGTTTCTATTCGCACCAGCCCGACCTCAACTTCGACAACCCGCAAGTGATGAAAGCGGTGCTGTCGGTGATGCGCTACTGGCTGGACATGGGCATCGACGGCCTGCGCCTCGACGCGATTCCGTACCTGATCGAACGCGACGGCACCAACAACGAAAACCTGCCCGAGACCCACGACGTCCTCAAGCAGATCCGTGCCGAGATCGATGCAAATTACCCCGACCGCATGCTGCTGGCCGAGGCCAACCAATGGCCGGAAGACACCCAGTTGTACTTCGGCGACACCGATGCCGAAGGCGTCAACGGCGACGAATGCCACATGGCCTTTCACTTCCCGCTGATGCCGCGCATGTACATGGCGCTGGCCCAGGAAGATCGCTTCCCGATCACCGACATTTTGCGCCAAACCCCGGAAATTCCTGCCAACTGCCAGTGGGCGATTTTCCTGCGCAACCACGATGAGCTGACGCTGGAAATGGTCACCGACAAGGAGCGCGACTACCTGTGGAATTACTACGCCGCTGACCGTCGCGCGCGGATCAACCTTGGCATTCGTCGGCGTCTGGCGCCGTTGATGGAGCGTGACCGCCGCCGCGTCGAGCTGCTCAACAGCTTGTTGCTGTCGATGCCCGGCACGCCGACTTTGTATTACGGCGATGAAATCGGCATGGGCGACAACATCTACCTAGGCGACCGCGACGGCGTGCGCACGCCGATGCAATGGTCGATCGACCGCAACGGCGGTTTCTCTCGCGCCGATCCGGCGAGTCTGGTGCTGCCGCCGATCATGGACCCGCAATACGGTTATCTGTCGGTCAACGTCGAGACTCAGGCCGGCGACCCGCATTCGCTGCTCAACTGGACGCGACGCATGCTCGCCGTGCGCAAGCAGTCCAAGGCGTTCGGTCGTGGCACGCTGAAGATGCTTTCGCCGAGCAACCGACGGATTCTGGCCTACACCCGCGAGTTCACCGACGCTGACGGCAAGCATGAAATCATTCTCTGCGTGGCCAACGTTTCGCGCAGCGCGCAGGCGGCGGAACTTGATCTCTCGGCCTACGTCGGCATGGTTCCGGTGGAGATGCTCGGCGGTAACGCGTTCCCGCCGATCGGCCAGTTGAATTTCCTCCTGACCCTGGCGCCGTATGGTTTCTACTGGTTCGCCCTGGCTGCGGAAAACCAGATGCCGAGCTGGCACGTGGAACCGGCGCAGAGCCTGCCGGACTTCACCACGCTGGTGCTGAAAAAACGCATGGAAGAGCTGCTCGAAGCACCGACCCGCGCCACCCTGGAGCAGAGCATTCTGCCGAGCTGGCTGCAGAACCGCCGCTGGTTCGCCGGCAAGGACGCAGCCATCGAACAGGTCAATCTGGCCTACGGCGTGCGCTTCGGCGATGCGCAGCATCCGGTGCTGCTCAGCGAAATCGAAGTCACCAGCGCCGGGCAGACCAGCCGCTATCAACTGCCGTTCGGTTTCATCGCCGAAGATCAGGTCGGGCCGGCGTTGCCGCAGCAGTTGGCGTTGTCCCGCGTACGGCGCGGGCGTCAGGTCGGCCTGATTACCGACGCGTTCAGTCTTGAAACGTTTGTGCGCGCAGTGCTGCAAGGCATGCAGAGCAACACCGTGCTCAGCTCCGAACAGGGCGAGATTCGTTTCGCGCCGACCGCGCAGCTGGAAAAACTCGGCCTCGGCGCCGAATCCGAGGTGCGCTATCTGTCGGCCGAGCAGTCGAACAGTTCGGTGGTGATCGGCAACAGCCTGGTGCTGAAGTTGATCCGCAAGGTTGCCTCCGGCGTGCACCCGGAATTGGAAATGAGCGCGTACCTGACTGAAGCCGGTTTCGAGAACATCTCGCCGCTGCTCGGCTCGGTGATCCGCCGCGATGGCGCTGGCGAAGACAATCTGCTGATGATCGCCCAAGGCTATCTGAGCAATCAGGGCGATGCCTGGGAGTGGACGCAGAACAACCTCGAGCGGGCGCTGCGTGATGAGCTGGCCGACTCGATGTCCGAGCAGGATCAGCATTACAACGCCCTTGGCGAACTGAAGGACTTTGCCGGCATGCTCGGCCAACGTCTGGGGGAAATGCACCAAGTGCTGGCGGCGCCAAGCGACAACCCCGACTTTTCCCCGCAAACCACCAGTGCCAAGGACGCCCAAGCCACTGGCAAGGACGTCGCGGCGCAGGTCGAGCATGCCTTGAAGCTGCTCAAGCAGCATCAGAGTCATCTGAGCACGGCGGATCAGAAAATGGTCGCAAGGCTGCTGGACAACAAAAAAGTCATCCTCGGCCATGTGCAGGAACTGGCGCAGAAAGCCGTGGGCGGCTTGCGTATTCGTGTCCACGGCGACTTGCATCTGGGTCAGGTGCTGGTGATCAAGGGCGATGCCTACCTGATCGATTTCGAGGGTGAACCGGCGCGGCCACTGCACGAACGGCGCGGCAGACACAGTCCGTACAAGGACGTCAGCGGCGTGCTGCGTTCCTTCGATTACGCGGCGGCGATGACGATCAACGTGCACAACGTCGATCACAGTCCAGAGTCGGAAGCGGCCCGGCATCGGGTTGCCGAGCGCTATCTGCGTGAGGCGCGCGAGGCATTTGTTCAGGCGTATCGCCAAGCGGCAGCTAGTCTTGATCATGCCTGGCAGGATCCTGCGGGTGCCGACGCTGCGCTTGCGCTGTTCGGCCTGGAGAAGGCGGCCTATGAAGTGGCCTATGAAGCCGAAAATCGCCCCACGTGGCTGCCCGTGCCGTTGCACGGTTTGTATGGGTTATTGACGGGGCTTAAACCCTTTTCCGATCTTGGTGGAGAGTAGTCATGAGTTTCTCGAACAAGGAACAGGGTCACGCTAAAGAAGCGTTACTGCCGGCGGCGCAGGATATTGATGCCCTGGTGCGCGCTGAACACCACGACCCGTTTTCCATTCTCGGCCCGCACGGTGATGGTGCTGGCGGGCAGTTCATCCGCGCTTATCTGCCGGGTGCGTTGAAAGTCGAAGTGCTGGACAAGGACAGTGGCGAAGAACGTGGCGAACTGACCGCCACTGAAACCCCGGGATTGTTTGTCGGTCACTTCGATCAGGCGCGGCCGTATCTGCTGCGCACGCGTTGGGCCGGTGGCGAACAGGTCGCGGAAGATCCCTACAGCTTTGGCCAGTTGCTTGGCGAAATGGACCTGTATCTGTTCGCCGAAGGCAATCACCGCGACCTCAGCAGTTGCCTTGGCGCACAACTGACCACGGTCGATGGCGTCGACGGTGTGCGTTTTGCCGTGTGGGCGCCGAATGCTCGCCGAGTGTCGGTGGTCGGCGATTTCAACGTGTGGGACGGTCGCCGCCATCCGATGCGCCTGCGGCATCCGTCCGGGGTCTGGGAGTTATTCATTCCGCGCCTGCAAGCAGGGGAGTTGTACAAATACGAGATCCTCGGCGCCCACGGCATCTTGCCGCTGAAGGCCGACCCGATGGCCCTGGCCACCAGTCTGCCGCCGGACACCGCCTCGAAAGTCGCCGCACCGCTGCAGATCAACTGGCAGGATCACGACTGGATGAACGCTCGTCGCGAGCGGCAGAAGCATTCAGCGCCGCTGTCGATCTACGAATTGCATGCCGGATCGTGGCAGTGCGAACTGGACGATCTGGGCGAAGTCGCCCGCCAGTACACCTGGCCGGAGCTGGCCGAGCGGCTGATTCCTTACGTCAAGGAACTGGGTTTCACCCACATCGAACTGATGCCGATCATGGAGCACCCGTTTGGCGGCTCATGGGGTTATCAGTTGCTCTCGCAATTCGCTCCGAGCGCCCGTTACGGCACGCCAGAGCAGTTCGGTGAGTTCGTCGACGCCTGCCACCGCGCCGATATCGGCGTGATCCTCGACTGGGTGCCGGCGCATTTTCCTACCGATACCCACGGCCTGGCGCAGTTCGACGGCACGGCGTTGTATGAATATGGCAACCCGCTGGAAGGTTTCCATCAGGACTGGGACACGCTGATCTACAACCTCGGGCGCACCGAGGTGCATGGCTACATGCTGGCGTCGGCGTTGCACTGGTTGAAGCATTTCCACATCGATGGCCTGCGCGTTGATGCGGTGGCCTCGATGCTCTATCGCGACTATTCGCGCAAGGCCGGCGAATGGGTGCCGAACCGTCACGGCGGGCGCGAGAATCTCGAGGCGATCGATTTCCTTCGTCACTTGAATGACGTGGTCGAGCTGGAAGCCCCGGGGGCGCTGGTGATCGCCGAGGAATCCACCGCATGGCCGGGTGTCAGCCAGAGCACCCAGCAGGGCGGTCTCGGTTTCGCCTACAAATGGAACATGGGCTGGATGCACGACTCGCTGCACTACATCCAGCAGGATCCGGTGTACCGCGCGCACCATCACAACGAATTGAGTTTCGGCCTGGTCTATGCCTGGTCCGAGCGCTTCATCCTGCCGATCTCCCATGACGAAGTGGTGCACGGCAAGCACTCGCTGATCGACAAGATGCCCGGCGACCGCTGGCAGAAATTCGCTAACCTGCGCGCCTATCTGAGTTTCATGTGGACCCATCCGGGCAAGAAGCTGTTGTTCATGGGCTGCGAATTCGGCCAGTGGCGCGAGTGGAATCACGATCAGCAACTGGACTGGTACCTGCTGCAATACTCGGAACACAAAGGCGTGCAGAAACTGGTCGGCGACCTCAACCGCTTGTACCGCGAGGAACCGGCGCTGCACGATCAGGACGATGCGCCGCAGGGCTTCCAGTGGTTGATCGGCGATGATGCGATCAACAGCGTGTACGCGTGGCTGCGCTGGAGCAAGGACGGCAAACCGGTACTGGTGGTCGCCAACTTCACCCCGGTGCCGCGTCAGTCGTACCGGGTCGGCGTGCCGTTCGCCGGACGCTGGAAGGAGCTGCTCAACAGCGATGCCGACACCTATGCCGGGTCGAATTATGGCAATGGCGGCGGGGCGTTTACCGAAGAGGTGGCGAGCCATGGGCAGTCGCTGTCGCTGGAGCTGAACCTGCCGCCGCTGGCGGTGTTGATTCTCAAGCCGGAGGGCTGATCCGCAACCGCGTCGCTGCCATCGCGAGCAGGCTCACTCCTACATTTGGAATACGTCTCCCTGTAGGAGTGAGCCTGCTCGCGAAGGCGTGCTCACCAACGCATCCGCACCCCCAGGCTGCCAATCAACCCGTTCAGATCATTGTCATCCACATCACTGCTGTAATCGGCGCTGACATACAGGCTGACCGCCGGCGTCACCCGCGCCACCAGTCCCAGCCCCAATTCGACTGTCGATGACTTGCGGCTGCTGCTGATCTTGTCGACCTGGTCCAGGGTCACCGTGTTGCCGGTATAGACCGTGTGCCAGAGGTTGGTGCGCACGTAGGGTTCCACCGGCAGGCCGTTCACATCGTAACTGCCTTTGAGGCGGGCGCCGACGCGGCCGCTCCACGCCGACAGATCCGAGGACGAAGCATTGCCGGAACCCGCGTACGGCGTGTCGAGGGTGATGCGCTGGTTGATCAGTTGCGCCTGGGGTTCAACCACCCAGTTCTCGCCCAGACCGATCGGGTAGCCGCCTTCGACCGAGAAAGTCATCGCCCTGCCTTCGGTGGCCTGGCGCGCGCCTTGTTCGTTGCGACTGAAACCGCTGACCCGGCCACCGCTGGCCGACAGGTCGACATGCCAACCCTGCGCACCAGTCAGGCGGTAATAAGCGCCGAGGCTCTGGCCTTGCAGGTTCAGGGTGTCGGTGGTCGGATCGACGAGGGCTCGGCTGTTGATCAGGCCGCTGCTGTTGGCCTGGATCTGGTGGTATCCGCCAATCAGGCCGAGGGTCTGGGTGTGACCGCCGGCGCTTTGCACGGTGAGCACGGGCGGACCTTTGAAGTCGCCGTTGCCGGGGGCGGCAAAACCTGGCGAAAGTACGTCGGTTTGCGCTTGCCGGGCGCTTCGCCCGTACAGCTGATCCCAGGCCGCCGGCGCCAGATCTTCGGTGATCAGGTTGGCGCCGCGCAGATCGGGACGTGGACTCAGGCGTTGGGGCCCGGGGGTGACAACGGTGGCGGGCAGGGTCAGGACGGGCACATCCTGGCGATACCAGGGAGTGGTTTCATCCGCCGCAGGTCCGGCCTGCGCCTCCATGGATGAGCACAGCAGAATCGAACTCGACACTGTGCAAAACGTCACTTTGATTTCTTGCGGGGTGAATGAGCTTTTCATGGAGGTCTACCTTGCAAGCGCATGCGGAATCTCTTTTCTGGCGTCTCTCCTACCCCGAACGAGGGGCGACCGAATGGAGCGGGGCGAACCGCGGCGCTCGATTTCGCGAGTGCCGGAAGGGTCGCCCCGGTTAGTGATTCCGGGGGTAGTAAGGTAGAGATAAGAAGAACGAAGCCTATGCGTCAAGAAAAGGTGCGATGAGCGGTAAGGCTAAATCAGGCCATGCAAGCGTTTGTTTTTCTGCACATATCTAAGTCGTTGTTTGTAGGGAAATACAGTGCGACAACCGCGCTGTAGAGGGATCAAGTAGCCTGCTATCGGTTTATCAACTGATGCGAACCCCCAGATTTCCCGCCAGACCACGCAGGTCATTGCTGTCGATATTGCTGCTGTAGTCGGTACTGGCATAAACACTCACCGCACGGTCGAGCGTCACCACCACACCGAGGCCGATATCGGCGGTCGAGGACTTCTGTTCGCTATTGATGGTATCAGTGCCATCGAAGGTCACCGAATCGGTGCCGGAAAAGGTGTGCCACAGATTGGCCCGCAGGTACGGTTCCAATGGCAGACCATTGACTTGATAACGGCCCTTGAGCCGTGCGCCGAGGCGACCGGTCCAGGCACCGTCGGAATCGAATGACACCCGCGAGATGCCGTCGTCCTGGCTGTCGAGGGAGATTTTCTGGTGGATCACCTGTACTTGCGGCTCGACCACCCAGGTGTCGTTGAGCGCGAACGGGTAGCCTGCCTCGGCCGAGAGCGTCAGCGCATGCCCGCGATTGTCCAGTTTCAGCCCACGGTCGGAACGGTTGTCGCCGTCGAAACGCGTGCCCATCACCACGGTATCGATGTACCAGCCGTAGGGATCGGTCAGCGTCCAGTACAAGCCATAACTGTCGCCTTCGAGTTTGATCTTGCCCGCGCTGTTGTTCTCGAAGCCTTCGTTGAAACCGTCAACATCGCCCTGAATCCGGCTATGGCCGACGAACAGGCCGATGCGTTGCGTTTGCCCGCCCGACGTCTGTGCGCTGTACAGATCGTTGCCGACCTGAAAGCCATTGAGTGAACCGTTCAGGCGTGGGGTGACGGTGCCGGCCCAGGTCTGATCGATGTTCTTGCCGTAGACCCGGCCCCAACCGGCCCCGAAGGCACCGGTTTCGCTGAGCAGGCGTTGATCGCCCTGACGGTCGTGAAATGTCCCGAGTGCGCCAAGGGTCAGTTGCGCGGCGGCGGGTGGCAGCACCGACCAGTTCGGTACCTCGGGACGATAGATCGGGATCGGCGCAGCGCCTGCCACGGCGGCGGGCAGCACGGGCAGCTCAGGGCTGGCGATGGGCGGCGCGGGTTCGCCGGGTGCGGGTGCAACAGGCGTGATCTGCGCGACAACCGGAGTCGCCACCACCGGTACCAGAATCGGTGGCAGACTCGGATCGGGATTGGGCACGCTGACTACCTGCGGCGCGACGACGGCGGAGCGCAGGTACCAGCTGTTTTCGGTCCCTGCGGTGACGCCGCCCTTGAACAGATAGTAGTCGTAAGCCCCGACCGACACCGGACCGCTGAAGCTGAAGGCATTGTTGGTACTCACGGTGGAGCCTTGGGCCTGCACCACCTGAATGCCGTTTTCCCGGGTCAGGCCACCGATCCCGCCGATGTTGGTCACGCTGATGACAGTGGCACCGCTGAGGCTGCCGTTGTTGACCACCAGTTTGTCGCTGGGCGCGCCATCGGCACCGAGCTCGCTTTGCAGCAGTAACTGGCCGTCGTTGCCGACGTAGTTGCCGTTGATAGTCAGGGCGTCATCGGTGCGGCTGTTGTTGCGAGTCAGGTCGATGACCCCGGCGTTGTTGAAGGTCACGGTCTGTCCGGCCACGGCGGGTGACACTGCGCCCTGGGTCGAGAACACGCTGCTGCTGGCATCGACGTTGAGCACGCCGCTGCCGCTGGCGGCATCGCCAAGCACCAGGCTGCTCGACCCCAGGTCCAGTTGGGAGGTGTTGTTCAGGTTCACCGTTTCCCAATTGCTGAATCGTGCTGGCAGCTCGGTGCGGGTGTTGTCGAAGGTCAGGACGTCGTTGCCCGCGCCGCCATCGACGTTGGGTGTCAGTGCCAGCACGCTGTCATCGAGGTTGCGCAGCGTTGCGCTGTCGTTGCCGTCGCCCATCAGGATCGCCGAACGGATGATTCCGCCGCCGTCCCACAGCAACGAGTCGTCGCCGACACTGGCGCGGATCTCGCCGGCGATTTCGCCGCCGGTCACGGTGATGCTGTCGTTGCCGCCGCTGACACTGATGTTGCCGCCGATGCGCCCGCCGGAAACGATGATGGTATCGGTGCCGAACCCGGTGACCAGGTTGCCGAGGATCTGCCCGCCAGACAGGTCGAAAATATTGTTGTCGAGCTTCATGTCGACCCGGCCAATGGTGCCGCCGGTCATGCGCGCGACATCGCCGTCCTCGAAGGCCGCAACGATGGTGCCGCCGGTCATCAGAAACGTGTCGCGACCGTCGCCCTGGGCCAGAAACCCGAGTGAGCCACCGGTCATGATGAAGACGTCGATGCCCGCGCCTTGATTGACTGCTGCCGTGATCACACCAGAATGGATTTCGACCCGGTCGGTGCCGGCGCCAAAGGTCACACTGCCATTGATCTGACCGGTGCCGTTGGCGGGGAGGGCAAGGCTGTTGTTACCGGAGAGGTCGGTGAGCGGACCGCTGCTGCCACTGTCGCAGGTATAGGCATCGTTACCCGCGCCGGGCGTCAAGACACAGGCCGACCAGGCGGGTGGGCTGGCGAGCAGCACAAGCGAGGCGGGCAAAATATGGCGGTATCGCAAAGTCCTCAGAGCAGTAATAGATCGCATGTGGCAATTCCCTGCTTTGGCTAAAGGGAAATTCATCCGTGAAGGGGTGCCTGATCTAAATGCCTCTGATGTTTATGAACTACGTGAGATCTGAACCCTAACGTTTTGAAAGTGCCGATCCTTCAGCTTTTTAAGGTGTAGTCGCTTTTTAGCGCTGATCAAGCAGTTCTGACAGACGGTCTTGTTGCAACTGTCAAAGATGCACTTCCACTGCCAGCGGCAAGTGGTCCGACAGATGCGTCCACGGCTTGTTGCCGAGGATCTGCGGGTCGTGGCTGCTGGCGTTGCGCAGGTAGATGCGATCCAGGCGCAGCAACGGAAAACGCGCCGGATAGGTCTTGGCCGGACGGCCGTGGTGGCGTTCGAACGCTTCGTGCAGGTAATCGCGGCGGGCGAGGGTGACATTACCCTGCAGCTGCCAGTCATTGAAGTCGCCGGCAATGATGACCGGCGCATCGTCGGGCAGCGATTCAAGCAACTGGCAAAGCAGCTGCAACTGCAATTGGCGGTGGCTTTCCAGCAGACTCAGGTGCACGCAGATCGCGTGGACTTCGGCGTGGCCCGGTACGTCCAGCACACAGTGCAGCAGGCCGCGGCGCTCGGGGCCGGTGATCGACACGTCGAGGTTGCGGTATTCGCGGATCGGGTATTTCGACAGCAGGGCGTTGCCGTGGTGGCCATCGGGATAGACCGCATTGCGTCCATAGGCGAAATCGCTCCACATGCTGTCAGCGAGAAATTCGTATTGCGAGGTTTGCGGCCATTCGTTGTAGCGATTGGAGTGTCGCTCGTGTTCGCCCACGACTTCCTGGAGAAACACCAGATCGGCCGAGGTGCTGCGCACCGCTTCGCGCAGTTCGGGAAGGATGAAGCGCCGGTTGAGGGCGGTAAACCCCTTGTGAGTATTGACCGTCAGCACGCGCAGGCGATGGATGACAGGGGCGTCGACGGCGTGACGCTTGGGATCGCTGGACACGTTCACTCCTCTGAAAAAACGGCTTCCTATGCATGCGACTGGTCTGTGAGTGGGCAGTTCCTTCCAGATGCCTCAGGCCGGAATTCAAATCACCAGAGCCGCCAGGAAACCTGTGGGAGCGGCGGTGCGGCGATTCGACTTGCTCGCGAAAGCGGTCGACCAGACAACATCAAAACAACCGGGCAAACCTTGGACAAACGTAACCCCGCAAGCACGTTCAGAGTGGCCATGTTGATGCTGCATCAGGTGAACATGCTCAGTGAACTGTTGGTCAACCGAGTACTCGATGGTCGCCGCGTCCCTCAATAGTCGGGCATCCATGTAGGAACTGCCGAAGGCTGCGATCTTTTGATCTTGCTTTAAAAAAAAAGGATCAAAAGATCGCAGCCTTCGGCAGCTCCTACAGGTCATCATTCTTTCAAATTACCTCGATCGGAGTTGCAGCTGATGCCCGAAACCCCACCCGATCCGTCGATCACAGAATCGGTATCGCCGTACGAATCCGGCACCTCCAGAAAACTCCACGAAGCCGCCGAACGCGCCCTCGATCACTACCTCGCGCCCGCGCACATCATGGCAACCCCCTACACCCCCAGCAGCATGTTCCTGGTCAACCCGCAAACCGACACCGAATCGTTGCTCGCCAACGCCTGTGAATCCCTGGCCTCGGCCACGGTCATGCTCGGCGATTTCGCCTGCACGCAGGAAGGGCCGAGTCGTAATACGGCGTTGGGCATTGCGCAGGTGTTGATGCTGGGGGAGTTGGCGGTGAATCAGGCGCTGGATAACGTGGTGCCGAAGGAATAGACGCTGACAGTTCTGGCCTCTTCGCGAGCAGGCTTGCTCCTGCATAGGTTCTGCGGTGGCACACAGGTTATGTGCCCGGCAAAATCTTCTGTAGGAGTGAGCCTGCTCGCGATGGCGGTGTGTCAGTCAACGCAGTTATTGGTTGATCGACCGCTATCGCGAGCAGGCTCGCTCCTAAAGGGAGAAGGGGTTTCAGATGAGGACGATTTCGTACGGCAAGCGCATACGCTCGAGAATTACCCGTGGCAGCATCGGCGCAATGCCGATCGCCGGTTCGCCTTTGAGCTGGCTGGCGTAGGCGTGGGTGGCGTGGCTTTTGCGCGCCACGGTCCAGGTGTCGAGTCGCAGTTTGCGTGCGCGTTCCCAGGGGATCAGGTTCTGGTCGCGTTCCGGCCAGTGCCACGCCCAGACCGGCACGTCATGGAAGGTAGCGCCGACTTGCGCTGCCGCTTTGGCACTCGCGCGGCCAACCGCCTCGTGATCGTCATTACCATCCTCGCGCCAGGTGCTGAACACCACGTCGCCGGGGCGCAGGTAGCGGGCGATGAAATCGGTGAGGTCGACCTCGCGGTCGAGCAGCGCGTTGTCGGTAAACCCGCCACGCACCCATTTCAGGCTGTGCATCGGCAAGCCGAGACGGCGCAGCGCTTCGACACTTTCCTGGGGACGGAACACGCTCAGGCGTTTTTCCGACCATTGCCGCGAGCCGGGATGGCTGGCGCTGCCGTCAGTGATCGACAGCAGTTGCAGCGGATGGCCAAGGCTGGCGAGCAATTGCAGGAGCCCGCCACAGGTCACCACTTCATCACCCGGATGCGGGGCGACGACAACGGCTCGGGCACCGGGTGGTACCAGACTGTGGGTATTGATGACGGGGATGTTGTCCAGTTGCTGGGCGCTGTTCCATATCTGCGCCGGCAGCGGATTTTCGCTGAGGGTTAACGGTTTCATGGGTATTACGTCCTTGTTGTCTCTGGCCCTCAGTCGTGCAGACGCCGTGGAAAGTCAGGCGCGCGCGACCCGTGAAGGCGGATGAATTGCCGTGCGACGCTCCGAACCCTGGATTGCCGCGCAGCAGAGTATTGCTCATGAAAGTGGATTCGTCGCGTCACAGATCAATCTGATCCGCTTTTTTTTAGCCTGGCTGTGCCAGATTTCGTAGATAGTCGCCGAATCCACCTCGTGCCCGGCTGTCCAGTCGGGCACTGGTGCGTACCTGCGGGCGATGGCTCCAGGCGATGTCGGCACCGCACTGTTCCAGTCGCCGCACCAGTTGCACATCTTCGTCGCAGGCCAGCGGCGGGAAACCACCGGCCCAGCGGTAAACGTCGGCACTGACCCCGAGGTTGGCGCCGTGGATGTGCCGATGCCCGTCACGGGCTTGATAGTGACTGTGATAGCGAATCTGCGCGGCTTCATCGAACGACTGATCCCAGTGTTCGACGGTCACCGTGCCGCATACCGCGTCGGCGCCCAGCCCCAGCTGCGCCACCAGCCAGTCATCGGCCACGCGGCTGTCGGCGTCGGAGCAGGAAATCCAGCGTGCGCCGCGCTCCAGCAGGACCTGCGCGCCGGCGGCCCGGGCCTGGCCGACATTGCGCGCGTCGATGTGCAGGCTCTGTACCGGAAAGCGCTTGACGATCTGCGCCGAGCGGTCAGTGCAGCTGTCGAGCACCACCAGCACTTCGACCGGTTCGCCGGCCAGCAGCCCGTGTTTACTGGCGCGCAGTGCCGCGCTCAGACATTGCTCAAGCAGGTCTTCCTCGTTATGCGCCGGAATCAGAATGCCGATCATCGCAGGCCCTCCAGTGCGGCCACCGAGCGCGGCTCGCGGCTCCAGACTTCAAGGATGAAGTCCGCTTCCTGATGCAGTGCCAGACGCGGCAGCGGCAACTGCTCGTGGATCAGGTCATGCACCTGACGGGCATTCAGCGGGCAGCCGTCGATGGGCGGACGCCAGTGGCAAGCGAGCAATTGCCCGTCAGCCGTCAGGGATTCACTGATGCGCCGGATCACTTCTGTCAGATCCCGGGCATCGAGGTAGTAGCCGATTTCGCTAAATACAATCAGGTCGAATTTTTCTTCCGGCCAGTCGCCGGGCAGGCGACTTTGGCGCACCTCGGCGTGGTCGAAAAGGCTCAATCGGGTACGCGCCAGGTTCACTGCCGCACTGGCGGTGTCGCAGCACAGCAGACGGTCGCAGCGGCCGGCGAGCTCGGCGCTGAGTTCGCCATTGGCGCAACCGGGTTCGAAGATCGCCCGATAATGTGCGCGGGGCAGGGCGGCGAGGGTGATTGCGCGTTTGCGCTGTTCGTACCAGCGCTCGCGGAACGCCCAGGGATCGTCGTTGGCGCTGAATAATCCGTCGAAGTAACGATCATCGACACTCATAGGAACACCACTTCAAAAGGTTGCAGCAGACGATCCAGCACGTACGGCGCCAATACCGGTTGCAGTCCGGCTTGCGGGTCGCCTTCCAGCTGGCTGGCAAAGGCATGCACCGCGTGGCGTTTGCGCGCCACTTGCTCGGGTGACAACAGAATCTTGCGCGCGCGCTGCCATGGCACCGCGGCGTCTTCCGGGGAGGCCCAGTGCCAGGTCCATACCGGCAATTCGTGGCAGGTGGCGCCGACCCGGCGTGCGGCTTCGATACTGGCGCGGCCGGCGGCTTCGTGATCGCAGTGGCCGTCCTCGCACCAGGTGCTGAACACCACGTCGCCGGGGCGCAGGTGGCGTTCGATGAACGCGACCAGCGACGGCTCATCAGCAGCGACCTGGCTATCGCTGAACCCACCGCGCAGCCATTTCATGCGGTGCAGCGGCACGCCGAGGCGGCGCAGGGCTTCGGCTGATTCCTGCGGCCGCACCACGCTCAGACGTTCGACCGGCCAGCGCTCGGAACCGGGATGACTGGCGCTGCCATCGGTGACCGAAATCAGTTGCAACTGACGCCCGGCGGCTGCGAGTAACTGCAACAGGCCGCCGCAGCCGAGCACTTCATCATCCGGATGCGGCGCGACAATCACCGCACGGGCGCCGGGTGGCACCAGACTGAGGATGTCGATGCTGTCCAGCGCCGCGAGGTGCCGGGAATGTTGCCATTGCAGCAGCGAAGTGCCCTGGTGGCCGATGATCGGGTCGGGTTTGTTGGCGACATTCATAGTGTCCAGGCCTCCTCGGGGTGTTCCGCCAGCGATTGGCCGAGAGCAGCGAGGTCACGCTCGGCATGGCTCTGACGCAGGAACACCGGCAGATCAGCCATCAACCGGGCGAAGTGCCGATCCTTGCAGAACGGCCCGGCCCCCAGCGCCCGCCCGACCTCGCGCATCACTTGTTCGGCCGACTGTTCGACCACGGCGCGGGCACGCCGGGCCAACAGTTCGGCATCGGCATCAGGATGCGCATCGATGTGCAAGGTACTGAAGCGCAGCACATTGGCTGCCGCGTACAACGCCGTATCGACCGCGCCGAGATGGGCGAGGGCGTGCGGCTCCTGACGTTGCGCGCAGTGTTGCCGTAGCGCCTCGGCGATCTGCCGGGCCGCGCCGTACCAGCACGCCGCGATACCGATCCCGCCTTGCCAGAAACCCGGACGATTCAGGTAGTCGCCGGGTTCGCCGATGGCCTGGGCTTCAGCGCCGTCGAACAACACTTCGACGCTGCCAGTGGCGCCCATGCCGACCGCTTGCCAGCCCTGATCGGTAATGTTCACTCCCGGTTGATCAAGCGCCACCGCGACCAGTTGCTGACGGTCTTCGGCGTCCCACGCGGTGAGCAGCGCATGGCTGAGCACTGCCGCCCCGGAGCACCAGGCCTTGCGCCCGTCGAGGCGCACCATGTGCCCGGCCGGGCGCACGTGCACCCGCGCCTGCGGCGGTTCAGCCGCCCACATGCCCCAAGTACTGCCCGGCGTGGGCGAACCGCCGAGTTGTTCGATGATCGCCAGGGCGTCGGTGTGGCCTTCGTAGAGTTTGCACAAGCCCAGATCATGTCCGCCGACTTCGGCCAGGCGCTGAAAACGCTCCAGCGTGCGGCCGCTGCCGGGTAGCGGCAACTGATCCAGACCGGCCTCGACCAGCGCCCGCAGGCAATGGCCGAGTGCGGCGGTGTCGCGATAGTCCGGCGGGCGGCGCGCCAGATAACTGTGCAGGTCCATATCAGTCTTCTTCTTCGCGTTGCAGTTCGAACAGCAGCAGCGAACGCCCGGTGACCGAGTATTCATGGCCGAACTCGAAGCGTTCCTGACCGCGAATCGATGGCTGATTGGTGTCGATCATGCAGGTCCAGAAACTGCCTTCCGGCACTTCCGGCAGGCTGAAGTTGACGATGTCGTGATGGGCGTTGACCACCAGCAGCAACGTCGCATCGCCACCCTTGCGGCGGATCCCGGTTTCCTGGGCGCGACCATCGAGCAGCATGCCCAGGCAGCGGTTGTGCGCGTCATGCCAATGCTCGGTGGTCATCTCGGTGCCGCCCGGCGCCAGCCAGGTGACGTCCTTGACGCCGATGTCCTCGTTGTACTCGCCGACCAGGAAGCGCCCGCGACGCAGGATCGGATAAGCCATACGCAATTTGATCAGGCGTTTGACGAACTTGAGCAGCGCCTTGCCGTCCTCGCTCAGGTCCCAGTTGACCCAGCCGATCTCGCTGTCCTGGCAATAGGCGTTGTTGTTGCCGTCCTGCGTGCGGGCGAATTCGTCGCCGGCAACGATCATCGGCGTGCCCTGCGACAGCAGCAGCGTGGCGAAGAAATTGCGCATCTGCCGGTGGCGCAGCGCATTGATCTGCGGATCGTCGGTCGGGCCTTCGACGCCGTGGTTCCACGACAGGTTGTTGTTGCTGCCGTCCTGGTTGTTCTCGTCGTTGGCCTCGTTGTGCTTGTCGTTGTACGACACCAGATCGTTGAGGGTGAAACCGTCATGCGCGGTGATGAAATTCACCGACGAGTACGGCCGCCGCCCCCGCTGGTTGAACATCTCGCCGGACGCGGTCATGCGGCTGGCGAAGTCGGCGACCTGGCCGTCGTCACCTTTCCAGAACGCGCGTACGGTGTCGCGAAATTTGTCGTTCCACTCGACCCAGCCCGGCGGAAAGTTGCCGACCTGATAGCCACCGGGGCCGCAGTCCCAAGGCTCGGCGATCATTTTCACCTGACGCAGCACCGGATCCTGCCGGCAGGCGACGAGAAAACTGTGACGCTCGTCGAAACCGTCGTGATAGCGCCCGAGAATCGTCGCCAGATCGAAGCGGAAGCCGTCGACGTGCATCTCGCTGGCCCAGTAGCGCAGCGAGTCGGTGACCATTTGCAGCACGCACGGATGACTCAGGTCGAGGGTGTTGCCGGTGCCGGAATCGTTGATGTAATAGCGCTTGTCGTCCGGCATCAGGCGGTAGTAAGAGGCGTTGTCGATGCCGCGCATCGACAGGGTCGGACCCTGTTCGTTGCCCTCGGCGGTGTGGTTATAGACCACGTCGAGGATCACCTCCAGATTGGCCTCGTGCAGGTGCGCGACCATCTCCTTGAACTCGGCGATCTTGCCGCTGGCCAGGTAACGCGGATCCGGGGCGAAGAAGGCGATGCTGTTGTAGCCCCAGTAGTTGGTCATGCCCTTGTGCAGCAAGTGTTGGTCGTTGACGAAGGCATGGATCGGCAGCAATTCCACGCTCGACACGCCGAGTTTGCGGATGTGTTCGAGCACGTCGTCGACCATCAGGCCGGCAAACGTACCGCGCACGTTCTCTGGCACCGACGGGTGGCGCATGCTGATGCCGCGTACGTGGGTTTCATAAATGATGGTTTTGTCCCACGGCACGCTGACCCGGTGATCGTTGCCCCAGGTGTGCGCCGGGTCGATGACCTTGCACTTGGGTACGAAGGGCGCGCTGTCGCGTTCGTCGAAACTGAGGTCGGCATCGGGGTGGCCGATGGTGTAGCCGAACAGCGCCTCGGACCATTTCAACTCGCCGACCAGCTGTTTGGCGTAGGGGTCGATCAGCAGTTTGTTGTGGTTGAAGCGATGGCCGTTCGCCGGGTCATACGGGCCATAGACACGGTAGCCGTAGATCAGCCCCGGATGGGCGTCTGGCAGATAGCCGTGGAATATCTCGTCGGTGTATTCCGGCAGTTCGATGCGTTCGAGTTCGACTTCGCCGGTATCGTCGAAGATGCACAACTCGACCTTGGTGGCGTTGGCGGAAAACAGCGCAAAGTTCACCCCCAGACCATCCCAGGTCGCGCCGAGCGGGAAGGGCAGACCTTCACGGATTCTGGACGGCTCGGCGTGCGCTGCGGGCTCGGCTTTTTTTGGACTGGACATGATTGCTCCTGCAAAACGGGGAAATTCTCGGCTGATACAAAACCTTGTAGAAGTGAGCCTGCTCGCGATAGCGGTCTGACATTCGATCTCGATGTCGCCTGATACATCGCAATCGCGAGCAGGCTCACTCCTACAGGGTGTTTGGGTTTTTTTGAGGACGAGTTAGTCCTCGGTGGCGAGCGAACCCGCCACACGATCATTCAGTTCAATAATCCCGGGTGGGTCAGTTGGCCGGGGGCTTGCGCGGGGCGCGCGGCTTCTTCTCGGCGGCTTTTTCGCCCGGTGGAATCACCTTGGCGGCGCTGGAGGGCTTGGCTTTGGCGTCCGCAGGCGCCTTGGGCTTGGCCGCCGGGGTCTTGCTTTCGGTGGCTTTGCCGGTCGCAGTCTTGCCGGCGGTTTTGCTGCCAGCGGCTTTCGGCGACTTCTTCGGCGCCAGGGCCTCGGCTTCGGCCAGTTTGCGCGCCATTTCCCAATGACGCGCTTCATGACCTTCAGGTTTGCCCTCCGATTCCCAGATCTGATAGGCGAACTCGCGGATGCGTTTATCGTCGGTACTCATCGCAATGCTCCTGAACTGAACTCGTCGTTACGTAAAGAGTTGGATAAACAGATTGACCGGGAAATCCCCCAGCGCGGCGCTGACGTTCAGCTCCCTGTTTTTTGTGACTGCGCTGCTGTGAAAAAGTCCCTTCAGGTTTGTGTCAGAGGCGGCGAACGGTAGAACCACCCGCGTATCGCCCCAGCGCAGCGCATCCACCTGTGGCACGGCACTGTTTTCCAGCAACGTCGCGCAGCGGATCGGCACGATCACGATGGCGTAGCGGCCCTCGTGCTCACGGGCGAAGGCGAGCACGTTGTGCGCCTGCTCGCCGAGCACCTCCAGGGCCTGATACGTGCCCCGGCGAAACAGCTCGGCGTGTTCGGCGCGCAGGTTCAACACCTGGGCGATCAACGCTTGCTTGATGCGCCCGTCACGCCAGTTCGCCAGCAGTTGCGCAAGCGGCGCGTGTCCGTCCAGAGCCTGCTCGCGAGCGGCGTAATCCACCGGCCGGCGGTTGTCCGGATCGACCAGGCTGAAGTCCCAGAACTCGTTGCCCTGATACAGATCCGGCACCCCCGGCACAGTCATGCGCAGCAAGGTTTGCGCCAGACTGTTGAGGGCGCCCGCCGCAGCGATGCTGTTGACGGTCTTGCTCAGCGCGGCGCGCAGCAGCTCGCCTTCGTCACCGGTGAGCAAGCGCTGGGTAAACGTCTGCGCAGCGTTTTCGTAGGCTTCGTTGGGAGCACTCCAGCTGCTTTGCAGCTTGGCCTCGCGCAGGGCTTTCTGTTGCCACTGCCAGATGCGTTCGGCGTAGTCGCTGAAACCTGCCTGATCGTCATCACGCAATTGCAGCGGCCAACTGCCGAGCAGGGCCTGATAAAGGATCAGTTCATCGCCGGACGACGGCACTTGATCATCGTCGCGCAACGGTCGGGCGAGGGCGCGCCACAACTCGACCTGTTCGGCGTACCAGTGGCCGCGTTCGCTGAGCACCGCCAGCCGCGCCCGGGTGTCTTCGCCGCGTTTGTGGTCGTGGGTGGCGGTGGCGAGCAAATTGTCGGGGAACGCCGCCAGCCGTTGCTGATTGACCGCGTGGAAGTCGCTGACCGGTGCGCTGAACTGCTCGGTGTTGTAGCCGACGTCATTGCGCGACAGCAGCACCGCCGAGCGATACAGCGCGGTGTCTTCGACGGCTTTGGCCGCTGCCGGCGACGTCAGTTGCTGGAAACGTACGCAGGCGTGCTTGAGGATCTTGCGCGAGCGCCCGCGCGGCTTGTGCCGCCATGGCGTGCCTCCGAGCCAGGCGGCGACGCAGTCGAGCACCGGCCAGTCGCCTTCGCCCAGGGTTTGCCGGGCGCCGTCCATGGCTTGCTGGAAGAACTGTTCATCCTGAGCCGAGCGCCCGAGCGCGCTGATGTAAGTGCGATACACGGGGAAATGCACGATCAGTGCCTGCAACACCCGGCGGATCGCGCCGAGGGTCAGGTCGCGGGTCATCAGGTCGTCGCGCGCCACTTGCAGCAGCGCCTGGGCGACGCTTTCGCAGTCGCTGGCCAGCGAGCCGTTGAGGATCTGCTGGCGCGCCAGTTGTGCTTCTTCGATGAACGCCGCCGGACGCTCGGTACGCCGTTGCCAGAGGTCGCCGAGGACGTGTTCGCCATCCGGGTCGTGTTGCAGCAACGACAGTTGATTCATGAACTCGTAACCGGTGCTGCCATCCACCGCCCAATCGGTGCGCAGGCTTTCGCCAGCGCCGAGAATCTTCTCGACGTAGATCGGCAAGTGCCGACCCGGCACGAGCGAGTCGAGGCGCCGCCGCAGTTTGCGGCAATAGCCACGCGGGTCAGCGAGGCCGTCGATGTGATCGATGCGCAAACCATCGACCAGCCCCTCGGCGATCAACTGAAAGATCTTGCCGTGAGTGGCTTCGAACACGGCCGGACGCTCGACGCGCAGGCCGCCGAGTTCGTTGATGTCGAAAAAGCGCCGCCAGTTGATGTCGTCCGCTGCGGTGCGCCAACTGGCGAGACGGTAGCTCTGGCGTTCGAGCAACTGGTGCAGCTTGTCGAAGCCTTCTGCAGTGGTGGAGTCGTAAGCCGCGAGTCTTTCCTCGATCGCGGCGAGAATCTGCGGATCGCTCGCCAGCTCCTTCAATTCAGCCTTCAGCGGGATCGCCAGCGCATGGGCTTCGGTCTGGTAGCTGAGGGTACTGAAACGATCGGCGAGGGATTTCAGCGCTTCGAGCGGTTTGAGCAGCTCGCCGTAGTCATTCGGGCAGATCGGGAAGTGATGCTCGTAATGCTCGACATGGAAGCGTCCCTGCTGCGCATCGAAGCGCAGTTTCAGCGTGCCTTCCTGCAGCGCGACACCGTAATCGCTGCCGAGAAACGGCAACAATAATTGGCCTTCCATCAGCGGGTCGGGGGAGTGCCACTGGATGTCGAAGAACTCGCCGTATGGACTCAGGCGGCCCCATTCCAGCAGGTCCAGCCACCACGGATTATCACCGCCACCGACGGCCATGTGATTGGAGACGATGTCGAGGATCAGGCCCATGTTGTGTTCGCGCAAGGTGCTGACCAGACGCCGCAGCGCCGGTTCGCCGCCGAGTTCCGGGTTGACTTGCGTCGGGTCGACCACGTCGTAGCCGTGCATCGAACCGGCGCGGGCCGCAAGCAGCGGTGAGGCATAAATGTGGCTGATGCCGAGGCGGGCAAAGTACGGCACCAGCGGCACCGCCTGTTCCAGGGTGAAGCCCTTGTGAAATTGCAGGCGCAGGGTGGCGCGCAACGGTTGGTTGAACGATGAATTCATTGGTCACGCTCGGCAGCTTGCAGGCGGGCACAGGCCAGCAGTTCCAGGCGGCGCGCAGCCTCGGCACCATCGAGCAACGCTTCACTGTTGCCGGGCAGGCGCCGCGACCAGTTCGGATGGCTGTCGATGGTGCCAGGCAGGTTGGCCTGTTCATCGATGCCCAGCGCGTCTTCCAGTGGCAACAGCACCAGCGGCGCGCGGGTGTGACCGAGGAAACGCACACTGGCATCGACCACTTGATCGGCTTCGTGGGACTCTTCGCGGAAGTTTTGCGGGTCCTGACTCAGTGCATCGCGCAAGCCTTGACGTTCACGCTGGCGATGCCGGCGCCATTCGATTTCACCGTTGGCGTCGACAAAGTCCAGGCGCGCATTCCAGTCGATGTCGCGGCCATGCCACCAGCCGTTGAGCGTGGGCAGGTCGTGGGTGGTGGTGGTCGCCAGCGCGTTGTCCGGCCAGTCGAGAATCGGTTTGAAACGGGTGTTGTCCTGTTCGAACAGCAGCACGCGCATGCCGAGGATCGCCCGCGCGCTGAGTTTTTCCCGCAGCCCGTCGGGCACGGTGCCGAGGTCTTCGCCGAGGACGATCGCCTGGTGCCGATGGGATTCGAGGGTCAGCAGCCGCAGCAGATCGTCCACCGGGTAATACAGGTACGCCCCGTCAGCCGGGGCCGCACCATTAGGGATCACCCACAGGCGTTGCAGGCCCATCACATGGTCGATGCGCAAGCCGCCGGCATGGGCGAAGTTGGCGCGCAGCATGTCGATGAAAGCGCGAAAGCCATTGCGGATCAGGCCTTCAGGGGAAAACGCGGAAATCCCCCAACCCTGACCCGAGCGGTTGAGAATGTCCGGCGGCGCACCCACGGTGAGCGAGGCGAGCAACTCGTCCTGAAAGCTCCAGGCCTGGCTGCCGGCGCCGTCGGCACCGACCGCGAGGTCAGCGATCAGGCCAATGCCCATGCCGGCGCTGCGCGCAGCCGTTTGCGCACGCTCCAGGCAACGGTGGATCAGCCATTGGCAAAAGGCGAAGTAGCCGATGCGCTCGGCGTATTCCTCGGCAAACGCTTCGAGGGCGGCGCCACGCGGCTCGTGCCAGTGTTCCGGCCAGTGCCGCCAGTCGAGGCTTTCGCCACGGGCGGCGCGCATTTCCTGAATGGCTTCGAAGCGGCAGTGATTTTCCAGGGCTTCGCCACCGGCATGGCGGAAACTGGCGAAGTCCGCATGCAACGGATGCTCACCCGCGACGAAACCTTCGTACAGGGCTTGCAGCAGTTTGTACTTGGCCTCGGCAGCGCTGGGCCAATCGATCAGTTTGAGGTCTTCCAGTTGCTTGAATTGCTCGGCCAGACCGCTGGCGTCGATCGCATCACGCAACGCCCGTTCGCCAAGGATCGCGCCCGGAGCGGCATACAGGGAATTGAGGAACAGCCGGCTGGACGGTGAATATGGGCTGTAACGCCCGGTGTCGGCGCTGAACATCGCATGCAGCGGACTGATCGCCAGCGCCTCGGCGCCGCGTTCGCCGGCCACCCGGACCAGCTCTTCCAGCGCCTGGGTGTCACCAAAACCGCCATCGCCGGGGCGGCGCAAACTGTACAGTTGCGCGCTCAGGCCCCAGACGCGAGGGATCGGGTTGTCCACTGCGTCGCCGACGCTGAAGCAGCGCTCGGGCGCCACGGCGAGGGTGAAATACTGATCGGCGATGTGCACCTGTTGATAGCCGACCGGGATCAATCCCGGCAGTCTGGCTTCGGCATCGAGCCTGAGGTTAAGGCGTGAACCGTCTTCCAGGTGGATTTCGCACGGGGTTTGCGGTTCGAAGTAGCGGGCCAGATCGACACCGACACCGACGTCTGCGGTCAGCAGCGGCGGCAGGTGGCGATCCTGTTGCACTTGTTGCAGTTGCAGCAGGCTGGCGTCGATTTCCTGCGCGGTATTGGCCGGATGACCCAGCCCGGTGAGGACATTGCGCAGCACCGCCGGGGCGACTTTCTGCGGGCGACCATTGGCGTCGATCCAGTCGACGGCGAGGCCGGCGCGGCTTGCGAGTATTTCCAGTTGCGCATCGCTCATAGGCGCTCTCCATCCAGAGGTTGCAAGGGGGTTGCGGCCGTGAGGCTGACAAGCGCGCAATACGGGGCGAGGATGCCCGGTTCCGACAGGTCGTCTGCTGGCGGCTGTTGAAACAGCCACACGGCGTCGGTCTGTGCAGGGTTGACCACTGGCGTATCGCTGAGGTTCAGGTCAATTCGCAGCTCACTGCCATCGCCCAGCCGCCAGCGCGCGCTGACCGCACCGAAGCCGAGCATGTGCGCCCCGAGCGCCTGGGTGCCAGACAGATTGGGCATGATGTAGCGGTGGCGCAATTGCAGCAGTTGCCGGTACAGCGCGAGGGTTTCCTGCTGTTTTGCGCTGCCGCTGCCGCTCAGGCGCGGCTGCGAAGTGTGGAAGGTCTGCTCGGCATTCGGATCGGGAATTTTTTCGCGTTTGTGCGGATCGGCGAAGGCGCTGAATCCGGCGAATTCGTTGCGCCGACCTTCGCGCACCAGATCCGCCAGTTCGCCGTGGTGGCTGGTGAAAAACAGGAACGGTTGCTCGGCGGCGAATTCATCGCCCATGAACATCAGCGGAATCATCGGTGACAGCAGCAACAGCACGGTGGCAGCCTGCACGGCGCGTGGATCGGCCAGTTGATGCAAGCGTTCGCCGAAGGCCCGGTTGCCGATCTGATCGTGGTTCTGCAGGAACAGGATGAAAGCGGTCGAGGGCAGGTGTTCGCTGGGCTCGCCGCGCGGTTCACCGTGGCGAGTGATGTGACCCTGAAACACGAAGCCCTGGCTCAGACAACGCACCAGTTGTTCGGTCGGTTGCAGCGCATAGTCGGCGTAATAGGCGTCGGTTTCGCCGGTCAGCAATACATGCAGGGCGTTGTGGCCGTCGTCGTTCCACTGCGCGTCGTAATCCTCTTCGAGCAGGCTCGACTGGTTCAGCTCGTTCTCCACGGTGAGCCAGACGTGGCGCGTCGGATCGATCTGCTGACGGATGCGTTGAGCCAGTTCAGGCAGGAAGTCCGGGCTTTCGATGGCGTGCACCGCGTCCAGGCGCAGACCGTCGAAGCGATATTCGAGCAGCCACATCAGCGCGTTGTCGATGAAGAAGTCCCGCACTTCACGTCGACGGAAGTCGATCGCGGCGCCCCAGGGTGTGTGCTTGTCTTCGCGGAAAAAACCTTTGGCGTAGCGCCCGAGGTAATTGCCGTCAGGGCCGAAGTGGTTGTAGACCACGTCGAGAATCACCGCCAGACCATGGCCGTGGGCGCTGTCGATCAGGTGTTTGAGTTGTTCCGGGGTGCCATAGGAGGCTTGCGGTGCGTAGGGCAGCACGCCGTCGTAGCCCCAGTTGCGGGTGCCGGGGAACTGCGCCAGCGGCATCAGTTCGATGGCGGTAATGCCCAGCTCGACCAGACGCGCCAGATGCTGCTCGACTTCGGCAAAGCCGCCGAGTGCGCCGACGTGCAGCTCGTAGATCACTGCTTCGCTCCACGGCCGGCCATGCCAGGTGGTGTGCCGCCACTGATAGGCCAGCGGATCGACCACCACGCTGTGGCGGTCAAGGTCGCCATCCTGGGCGCGGGAGGCCGGGTCGGGCACCTCCAGTTCGCCATCGATGTTGAAGCGGTAGCGGGTGCCCGCGGGGCAGCGGGTCTTGATCACGAACCAGCCATCGGCCTGCGGTAACATCGGCAAGGACTGGCCGTTTTCAAGTTCGACACTGACGTAAAACGCATCCGGTGCCCACAGCGCAAACTGAGTGTGTTCGGCGTCCTGCATGATCGCGCCGTGGGGCCAGTTTTCTTGGGTCCGTAACGGCATTGTGAAAAGCTCCCTGAGTTATTTGTGGCCGGCTTTACCCAGCGCCTTGGCGACCAGTTGTTCGTAGAGTTCGGCGTAGGGTTCGACCGCTTTGCACCAGTTGAACGGCGCGGCCATCGCTCGGCAGCGCATGGCGTTGAGCAGGTCGGGGAAGGCGAAGACCTTGAACGCGCGGCTCAGGGCTTCGCGGTAGCTGTCGGCAGTGGATTCGTCGAAGAGGAAACCGGTGACGCCGTTTTCGATGGTGTCGGCCAGGCCGCCGGTATTGCGCGCCACCGGCAACGAGCCGAAGCGCTGCGCGTACATCTGGCTCAGGCCGCAGGGTTCATAACGCGATGGCATCAGCAGGAAATCGCTGCCGGCGAACATGCGGCGGGCGTCGGTTTCATTGAAGCCGATGCGCACGCCGATCTGCCCGGGGAAGCGCAGCGCCAGTTCACGCATGGCCTGTTCCTCTTCCGGCTCGCCACGCCCGATGATTGCGATCTGGCCACCGTTCTGCACGATGTATTCGGAGACGGCTTCGGTCAGGTCCAGGCCTTTCTGATAGACCAGACGCGAGACCACGGCAAACAGCGGGCCGCTGGAATCTTTCAAGCCAAACAGTTCACGCACATGGGCGGCGTTGACCGCTTTGCCTTCCCAGTCGCCGATGGCGAACGGCGCGAACAGGTGCGGGTCAGTGGCGGCGTCCCAGCTCTCGTCGATGCCGTTGGGGATGCCGCTGAGCAAGCCTTGCTGGGTCTTGGCGGCGAGAAAGCCGTCGAGACCGCAGCCAAAATCCGGGGTGGTGATTTCCTGCGCGTAGGTGGCGCTGACGGTGGTGATGTGGCTCGAATACGCCATGCCGGCCTTGAGGAACGACATCTTGCCGTAGAACTCCATGCCTTCCTGTTGCAGGGCATGGGTCGGAATGCCGAGTTCCGGGCAGGAGCCGAGGCTGGTCACGCCTTGGTAGGCCAGGTTGTGAATGGTGAACAGGGTCGGCGTGCGCTGCCCGCGCCAGTGCATATAGGCAGGTGCCAGACCGGCCGGCCAGTCATGGGCGTGCACCAGATCCGGGCACCAGTGAATTTGTGCGAGGTTGGCGGCGATGTCGGCAGCGGCCAGGCCCAGGCGGGCGAAACGGATATGGTTGTCCGGCCAGTCGCGGCCGTTGTTGGCGCCGTAGGGCGAGCCTTCACGCTCGTACAGTTCAGGGCAGATCAGGACGTAGATCACCAGCCCGTCCGGCATGTCCATGCGTCCGATCTTGCACGGAGGCAATGCGGCATGGCCGCCAAGTTCGCCGATGATGTGGATCGGGTTCTCGCTGTGCATCACCTGCGGGTAACCGGGGATCAACACGCGCACATCGTGCAGGTGCGCCATGGCGCGGGGCAGGGCGGAGGAGACGTCGCCCAGACCGCCGGTCTTCACCAGATCGGCGATTTCCGAGGTCACGAACAACACTTTCTTCTTGTTGGGATTCTGGCTGGCGACCGGCGTCAGCGTTTTGGTGCCCGGGACGTTGATCGACCGGCTGCCGGGAAGACTCAATGTGCTCGCTTCGCCTACTGACTGCTGAGCACGCTCTCCCTGAATATCCAATGCCGCACTGATCATGTGAATCTCCCGTGTCGTTGATCTGTTTCTTGTCTGGAACAAGCCATATCCATGGCCAAATCCTGTGGCCGGGCGCAAACGCGCCACGCATCGGTGAGCAAACGCTACCCAACACGCGCAAGCAGAATGGGTGAAGTGGCCGTTGCAAGGATTACACCAGTCGCGTTGCCCCTGCCTTTCTGATGACCCGTCGCTTCACGCAAAAGTTTCGACTTTTTTTGCGTGCGGTGACCGACTGGTCGAGACCCGCGAAAATCAGTCTAGGCCAGATCCTAGAGCGGACGAGGGCAAATGGGTAAATTGTTCGACAATCGGTTTGCAGGTGGCGAAAGACGTGGTTCGCAGGGCTGAACGCACCGACGAAGTGCAGGTTTTTTTCGTTGGAGGGGCTAAAACGGTGACTGGTCGGTCACGATTTTGTGCTAGCGGTGAGGCGGGGCGCACTGTTGTGGTGCGGACAGTTTGTTGCTTCGCTGAACAAGGACAAACCTGTAGGAGCTGCCGAAGGCTGCGATCTTTTGATCTTGTTTTTAAAATCGAGATCAAGATCAGGATCAAAAGATCGCAGCCTTCGGCAGCTCCTACAGGGAGGTTTAATTCAATACACGGATTGGGTTATCCGCCGCCCAACCTTGGATATCCTCGATCATCTGCGCAAAGAATTGCGCATAGTTCTGTCGGCTGACATACCCCACATGTGGCGTGGCCAGCACATTGTCCAGGGTGCGGAACGGGTGCAGTGCAGGCAGCGGCTCCTGATCGAACACATCCAGCGCCGCGCCGGCGATCTTCTGTTTCTGCAACGCCTTGATCAGCGCCGCTTCATCGACAATCGGCCCGCGGGCGGTGTTGACCAGCAGTGCGGTGGTTTTCATCCAGTCCAGCGCCTGCGCGTCGACCAGGCCGCGACTGCGTTCGCTGAGCACCAGATGCACTGACAGCACATCGGCCTGTTCGAACAGTTGCTGCTTGCTGACCCAGGTCACGCCGGCCTGCTGCGCGCGTTCAGCGGTGAGGTTTTCGCTCCAGGCGATCACGCGCATACCGAACACCTGACCGAATTGCGCGACCTTCTGGCCGATGCTGCCCAGACCGAGAATGCCCAGGGTCTTGCCGTGCAAGTCGCCGCCCAGCCCTTGCTGCCAGCCGCCAGCGCGCAGGGAGTTGGCTTCATTCACCAGATTGCGTGTCGCGGCCATGATCAACGCCCAGGTCAGCTCCGGCGCCGCGTGTTTGTAGCTGTCGGTGCCGCAGACTTTGATACCGAGGCCGGCGGCCGCTTGCAGGTCCAGCGCCGCGTTGCGCATACCGCCGGTGACCAGCAGTTTGAGATTGGGCAGACGCTGCAGCAGGTCCTGATCGAAACGCGTCCGCTCGCGCATCACGCAGATCACCTGGTACTGGCCCAGTCGTTCAGCCAGCGTGGCGTTGTCCGCCGGGTAGTCATGCACAAACGTCACTTCGCCGATGCTGTCGAGCACCGACCAGTCGACCACGTCCCGTGCCACGTCCTGCCAGTCATCGATCACTGCAATCTGCACCGCCATCAGCCTTACCTCATCAACGAACGGGATTGGTGTTGTTCAGCCAGCCGAGCAGGGCCTGGTGAAACTTCGCCGGCTCTTCCATCTGCGGCGCGTGGCCCATGCCGGGGAATTCCACCAGCGTCGACTGTGGAATCAGCTTGGCGACCTGCTTGCCGAGGACGTCATAGTGGCCGATTTTCGCCTTGACCTCGGGGGACGCGAGATCCTTGCCGATCGCCGTGGTGTCGGACGTGCCGATCAACAACAGGGTCGGCATCTTCAGGTCCTTGAACTCGTAGTACACCGGCTGGGTGAAGATCATGTCGTAGATCAGCGCCGAGTTCCACGCCACCTGGGTTTTGCCCGGGCCGTTGCTCAGGCCGGCGAGCATGTCGACCCAACGGTCGAATTCGGGTTTCCAGCGCCCGTCGTAATAGGTGTTGCGCTCGTAGTCGCGAATGCCTTGGGCGGTGACTTTCAGTTCGCGCTGATACCACTGATCAACGGTGCGATACGGCACGCCGAGGGCTTTCCAGTCTTCCAGGCCGATCGGGTTGACCAGCGCCAGTTGTTCGACCTGATCCGGGAACAGCAGCGCGTAGCGAGTGGCAAGCATGCCGCCGGTGGAGTGGCCGAGCAGGGTGGCTTTCTGAATGCCGAGGGCCTTGAGCAACTGTTGGGTGTTGGTCGCCAGTTGCTGGAAGCTGTACTGGTAGTGATCGGGTTTGCTGGAGGTGCAGAAGCCGATCTGATCCGGCGCGACAACCCGGTAACCGGCCTCGCTCAAGGCTTTGATCGAACTGTCCCAGGTGGCGGCGCAAAAATTCTTGCCGTGCATCAGCACCACGGTGCGCCCGTTGGCCTTGCCGTGGGCGGCGACGTCCATGTAGCCCATCTGCAGGGATTTACCCTGGGACTGAAAGGCAAAGTGCTTGAGCGTGTAGGGGTATTGGAAACCTTGCAGCTCCGGGCCATAACTCGGGGCATTGTTCGGGACTGCAGCAGGAGCTGCATCGGCAGGCGCGGCGGCGTGGGCAAACAGTGGCAGCGCGGCACTGAGGAACAGGCCGGGCAGCCAGCGGGATAACGTGACGGACATAGGGGCAAACTCCATGGAAATCGGCCGATGCTGGAACGCCCGGATTAGGGCGACGTTAACCACAGGCAACGCCATGGCCGGAATGTTCAACCGAGCCATCCAAGCGTGAGCATGGCGACCACGGCGTAACGCGCAGCTTTGGCCAGCGTGACGATCAGCAGAAAGCGCCCGAGCGGCTCGCGCATGACGCCAGCGATCAGGGTCAGCGGATCGCCGATCACCGGCAGCCAACTCAGTAGCAGCGACCAGTGACCATAGCGCTCGTAGTGTTTGCGCGCGGTGGCCATGTGTTTCGCGCTGACGGGAAACCAGCGTCGATCCTGAAAGCGCTCGAGGCCGCGCCCAAGCCACCAGTTGACCAGCGAACCGAGGACATTGCCCAGCGTCGCCACGCCCAGCAGGCCCCAAAGCCAGTAACGGTCGCTGGCAATCAGGCCGACCAGCAGCGCTTCGGATTGCAGCGGCAACAGCGTCGCAGCGCCGAACGCGGCGGCGAACAGCCCGACGTAAGCGGCAGCCATCAGTGCGCCGGGTAGTCCGCCACCACGACATCCGTACCGTCCTTTTTCAGGCCGATCACTTGATAGGCATCGCTCATGCCGTCCATTTCCATGCCCGGCGAACCCATGGGCATACCCGGTGCGGCCACGCCCAGCAGATCGTCGCGCTTGCTCAGGGCCAGCACTTGTTCAGCCGGGACATGGCCTTCGACGAACTTGCCGTTGATCAGCGCGGTATGGCACGAGCCCAGGCGCGGTGGCACGCCGTGTTGCTGCTTGAAGCTGCTCATGTCGCTTTCGACATGGTCTTCGACTTTGAAGCCGTTGGCTTCGAGGTGGCTGATCCATTTCTTGCAGCAACCGCAATTGGCGTCGCGATGCACTTCGATCGGGATCAGCTCGGCGGCCTGGGCCAGGGAGGACAGGAGCAGGGCGCTGAGGGCGGCCAGTCGCAGGGAGGTTCGCATGGTGGGCTCTCGACAAGGATGACGGTCAGAAAGGAAAGTATTTTGACCGGATTATCCTGCCGGGCATCAACGGAGTGTTTCAAGTTGATACAAGGCAGGCTGGCAGGATGATCATGGATCAAGCCTGACAGCCTGCTGAGCGAGAGATTACAAATCTGTCAGATAAAACACGCCCCCTGTAGGAGCTGCGGCACGCTGCGATCTTTTGATCTTGGTTCATAAAATCAAAGTCAAAAGATCGCAGCGTGCCGCAGCTCCTACAGGAGAATGGGGGTTACCGGACTTTGAACCGACCCATGATCGCGCTCACCCGGTTGTTGGCTTCCAGCAGCTGGCGGGTGTTGAGTTCGCTGGCCTGGCCGCTGTGCACCAGTTTTTCGACCATGTGGCGGATCTGCACCATGCTGCGGTTGATCTCTTCAGTCACCGCACTTTGCTGTTCGGCAGCGGTGGCGATTTGCGTGCTGAGGCTGTTGATGTGGCTGACCGAACCGGCCATTTCATCCAGACCCGAGTTAACCCGCGCGGTGGCGTCGGCGGCGGACTGGCAACTGGCCTGAGTGTTTTCCATGGCGCTGACCGAGGAACTCACGCCTTGCGTCAGGCGGGTCAGCATCTCGTTGATTTCCGAGGTACTGGCCTGAGTGCGGGCAGCGAGGGCGCGGACTTCATCCGCTACCACGGCAAAGCCGCGACCCTGTTCACCGGCCCGGGCGGCCTCGATGGCGGCGTTAAGTGCCAGCAGGTTGGTCTGCCCGGCGATTGCGCCGATCACCCCGAGAATCTCGGTGATGCGCTGCGCGTCCTGCTGCATGTTCTCGACTTTTTTGGTGGCGCTGGCCACTTCGTCGATCAAGGCCACCACGCTGTTGGTCGCTTCACCGACCACGACCCGCGAGCGGTCGGCGTTTTCGTTGGCGCGCTGGGTGAACGCTGCGGTTTCAGCGGCATTCTGCGCAACGCTTTCGGCCGTCGAACTCATTTCGGTGATGGCGGTGACGGTCTGATCGGTTTCCGAAGCATGGCGCAGCAGAATCTGGCTGGTGTTCGCCGACGTACGCTGCAGGTCGTCCAGGCTCGAAGCCATGGCGCCGGTCGCCTGGGTGACTTCACCGATCATGTTCTGCAGATAGGCAATAAAGGTGTTGACCGAGTGACCGATGGCGCCCAGTTCGTCTTCGGCGCGGATGGTAATGCGCCGGGTCAGATCCGCATCGCCGCTGGACAGCAAGTCGATGTTGGCCTTCAGCGCTTTCATCCGCGAAACCAGTTGGCGAATCGCATAGACCTGCAACAGCACCAGCAGGATCACCAGCGGAATCTGTAACAGGCTCAGGCTGCTGAGGACGTCGTCACGCTGGGCGGTGAGCATTTTCGTTGGCAGAGCGGTGGCGAGGAACCACGGCGTGCCTTCGATCGGGCGCATGAAGAAGGTGCTGGCTTCGCCGTTGTTGTCGAACTCGACGCGTTGCGCCTGATCCCGGTTCTGCAGGCCAGCCTTGACCTGACTGGCGAAGGTCGAGCCGGCGGCCAGCTCGCTGATGTTCTTCAGCACGATCGGGCCGCTGATGCGCGAGCTGTTGCTGATGATCTTGCCGTCGGCCTCGACGATCAGCATTTCGGCGTTGAGGTCTTTTTCCTTGCGCGCCACCAGATCGTTGAAGAAACCCAGCGTTACGTCGATGGTCGACACGCCCCAGGCCGCACCGTTTTTCTGGATCGCCATCGCGCAGTTGGTGCGCGGCTCGGCACTGGCGTCGTCTTTATAGGCTGCAGCCCAGGCGCACTGGCCGCGTGGGGTCTGCATGCCGCCCTTGTACCAGCTCTGATCGTAGTAGTTGGGCGCCGCGTCACTGTTCCAGAAGGTGTTCACCGCCAGTTTGCCCGAGGCATCGCGGTGCCAGAAGGTGCTGAACTTGTTGCGCCCGGCCTCACGCTGACCCGGCAGTGGCCAGATCCCGCCACCGAAGACTTTCAGCTCGCCGTACTGATCCACCAGCCCCGGCAACACCGTGTCGATGGCCGCGCTGTCGAGCAGGGGAATGGTCTGGGTGATGCTGCGCTGCTGCGCCTGGACTTTGTTCAACTCGCCCTGGATCTGTTCGGCAACTTCGGCAATCCGGTTGAGCACCACCTGTTCTTCGGTATGCCGCAGCTTGGGCGCGACCAATTGGCTGATACCGACCACGGTCAGCACCGACAGCAGCAGGATGAACAGAACCAGAAATAACGTGTAGCGAGCCTGAATGGTGCGGAATGCGGGCATGGATACCGGTCCTTGAGCTGGGATTCTTATTGTGGGGTCGAGGGGAAAACGGCGGGGTCACACCAGCGTATCGTCGGCGAACGGGGAAGCTTTAGGTACTTTCGTGCAAGAAAGCGTCGGGCTGACAGATGGGGGGTATCGACCCCGATACAAATGAATTGAACCCCTCGTCAAGCGGCGCAAAAAAAGCATCGCCGCCATCGTCAAACTGCCATGAAACCGCGATACAGTAAGCTTCTGAGGATTTGTATCAAGAATGTACAGAAATTGTAAGCGACTGCACTAAAAGGGTTGGTGCCATTAGTTCGCCGGTAGATACTTCCCGGCATTCGAGTAGTCCAGCAAGGACATTTCATGGCTATTTCACAGGGAGTCTTCTCATGACGATCGGCATTGTCGGCGGCTGGGAGAGCAAGGCAGGGTTGCTGGTTCGTAATACGGGCGCGAAAAAGCAGGTGAGTCAAAGCGTCAAGGTGCAGCAGATGCTGACCATGGTCGGTAACGATCCGAACGCGCTGAACACCGCGGAAATGGACAAGCAGGGCCTGCGCAGGAACATCAAGGGCTTCGATCCGTCGAACACTTCGGTAAAACAACTGGGCAATCTGAGCGTTTTCCTGCGCAGCCGCGGGCTGATCTCCGAGATCACGTCGTTCACGTTGCTCAATGCCGGCGACAAGTTCGACCGGTTCGGCGTGACCAAAGACGTTGATGCCAAATTCAACGCGCTGGAGTATTTCGCGACTCAGCTCGACGCGATCCAGAACAATGGCCTCAATGGCAATGCCTACGGCAAGAACCTGATCCCTGAATTCAAAAAGGCGATCTACGTTCTGCAAAACCTGAAAACCTACGGTGAAGGCAACGCGCCGAAACCGGCGGACCAAGGCGTCAAAGCCAAGGCCTGAGCCTTGAACAACGGCCCGCCCATTCTTTGGGCGGGCCGTGTGTGTTTCTAGCACCGGTACATTTCGCCGGCCTGTCGGGCCTGGTCCTGCAAGCGTTGCATGTGCGGGCAGTGCAATGTCAGCGTCGAGGGTTGATAGCCGCGATGAAACAGCGCCAGCCAGCCTTCGCTACGCTCATCGGGGACGATCCCGGTGAAAGCGAATCCCGCATCGACAAGTTTGCCCAGTGCACCGGGAAACCCTTGGGCGAGTCTGAGCCTGACTGAAACCAGCCAGTTTGCCGGCAGTCTTTCCACTTGCCTGAGCAGGTTGTCATCGAGTTCCTTGAGCACAATGTCATAGCGCCCCGAGGTGTGTTCGACATGGACTTTCGGGCCTCTCCAGGGCGCGGCTTTGTCGGTGGTGCCAAACACCGCCTCCAGATGCGACATCAATTCGCCGCAATCCGTCGGCCAGGCCAGCGCAGGCAGCGGGCGTCGAAAGCCATCGATATTGTAATGGCCGACAACGATCGTCTCTCGGCTTCGTCCATCGAAGGGCGAAGATGTGTAATCCGGCAACAGACCGCAGCTGTGAAAGCCGAGACTGGCGGCCATACGTTGTGTATACGGATGATGCGTGACCTGCTTGATGGTGACGCCCCGGCAATCCAGGGCCTGGGCGTGAATCAGCAATTGTCGGCCCAACTGGGTGGCGATGTTTTGCCCGCGAGTGTCCGGGTGTACCACCGTCAGTGCCAGTTCTGCCAGTGAGGATCTGCCAGACTGGCGAAACAGGGTGGCATGCCCGCGAATCTGCTCGTTCAGCACCGCCACCAGCGAGTGCCAGCGTCCGTCACTGTGGTTCTGACTGATCATGCACGGCAGATACACATGCGGTTGAGGATAATGAGTGCCGTAGATTGCTTCGAACAGGTCACTGACTGCCGGTGCGTCGGTGATGCGATAACGTCGCAGGGTTGTCCTGTCCATCATGTTTGCTGCTCGCACGGGGTCTGATAGTCGCGCCGATCCACGACCGGCTGATGCTTGCCGGAACGTGGATGAGATGTCAGCTCATCGCTGGCGCAGGCGATCACATGCAGATCGAGCAACTGATCGTCATGCAGCTTCTCGATCAACGGGTATTGCTCGATCAGCGCGCTCCGCAGGCGTGCGTTCGCCTTGGCGATATCAGGCATTCGCGTGTCGGGTACCCATCTGAGGCTCAGCAGGTCTTTTTTCCCCTGCTGCTCGATGACCAATTGCCAGTCGGCGCTGGTACCGAGGCTTTGCACCAGATCGCCAATGTCACTGATGTCCAGAGTCAAAACACCCACCCGCACTCGCTGGCTGCTCATGCTGCGTCCCATCAGCGCGAATTTGCGCATGGGCGTGCCGGCCGGTTCACGCCAGCACGCCAGATCGCCGACGGGATAGCGGATGACGGGCATCAGGCGACGGGTCAGATTGGTCATGACCAGCCTGCCGTTACGGTCGCATTCTTCGATGATAGCGCCGCTCACTTCATCGATGATCTCCAGCACGCTATGGCGCTCCAGCATCCGGTGTTCGCCCAGGGCGCAATCGCGGGTGCTGACGCCGATCAGTCCGGCATCGACGCTGGCGTAACCGATGGAGGCAATACGCGCATTCGGGAGCACCCGGCGCAGCACTTGCAGCTGTGCGCCGAACAGGCTCTCGCCACCGTAGAGCAGGGTTTCGACTCCTTCCAGGATCTGCGACCGGCGCTCGAGCCAGGCGGCAAATTTCAGCAGTTGCGCCGGCACGCCAACGAGCACATTGATCCTGTTCGCAACGATCGACTCGGCCAGTACGGCGCTGTCGACGGCCCCGGTGAACGGAAACTCGCTGACGGGCGTCTCGACATGTGCCAAGGCATCGTGGACGAAAATGAAGCTGGCATACAGATCGCCGACGAAGAACAGATTGGCAACCCGGTCGCCGGGGTTCAGCTGCGCCGTGAGGTGGCTGCCGAAATCGCGCGTCAGGGTTTGCCATTCTGCGCGGGTGAACAGCGACAGTTTGCCTGAACCGGTCGTACCCCCGGTCTTGAAGACCAGCGCATCCGCCGTCGGGCCGGTCAATAGCGGCCACTGCTGGGGGGGCTGGCAGCCGCGCCAGTACTGCGTGGGGTCGATCAGGGGCAACCCGCTCAAGCCGTTGAAGGGTTCTGTGACATCTTTGAAGTGTTCACGGTAATAAGTCGAATGTCGGCGAGCAAAACCGAGCAAGGCCTGCAGATCTACGGTGGTGTTCATGGGGTTTTCTTATGGAAAGGAGCGGTGGGGCGCCAGCCGGCGCCCGTTTTCAGCGACGTGAATCAATCACTGGCGGCGTCTTGCCGCTGTGTCTGTTTCGGGCAAATTGCTCAATGGCACATTGCTCGACGTCCACGGTGAGCAGTCCGGTCTGCACCAGCGTGGTCAGCGTCTGATAGCCCTGTAGCCGAAGACTGGCCTGAGCCGGTTCCAGAGGGCTGCGCAGTAGCATGCGTTCCAGGCCGTCAGGGCCGTGGTCGAGGACCAGTTGAAACGGTACTTGCAGGAGCTGCTCCAGCGTTGCCAGCGAAATGAAATCGGTGCCGATGCGCAGCAGCTTGCCGTGCCGTTGCAACAGTTCGAAGCGCGGTGAGGTCAGACCGCAGGCACATGGGCCGGGTAGCCAGCGTCCGCTGTCACCGACGTCATAGCGCTGCACGGACTGGCCCTGACGCGCCCGGGAGGTCACCAGCAGACGACCGGACTCACCGTGATTGACTGGCGTGTCATGATCGAAGTCGACGATTTCCAGGTGCTGGATGTCGCTCATCAGGTGGAATACACCGTCTGCCGTGGCCTGGCAGGCATGGCCCAGGGGGCCGGCATCGACACTGCCGTAAATCGCCGACCGGATCAGCCTGACACCGCAACTTTGCAACAACTCGCGGGTGGGCTCGCTCACATGCTCGCCACCGAGAAAAACCTTGTCGATGGCGCCGTAGCGCTGCAGCGTCTGCTGTTCGTTCAGAAACAGCCGGTGCACGGTGCTGGGCATGCCGATCAGCACGGTGATCCGTTGTTGCACGATCAGTTGCGCGATCTCGCGATAATCGTCATCCGCCGGAGCGCCCATCGGCCAGTGTCGGGCCTCCAGTTGTTCCAGCACCTTGGCAAAACTCGAAAACCCGCCGTACAGCCCACCGCTGAAGAACAGGTTCATGACTTTGTCTCGCGCCGGATCCAGGCCGGCCGCCAGCAGGCCGTCGGCGGTCGCACGCATCTGGCGCTGGAAATCGTGGTAACTGAAACCGGAAAGTGTGGGCGTGCCGCTGCTGCCACCGGAACGAAAGTACAGTTGCGCCCTGGCGTTCGGTGGCTGACTGATAAACGTCGCCTTGTCCATGATCGGCACCCCCGCCAGCGCGGGTGGAGGAGGCTGGCGGTCAAGGGTGGCGTGACTCGCCAGCGAGTCCGGCGTCAGGGCGACCGACACGCGGCGGCTCAGGCGCTGCAGGGCATAGACACCGTCATGGGGTTCGCCGTCGTAGCCGTCATGGATGGCTCCGATCGGGGCGATGCGGGTCACACCGGCGGCGATCAGCGACTGCGCCAGTTCGCCGATCTGCGCCTCATGACAGAGCAAGGCACAGCTCTGCAGCACGTTGCGCCACGGCAACAGCGTAGCGCCGAGCTGTTCGCGGGGCAGGGGTTTGAGCAGCAGGCTGCGAAACAGCGCAGAAGGTTCGAGCTGACGGTCATGGCTCCAGATCACCCGCCAGTGCGGCGTACTCCAGACCCGACCGGCCTGTCCGGCAAAACTCTGGGCCAGCCGTGCCATTGCCGTACCGGTGGTGATTTGCGAGGCCTCTTCAAGCGTCGGGGTAAGGGCCGGCCATTGCCCGGCGCGACGCTCGAACGCGGCGGCCAGTTCGGTACCGATGTCGTTCAGAACGGCCTCGTCGTCACTGTCCACCAGCAGCCATTGCGGGCTGGAGCAGGCTTGCTGATCGAGGCGGCAGACTTCATCCACCAGCGCATCCAGGACTGCCGGTGACGCTGCGTCCGGGGTCAGATAAGCGAAGCTGATGCGGTGCCCCCAGTCGATCCAGCGGCATCCCGGCGGAATCTGCAGCCGAATGGCTTGCAGGGCTGTTTCGCCACCCCAGGCGGAGACACCGTTGGCGTGTCTGCACAGCTGAGCGATTTGCCCGGTCGTTGTCGGCAGTACCGCGACGTAACCTCCGAGTTGCCCGCTCGAGTCACACTCCAGCAACACCTGCAGCAGGCGCGCAGTGAATCCGTCGTCGCTGCTGCTGGGGCGCAGCCAGTTGACGTTGCCGCTCAACAAACCCTCCAGTACCGCACAGAATGCCAGCAGCGGTGCGTTGGCCGGGGTGACATGAACCACCAGACCCAGGGGGCTCCAGCGCTCGAAACGCGACTGCCGATAGTCGATGCGCCGCAGTGAATCGGGTTGCAGGCCCAGCTCACGATCAAGCTTTGCCTGCAGCGTGGCAGGCTGGCAGAAGTCGATCAGGGCCTGGCGCTGATCGGTGTCGAGTGCCAGCTCCAGAGGCTGATGCTGCAGGCGTTCGGCGAATGCCTGCGCAGCGGTTAGCAATGTGGAGGTCTCAAGGGGTGTCTGCAGCTGATGTGGCAGTTGCAGATAAAGTTGTTGCAACGCACTGTCGAGATCGCAGTCGGCGTGCAGTTTTCCATTGATCAAATACATATCAGTGTCTCCCCAGCAATTCGGAAGCCGCCATGGCACAGCTCCTCGCGGCTGCAGTGCCGGCGCGGCCATGCAGTTGGAACCAGTCGCTCGTCAGCCCACAGCCGCAACTCGCAGCGGGATACAGCGTGGCGAGGTCACTCATGACCACCGCATGGGCGGGACTTGATGAAATGTATGGGGAGACCAGGCTGAGCAGGCCGCACTGCCCATAGGGCAGGACCGAAAAGTCCACGGGGCTGCGCACGTACACTTTCGAATAGACCGGCACATGAAAATGGTGGTGGGCACACTCGATGTAAGGCACCGCGTGCTCGACGGCGCCGTAGCCATCGCGACAGTCTTTGGTATCGATGCCCAACTGCTGCTGGATCCGTGCGTACAGCTGTTGTTTCGGGACTTCTTCGGCGGCACGGGTTTTCCAGCCACCGCCAAAAAACGCCAACGATCCCGCCGGCAGTTGCAGATCCGTCACGCCGGTGGCGCGCATGCGTTGCAGGGTTTCCCAGAGAAAGGCCGGGAAACCGAAGATGCGCACCGGTAGACCTTCTTCGGCAAAGGCTTGCAGAGCTGCTATCACGCCGAACAGATCGAACCGATGACTGTCGCCGTCAGCCCGCAGCGCATACACCACCCGATTGACCGGGGCAAAGCCACACAGGAACTGATCGGTGAACGATGTGCCCAGGGTGATCCGCGTCTGGGGTTCGTAACTCAGCAACAGGTAATTGCAGGGCGTATGCGGTGTGATCCAGCCGTACTGCGCGAATATCCGCTCGACCATGTACTGCGCTGCGCCGAGGCTGCGCGCGTCATAACGCATGCGGCTTTTCTGCCCGCTGGTGCCGGAGGACGTCAGTTCCAGCGCGTCCTCGCCAGTGGGGCTGAGCAGCAAATGCTGTTTGAAGAAGTTGGCAAAAATCGGTGGCAGGTGCGACCAGTCATCAAAGGTTTCGAGGTCTTTGGCTTCGACACCATTGGCGTTCAGCCAATGCTCATAACCCGGGGTCTGTTCGATGTGAAAACGAGTGATTTCGACCATGGCCCGATCAAACAGACCGGGCGCCACCGAGCCCGGGCAGTAGGCAGCGGTTGACGCACAGAGTGCGTCGCTGTGAGGGAAAGAGTGCATTAGCGGTCATCCTTTGGTGTAGCCGGTGGAAGGGTGGGTTGCACGGACTGCTGCAGAAAACGCTGGATGAGAGGCAGGCACAGCAAGCCTCCAAGTGCCGCCCACAGGGCGAAACTCTCGAGACTTTCGGCGCCCCCGACGGCTGCTATCAGCGAACCGCCTGCGCCCATCACGACAATCGAGAGCATGCCGATGGTTGCGGAAACCAGGCCCTTGCTGTCATCGCTGGCGAACAGTGCCAGCCGGTACAGCGCCGCGTTGCTCATGCCCAGCCCAATGGCATACAGCGACAGGCTGGCAATCAGCAGCGGCAGCGCAGCGCTCGACAGGGCTGTGCCGATCAATGCGATCAAGCCCAGGCACAATGGCCACAGCGCAACGCGAATGACCCGGGGCAGCGAGTGGCTGACGAGCAGGCGATCAAGGATCAGATTGCCGGCAATCACGGCGCAGAAGACCGGGATCTGCCACAGCCCGTATTCGCGCGAGGACAGGCCCAGCAACTGCATCAGCAGCAGCGGCGACAGTCCGATCCAGGCGATCAGTGGCAGGCTCATCAAACCCAGTGCGAGGCTGGCGTACAGAAAGTTGCGGTTGCCGAGCAAAGTCAGATAGCGCTGTCCAATCTGCCGTCCGTTGAACGCCACCGGCGCCTGTTGCTGGCCGTCGTTGCGCATGACGCCGATGGTCTCGGGCATGCAGATATACAGGCCCAGCCAGGCAACAACCGCCGCCAGACCCAGGCCGAGAAACAGTGTTCGCCAGCTCAGCCATTCAAGCAGCAGGCTGCCGAGCAATGGCCCGAGCAACGGCGAGAGCAATGCCACATTGCCCAGCAGCGCCATCAGGCGCACGGCATCCGCTTCACGGAAAACTTCCTGCAGGGCCGGATAACTGACGGCCACGACGAAGCCCAGCCCCATCCCCTGTATCAGCCGCAACAGGTTGAATGCTTCGATACTGCTGGTGATGAAGGTTGCGGCACAGGCCGCACCGAACAGCAGGCATCCGCTCAACAGCAGACGCCGCCGGCCAAAGCGGTCGGAGAGTGGGCCAATCAGCCACTGCAGGCAGACTCCACCGATCAGGTACAGATTGAATGCATAAGGAACATGCCGCGCGTCCGCTTCGAACTCGGAGGTAACGGTCAGCATTGCCGGCATGATCAGGTCGCTGGCCATGTAGGTCAGCAGTTCAAACAGGGTTAAGGCCAGACAGAAGCCAAGGGCTTGTCCGGGGTTGATATCGATAAGTGTTCTTTGCATGCGCGGGTGAGCTCGTGGTTCGGCATCAGGGGCGCAGAGAGTAGGGGGGTGGAGAGGGAGATTTACACCAGCCAGGTATGACGAGAAATATCAAAAATGCACAAAACGTTGCGGCGCGAAAGAGTCCTACAAAAGCTTGATCAGTGTCCTACGTGCGCAGGTCAGATTACAGACAGAAAGCGCCTACTTTTCAGTAGGCGCGGTCGTTGTGGGAACACGATTTGTAACGTTTACCCAGTGGAGTCATCCCCTATCGATGTTGGTAATAACCGGGGCCTTCCTGATAACGATGGTGGCCGTCATGCCAGCCGCCGTGGGGGAAAATGATGCAGCCGCTCAAGGTCAGTACGGCAAGGACGGGAATCAGCCAGGTGATTCGACGGAACATTTCAAGGATCCTCATGGTTACGCCGGCATGAAGCCAAAACTCTTCATCGGCTGTAACATGAGACCGCGTTCAGCCAGGCTCATCCCCGCAACACGGTATGTGCATGGCATGCAATCGGATACAAACCGGATACATTTGAAAGTTTCAGGAACCTGTCAATGACCCAGAAGCAACGTTTGAAATACTCGATTCTGATCGCCTTGTCGGTGCTGGCGATCATGCTCGGCCTGTCCTGGCTGCAAAACGCCGGGATGATCAGTCAGAAGATGTTCCAGTACATCGCCATCGGTGTGGCGGTGGTCGTGGTGGTGATCAACGGGGTGATGCGCCGCAAGGTCAAACCCTGACGGCGATCGCGGGACGCTTCAATCGTGATTGAGCACGGCAGCAGCCTGTGGATGCAGGCTGTAACTCTTGTCCGGATTGAAGGTGACCACACCTTCGGCACACAGACGCTTCAACACTTCGCGCACGCTGAGAAAGGACAATGGAATATCCAGGTCCAGCAACTGGCTGTGCACACCGCGCACGCCCAGGCGTCGATCGCTTTGCGCAGCGACCAGCAGGGCGTCGATGACTTTCAGGCGAATCAGGCTGGTGCGCAGGCCGAAGCTTTTCAGCAGCAGGCGAATGCGCTCATTACCCAGGCGTTCTGGGCTGGGGGCGAAACTGCTCGCGCGGGAACTCATGGCAGCTCCTTGTGACGCCTGGCTACCGTCCGTTGGTAGTTGCGAGTTGTACATGGGGTTACTCCTTTCTAGAGCCCGATCAGGAAACGTTTTGACTGCTCTCAGTAAACAAGACGTTTCAGCACGACAAATCATGAAAGGAAATATGTAGAAATTTTGTCGCTTATTCGTTGTTTTCCCGTCATCGCCGGTTTGCACCTTGAGTTAACGGGCTAAATATTTTTTTGCCGCATTCGTTTCCTGAACAGCCACCTTGCGCCCAGGCGCAGGCGTCAACTTCAGACCGAGTTCGAAGCTTGCGCAAAGCATGCGTCGATCCGTGTCCTATCTATCGATCAGGAGCGAGTGTGATTATTTCCAGGCAGTTAACCGGGCTGGCCCTCGCCAGCGCGTTTCTCGGGCTCAGTCTGTCGGCCCATGCGTTCAGTCCCGCCACCCAGGCCAGTGCCGATATCCGCCGTACCGCGTTTGGCGTTCCGCACATCCGCGCCGAGAACGAGCGCGGCCTGGGTTTCGGCATCGGTTACGCCTTCGCGCAGGACAACCTGTGTCTGCTGGCCAACGAGATCGTCACGGTCAATGGCCAGCGCTCGCGCTATTTCGGGCCGGAGCAGTTCACCGTCGAGCAACGCGAGAATCGCGTCAGCGACCTGTTCTTTACTTGGCTCAATACGCCTGCCGCAGTGAAAGCCTTCTGGGACGCGCAACCTGCGCAGGTGCACGATCTGGTGGAAGGTTATGCCGCGGGCTACAACCGCTATCTCGCCGAGCGCCGCCAGCAGGGGCTGCCGCAACAGTGTCAGGGGGAGTGGGTGCGTGATATCGCCGCCGAGGATCTGGTTAAGCTCACTCGGCGCTTGCTGGTTGAGGGCGGGGTCGGACAGTTCGCCGAAGCCCTGGCAGGCGCGACGCCGCCGCAGGCCACGGCGCAGCTCGGCAGCAATGCGCAGGCCTATCAGTTGGCGGACGCGCGCCTGCAGCGCTTCGCCCTGGATCGCGGCAGCAACGCCGTGGCGGTCGGCAGCGAACGCTCGTTCAACGGACGCGGCATGTTGCTGGCCAATCCGCATTTCCCGTGGGTCGGCGGCATGCGCTTTTACCAGATGCACCTGACCATTCCGGGCAAGCTCGACGTCATGGGCGCAGCCTTGCCGGGGCTGCCGATGATCAACATCGGTTTCAACCAGCATCTGGCCTGGACCCACACCGTGGATTCATCCAAACACTTCACCCTGTATCGCCTGCAACTCGATCCGAAAGACCCGACCCGCTACCTGCTCGACGGCAAATCGCTGCCGCTGAACAAGCAGACGGTCACGGTGCAGGTCAAACAGGCGGACGGTCAGGTGGTGCCGGTTTCGCGTGATGTCTACAGCTCGCAGTTCGGCCCGATCGTACAGTGGCCGGGCAAACTCGACTGGGATCATCAGTACGCCTACAGTCTGCGCGACGCCAACCTGGACAATGACCGCGTGCTGACGCAGTGGTACGCGATGAACCAGGCGTCGAGCCTCAAGGATCTGCAGGATTCGGTGCACAAGCTTCAGGGCATTCCGTGGGTCAACACCCTGGCCGTGGATGACAAGGGGCAGACGCTGTACATGAACCTGTCGGTGGTGCCGAACGTCAGCGCCGACAAACTGGCCAAGTGCAGCGACCCGCGCATCGGCTTGCAGATGATCGTGCTGGACGGTTCCAACAGCGCTTGCGCCTGGGATATCGATCCGCAAGCTGCGCAGAAGGGCATCTATGCCGCCAGCCAGCTGCCGCAATTGTTGCGCAAGGACTTTGTCCAGCATTCCAACGACTCCGCGTGGCTGGCGAACCCGGCACAACCGCTGACCGGGTTCTCGCCGCTGATCAGTCAGGACGGTCAACCGCTGGGCCTGCGTGCGCGATTTGCGCTTGAGCGTCTGAATTCACTCGGCAAAAAAGGCCCGCTGGCGGTCAAGGATCTGCAACAGATGGTGATGGACGACAACGTCTATCTGGCGACTCAGGTGCTGCCGGATCTGTTGAAGTTTTGCGCTGCGGATCTGGGGGCGGACGCGGCCGCGTTGAAGCCGGTTTGCGCGAGTCTCAAGGGGTGGGACGGCCGGGCGAATCTGGATTCGGGCATTGGCCTGGTGCACTTCCAGAACATCATGCAAGTGCTGCAAGCGTCGCCGGATGTCTGGCGTGTGCCGTTCGATCCAAAAGACCCGCAACATACGCCACGCGGGTTGGCGATCGAGCAACCGGCGGTGAGCAAGGCACTGCGTGAAGCGCTGCTGGCGTCGGCCGCCACCGCGCAGAAAATGGGGCTCAAGCCTGAAACCCGCTGGGGCGATATTCAGGTGGTGAGCAGCGGCGCTCAACAAACTGCAATCCACGGCGGGCCGGGAACGCTGGGGATCTACAACGCGATCCAGAGTGTGCCGCGTGAAGACGGCAAACTCGAAGTGGTCAGCGGCACCAGCTATCTGCAGGTGGTGACCTTCGACGACAAGGGCCCGCACGCTCAAGGGCTGCTGGCGTTCTCGCTGTCCAGTGACCCGGCGTCGAAATACTCCCGCGATCAGACCGAGGCGTTTTCGAAAAAGCAGTGGAGTGTGCTGTCGTTCACTGAGCAGCAGATCACGGCCGATCCGCAGTATCAGCTGCAGACCGTTCGCGAGGTGGCGGGCAAGAGCACCGAGGTGGTTGCGCAGTAAATCAGCCTGAATGAAAAAGCCGCTGCTCCCAGGGATGGGGCAGCGGCTTTTTTATTGCCCTGAGTCAGTCATGGCAAATGGTGCTCGGTTTCAAGTCTTCGGTGGCTGCCGCGGTATCGAATTGATCACCGGATCACCCTCGTTATTGCGCGTCAGGTAGACCGGCAGCACCTTGGGCAAGGTGTTGACGAGGCCGCCGAGTTCTTTGACGTTGTAGACGCCGCCGACGCGGATCGCGCCGGTGTTGGCGTCGGCCAGTTTCAGCGGTTTGCTCAGGTAGCGATTGATCAGCGGCAAGGCTTCGTTGAGTGCCAGGTTGTCGAGCACCAGTTTGCCGTTGCGCCAGGCCAGGGCGTTGTCGTTGGCGTAGGTCTGGCTGATCTGTGGCGTGTAGTCGCCATGCCGGTACTGTGCCTGCATGGCCGGCCCCAGGCGCAGACCGTCGCCGGGCAGGGCGGCGTTGCTGGTTACCAGCACCGAGCCTTCGATCAGGTTGACCCGCACCTGATCTTCGTAGAGCCAGACATTGAAGCGGGTGCCGGTCACGCGGATCTTGCCTTCGCCGGCCCTGACCACGAACGGGTGGGAGAGGTCGTGGCTGACTTCAAAAAACGCCTCGCCTTTTTCCAGGGTGACTCGGCGTTCGTCCTTGTAATTGCTGAAGGTCAGCTCGGTATTGAGGTTGAGCTCGACCTGACTGCCGTCCTTCAAGGTGACCTGGCGGACAGTGTCGGTGGCTGCGAAATGCTGGTAGCTATTGGGCAACCAGCCCAGGTTCCAGCCGCTGTAGGCCGCCAGTGGCAAGGCCAGCGCGCAGACGCTTGCGGCGATTGCATAGCGACGCCAGGCAGGCAGCGTTTTATTCAGCGGCACACTCGGCGGCGTCTGCGGACGCGGCAGATGTTCGGCAACGTCCCAGATTTCGAGCATGGCCTCATATTCGAACGCATGCAGCGGATGCGCATCGTGCCATTGCTCGAAAGCCAGACGCTCCTCGGCGGAGCAGTCGACAGCGTGCAGACGCATGCACCAGTGCGCGGCGGCATCGGTGATCGCATCGTATTCGGCTTCCGAGAGGGATTCTTGGGTCATTGACTCGTCCTGATTTGCTGCATTCTAACCTTGCGGGCGTTGCGCCGAGAATATCCGTCATGGCAATTGCCCATCAAAGTGGAACTTATTTTTCCGTCAGACGCCAAAAAGCAGGACATCCGAGGAACATCATCCACAAATGGAGTGAAAAAATGATCAAAAAAACCTTAGCCGCTGCAATCGCCACCGCCGCTCTGTTCAGTGCCGGTGCCGCCATGGCCGATCGTCCCGGTGCAGGCTGGGTCACCATCGAAAAGGCTATCGAGATCGTGAAAACCAAGGCCGGTTACGTCGAAGTCTATGAAATCGAGGCCGACAATGACGGCTACTGGAAAGGCGAGGGCCGCAAGGCCGACGGTTCGGTGTATGAATTCCGTATCGATGGCGCCTCGGGCAATGTATTGCGTGACCAGAAAGACTGAGTTCACCTGGCGATAAACCATGCGCAGGCCAACCGCCTGCGCATTTTTTTTGCCTCAGTTGAGCCCTCCGTGCGGTTGGGTCACCGGATCTAGTTGGCGGCCCATTTCGCAGATCAGAAAGGCGATCGAATCGGCATTGCGCAATATCGTGTCGATGCGTGGATGCGGGTTGGTCGGGCTGAGAAACGCCGTTCGCGCGTCCTCAAGATTCCTCGTGCGCGTGGTCTTGAGAACTTCCCTGCGCACATGTTCCATGCCCTCAATCTCGTCGATATCCAGCCATTCCTGAGCGTCATTGCTCCAGCGCGAAAACAGCTCTACACGGGGCGTGGACAGTGACAGGGCTTCGCGCTGAAATCGCGTTTGAACCTGTTTGCGGGCAGCTCCGTAACCGGTCACCGTAGCAATCAGATCAGCAAACGGGCGCCGCGCTTCCAGCGAGGCAATGTCGACGGTCTTGCTGAACTGATGGGAAAACTCGTGGATCAGCGTCGCTGCCCGTGCATGCCCGTCAACATTGAAAGGTTCGGTCAGGCCCGTGTTGTACCATTCCAGCCCTTGATTGAAGAACTTTTCGGTGAAGTGGACTTTCTTGAGTAAATCGCCACCCAGTACAAAGGCAATGACCCCCGAGCTGCTGTGTCTGTTCGAGCCGACCACAAAGCGACTGGTGTTCAACAGGTCTTCTGTTGGATCGACCAATGCATCACAGATCGGCACGATGGCCTGCTTCAATTTGTCGAGCATGTCGGCATCAATCCGTTGCACGTCGAAAAAAGACTTGAGAAAAGTATCGAGGCGGGTGCCCGGCACATAGTTTCTCAACTGGGCAAGATTGTGCAGGCTGTTGAATGCGTAATGCCGGGCCAGATCAATTGCCTCAATCAACATGCTTGCTTTTTCCGGATGGCGGGCGCGGATTTCTTCCATGCCCTGCGCTTCGATATTCAGCATGTACCGGGCCTGGCGATGGGTGGCGTAATGGTTGAACATCGTCGACATGGCCTTGCCGAAATGCACGGTATGGCGATCCGGATCCAGCACCAGTTGCCGGGAAGCGGTGTGTTGCAGCACCGGACCTGGCTGCTCGGCACCTTTGATTTGCCAGACGGCTCCCGGCCGCCCCACGGGATAGACTTTGCCAGCGATGGGGGCGTAGGTCGCTTTGGTTTTCAAGTCCTGATACGTGCCCTCGGCTGCATTGTGAGTCAGATCCTTCAACGCGATCGTCGGAGCCTCGAATGTCTGCAGCGAGGTGCGCAGCGGATCGGTCGGCTTTGTCTGCGCCAGGACGGGGACGCTCAGCGTGGTTGGCTGCGGTGGTTGCGGCGCTGCCACGGCTTGAGATTCCAGACGTGACTCCAGTGCCAACCGCCCGAGACTGATCATCTCCGCTGTGCCGGCGACAAAGGTTTGCAGCGCACGTTTCCAGTGGTGATCCTGCAACGCTTCGGCCGAGCCCATGAAATCCCTGAAGCTTTGCCAGAGAAACTGCACATAGGCGAGTTTGCCCGGCAGCAGGCCCCGGATCTGCTGGATGCCTGAACTGAACAGGTTCTTTGCGGCGTCCCAATCCGCCTGCGCCGACGGCATTGAATGGCCGCTCAGCAAGTGTGGCAACAAAGCCAGGTTGTCGTCGAACAACTGCAGCAGCAAGTTGCCATCGATCGGGGTGGTGGCCAGGGTCATCTCGTTCGTCTGGCCGCTGTCCGCCTTGAGCCGTGCGCTGAAGATCGAACGTTGACTTTCCGGCAAGCGGCGCAGCAGCAAGTCCTGCAGTGAGCCCGGCGTATTCAGCGCGGCGATCACTGCCGCCTCGTCCTCGAACTCAGTGAATGCGTGCTCTCCATGGTAGGGCGTATAAAGCACTTGAGGGCCGGGTTTTCCCGCAGGGCCGATCAAGTACAGCCCCAGCGCCTTGACCGCCGATTCCCCGGCGGTTTTGACCAGCGCCAATGGCCTGACAATCGCATCGGCCCCTTGCACGGTCGCACGAGCGACGGCATCGGGCATGTCGAGCACCTGTGAAATCAAGCCGAAAGCCTTCGGCGACAAGCGTTGTTGCAGTTGTAGCTGATGGGCATGCTGCAGCAGTTGCCAGGGTAGTTGCTGGATGAAACGCAGCTTGCGTTGTTCGGCGTCGACGCCATCCACGGATAACGCCGTTGTGATTTTATCGGCAAATGTTGTCGCAACGTTCAAGGACAACAGCAGGCTTCTGACCGCTTGTTGGTCAAGTCCGGTCGGCAGCGCCCGGTGGGTGCTCGAACTGAGGGTGAATGCAGTGTCCTGGGCAATATGCGCATGGTTCAAGGCGAAATCGGTCAGGCTCATCGCAGACCCGATCAGGGTCTGCGCCGGGGTGACGGTGATCTGTTCGGGGTCGAGATCCTGCCTCTGCAAGCGGGTGCTCAGCAGCGTTTCAAGCGTCTGCCTGATGTCATCACGCAAGGTTGGCAGCGCGTGGAGATAATCCTGGTCGTCTATGACGCTGAGGCGCCACTGTTCCAGCAGTTCCAGATGCAACTGCTGATCTTCAAGCCTGGCCATTCCCAGCCAGGCAGGCAAGGAGTGCTGTTTGCCGAGGGCCTGCGCCAGAGCGGTGGCGCGTTGCAGGTTGGTCTCTACCACTTGCTCACTCAACGTCTTGAGGATCTGGTTTTCGCGCAGCGTTGGCCATTGGCGGCCCCGCACCTGTTCACAGCGCTGGAGAAAATGTTCGAGCGCTGAATCGGTGCGATCCTGCAGGACATTGCCGCTGATCAGCTGTAACCGTCCCAGCGTGTAGTGTTGATGGAATCTCTGGTGCAGTGGTGAAAGGTTTTCCAGCAGCACCAGGCGTTTTTGCGGATCCAGCAGCCGCTGGTTCAAAACCTGTCTGGCGTGCTCGATCGAGCGGAAAACTTCCAGGCCCAGGGCTGGTGTCCACAAAATCGCGCGTCCCGAGTGCTGCGTATCGAGGCCACCGCGTTCCGTGACCAGAGCGCAGTTGGCCAGCGGCAGCATTTCGCTCTGCCCGGCGAGCTGTAACGTCAATGACCAGGCATCCGGCCGAATCCCGTTGAGTGCCTTGCGGCGGCTGCGATCCGGGTGATCCGGATTGAACACGGTGTCGACCAGGGCTTGCGCATGACGGCTCAGCGTTCCGTCCAGGACTCTCAACCGTGCTTCGCCATTGATGCCGACAGACAGGGCGTGTGCCAGCTTCGCGGCGATGCCCCGCAGATAAGTGCGCTGCAGTGCCGTGACGGTCAGTGGCTGGGCGGCGAAGTCTGCGGCGATGGTCGGCATGATGCTGGCGAACTTGCGAACTTCGGCCGCGGCGGTGTCCGCCAGCACCCTTGAGGGCAATTGGTTACCGGTAAGCATCGGCCGGGTGCTCCAGCGCCCGCGGGCATCCAGTGTCACAAGGCGCTCGTGGAGCATCGAACGGATGTCCAGGGCCGTGTCGAACAGCGCGCGTATATCCACGACGCCGTCGCGGTGCCGGTACAACTGCAAGGCATAGTCGATGTTCTGTCGTTGCTTGGTGATGATCAACTCGAGCAGTACGCTGAACACGTCTCCGGCAATCGATTTGCCGGAAACCTGCGGCCGGTCGAAGCCGAGGAAGCGTTGGCGCTCGTCGAGACTCAACAGACCATAGAGTTCGTCTTCGTGCCCGGGGCTGGCGAACTTGCCGAGCAGCATGGATTTTAGATCTGCGTAGTCCCTGAGTACCTGCAAACCGTGAGTCGGGGTATACAGGCAGCTGTCGGAATGGCTGATCATCAGCGCACCGGCCAGTTCCACGAAGTTTGCCTGGTGCTCCCATAAACGCACGGTTTCCACGGCTGCGCGAGGTGCCAGACGTTCACTGAAACCCAGCGACGTCAGCAGGCTGTCGAATTGGCGTTGATCGATGATGCCAGCCTCGCGTTTGAGCAAAAAGTCCGCCAGCGCCTGCTGCCGAATGATCTGCGCAAATACCTCGCGCCGCGAGGCGCCATCAGCGCTGGCCCCATTCCAGTAGCGCTCCATTTGCTGGTACAGCAACACCAGCAGTTTGCCTGAAGCCGTGGTGACGGCTGTCTCCCAGTGTTGCTGATCACTGGTCAGGAAAGTCCGGCCCGGGTGCGAAAACTCATGGGTCTGGCCAACCGGCCATCCGGTGTGGCGATAGTGCAACAGCAACGCATCGCCAAGCGACAGCGCTGCAAGCTCGCGTCGTGAGGGAAGGTCGGCCGATGCCGGGTCGGTTGCAGTCGTGGTTGCGTACAGGTTCACGCGCGTGCGTGTCTGGTCGACGCCGCGCATCGTTGGCGTCAGGAGTGCGCCGACAATGGTCTGAAGCAGGCTGCCAAGTTCGGGCAGTTGCATCAACTCATCAAGCATCGCCTGCACGTTGAGCTGCTGACAGTGCTCGATGGCGGCGCGTTGATCCTCGAAGATATCGCCTTCGACAAGCTGATAGGTCACGCTGATAGCGTGCCGTTCTGCCAGTCGTTTGCGTTGGGAAAGGGCGAGCAGGGCCAGCAGCCGATCGTCCTCACGGGCGCTGTTCAGATGCTGTTCCAGATGCGCAGTCAGGCTAGCGAGGCTGGCATGTTTTTTCAGCCCGGCAAAAGGCGTGTACAACAGGATGCCGCGATCATCCGGGGTGGCGCTGAGAATGAAGCTGCCCGCCAAGGGCACCGCTGGCGCGCCATCGATATTGAGCAGGATGCGCTGGGCAAGCATGGGCGGGGACTGCTGACTGCGCAGGGCATGGGTGGCCAGTTGCACGTGACTCAGCCATTGGAAGTCAGCGCTGGACATGTGATGGAGATTGCCGAGCTCGCGCCACGATCCGGGGGAGTTGAGAGTCGGCAGCAACAGCAGGGGAGGAATGGGAGCAGGCATCATCGGGTCTCGTTCAGGGCACCGGCCGGTGCACCGGTAAATTGAGACACGAGACTAAAGACCGGGCCGATAGCACGGGTGGTACATAGTTACCGCACAAGTGGCAGCGCAATGTGCTAGCAGCGACACGCCAGCACCGCAACGGTTGACAGCACCCGTACCGGGCGTGGTTAATCGCTGGGCAAGCTGTTCGTACGCTGTTGTTCCCTCCAATAATTAGTCTGGAGCTTCAGATGTCTGCGCCACACGATTCCGTGTCTTCCACCGTTGCGTCCACACTCTCGCTCGAAGCGCTGACGCAATTGCTTGAAAAGATTTTCCTGCGCCACGGTACGTCGGCGTCCGTCGCCCGAGTCCTGGCTGCCAACTGCGCCGGTGCCGAACGCGACGGTGCGCACAGTCATGGCGTGTTCCGTATCCCCGGTTATGTCTCGACGCTCAATAGCGGTTGGGTCAATGGACAGGCTGTGCCGCAAGTCGAAGATGTGGCTCCGGGTTTCGTGCGGGTTGATGCCGGCAACGGTTTCGCCCAGCCGGCGCTGGCCGCTGCCCGTTCGCTGCTGGTGGAAAAGGCGCGCAACGCCGGGATCGCCGTATTGGCGATTCGCAATTCCCATCATTTTGCAGCGCTATGGCCGGACGTCGAGCCGTTCGCCGAGGAAGGTTTGGTGGCGCTCAGCGTGGTCAATAGCATGACCTGCGTGGTGCCGCATGGCGCCGATCGACCGCTGTTCGGCACCAATCCGATTGCCTTTGCCGCGCCGCGGGCCGGTGGTGCGCCGATTGTCTTCGATCTGGCGACCAGCGCCATTGCTCACGGCGACGTGCAGATTGCCGCGCGCAAGGGTGAACGTCTGCCTGCCGGAATGGGTGTGGACGCTCTTGGGCAGGCAACGCAGGATCCGAAAGCCATTCTTGAGGGCGGCGCCCTGTTGCCATTCGGCGGCCATAAAGGCTCGGCGCTGTCGATGATGGTCGAGCTGTTGGCGGCGGCGTTGACCGGGGGTAATTTTTCCTTCGAGTTCGACTGGTCGAACCATCCCGGGGCCAAGACCCCGTGGACCGGACAACTGCTGATCGTCATCGACCCGGGCAAGGCTGCCGGGCAGAGCTTTGCCGAGCGCAGCGAAGAGCTGGTGCGGCAGATGCATGGGGTGGGGTTGAAGCGCTTGCCGGGTGATCGTCGGCATTTGCAGCGGGCCAGATCGCTGGCCGAGGGGATTGTGCTGGATAAGCAGACGCTGGCGCAGTTGCGAGAGCTGGCCGGGGAGTAATTATCAGATAACCAATGTGGCGAGGGAGCTTGCTCCCGCCGGGTTGCGAAGCGGCCCCCCCCCTTGTCTATTTAAGAACAGGGGGACTGCTGCGCAGTCCAGCGGGAGCAAGCTCCCTCGCCACAGGTTTTTTGTCAGACGTCGATCAACGACGACCGAGCAGCAGGCCCACCACCAGACCGAAACCGGCGGAAATCGCCACGGTCTGCCACGGATGGCCGCCAATGTAGCTCTCGGTGGCCTCGACCGCCGGTTTGGTGCGGTCGCGCACGCTCGATACGGAGTCCAGCGCCTGTTGCAGCTTCAGGGCGATTTGTCCGCGCAGGGTCTCCGCTTCTTCGCCTACCAGTGAGGCGCTGCTCTTGAGCAGTTTGTCGGACTCTTCGATCAGCGCCTGAAGTTCGCTGAAGGCTTGATCCTTGATTTGGTCTTCGACGGCTTGCACGCGGGATTTGCGGGCCATTGGGTGACTCCTTGCAGATGAATGAACAGTGATCAATGGAGTGTGGCGCTGATTGAAAAGTTGCACTGATTTTAGGTGCGAAAGAAAAACCTGCGCGGGAGATTTCCGCCGAGCGTGTAAGATGTCGCCATTTTACGCAGCAGGTATTTCCCCATGAGTTTCAATCTGGCCGACAAATCCCTCGCCGAGCGCGCTGCGCTGGAAGACGAGAAATCCCGTCTGTTCGAACTCTGGCAGAACAATCTGGGCAAAGCCAAAGGCGAAGCCGCGCGGTTGTTCGGCGAACGCTCCAAGCGCAAGGGCAAATGGGCCGAGTGGGTGCGCGCCGAGCTTGATGGCATGTCCCCACCGGAATTCGCCAACATGGTGCGCAGTGAGGTCAATCGACTGATGGCGGCCAACAAGTAATAGCGCCTCAGTCGGTGTTGAAGCACCCGACAATCGCCTCACGCACCTTGATCACCACCGGATCGATCTGCGTGCTGGTGCGCCAGCCCAGTTCGATCGGGTAACGCGGCAGCGCCAGCGGGCAGGGCAGCAGCACCAGCCCGCTGAGCTCGGCAATGGCCTGTGCGGCGTGGCTCGGGATGGTTGCCACTGCGCCGCTGCCCTTGAGCAGATGCGGCAGCGCCGCAAAGTGCGTGGTCGACGCGCAGACCCGCCGGCTCAGGCCCAGCGCCGCGAGGCCTTCATCGGTAATGCCGATAAAACCGCCCGAGGACACCAGAATGTGCTCGCGGGCGACGAACTCCGGCAAATCGATACTGTGCTGATCGGGCGCCAGACTGCCCGGATCGACCAGACACGCATAATCCCCTTCACCCAGCACCTGACGGCTGAGCAGGCGCTCGGCGAACCCACCGGCGGTGATCGCCAGATCGATGCTGCGCTCCATCAGGGCGCGGGCGACGATCTGGCTGTGGGTCTGGCGGAAGATCAGCCGCAGCTTGGGCGCGCTGCGAGCAATGGCTTCGATCAGGCGCCGGCCATAGGCAATTTCAAAATCATCCGACAGGCCCACCGTGACCGAACGGCCGTCGTAGTGATGGGCCTCGGGGTCGACCATCGCCAGGCTCTGCCGGCATTTGTTCAGCGCCTCACTGACCACCGGTTTCAGTTGATTGGCCTTGAGCGTCGGCGCCAAGCCACGGCCGGTGCGCACGAACAACTGATCGCCATACACCTCGCGTAACCGGCGCAGCGCCGCGCTGACGGCCGATTGCGTCACGCCCAGGCGCAGCGCCGCACGGCTGGCGCTGGACTCCTCATGCAAGGCTTCGAAGACTTTCAGCAGGTTGAGGTCGACGGTTACGATATTCATTTGGCTCATATCATTCAGCAGTGAATCGGTGTTTATTCATGATCCCGCGCCGCCGCAGAATCGGCAACACTTGAACCCGATGGAGTGACCGCAATGCCCAAATCAATCGTCGCCGCCCTGCAGATCGGCGCCTTGCCCGGTGGCAAGGGTGAAACCCTGGAACAGATCCTCAGCTGGGAAACCGCGATCAGCGAGTCCGGCGCGGCGTTGGTGGTGATGCCTGAAGCGTTGCTCGGGGGCTATCCGAAAGGTGAGGGCTTTGGCACGCAGTTGGGTTATCGCTTGCCCGAGGGGCGCGAGGCCTACGCCCGCTACTTCGCCAACGCCATCGATGTGCCGGGGGCAGAAACCGAGGCACTGGCCGGTTTGTCGGCGCGCACCGGGGCCAATCTGGTGATCGGCGTGATCGAGAGTGCCGGCAGCACGTTGTATTGCACGGCGCTGTATTTCGATCCGCAGGCAGGGCTGGTGGCCAAGCATCGCAAACTGATGCCGACCGGCACCGAACGGTTGATCTGGGGCAAGGGCGACGGCTCGACGCTGCCGGTGCTCGACACTCAGGTCGGCAAACTCGGTGCGGTGGTGTGCTGGGAAAACATGATGCCGCTGCTGCGCACGGCGATGTACGCCAAAGGCATTGAAGTCTGGTGCGCGCCGACCGTGGACGAGCGCGAGATGTGGCAGGTCAGCATGCGTCACATCGCCCACGAGGGCCGTTGCTTTGTGGTCAGTGCCTGTCAGGTGCAGGCTTCGCCGAACGAGCTGGGCGTGGAGATTGCCAACTGGCCGGCGGATCGACCGCTGATTGCCGGCGGCAGTGTAATTGTCGGGCCGATGGGCGATGTGCTGGCCGGGCCATTGCGCGGGGAGGCGGGGTTGCTCACGGCTGAGATCGATACTGATGAACTGGTTCGGGCGCGGTATGACTATGACGTGGTCGGCCACTATGCGCGGCCGGATGTGTTTGAGCTGTCGGTTGATGAGCGCGCCAAACCCGGCGTGCGCTTCACCGCATAACCCGCGCACCGACCTGTAGGAGTGAGCCTGCTCGCGATAGCATCGTGTCAGCCAATACCTTTATTGACTGACACGATGCTATCGCGAGCAGGCTCACTCCTACAGTTAGGTGGGTTACCAGGTCGCGGCGGTGGCCTTTGGCAAACTCAGCTTGCCACTGTCGACAAAACGCATGGTGCCGAACACTCCGCCTGCGAGTTTGCCGCGCAGCACGTAAGGCAGGTTGTCGAGGGTTTGTGTCTGGCTCAGGCCGAGGGTCTGGCGCAACACCGAGAACGCGGAAACGCTGACCGGCACGCTGACCACGGTTTCCGAGAAGCGCGGGATCGAGCCGACCTGATCGCTGACGCCCGAGGCCAGTGGACGGCCATTGACCTCCAGATCCAGGGCGATGCCGTTGTAATCGATGGCCGTCTCATTGGGGTTCTGCACCCGCAACTTGATCGCGAAGCGCACTTCCAGATCCTGGCTCGGCAACGGTTCGAGGCCGACCACGTTGATGTTCACCGGATCGCGATTGGGAAACAGCGCGCAGGCACTGAGGGACAACAGCAGCAGGGACAGGATGACGGCGTGGACGCGGCGCATAAACGGTCTCTCAACGAAAAAGGGCTGAACCGTTGCCGGCTCAGCCCTTTTTCATGGCGCAGCGTCAACGGTTCAACTGTGCGACCGCCGCTGCCGTTGCAGGTTCAGCTTTGGCCGGCAGATCGGGGTTTTCCATGACCTGCAGAATCGACGCTTCCGGATCGAAATCGTCTTCTTCCAGCTCAATGAATTCTTCCGGCAGGAAGATATTCAGCACGATAGCGCACAACGCACCGACGGTGATCGGCGATTCGAAGATGTTACGCAGCGCTTGCGGCAACTCGCGCAGCACTTCCGGCACGGCGGCGATGCCCAGGCCCATGCCCACGGAGATCGCCACGATCAACATGTTGCGCCGATGCAGGCCAGCCTCGGCGAGGATCTTGATCCCGGCCACGGCCACGGTGCCGAACATCACCAGCTCAGCGCCGCCGAGCACCGGTTTGGGCATCAGTTGCAGCACCGCGCCGATCATCGGGAACAGCCCCAGCAGCACCAGCAGGCCGGCGATGAAAAACGCCACGTAGCGGCTGGCGACGCCAGTCAACTGGATCACGCCGTTGTTCTGCGCGAACGTGACCATCGGCATGCTGTTGAACACCGCGGCCATCGCCGAATTGAGGCCATCGGCGAGCAGGCCGGACTTGATCCGGCGGATGTACAGCGGACCCTTGACCGGTTGCCGCGAGATCATCGAGTTGGCCGTCAGGTCACCCGCTGCTTCCAGCGGCGAAACCAGGAAGATCACCGCCACCGGCACGAACGCCACCCAGTCGAAATTGAAGCCGTACTTGAACGGCACCGGCACGCTGACCAGCGGCACTTCGGGCATCGAGGCGAAATCCACGGTGCCCATCAGCCAGGCGACCACGTAGCCGAGGGTCAGGCCGATGACGATCGCGCCCAGGCGCAGAAACGGCACGTCGACGCGGTTCAGCACAACAATAGTGCCGATCACCAGCGCTGCCAGAAATACATGGCTGGCGGCGCCCAGATCGGGCGCGCCGAAACCGCCGGCAATGTCGGTCATCGCCACTTTGATCAGCGACAGGCCCATCAGGGTGATGATGGTGCCGGTGACCACCGGGGTGATCAGCATCCGCAGTTTGCCGATGAACTGGCTCAGCACCACTTCGATGAACGCTGCGAAAAAGCACACGCCGAAAATTGTCGAGAGAATTTCATCGGTGCCGCCGCCCCGGGCCTTGACCATGAACCCGGCGCTGAGAATCACGCTGATAAAGGAAAAACTGGTGCCCTGCAGGCACAGCAGCCCGGAACCGACCGGGCCGAAACGCTTGGCTTGAACGAACGTGCCGAGGCCCGAGACGAACAGCGCCATGCTGATCAGGTACGGAATTTCACTTTGCAGGCCCAGGGCGCCGCCCATGATCAGGGTCGGGGTGATGATGCCGACGAAGCTGGCCAGCACGTGTTGCAGCGCGGCGAAGACGGTGGCGGTGAGGTGCGGACGGTCGTTGAGGCCGTAGATCAGATCGTTGTTGCGCGGGACTTTTTCAGAGGCGGTCATGGTGTTTTGCGCGCCGTGAGGCGGGGCCGGGTCAGAAAATGGAGGCGCAGGATGCCGCAAGAGGGCGGCGAGGGCAACGAGCAAAAATTGCCTGAAAGGTCAGGTTTTATTGGGTTTGAAAAGGATCTTCCTTTAAATCAAAAGATCGCAGCCTCGTTGCACTCGACAGCTCCTGCAGGGATATATACTGCCGCGCATGACTTTCGACTCTCCTTTAAGCGCCTGGCAACACGCGATCGAGCACAAGGGTTTCATCCAGGATGAAGCCCAGGAGCATGCGGTCTGGGCCTTGCAAAAATGCCATGAAGCCTTGCACGCCGGTGCCCGTTCGGTCACCGGCGTGTACTTGTGGGGCCCGGTCGGGCGTGGCAAGACCTGGTTGATGGATCAGTTCTATCAGAGCCTGCGGGTGCCGGCCCGACGTCAGCACTTTCATCATTTCATGGGTTGGGTGCACCAGCGCTCGTTCCAGTTGACCGGGATCGCCGATCCGCTGCGGGCGCTGGCCAAGGAGCTGGCGGCGGAAGTGCGGGTGCTGTGTTTCGACGAGCTGTACGTCAACGACATCGGTGACGCGATCATCCTCGGTCGGCTGTTTCAGGTGATGTTCGACGAAGGCGTGGTGGTGGTCTGCACCTCCAACCTGCCGCCGGATGAGCTGTACGCCGATGGCTTCAACCGTGATCGGTTTGTCCCGGCGATTGCCGCGATCAAGGCGCACATGCAAGTGGTGGCGGTGAATGGCGCCGAGGATCATCGCTTGCATCCGGGCGCGGGCCTGCAGCGTTACTTTGTCGCGCCGCCGGGGCAGGACAGTGCGCTGCAGCAGGTGTTCCAGTCGCTCAGCGCCGGGCAGCCCGCCAGCGCGGAGCCAGTGCCTGTCGGTCATCGCATATTGAACGTGGTGCAGGCCAGCGAATCGGTGCTCTGGTGCCGCTACGCCGATCTCTGCGAGCAACCGTTCGCCGCGATGGACTTCATCGCACTGTGCGACAGTTATCGGTCTATTCTGTTGAGCGACGTGCCGAACCTCAGCGCGCAGCAACGCGAAGGGCGCATCGCCCGCGGTACCGAGGACGGCTCGGCGCAGGTGGTCGCCGGCGACCGCGAACTGCCGCAATTGTCGGTGCACGACGACGGCGTGCGTCGCTTCATTGCTTTGGTGGACGAGTGTTACGACCGTAAAGTCCCGTTGTACATCGAGGCCCAGGTACCGATGGACGCGCTGTACACCGAGGGTTATCTGGAGTTCCCGTTCCGGCGTACCCTCAGCCGATTGCAGGAAATGCAGCTGCAGCGTTTTGCCGAATCCTGAGCGAAGAGGGCGCGAGTATGAGCCAACCGCTGTCGCATCATTTACTGACCATGGCCTACCAGAACGCGTGGGCCAATCATCGCCTCGGCAAAGCCTGGAATCAGCTCGACGCCACTGAGCTGGCGGCGCCGCGAACGAGCTTCTTTCCGAGTATCCGCCTCACCCTCAATCACATCCTCACCTGCGACTGGTTCTACGTCGACGCTCTGGAGCGTGAGTTGCGCGGTGACGAACCGCATCCTGATTGCTATGTTTTTTTCAACCATGACGAGCCGTTTACCGAGGCCGCAGCGCTGCGTGAAGAGCAGGCGCACGTCGATCGTCGGTTGATCGCTTATTGCGAACAACTGCGCGATGCCGATCTGGGGCGGGTCGTCACCATCGCCCGTGAAACGCCGCAGCATGACAGTCGCTTGCGTATGCTTTCGCACCTGTTCGAGCATCAGATCCATCATCGTGGGCAGGTGCATGCGATGCTCAGCGCGACCTCGGTGAAACCGCCGCAACTGGATGAGTTTTTCTGCGTCGGCGAGAGCGGGTTGCGTGCTCAGGATTTTGCCGAGTTGGGTTGGACGGAAGAGCTGATATGGGGACGTTGACGCTGGAAGGTCAAAAGATCGTCCGATCGCGGCCCGAGCCTGCGGCAGCGCCTACAGTGATTTGTTGTCGGATAAACATTTGCGTTCTCGGGTTGTGGCCCACAACATCCTCGCGTTAAGGTCGAGCAGCCTTTCAGGTGCGCACCTTGCACGCCGGGGCCATGATCGGGGATGGAAATGGATTCCGCAGAAATTCTTGTGCTGCAAGCCAGTTACACCAATCCACTGCACGCCGAAGCCATCGGCATCGTGCTCAATCATTACGCAGAAGATCCCATGGGCGGCGGCCATTCGCTTGCCCCTGAACTGCTGCGTCGCGTACCGGAGGAACTGGCGCGCAGGCCTCACGCGTTCAGCGTGCTGGCGTTCGTCGGTGGCGAGCCGGCAGGGCTGGTGAACTGCTTTGAGGGTTTCTCGACGTTCGCTTGCAAGCCGCTGGTCAATGTCCATGACGTGGCGGTGGTTTCGAAATTTCGCGGCCTCGGCCTGAGTCAGAAAATGCTGCGCAAGGTCGAGGAGATTTCCCGCCAGCGCGGATGCTGCAAGATCACCCTGGAGGTGCTCGAAGGCAACGAGGTGGCACAGAATTCCTACCGCAAATTCGGCTTCGCCCCCGGCATGTTCGACCCGGAGCATGGCCGCATGCTGTTCTGGATCAAGGATCTGCAGGCATAAAAAAAGGCGCCCGGACAGGGCGCCCAACTGTCGTCTCCGAGGCCAGAGCGGAGCCATCGGAGGTCCATCGGTTGCTCGGTGAATCAGTCGCGATAAGACTCGGTGACTTGCGCGGTCTGATCGTCCGGAACCTTCAGTTCCGCGGCTTTGCTGTCGGTCGACTGCCCGCTTGGCGCGTGGTGGACCGGGAAGTTGTCGTAGTAATGCCGCATGCGTTCGGCGCCGCCCTCGGCAAAGGCGCTGGCGGAACCGAGGGCGAGTAGCCCGGCGAGAATGACGGTGGTGGTTTTCATGGTGCCTCCTACTGAAAAACGTGGGAGCCGTTCGTCCATGAAGCAGATCTCGGGACACAGTGTCCCGGTGGGGAATTAACTCGGAGTTAACAGCGGTGGCGAGGGGGACGCATTGCGCGTCACCTTGCGAGTGGGGCCGCTTCGCGACCCATCGGGGATAATCCCCTCACCCCAGGGGTCTTGTTTGAGTGGATTGGTCAGAGCTTCCAGTCCAGGCTCAGCGTCACCGTGCGCGGATCGCCCCAGTACACGCCGTTGTAGAAGCCGACGTTGTCGTAATACTTCTTGTCGAACAGGTTATCGACGTTCAGCGACGCCGACAGATGCTTGTCGAACTCATAGCGCGACATCAGCTTGACCACGGTGTAAGCCTCCTGATTGATCCGCGCCGGTTCAGTGATGATCCGGCCATTGGCGCCGCGCCCGACCGGGCGGTTGGCTGCGCCATAGACGTCGCTCTGCCAGTTCACCGCGCCACCGACGGTCAATGCGTGCCAGTTGCCCGGCAAGCGATAGGCCGTGGACAGCCGCAGCATGTTCATTGGTTGAGCGGTGTTGCTGCGCTGTTTTTCGCCGTCGACGGAGTGGGTGTAGGTGTAGCCGGCGGTCATGTTCCAGCCGCTGAGAATTTCGCCGGACACTTCGGCCTCGAAGCCATTGACCTTGCTGCCCTTGCCGCCGGATTTGAAAAACTCCTCGCCGCTCACCGGGTCCGGGGGTACCGAGTTGTCACGCTCGGCGACGTTGTCCTGTTTGCTCCAGAACACTGCCGTCGCCAGGTTCAGGCGTTCGTCGAGCAGGCTGCCCTTGAGCCCGACTTCGTAGTTGCTGCCGATCACCGGGTCGAGATAATTGCGGTTGCTGTCGCGGTTGCTCTGCGGTTTGAAAATGTCGGTGTAGCTGGCGTAAACCGTGTATTCCGGCGTCAGGTCATAGAGCAGGCCGGCGTAGGGCGTCCAGATATCATTCTGGCGTTGATGGGTGGCGTCGGTACTGGTCAGTTTTTGCTGCGCGTCATAGTAGTAATCGGTGCTGGATTCATCCCAGCTGCCATAGCGGCTGCCGAGTACCGCATGCAGCTCATCGGTCAGGCTCAGGCGTGTCGCGAGATAACCGGCTTTCTGCCGGGTGATGCCACGCGAACCCGGCAGACCGGTCACGGTGTCAGCGAATTTGCCGATATCGCCCATGTATTTCCAGTCGCGGATCTTGCTGTAGTCGGCGGCTTGCGCGGCGTTGAAAGCATGGGGCGAAGTCGAGCGGTTTTCCGCCTCGCCATAGCCGAACATCATTTCGTGTTCGCGACCGAACAGCTGATACGGCCCCGACAGGTTGAAGTCGTAGACGGCCATTTTCTGCGTGCCGAGCATGTGTCCCATGTAAGCCGTCATGCCGCTGCGGTCGGCTTCGGGAAAACCGGCGCCGCCGTAATAGACCTTGCCGTCGGTATCACTTTCGCGATGGGTGTAGGCTGCCTTCAGCTTCCAGCCATCACCCAATTGCTGGTCCAGGGTAACGAATGCGGTCTTGTCCTTCAGCGGCCAGGAACTCCAGGATGTCGCCATGTTCGTCGACCGCCCGAGACCGGCCTTGCTGCCGTCGGCGTTCCAGTACGGCACGGTGCCCCAGGACGTGCCCTGAACCTGCTTGTCCTGGTAGTCGTAACCGACGGCAAGCACCGTGGAGTCGGTCAGATCAGCTTCGAGAATGCCGTAGCCGACCTCGCGTTGCAGCGCGTATTTGTCACGGAACGATTGGCTGTCGCGATAGGCCAGCACTGTGCGCCCACGCAGCCGACCATCAAAGGCGAGCGGCCCGCCGACATCGACATAGCTGTAGTAATTGTCGTAACTGCCGCCGCTGACCCCGGCCAGTGCCTGCCACTGGGCAGTCGGGCGCTTGCGCACCATGTTGATGGTGGCTGAAGGGTCACCCGCGCCGGTGGTCAGGCCAGTGGCGCCGCGTACCACTTCGATGCGGTCGTAGATGATGGTGTCCGAGTCCGACTTCATGCGCCCGAAGGTATTGAGCATTCCGTCGATCTGGAAATTGTTGATCGGGTAACCCCGCGCCGAATAGCTGACCCGGTCCGAGTCGTTGTGTTGCACGACGATGCCGGTGGTCTGGCGCATGGCTTCGGACAATGTACCGAGCTTGAAATCATCCATTTGTTGACGCGTGACCACGGACACCGATTGCGGCGTTTCCTTGATCGACAGGTTCAGCCGCGTCGCGGTGTTCATCGCGCCAGTGGTGTAGGAATCAGTGTTTTCGGTATTAACGCCGAGGCCTTCGGCGCTGACGCTGGTGGCGTCCAGTTCCAGCGCCTGGGCGGCGGATTGTGGCGCTGTTTCAGGGTCGGTTTCAGCCAGCAGATCGGGACTCAACGCCATGCTGAACAAGCCGACAGTCAGGGTCATGGAACGGGTAATGGGCGCGAACATCGCAGCCGACTCCTTGTCTTCGAGGGAAAAAATCCATTGGTTCAAAGACGAGGTGCAGCCCGGCGATTTAGTGACAAACAAGAAATATTATTATTTGGACATGTTTCCCGACAGCGCCGATCTGCGCGAAAAGCTGCGCACAGCGCTTGCCCAATGGACGGCGGCGGGTATGCTGATGGCCTGCCGAGGAGATAGAAATGGCCTACGATTTTGACCTTTATGTGATTGGTGCCGGTTCCGGCGGTGTACGCGCGGCGCGCTTTGCCGCCGGTTTTGGCGCGAAAGTGGCGGTAGCCGAGAGCCGTTACCTGGGCGGCACCTGCGTCAACGTCGGCTGCGTGCCGAAGAAACTGCTGGTGTACGGCGCGCATTTCGCCGAAGACTTTGAACAGTCGTCCGGTTTCGGCTGGAGTCTGGGCGAAGCGAATTTCGACTGGGCGACGCTGATCGCCAACAAGGACCGCGAGATCAATCGCCTCAACGGCATTTATCGCAACCTGCTGGTCAACAGCGGCGTGACCCTGCACGAAGCCCACGCGAAGATCGTCGGCCCGCACGAGGTCGAGGTCAACGGTGAGCGCTTCACTGCGAAAAACATTCTGATTGCCACCGGTGGCTGGCCGCAGATTCCGGAAATCCCGGGGCACGAACACGCGATCAGTTCCAATCAGGCGTTCTTCCTCAAAGAACTGCCGAAACGGGTCCTGGTGGTCGGTGGTGGCTATATCGCTGTCGAGTTCGCGGGGATTTTCCATGGCCTGGGCGCGAACACCACGCTGCTGTATCGCGGTGATCTGTTCCTGCGTGGCTTCGATGGCTCGGTGCGCAAGCATCTGCAGGAAGAACTGACCAAGCGTGGCATGGATCTGCAATTCAATGCCGACATCGCGCGCATCGACAAACAGCCAGACGGCAGCCTGAAGGCGACTCTCAAGGATGGCCGCGTGCTGGAGGCCGATTGCGTGTTCTACGCCACGGGCCGGCGTCCGATGCTGGACAACCTGGGGCTGGAAAACACCGATGTGCAGCTCACCGACAAAGGTTTCATCAAGGTCGACGAGCAATACCAGACCAGCGAGCCGTCGATTCTGGCGCTGGGTGATGTGATCGGTCGGGTGCAACTGACGCCAGTGGCACTGGCCGAAGGCATGGCGGTGGCGCGGCGCTTGTTCAAGCCTGAGCAATACCGTCCGGTGGATTACAAGATGATCCCGACGGCAGTGTTCAGTCTGCCGAACATCGGTACTGTCGGTCTGACCGAAGAGGAAGCGCGCGAGGCGGGTCACGAGGTGGTGATTTACGAGAGCCGCTTCCGCCCGATGAAGCTGACGCTGACCGAGTGTCAGGAGAAAACCCTGATGAAACTGGTGGTCGACGGCAAGACCGACAAAGTCCTCGGTTGTCACATGGTCGGTCCGGACGCGGGAGAGATCGTCCAGGGTCTGGCGATTGCGCTGAAGGCTGGCGCGACCAAGCGTGACTTCGACGACACGATCGGGGTGCACCCGACGGCCGCCGAAGAGTTCGTCACCATGCGTACGCCGGTCGGCGCTTAAGCGTCCTTCGCTTTGGCTGTGTCTGGCGCTGCGGCAGCGGTAGCCGCCAGACGCAAGCTGTCCTCGAGGCTGGCCTGAGTCTTGGTCAGTTCCTTTTCCAGTGACTGATTGAGCTGCCGCTGTTCGTCGACATCCTGTTTCAGCGTCTGACTTTCCAGCAGGGCCACGCGCAGGCGTTCCTGGAGGAGGGTGCGTTCGTTGTCGACGCGAGTGGCTTGCTCCAGCAACTGATCCTGACGCTGGTTGCTGTGCTTGAGCTGATCCTGCATCAGGCTCAGTTCGCGCTGAGTGCCGCGGTTTTCCGTGAGCAGGCGTTCGTTGTCGCGGTGCAGCTGGGTAATCTCGTCCTGACGCACCAGCGCACTTTGTTGCGCCTGACGCAATTCCATCTGCAACTGCTGAAGCTGTCCTTCGTGACGGGCTTGTTCCTGCTCGCGCTGCTCTTTGCTGGCGTTGCGGTAATGCTCGAGAGCATCACGGGCGTGCAGGTGTTTCTCTTCCAGCGAGCGGATCTGCTCATCCTTGTCCTGCAGGCGCAACTCGAAATCAGCCAGCGCCTGATTGAGACCGGCGTTACGGGTTTGCTCGGTCTGCAGCATCGAACGGGTTTCTTTCAACGCCTCGGATTCGCGGGCCAGTGCCGCACCCTGGATGTCGTGCTGTTGTTCCAGTTGCTCGAGTGCCTGGCGTACCTGTTTGAGCTCCGACTCCAGGCTTTCACGCTGCTCTTCGAACTGCTCGCGCGCTTGTTCGATCGGCTCTTGCGCCTGTTCCTTCAGGCGCTGGGCGAGACGCGAGACCAGTGCGGTCAGCTCATCATTGATCGGTTCTGCGGATGCTTCGACCGGTTGGCTGCCGTCATCCAGCTCTTTCAGATAACGATGGATCGTGGTTTTCGAACCGGTGTTGCCCAGTTCGATGCGTACTGCATCGATGCTGGGGTGTTCGCCTCGGGCCAGAATCGCTGTGCGCGCGATCTGCACCACTGCTTTGTTTACGCCACCACGGGCCATGTGAACTCCTACCATTACGTACTGTGGTACATGCCACCAGAGTACGCAGTGTACCATGCTGAAAATAAAGTTAAATGCTTGATTAATAACAGACGGGATATACTGGTATTACCCAATGTCAGACCCCTGAATCGGTTTTTTCATCCAGCAATCAGTACGCCTGCGAGAACACTGCCCATGAGCGAGATCGATCGCTATCTGCAAGCCGCCACCCGTGACAACACCCGCCGCAGCTATCGCTCGGCGATCGAACATTTCGAAGTGAAGTGGGGCGGCTTCCTGCCGGCAACCGCCGACAGCGTGGCGCGGTATCTGGTCGAGCATGCCGGTGTGCTGTCGATCAACACACTGAAACTGCGGCTGTCAGCGCTGGCGCAGTGGCACAACAGTCAGGGCTTTGCCGATCCGACCAAGGCCCCGGTGGTGCGCAAAGTGTTCAAGGGCATTCGGGCGCTGCATCCGGCGCAGGAAAAACAGGCCGAACCGTTGCAATTGCACGATCTGCAGCAAGTGGTCGACTGGCTGGAGCAGGAAGCCAGTAGCGCCAGGCAGAATCAGGATCGTCCGCAGTTGCTCAAGGCCTATCGCGATCGGGCGCTGATCCTGCTGGGCTTCTGGCGGGGTTTTCGCAGTGATGAGTTGTGCCGTCTGCAGATCGAGCATGTGCAGGCGCACGCCGGCAGCGGCATCACCCTGTATCTGCCGCGCAGCAAGGGCGACCGCGACAACCTCGGGCAGACGTATCAGGCGCCGGCGCTGCTCAAGCTGTGCCCGGTGCAGGCTTATATCGACTGGATCACCGAGGCCGCACTGGTGCGCGGTCCGGTGTTTCGCGGCGTTGACCGCTGGGGCCATCTAAGCGAGGAGGGCTTGCACGCCAACAGTATTATTCCGCTGCTGCGTCAGGCGCTGGAGCGCGCCGGGATTCCGGCCGAGCGCTACACCAGCCATTCCCTGCGCCGCGGCTTCGCCACCTGGGCGCATCAAAGTGGCTGGGATTTGAAATCGCTGATGAGTTACGTCGGCTGGAAGGATATGAAATCAGCCATGCGCTATGTTGAAGCCAGCCCCTTTCACGGGATGGCCCGGATTACGGATAAGCCGCTGTCGTCGTAGATATGGTTTTCTTCTATTAATACAGTCCGCTAATAGCGAAAACAAATCAGCAGCATCAGGTTTGCCAATGAGCCATCCGTCGAGTGAGTGGGTAGGATTCACCCATCGAATTCACAACCCTGACGGAGAGTCATCAATGCCTATCATCAACAGCCAAGTAAAACCGTTCAAAGCTACCGCATTCAAAAACGGCGACTTCGTACAAGTCTCGGACGCTGACCTGAAAGGCAAATGGTCCGTAGTGTTCTTCTACCCAGCCGACTTCACCTTCGTGTGCCCAACCGAGCTGGAAGACCTGGCCGACAACTACGCTGCGTTCCAGAAACTGGGCGTGGAAATCTACAGCGTTTCGACCGACACCCACTTTGCTCACGCTGCCTGGCACAACACTTCGCCAGCCATCGGCAAAATCGAATACACCATGATCGGCGACCCGACCCACGTCATCTCCCGCAACTTCGACGTGCTGATCGAAGATGCTGGTCTGGCTGACCGTGGCACCTTCGTGATCAACCCTGAAGGCCAGATCAAAATCGTTGAGCTGAACGATGGCGGCGTTGGCCGCGACGCTTCCGAGCTGCTGCGCAAGATCAAGGCTGCTCAGTACGTTGCTGCTCACCCAGGCGAAGTTTGCCCAGCCAAGTGGAAAGAAGGCGAGGCCACTCTGGCTCCGTCCCTGGACCTGGTCGGCAAGATCTGAGTCTGTGAGACACGCAACGCAGGGCGGGACTCCGCACCTACTTCAGTAAGCTGCACCGCCCATTGAAAAAGCCCGGGCGAGATTCGCTCGGGCTTTTTTTCGCCTCGAATAAAGACACAGGAGATCGCCCGTATGTTGGACGCCAATCTTAAAGCCCAGTTGAAATCGTACCTGGAACGGGTCACCCAGCCGATCGAGATCGTTGCTTCCCTCGACGACGGTGCGAAATCCCGGGAAATGCTTGACCTGCTGAAAGACGTTGCCAGTCTTTCGAGCCAAATTACGCTGATCGACAGCGGCACCGATGCGCGCAAACCGTCGTTTTCGATCAACCGCCCGGGTGCCGACATCAGCCTGCGTTTCGCCGGCATCCCGATGGGCCATGAATTCACATCGCTGGTGCTGGCCCTGTTGCAAGTCGGCGGCCACCCATCGAAAGCCAGTGCCGAAGTGATCGAGCAGATCCGCGCGCTCAAGGGTGAGTTCAGCTTCGAAACCTACTTCTCGCTGTCGTGCCAGAACTGCCCGGATGTGGTTCAGGCGCTGAACCTGATGGCCGTGCTGAACCCGAACATCCGTCACGTCGCCATCGACGGCGCGTTGTTCCAGGACGAAGTCAACGATCGCAAGATCATGGCCGTGCCGAGCATCTACCTCAACGGTGAGAACTTTGGCCAGGGCCGCATGGGCCTGGAAGAAATCCTCGCCAAACTCGACACTGGCGCTATCGAGCGTCAGGCCGAGAAAATCAGCGCGAAAGAAGCTTTTGACGTGCTGGTGGTCGGCGGTGGCCCGGCCGGCGCTTCGGCTGCGATTTATGCGGCGCGTAAAGGCATCCGCACCGGTGTAGCGGCTGAGCGCTTCGGCGGTCAGGTGCTCGACACCATGGCCATCGAGAACTTCATTTCCGTGCAGGAAACCGAAGGCCCGAAACTGGCGACGGCGCTGGAAGAACACGTCAAGCAGTACGACGTCGACATCATGAACCTGCAACGCGCCGACAAGCTGATCCCCGGCAAGAACGGCGAGCTGCACGAAGTCCACTTTGCCAGTGGTGCGACCCTGAAAGCCAAGAGCGTGATCCTGGCGACCGGCGCACGCTGGCGTGAAATGAACGTGCCGGGCGAGCAGGAATACCGCAACAAAGGCGTGGCGTACTGCCCGCACTGTGACGGTCCGCTGTTCAAAGGCAAGCGTGTGGCGGTGATCGGCGGCGGTAACTCCGGCGTTGAAGCGGCCATCGACCTGGCCGGTATCGTTTCCCACGTGACGCTGCTGGAGTTCGACGTGCAACTGCGTGCCGACGCGGTGCTGCAACGCAAACTGCACAGCCTGCCGAACGTCACCGTGATCACCAGTGCGCAAACCACGGAAGTCACCGGTAATGGCGAGAAGGTCAACGGTCTGCGCTACAAGGATCGCAATACTGACGAACTGCGCAGCGTCGAGCTGGAAGGGATCTTCGTGCAGATCGGTCTGCTGCCGAATACTGACTGGCTCAAAGGCACCATCGAGCTGTCGCCGCGTGGCGAGATCATCGTCGACAACCGTGGCGAGACGTCGATCCCGGGGATCTTCGCGGCCGGTGACGTGACGACTGTGCCGTACAAGCAGATCGTGATTGCGGTGGGTGAGGGCGCCAAGGCTTCCCTCAGCGCGTTCGATCACTTGATCCGCACTTCGGCGCCGGCGTAAACGTCAGTCGCTGAAACGAAAAAACCCATGAACAATCATGGGTTTTTTTATGCCTGACACAAATCCAATTGTAGGAGTGAGCCTGCTCGCGATGGCGGCTGCACATTCAAAACATTATTGCCTGACACACCGCTATCGCGAGCAGGCTCACTCCTGCAGGAGAAATTTGCAGTCAGTTACAGCGGTGCAGGCTGAATGATTTCCACCCAGTAGCCATCCGGGTCCTTGATGAACGCCAGGCTTTTCATGCGGCCGTCGGTCAGACGCTTCTGGAAGTCACAGCCCAGTTCTTCGAAACGTGCGCACGCGGCAACGATGTCCGGCACCGAGATGCAGATGTGGCCGAAACCGCGTGGGTCGGTGTTGCCGTTGTGATAGGCGAAGTCGGCGTCGTTTTCAGTGCCGTGGTTGTGGGTCAGCTCGAGGATGCCGGGAATCGACTTCATCCATTCGGTGCGGGCAGCGGCGTCGGCCGGGATCTGCGCCTTGTCGACCAGCGCGAGGAAGTACAGGCTGAATTCGGCTTCCGGGAAATCACGCTTTTCAACCAGCGAGAAACCCAGTACGCGGGTGTAGAAGTCCAGGGACTTGGTGATGTCCTTCACACGCAGCATGGTGTGGTTGAAGACGAAGTTGCGGGTTGCGCTGTCTGGAGTGGCGGTGACGCCGGGAAAAGTGTTCAGTTCGTGCAGGCTCATAGGCCCTCCGTAACAATGGGGCGAGTGAATGGGCGCAATGATACGCATGCGGGGCGGCATCGCCAAACCGAATGCGCGGCTTGCTCTGTGGGCGGCCGGGCCTCAGACTTTGCAGCTCTGTCTGCGAGTGCCTCTGGTAATGATCCGACCGTTCAAAGCGCTGTTCGTTTGTCTTTTCTCATCGCTGCTTGCCGTGCCGGCACTGGCGGATCAGCCGAGCATCACCTGGCCCGCAGGCTGGGAAGTGGAGGCGCTGCCCGAACAAGCCGCTCAGGTTTCGCGCCAGCGCGCGGTAAAAAACGACGCTGACGGCAATCAGGTGATGGTGATGGAGTTGACCATGAGCCAGGTCGAAGCGGGTCATCAGGTCAACGTGCCCGGCGTTTTGCTGGAGATGCGCAAGTCGATTCAGAAAGACTTCTTCCAGGGCGGCTATCAAAGTGTTTGCAACAAGGTACACCGGACGACGCTCGGCTCTTTGGATGCGCTGGAAACCACCTGCACGATCACGGAAAACGGTCGACATGTGTTGTCGCAAACATTGGTTGCTGCGGCCGCGGCGGATAAGGCTTATGTACTTTCTTACGCGGGTCAGGCCGAGGCTTATAAGGCGAGCGCCGAGGAAATAGACGCAGTGAGAAACAGCTTGAAACTTTAAACGTCTGTTTGCACCGCGACGGGTTTAGATACCCGAAGGAATTAAGCACAAAGTTTAGCTGTCGTTGAGGTTGCAACATCCCGGCGCAAAATGTTTAGCCTCACGGCTTGTGGGTGTTAAAGCGGATTGATAACTAGCGTGGCCGAAATCGTTGCTTTTGTTAGATATTGTCGAAAAAAAGCCCTGCATAAAGCAGGGCTTGTTTGTTGACGCAAGATTAACCGCGCAACCAGGAATCAACGGTGGCTGCACCGTACTGTTCCTTCCAGGCTTTCAGGCCACGGTGGTTGCCGCCCTTGGTTTCGATCAGTTCACCGGTGTGCGGGTTATGGTAAACCTTGACCACGCGAGCACGGCGGGTTTTTGGAGCGGTGGACACTTGCAAGCCGGACTTGGACGGGTTCGGATCGAGGATGGCGATGATGTCTTTCAGACCTTTACCGTAGGTTTTCATCAGCCCCTGGAGCTTTTCTTCGAATTCGATTTCTTTCTTGAGCCCGGCATCGTTCTTCAGCGATTCCAACTGCTTGAGCTGTTCC
>Ga0247818_10000022_pt1 | contig 87063 bp, 74 predicted proteins | sample 13C_Glucose_Day1_FD_192424 | JGI IMG/M metagenome (GOLD analysis project Ga0247818, IMG submission 192424) | Soil microbial communities from agricultural site in Penn Yan, New York, United States - 13C_Glucose_Day1 | ecosystem: Environmental > Terrestrial > Soil > Agricultural land | place...
CCGGCATGCCGATTCTCGAAGCGTTCAAGGCCAAGACCATCATCGTCAACAAGCGCTCGATGGCCAGCGGTTATGCCGGTCTGGACAACGAACTGTTCTACCTGGACAAGACCATGATGGTGTTCGGCGACGCCAAGAAAGTCATCGAAGATATGGTCAAGGCGGTCGAGTAAGTCGAGCATCACGAAGCACCACACGTGCCGATTGATAAGAAAAGGCTATCGTCGCCAATCATAAATCGGGATTTGACCCTATCAGAAGGGTAGGGGAATATCTAAATCATGTACGGGCTAGACACGGTCTATTGAGTACTCATAAGTACTTGTCGTTTTGCAGAATGCTTTCAATGGTTGCTGGACTTGAACTTTAGTTCGCGGTGCTGGCGATATTATTAATGGCGAGGTTGATGACATGAATAATTATAATGGTCGCGTAGTGATTGTAACTGGTGGTGGCTCCGGGATGGGCCGTGCCATGGTGCACGAATTTACAGCTCGCGGTGCCAACGTGGCAGTGCTGGATATCAACCCGAAACGCGCAGTGGAAACCATTTCCGAACTGGCTCAACCTGAGCTCGCCTTTGCCCACGAAGTTGATGTGAGTGACCCCAAAAGTGTCCAGTCAGCGGTTGATGCTGTTATCCAGCGCTGGGGCCATATTGATTTGCTGTGCAACAACGCGGGCATTCTGGATGGTCATGCGACTGCGCATGAAGTCAGCTTGGAAGAATGGAACAAAGTAATTGCCGTCAATTTGACTGGCCCGTTTCTGATGGCGCGGGCCGTTATCCCGCAAATGCTTAAGCAAGGCAAAGGGGCCATTATCAACACCTCGTCGACATCTGGCTTCAGTGCGGCTGGCGGCGGTACTGCGTACACCGCCTCCAAGCACGGCGTTATCGGTCTGACTCGTCAACTGACGTTCGAGTACGGGGCGCGTGGCATTCGCGTTAACACGATCTGTCCGGGTGCTACTGCGACTCCCCTGGCCTTGGCGGACCCGGTTACCGCAGGCTCTCCAGATATGGAGGCAGCCATCAAGAAATTCCCGGCCCAACGTTGGTGCCAGCCAAGCGAAATAGCCAAACTTGCTGCCTTCCTCGGCGGTGATGAAGCCGACTTCGTCCATGGCAGCGAATACGTGATGGATGGTGGTTGGCTGGCCGCGGCGCGCGATCCCTTCTGATCACGGCTGTGTAGCCATTAACTTCAATCTTTCTGTGCAAAGGTAACGGAAAAATGTTTAGTGCTCGTGAGTGGCCGGACAGTGGTGTTGAAGGATTCAAGCGGGGTTTTGAAACAGTGGACGGCACCCGTATTCATTATGTGAGCGGTGGTGTCGAGAACGGTCAAGTGATGGTACTGGTGTGTGGTTTTCCGCAAAGCTGGTATGCCTGGCGCAAGGTGCTGCCTCTGCTGGGCAAGCACTACCGGGTAATTGCGCCGGATCTTCCAGGTCAGGGTGATTCGGATCGACCGTCCAGTTGTGATACCGGCAACGTGTCGCGCCTGCTGAGAAAATTTCTGACTCAGGTGGGTGTCGAAAAGCACTCGTTGGTGGTTCACGACATTGGTGCCTGGGTGGGTTACCCGTATTGTGCTCAATTCGGTGACAGTGTCACTGGACTGGCCATTCTGGACACGGGCATTCCCGGAATCAGTTTGCCAGACAATCTTCCGTGGGCATCCGACGCTGCCTGGCGGACTTGGCATGTTGCGTTCCACAATATTCCGGACCTCCCGGAAGAGTTGCTGGAAGGCCGTGAACACATCTACTTGAGGTGGTATCTGCAACGTAAAGCGGCAAATCCTCAGATCTTCACCGAGGAAGATTTTGCCGAGTATCTACGTGCGTTCCGACTGAATGGATGGAAGGGCGGTCTCGCGTATTATCGCGCTACCACGCAGTCGGCTGAACAAAATCGTGAGTTTGCCAAAACTTTACTGAAGATGCCTGTGCTGGCCGTTCGCGCAGACCAAGGGTCGATGCCTGATCTTGTCAGCGAGCTAAAGAAAGTTGCGGCCAATGTATCGGGCACCATGGTGAAAAGCGGTCATTACATTCCAGAGGAACAACCCAACGGTCTAGTTGATGAACTGCTGAAGTTTTTTTCCAATGTGAAGTGATATCGATGGTATGACCTGCAACGCCCGGGCCTGTTCTCGGGCGTTGTTGTCTTGATGCCCGGTTTACAGCGCGTAGAACAAAGAGAGCCGTCATGTCGGAATTGAATCCGCTTAATGTTACGTATGCAGATGACCCTCGTGTGTTGATTGAGCAATCAGCAGAAGATTATTCGAGGCATGTGGTGCCGTTGTCGGCGAGAACAAATCGCTGGAGCCTGGCGATGGCCTCCTGGTCTGTGCTCAGCGCGATGTTCTACTTGTACATCAGTGTGGCAGTCGCTCAGTCCGTGGGTAGCAAGAACGCGATTGTGGGGATCGTGCTCTCGGCACTGTTCTATGGCGGCATTAACTATGTGATATCGCAACGCTCGATCAAAAATGGACTGACCGTCGCATTGCTGTCGCGCGGGATTTTCGGTGGCGCAGGTGCAATCATTTCTTCGTTGTTGTTTGCGGTGACGGCGACGTATTACGCGGTGTTTGAGGGGTCAATCATCGCGGTCGCGTTCCAGCAGTATTTCGCACCCGAGAGCGACATGCGATGGTGGTACCTGCTAGCGGTGCTGTATGCATTGCCTTTGGTGATGGGCAGTGTCCAGGTTTGGCTCGACAAGCTCAACGGTGCACTGCTGCCCCTGTATATCGTTGGCCTGGTGCTGGTTATTTTCATGGCCGGCAACAAATATGGGTTCACCACCTCGTTCCTGTCCATTCCAGCCTCTAGCGATTCGGTGGTTCCCGGATGGATGTGGGCGTTCATTGTGTACATGGGCATTTGCGTCAACATGATGGTCACGGCCGAGTTTTCGCGGTTCGGAAAGCCGGCTGATGCAAAGTTTCATGGCCTGATTACCTTTGGCCCGGTGTTCTACCTTGCGCTATTCGTAATGAATGGGTTAGCGGGCGTATTCATCATGGATACTGTTTTCCCTGGCCTGAAAGCCAGTGAGCGCGGTATCGCTGAAGCCATTTTGAATGCCTCCGGTTTTTTGGGCCTGATCTTCATTCTGATCAGTCAGACGCGCATCAATACGGCTAACTACTATGTGGCCTCGCTGAACTTCGCTGGGTTTGCTGCTCGTGGCTTGCGACTTTACTGGCCACGCTGGGTGTGGGTGCTGTTTGTGGGTTGCTGCGTTTATCTGCTGATGCTCACCAACGTGTTCAGCTATTTGCTCAAAGCCTTGGCATGGCAGGGCGTCGCGGTTACTGCTTGGGTTGCGATTCTTATGACTCACTACGCACTCAACCGTGATGCGAAACATGGTCTGGAGTTTCGTCCGGGTAGGGTCAAGGCTGTCATGCCTGGCGCATGGGCGATGGTCATTTCAACGGTCGTGGGTATCACAATCGTTGAAGGCGGGACCAAAGGTAGTTGGTATGTGGAAACCGCGCCCATTCTGATTTCGGGTCTGGCTGCGTTCAGCTACTGGATAATTACCAAATTTGTCGACGGTGGATTGATTTCCCGTTCCTCCGATCCGCGGGACGAAGTTTTCGATGTGTGGCGAGCACACATCGAGTGTCATGTGTGTAATCGATCGTACAGCGCTATTGAGATGGACCGCGATCCCTCGGCCGGACAACAGGCGATATGCGCAGGTTGCGCCGAGGGTAACTATGTCTTCCTCCAATCGGCGCGCCAGGAGGGCAGCAGTGTGCGTGCTTCTCCTGCGCAGGCCAACTAAAGGCGGGGGAGCCGTGGAGGCGCAGAGGATGCTGGGAATACCTTGACCGAACAATGCGTGCTTTGCACTCAACATGAATGAACATGTTGAGTGCTTTTTTTGCTTAACATGAGGTAATTAGTTTGGTTTTTTTTCGAAACAAGCGCTTCCTCGTTGAGTTCGCCTTGATCGTAGGTGTTTTCTCGTTCTGCACTGGCGAGTTTGCAATGATGGGTCTTATTTCAACGTTGTCGTCCGCTTTTCAGAAGCCAGAAACGAGCGTAGCCCATCTGATCAGTGCATACGCGATTGGGGTCGTTGTGGGTGCCCCTTTCATGGTGTTTGTAGGGGTTTATCTAAAAAAGCGAAAACTTATTCTGGTTTTATTGGGGTTATATGTCTGTGCAAATGCCTTGAGTTTAATGGCTCCAAACTATGAGACGCTTTTATTGTCCAGGCTATTGGCCGGCTTCCCGCATGCAGCCTATTTTGGTGTCGCCGCAATGGTGGCGGCTTCTATGGCACCATTCAATAAGCGAGGCAAGGCGGTTAGTAGGATACTACTGGGAGTAACGGCAGCAATATTGATTGGTGCACCGGGCGCGACTTACCTAGGTCAAGTTTTCGGCTGGCGTTCGGTTTTTGCCGGCATCACTATTTTCAGTTTGACGAGTTTGATTCTTCTTTATCACAATGCACCTGAAGTTGAGGATGAGCGGCGACTAAATGTCAAGGATGAATTGATGCCTTTCACTCGCCTGCAGATATGGCTTGCCCTTGCAATTGGTGCGTTTGGTTTCTGCGGGATGTTTGGTGCCTACAGTTACCTTGCTCCAATTATCTTGAATGTTACCAAGCTGGACGCTAGTTGGATCGCGCCCATGCTGGTTTTGTTTGGTGTCGGTACGATGATTGGAAATTTTGCAGGTGGCTGGCTTTATGATCGTATCAAGTTTGCCGCTGTAAAATATATTATGTTATTTAGTTTTGTTGCCTTGTTCGCGTTTCCAGTTCTGTCCCAGACGCTAATGGGAATCTCACTTGCCACCGTGTCACTTGGATGCATGGTCGCATTGGCGCCTGCACTACAGATGCGACTGATGGATATCAGTAAGCATGGACAGTCACTCGTTGCAGCTTCCAACCATGCCGCGTTAAACCTTGCAAACGCGCTCGGCCCTTGGTTGGGGGGACTCGCGATTAATGCTGGCTTGGGGTGGACATCGACAGGTTATGTAGGCGCCAGCATGGCGTTTGTAGGATGTTTAATCTACTGGCTGTCTGAGCGCTTAGAAAGCAAGGCAGAATAAAATTTGGTTGACGGATGCTCTGCTTTTTCTGAGCAATGCCCTAGATGATCGATGTGGATGTAGAGATAAATATTTCATCTCTTTTATGGGGGGCGATATTTCCGGAGAACTCTGTCGCAATCAATCCTGTACTGCGAGCGACGATATTGACAATTTGCCGATCGGTGAGGCTGTTAGTAGGTTCGGAAGTATATGAAGTCAACCGAACCCATCTGGCATCCTCGATTTCCACGGTATCTAATATGTTGATCGCTTGCGTCAGCGCTTTCATTTTACAGATGAAATGCAGATTGGATTTTCCGAGCTGATGAGTATGCATTGTAGTGAATCCAACTATGGATAAGAATACCGATTCTATTCCGGTTTCTTCCAGTACCTCACGCTGGATCGAGTGCTGAATGTGTTCACCCGATTCTACATAGCCGCCCGGCAATTTGAATCCAGTTGTTCCTCGCTCTTTTACCAGGAGTATTTCGTTCGCTTCATTCAGAACAATAGCGGCTGCACCAATTGTGTGGGTCGGAATGAAGGGTACAAAAGTACTTTTTGAAGATTGACGAATCAACGTCAACTCTTGATGAAGGCAACTGTGAAAGGTGAAACCGGCGCTGACAAATAACGGGATTATCTCAGACTGCAGAATAGGAAGTGAGATCCAGCAAAGGGACTTTTTGTGAGCGTCGAGATACATTAACAGATCTGCAATCTCAGCTTTTAGTTCCTCCGCGGAGGGGGGTAATGAAGAAGGATCAATGGTCACGCCATTGAAATTATCCAGCTCAAATTTCATAATTGGCTTCCATGAGCAAACTAACGGAACCTCAAAAAATGTCTGTCAAGCTATATGAGTGTTCGTCGCTGTGTTTGGCTGTGATGGGTAGAAATTAATGTTTTTCAATGTATGTTCATTTTGTTCGCTTGTAAAGGTCGTTTTATGATTTTTGTCCAACGCTTTGCTGAGGTGTAAGGGTTGATACAAACTTGATTGTAGGCGTTGGAGGTGTAATTGATAATGACGAAAACAGATCCGTAGCGTCGTAGTGTTGATGTTCCATGGTTGGTGTGGTTTTTGCATTTAATGTCGAAGCCGCTAACGCTAGAATAGAGGCTATTATGCATTCACTCAATTCGATGGCAGGTATCAGGAAATATCGTATCCATGACGAAATCCCGATCACTTTGAGCAGCGAGGATGCGTCATTAGAGGTTGTTTCAGTGAGGGGGGAGGAGGGCGAAAAGTTAAACGAAAAAAGGACTTTATTGTCTTTTTTTGTGAGAGTTCGCGCTATTTTGATACGTGTCGTGTCTCATTTTTTTAGTTGATTGCGATCGTGCGACAGCCAAGACGTAAAAAATAATGCTTAGTGTTTCAACGATCAACTTCAAGCCACTGAGTGATATCAAGAAATTGATACTATCCAGCTTGGAGGACTAACGATCCTGCTGGATTCGCTGGATTCTAACGATAATTCGTTAAGGTAACCCATTGGCGTATTTGGATCTTTCGCACGCCACCACTCTTAAGTCCTAGCGCTGCTGCTTGGCAATCTCCTGGTTGCGCAGGATGAACCGTTGCAGCTTGCCGCTGGGTGTCTTCGGCAGCTCATTGACGAACTCGATTTCGCGTGGATAGGCATGAGCCGCGAGACGCTGGCGGACGTGTAGCCGCAGTGTTTCGGCCAGTTTCGGGCCAGGTAGATATTGCTTGTTCAGTACTACGAAAGCCTTGATCACCTCTGTCCGCTGCGGGTTAGGCTTGCCGATCACGGCGGCCTCAATCACAGCAGGATGCTCCACCAGCGCGCTTTCAACGTCAAACGGCCCTACCCGATAACCGGAGGTGGTGATCACGTCGTCGTTACGACCTACGAAGCTAATGCTCCCATCGTCATTGAGTTCTGCAGTATCCCCGCTCAAGTAATAACGACCCACGAAGGCCTTCGTCGGCATGCCGAAGTAACCAGCGAACCAGTACTGCGGCGAGCGCTCGCGATCAACTGCCAATGCACCAGGCTGGCCAGCCGGCAATTCCTGCTGCTGCTCATCAAGCACTACAATTCGGTGACCAAGAATGGCGTAGCCAGCAGAGCCTTCACGTACAGGGTGGCTCAGACCATGATGGTTGCAAAGCACCATGCCCAGCTCGGTCTGTCCATAGTGGTCGTGGATGACTACGCCTAAGTGCTCGGCGAACCAGCGGATGACTTGGGGATTGAGTGGCTCTCCGGCGCTGCTGATTACGCGCAACCGACCCCTGATGCTATCGGCGAATTGCGTACCCGTCGAGATAAGTGACGTGAAGGCCGTCGGGGAGCCGGCGAGGTTAGTGATTGCATATTTGTTGATTACCCAACAGGTGCTATCGACCGAAAATGGGCCATCGTAGAACAACGTCGCGTGACCTAAAGCCAGTGGCCCGGTGACCGAGTAATAGAGGCCATAGGCCCAGCCGGGATCAGCGAGGTTCCAAAAGCGATCGTCCGCCCGCAACTCTACTGCATCATGCATGTATCCCTTGAAAGCCAAAATGGCCCGCAATGGAACCTCTAGGGGCTTGGCTGGCCCGGTGGTCCCGGAAGTGCACATGAGAAGAAATGGGGCTTGGCCGTCCTGAAGCAGCGGCTCGCAGTCGTTGCTCTGGCGTTGGAGGGTACTCCAAAAATCATAATCGCCGAGGTCCTGTTGAGCGGCTTCCACTGTGATCACAATGGGGCAGTTGGTGACTTCGTTCAGTTTGGGCCGGTTGTGCGCATCGGTAACAACCCAGCGCGCACCAGAGCAGTCCAGCCGCTGCTCAATCGCCTTAGGGCCGAACGCGATAAATAGCGGTTGGTACACCGCTCCTACCCGCCAGGTTCCCAAGATCGTGATCAGTAGCTCGAATGTTCGCGGTAAAAGCCCGGCGACCCGGTCACCCGGTTGCACGCCTTGCTCACGGAGGAAATTGCCAAATCGGGCAGCCTGATCCTGTAGTTCGCGAAAGGTATGGTGCGAGGCTCGGCCATCCTGTGCTTCATAGTACAAGGCCACATCTTGGCCATCGGCATGTCGGTCACAGCACTCCACACAGGCGTTTAAACCGTCCAGACTACCGTGCAGGTCTTGCTCGGCGGTTTGCAGGTAATTGAATTCGCTTGCGGCGATATGATAGTGACGCATCCCGACATCCTATAGTTGGTTATTGGAGTCATCTGGAACCGATGATCGCTCTGATTTTCTTGCGCAGCAATGTTCTGAACGCTCAGTGCGCGTGAATAGTTTGGCGAGTAACGCTAAACACGGATCATGGCCATTCAAACTTGCAGTGGGATTAAACTTCTGGATGAGCACTCTTCAAGTGCGAGTGTGCGCTGAATGATCAACCAGGAACAGATTTCCACCGCGGGTGGGTTTCGTGTTGCCGTAGGCGATGTCGTAAGTCGGCTTCATGTCGTGCGCATTTTTAATGCGGTAGGCACCTTAATCGGCTTTTCCATAGAGTCGGCCTGTAGCGTGCTTCATTAGTTCCTACCATCCATAAAATCAATTCAAGTTATACAGCTAACCGGGAAGTTTAAAATTACGCGACTCGATAATCTCAGAGAACATTCATTGATCTGGCTTTAGCCACAGCTTGAGCTCTTCGCCTTACTCCCAGCTTGCCGCAGATCCGCTGTATATGACTTTTCACCGTAAACACCGAGATGTACAACCGTTGCCCAATTTCTGCATTCGATAGACACGCTTCGACCAAACGTAAGACTTCTATTTCTCGATCCGAAAGCACGCCGTACTGTTTATCCCTCTCCACCGAGGAGCAGAGGTCTGGACAAGTTCGCTCAAGGTTTTCCATTGGCAATCGGTGTTGCATTGGCTTGGAGGCTTCAAGCCCTTTTAGAAGCCATAACTTCGCTTCCTCTTTATCGCCGGCTTTATAGATGATAAGTGCAAGTTTAAATGTCAAGTCTGTGGCGCTGGTGAGATACCCCTGAGAATAGGCTCTCGTGATGACAGCTTGAAGTTTACTGATGGCCTTTGGGTAGTCGGACACTCCTGCTTCAGCTGCCAGTCCTTCACATTCAAGCAGTAGCTCCATGGTGGACAATGGCTGGGTACATTGCCCCGACGCATGATGTTGCTGGATGCGCTCAAGCAAAGGTATCGCTCGGCCGGGCTCGCCGCGACGGATCAGAACTTTGGCTTGTGCTAATTCCAAACAGGCCAAGTAGCTTGGGGGGGCCATTTTCCTTTCGCTCAATAATCTGGCTGCTTTATCAACCAGGCTAGATGCCTTGCCGACCTCATCGTCCAGCAACGCCAGGTCTGCTAACGCCAGAAGAGCTTGATAGGCGGCCGGTTCCAATGCGTTATTCATTACGCGAAAGCTGATCCAGAACTGTTCCTCTGCCAACGCTATTTTTCCAAGGCGCATCTGTATCTGGCCAAGCTTGAGATGAGTACGGCCAACCCACCCCCGCTCAGAGAAAATGGTATTGGAGATGAGCAGGAGATTACGTTCGAGCATCGACTCTGCTTGAGTCAACTGTCCTCGTACCATCATTACGTCAGCTTGGTAGTTATCCACGATCACGGCGGGCAGATCGCTATCTAGCAGCTTCAAGAACTGCCGTGCAGACGCTAGAAGGTTGTCAGCAACCTCGAGCTGACCCGCAAACAATGCATGGTTTATTAGAGTGGAGCGACAAAGTAACTGTAGCGCCCAGTCTTGGACTGGAAGGACTTCAATGGCTTCTCGGCAGTGTAGCTGAGCGTTCGAAAGATCTCCCGATGCATGGGCTAGAAGCCCTAGCAGCGCTTGGGTCCGACTGAATGTGCGTAGTTGCAGCTCAGCGCTTGCAGCCGGTAGAAATTTGCTGAGGCTCTCCAGGCAAACCGTGGCTTTCTCTACTTGAAAGGTTGCGCCAAATGCAAAAGCACTGAGCAGCACCAGATCACTGCTGCTGTGGGTAAGGCTCGCGGGCAAATCGTTGAACCATTCAAAAACTTGTGTGGACTGGAATCCGTGTAGCAGGCGTCTATCGGCTAGCCGTTCGAGCAATTTGGTCGCTCGATGATGTACGCCAGCGGCCAGGGCATGGTCGATCGCGAAGCGGTATTGCTCTTGATCTTCCAGCCAGTTACAGGCTTGCAAGTGAATGAGCCGGGCGTCTCCTGCACTCAACTCTCTCGCCAAAATGGAGGCTGCGGTAGGCATTAGCCGAAACCAGCCTGGATGTTCGGCGATCGGGTAGAGGAAAGCGCCTTGGCTTTCTAACTCCCTAAACCATGCATGGCTGTCATCAAGTTCGAGGAGGTGCGAGCAAAGTGCGTCATTGAAAGCTGAAGCGACGGCCAGAATAGTCAACTGCCTCCGAAGTTTGTCGGGCAGTGTTTCGAGCAGCTCTATCTCAATGTAATCGCGTAGTAACGACTCGAACTGGTAATTATTGCTCAGATGGGTACGCTGGCTTGGCTGTGCGGCGAGCCAGATCGACGCTGCAGCAAACCAGCCCTGGGTGTCGCGGAAGGTACTTTCGAAAGCTTTGGTATCGCTTTCTTCGCCCAGCAGAATGCTCAGTTCACCTTGGGTAATGGTGAGATCAAGACCGGTTATTTCAAGTAGCTCATCAGCAATTAGCAATTTCGCCAAGTTGATACCAATCCGCCGCCTGGTTGCGACCCACCATTGAACAGCATTGTTGGGCAAATTCAGCAGTCGTCCTAACAAGGCGTCCAGCTCTGGTGTGGGCCGATGCGGATAGTCATCGAGCATGATCCATACAGAACTTGAAACCTCCATCAAGGTTTTGGTCACGAGCGCTTCGCTGGCTGTCTCGGGTGCACTCTCGGTAAAGGCCGCAAGGATGTTCTGAAGGAAACCTTCGTTACTCAGCGCTGCCCCGTGCATGGAAATCCAGATAGTTCGCCCAGTGGTCCTGGCCCGTGCACAGTCCGCCATCAAGGTGGTTTTGCCGCTACCGGCAGCGGCACAGAGCAAGCGCAGTCTGACATCCCGAGAGAGCACCTTGTTCATTAGTGATGTGCGGAGGATGTGGCTTCTTGGTTTTCGTGGCAGTTGGGGAAGACTGAAGTCTGGGGGAGGGGATGCTGGAATCATGGGTTTGCTCATCTCATAGGAGTGAAGCCTGTCTGCTTTTTCGGCTTTTAGTATGGGGCCAGTCCTCCTGGTGCGTCACTAGCCACAAAGCACTAACGAGAATCTAAAAAGAACTACGGTAACGCTTATATCTCCTAAGAAGTAGAAAAAAACAATATTTATCAGTTGGTTAATAGTCGCAAATTAATTTGGTCCTTTGGGGGTAATGCGATCAAGTATACCTGAGACTTAGTGTTTAACCTGATCGTGAGTCCGATCAGCGCTGTAGGCTCACGCTGTTGAATCGCGTCTGCAATAACTATTCCTGCCGCCCGCAAGCAGGTATGGGTTGCGCTCAATAATAAAAACAAGTGAGACATAGGATGCAAAACACACCCAAGTTAAGCCGAGCCGTTCGTGCGACGGTTCCTGAGATCTCCCCGCCCAGCCTGACTCTTGGTGCATTGGCTCTATGCCTGGCTCCATGTGGATCAGTATTCGCTTTTCAATTTGACGGCGAAACAGTGTCTGGCTCGCTCGACACCACTGTCTCTTACGGCACCACTTACCGAATGCAGGCTCCTTCAAAGAAGCTGATTGCTCGTTCCAATGGCGGAAGTGTCGATAATGGCCCCCTCGTTTATGACGACGGCAATCTGAACTTTCGAAAGGGAGACCTTGTATCCGAGGTGGCCAAGGTTGTGTCTGATTTGGATCTGCGATTTCAGGAGGATTACGGTGTCTTTTTACGTGGTCGCGCATTCTATGATTTCGAACTGAAAGATGACTCGCGTCGTCAACGTGAACTTAGTGATGATGGCGAAGATCTTGCCGGCTCGAGTGCCGAACTGCTTGATGCGTTCGTGTATGGCTCTTGGAAGCTTGGGGATCGCCTGTTTTCGGCTCGCTTGGGCCGACAAGTGATCAACTGGGGAGAGTCGATATTCGCCCAAGGCGGTATTTCAGCGACCAATCCCTATGATGTCGGGGCCCTTCGTGCACCTGGGTCTGAAATCAAGGAGGCCTTTCTGCCGACCCTTATGGGATCGTTTTCCTTTGAGTTGAACGAGAGCATGACTGTTGAGGGCTACTGGCAGCCGGGCTCCTCTTGGAAAGCTTCGAAGCTGGACGCTTGCGGAACCTTTTTTTCAACCACTGATGTGATCGGGGATGATGATTGCGATTATCTGCCCGTCGCGGCTATCCAGGAGTCGGTTACCGGTTTGCTGGGACGCCCCACGGCGTTCGACAGCCCAGACGAAGTGCGAGCCTATCTCAATGGCGTACCTTCCGGTATGAGGCCTCTCGCAGAGTCCCTGCTGATGAGTACCTTTGTTCCGCGCTCGCACGATGTCAAGCCAGACGGTGATGCTCAATATGGTTTAGGCCTGCGCTGGACGGCTCAAGAGCTGAACCAAACGGACTTCGGTCTTTATTACCTTCGCTATAGCACGCAGACGCCGGTAGTCAGTGCCAAAGCGGGCGCCATCCTAGCCGTACCCGGTGTCGGCCCCATCCCGTTTGCCAATCGAGCAACCTACTTCGCCGAGTACATTGGCAAGCGTGATCTCTATGGCTTCAGCTTCAATACGACAATTAATGGTGGCCCGCTGGAGGGCTTGGCGGTCGCCGGAGAACTGAGTTATCGCCCCGATTCGATTGTCAGCAAGTACACCTCGCGAGCTGTGATCTCTCCGGCTGTTGTGGGTGGCTTATCCCAAGGGACCTACATCCCCGGCTATGTCGAAAGGGACCGGGCGCAAGTAACACTCTCCGCGATCTATCTGCTGCCGAGTGGCGTATTGCGAGCGGACTCAGGAAGCATCGTTGCCGAAGTAAGTGCCAACCGAATTTATGGAAGTTTGCCCGCGCAGACGTTCGATAACCCTGACCTTCCAGGTGGTATGACCAACAGCTCCTGGGGCACGACTACCACAGGCTCCCTGACCTACGACGATATTTTCGGCCAATTCACCGTTTCTCCTGGTGTGAGCGTTTACGCCGGCATCAACGGGCGTAACGGCGCCAATAACAAAGGCGAGCGTGCCTACACCGCGAAAGTAGATGCCACCTACAAAGAAGTCATTGGTGCTGGCATCAGCTACACGGCGTTCAATGGCGGTGGTCGTTACAACCGCGACCGTGATTTTCTGAGTTTCAATGTTAAGTACAGTTTCTGAGGTGCAGTTATGAATGCGTTCTATAAGACTCAAGTTGTTGCTGCACTCGCGTTGATCTTCTGTGGCCATGTGTTTGCGGCTTCAGATGTTGCACGCTTGGGCCGGGATCTCACACCGATCGGTGCAGAAAAAGCTGGTAATGCCGATGGCTCGATTCCTGCCTGGAATGGTGGTCTGACAATGAACAAAAATGCCTTCGATTTGGCGAAGGGCTACAAAGACCCCTATGAGGCGGACAAGCCACTACTGACGATCACCGCAGCCAACTCGGCGAGCTACAAGGACAAAATCAGTGACGGACAGTTGGCCATGCTGCGCCGACACCCCGATACCTGGAAGATGAACGTCTATCCTACCCGTAGGTCCGCATCCTTCCCGCAATTCGTGTACGACGCAGTGAAGGTGAATGCCGAACACACCAAGCTGACAACGGATGGCAACGGCGTATCGGAAGTAAAGGTGGCTACGCCTTTCCCGCTACCGAAGTCCGGCCTGGAAGTGATTTGGAACCATTTGCTGCGCTACCGTGGAAATGCGGTACAGCGAACCAATGCCGGGGCCAACATTCAGGCGGGGGGGAGCTATACCCTCAACAAAAACCGCGATCTCTATCTCTACAATCGGGACTTTCGTGACGACGGCTCAACTGAAGGGAATATGCTCTTTTATTACCTTCAGGAGACGCTGGCCCCACCGCGCGATGCCGGTGTAGTACGGCTGATTCAAGATACCGTGAACCAAACTGTCTCCCCGCGGCAGTCCTGGGTGTACACACCGGGCCAGCGTCGCGTTCGGCGATCTCCTACTGTCGGCTATGACACTCCCACCGCAGGCGGTCTGATGACGGTGGATGACGTAGACATGTTCAACGGTGCTCCGGATCGTTTCACTTGGGAGATCGTGGGCAAGAAAGAGATGTATGTCCCATACAACAGCTACCGGTTTGCCTCTCGCACCAACACATACAAGGACATTATCCAGACGGCACACGTCAATCCGGATCTGACTCGCTATGAGTTGCACCGCGTGTGGCACGTGCGGGCCAAGTTGAAGCCGGGGATGCGCCACGTTTACTCCCAGCGCGACTTTTACTTCGATGAAGACTCCTACCAGATACTGGTAGCTGAAAGCCGCGATAGCCGAGGTGAGCTGTGGCGTCTCGCCGAGACCTACACCATAAATTATTACGACCATCAAATTGTGTGGTCCGCAGGTGAAGCGCAGTACGACCTCATCTCTGGACGCTACACGATCAATGCCCTTGCGCAGGAAGAAACGCCCGTCAACTTCGACGTAAAGCCCGATCTGAATGAGTTTACTCCGGCCCGTCTGAGGCAGGCCGGTGTGCGTTGACGCACTTCTTTGTCACTCAACTTCAATAGTACCGGGGGAATTCAATAATGCTTCGTCGGCAGTTACTGACAAACACATGCGTTTTACTGGGAGGGATTACCGCCAGCGGGTTGGTAAGTGCGTTGACGGGAGGTGATAAGCCACTCCTCACTTTCCCGCTCACGTCGCACCAGGCCCAGCTTTGCCTGGTGTTATCAGACCTCGTCATTCCCCGCACCGACACACCCGGTGCAGTGGATGCGGGCGTTCCCAATTTCATCGAGAGTCTGGTGTCCGATTGGTACACCCATCGAGAGCGAACGATCTTCCTTGATGGGCTCACTGAGCTCGATAAGTACTGTCTGAAAGAGTTTGGTAGCGACTTCCTGAACTCCACGTCGGCGCAACAGGCGGTCAGCCTGCAAGACGCCGAAACCATCGCGCAGGCATACGCGAAGGCGCATCCGAAACCGGTTACCCCCGCCACTTTGATGGGTAAGGGAGATATCGATCAAGAGGCACCCTTCTTCACCAAGCTTAAGGAGTTAGTAGTGGTTGGCTACTACACCTCCGAAACTGCTTCCAGCACGGAAATGCAGTACTTGCCTGTTCCAGGCAGATACGACGGTGAGGCAACCCTGCAAGCGAGTGGTGGGCGCCAGTACATCTGGTGATTTCCCAGCCGCAGCGCGTAATGCGCTGCGCTCGGCAGCTATTTAATGGTGAGTTATGCAGACTGATTTTGATGCAATTGTCATAGGCTCAGGGATCACTGGCGGCTGGGCCGCAAAGGAACTCTGCGAGAAAGGTTTAAAAGTTCTTGTGCTGGAGCGCGGGAGGGAAATCAAGCATGACATCGACTACAAGGGCATGTTTCAACCGCCATGGAAGATCCCTTTCGGCGGCAAGCCCCTACGTGACCTTTACGACTCTGAATATCCTGTCCAAAGTAAAATTTACGCTTTTGACGAAACCACCCGCCACTTCTTCAATAACGACAAAGCCAATCCTTACGCGTTTAACCCAGAGAAGCCGTTTGTATGGATTCGTGGCGGTGTGCTAGGTGGCAAGTCGTTGGTATGGGGGAGGCATGTCTATCGTTACAGCGATCTGGATTTTGGAGCCAACAAGAAAGATGGGCATGGCTGCGATTGGCCCATTCGCTATGCCGATATCAAGGACTGGTACAGCTACGTAGAAAAGTTCATCGGTGTGAGCGGGCAGAAGGAAGGTTTGCCGCAGCTTCCGGATGGGGAGTTCCAACCCCCGATGGAAATGAACCATGTCGAGAAAGTTTTCGCAAACAAGGTTAGGGAAACCTTCGGCGATTCGCGCTGTGTGACCATGGGGCGAATGGCCATTCAGACCCAACCGCAAAACAATCGAGGTGCTTGTACCTACTGCTACAAATGTGAGCGTGGCTGCACCTTCAAGGCATATTTTAATAGCATTGTCTCGACGTTGCCGGCGGCCAAGGCCACGGGCAACCTGACGCTACGTTGCGATAGCGTAGTCGAGAGTATCGACTACGATCCCACAACCAATCGTGCTTCAGCTGTACGAGTGATTGATGCCAATACTCGTCAAAAGCTGAGGTTCACATCAAAGATGGTATTCCTCTGCGGCTCGACTATCGGCAGTACGCAGATCCTGCTCAACTCCAAGAGTGAGTCTTTCCCCAATGGCCTGGGTAACACCAGCGGGGTATTGGGACGTTACTTGATGGATCACACCTACGGTAATGGCGCACTCGGGGTGATGCCTGGCTATTTGGACAAGTACCCCTACGGCTATCGTCCCAACCAGATCTACATCCCGCGCTTCAAAAATCTCAGGGAAAACGATCAGCCCTATCTACGTGGCTATGGTTACCAGGCAGCGGCTCAACGTCTGGGCTGGAACTCCAAGTTCTCGATGGTTCCGGGGATCGGAGCGAAGTTTAAGGAGGCCATGAAAGGACCGGGCCCTTGGATTATGTATGTAGCGGGATTTGGTGAGGTTCTTCCGAACCATGAAAACCACATGTTCCTGCATCCGACGAAAAAAGATTCGTACGGCATTCCATTGGCGTGCTTCGACTACGTCTATAGAGAAAACGAGAAGGCGATGATTACGGATATCGTTTCCGAGGCGCACCAGATGCTGGCAGCGGCGGGGGCGGTGATGATCCAGGATTTCTCCGGCACGCCTCCTGGCGCAAGCGTCCATGAAATGGGGACGGCACGTATGGGGCACAACCGCGAGGACTCGTTCCTCAATCGATGGAATCAGAGTCACGAGGTGCCAAACCTGTTCGTGACGGACGGTTCCTGCATGACCTCTGCCTCATGCGTGAATCCTTCGCTCACTTTGATGGCGCTCACCGTCAGGGCCGTGGATCACGCCGTCACCGAATATCAGTCAGGTCGCATCTAACCAGGAAGCTCGGTGTACATATGAAAATGATTCGTCGCTTGTCGCTCATCCTGCTTCTTTTCGTGATATGCCTTGGCGCCTTTGTCTATTTCTTCCTGCGTTCGCAGGGGATGTTTCGCGAGCCGGAATATGATCAAGATCGTCCTACTGATGTGAAGGTCAAGATGCCAGCAGTCCTGGTGTTCGACAAAACCAATGGCTTCATTCACAAGGATGCGATACCTGCTGCAAATGAGATGCTCAGCCAGTTGGCGAAGAAGAATGGCTGGTCTCTCTACCACACCGATAATGCAGCTGTGCACAATCCGGACGACCTGAGCAAATTTCAGACAGTGATCTGGAACAACGTATCCGGGGACGTACTGACCGAGCCGCAACGTCAAGCTTTAAAAACCTACCTGAGCAATGGTGGGGGGTTTGTAGCATTGCATGCCTCAGGTGGAGATCCCAAGTACGCTTGGGATTGGTATGTAAAGGATCTCATTAAGGCTCAGTTTAAAGGGCATCCGCTGTTCCCGCAGAAGCAATCCGGCACGCTGGTTGTCGACTCTCCTGACGACCCGATAGTTGCCCACCTGCCATCCAGATGGGTGATGGATGATGAGTGGTATTCGTTCGACACAAGTCCACGTCCAAGGGTGGAGGTGCTGCTAAGCATCGACGAAACAAGTTATTCGCCGAAGATGGCCGGTACCGATATCAGTATGGGTATCGACCATCCGATGATTTGGAAGCACTGTCTCGGAAACGGGCGAGCGTTTTACTCTGCGTTGGGGCACTACGCTGAAACATATCGAGACGTGAATTATTCACGTTTGGTAGAGCAGGCGATCATTTGGGCAAGCGGCAAGAGTGGCGCTCCTTGCAAAGCATCAGTTGCAAATTAACGAACACTCTGACATTGGGTTGGGTTTTTGATGGTCGATAAAGTCAAAGTTGAAAAGCGGGGCCGTGTTTTGTGCATCGGGTTCAATCGCCCTGAAAAAATGAACGCGATGGACATTGATCTCTACATCGAGCTGGCTGTGGCTTACGGCATCCTGAATACTGACCCAACACTGCGCTGCGGCGTGCTGTATGGCGAAGGGAAAAACTTCACCGCTGGCTTGGAACTGAAGCAGTGGGCCGGTCAGTTCGCTAAGGGGGGCTTTCCCGAGCTTCCAGCAGGCGCCTGTGATCCTTTTGGCCTGAATCAGTCACGCCGGGTAAGCAAGCCGATTGTCGTGGCCGCCCATGGAATCTGCTACACACTTGCGCTGGAGTTGATGCTGGCTGCTGATATCAGGGTTGCTGCTGACAATTGTCGCTTCGGCCAGATCGAAGTGCAGAGAGGTCTCTATGCCGTAGGCGGCGCAACGGTTCGATTCGTCCAGAACATCGGCTGGGGGAATACGATGCGTTACCTACTGACCGGCGACGAATTTGACGCAAATGAAGCCCATCGTATGGGGTTGGTGCAGGCTGTATGCCCTGCTGGCCAGCAATTCGAAGCGGCGATGCAAATTGCAGAACGAATAGCCCGGCAGGCTCCACTGGGCGTCGCGGCGACCCTCGGAAGTGCCCGTTTAGCGATTAATCAAGGTGAGCAAGTTGCGATGGATCAGTTGATTCCGGATCTATTGCCGATCCTTGCGAGCGGCGATTTCAAAGAGGGAGTCAATTCCTTCCTGGAACGTAGGGCTGCGAATTTCACTGGATTCTGAAAACCCTGACCTCAGAGTGGGGGCGTCAAGTGTAAGCGGTCGTGAGTAGTGTTTCTCGCCTGTAACTAAGAAAGCTAACTTGAAGGGTAATGGAAACGTTGTGTCAGAAGTCTGAGTCGGGGAGGTTAGTTCCTCTTTTTTGGGCACACCTCGATAGCGTCAGGTGGACGCGCTATCGAGGTGTGGCAACGAGGTTGTATTTTCCCCCGGCGCGACTGGCTAGCTCTCGGTCGCCGCTAGGGACGCAGACCGTGGTCTGAACAATGCTGAAAAGTAGCCAAAAGCGAACATGCCGACAATAATTAGTTGCAGCCATATACCTGAACCCGGCTCGCCTCCAGTTAGGTAGTGGAAGTTAACCGTGGTCAGAAGTGTAAAGCTTAGAATTCCGGCGACGGCCAGTAACGGGCAAACAGTGGTCCTGAAGCTGAATTCTTTGCGGCGAAGGAAAAAATATAGAACCGCGATGCTTGTCAGCGACATCAGGATTAGCATGGCATACGTGCCAACTCCGCCGACCTGGGCGTAGAGGAGGCTGGGGTCTGATTTGATGAAAGCCAGGGTTGCCAGCGCCCAGCCTAAGGTACAACTGAGACTGGCGACATAAGGTGACATGTGTTTAGGATGGATTTTACCGAACTTATGCGAGATCGCTCCATTGCGGCTCAGCGAGTAAATATATCTCGCCAGCGCATTATGCGCCGAGAGCAGGCACGCGATGGCGGAAATGATTAGAATCCCTCTGGTTATGTCGACGCTGGTTTTACCCATGTAGGTCGCCATAGCGTTCATAAACAGGTTAGCCGTGTCCTTGTTGGCGGCTTCCATAACATTGTCTACGCCATAAGCCGTTATGGTCATCCACGCACTGAATGCGTAGAAACAACCGATGAAAAGGACGGCTGCATAGGTTACGAATGGAATGGTTTTTTTCGGATTTTTTACTTCGTCCCGATAAACTGCGGTAGATTCAAAGCCGATGAAGATAATGATCGAATACAGAAAGGCAACTGTGAAGTTGCCGTCGAGGAAGTGGCTGGGCGAGAGTGGTTCTACAGAAAAGTTCTGGCCATTGTTAGAGAATGGCACGATTAAATTAAAAATCAGTACGACGGCAATCTCTGCGAACATAGTAAGAGTCAATATCTTTGCCGAAAGGTCAATGCGCAGGTAGGACAAAAAGCCGGTTATCATAAATGAAAGCATGCTGCCTACGTACCAGGGAACACCGCTGATGCCAAAGACTTCGGATAGAAAGCTGGAAAACACTGGCCCTATCAACGCAACGGTGCAGAACCCCAGCGTGAAATAAGCAAAGACCGCAACAAATGCCGTACCATTGCCTATTTTTATGCCACAAGCTTCGGCCACATAAGCGTAGAACGCGCCAGGCTTAGTCACATGCTCTGACATGGCCACGAAACCAATACTGAAGCTCAGCATCAATACGGTTGCTGCCAAAATCAATAGCGGTGCGCCAATCCCTCCTCCTTGAATAACGAATGGAATCAAGCTGCTTACCGAAGTTACGGGAGCTGCGAATGCCAGAACGGAGCAGAGTAATTCCCAGCCGGATATTTTACCTTTGAGAGCTTGTGTGCCCGGAGCATAAGTGAGCTCAGGGGAGATTATATATGTCGCACGCGAGGGCTTAAATGCCCCGTCTAAGTCGTTCATTGACATCACCTGGTTATAGACGTTGAGCGGCAGTGTCGGCATGCGAGAGATAATTCGCTAAATAATAATAGTTGTATAAGCGCTCCACCATGCCGTCCTACGACTATCCATGATCTATCAGTGATGCACATCAACCTAAGGTATGAGGCAGTGCGAAATCAGATCTGTAGCGTCCTGTACTTAAAGGGGGGGGCGGTGGCGCACACACGACCTCCTCAACCCTTAGCTAACGTACACCCATTAACAATGAAATTACCTTGCCCCTGCTATCGACCTGGAGCTTTTCGAAAATGTGCAGGACGTGGGTTTTAGTGGTCGGTAGCTCCATGCCGAGCCGCGTTGCGATAGACTTGTTGGATTCTCCCGACACTATGAGCTCCACCACCGCCCGTTCTTTAGGCGTTAGTTTGTAGCGAGACTCAAGCTCCGCGTTCATGTTAATAAGTCTGACCGAGGGTAGAATAGAAAATGCATATTGCAGGTATTTGTGCACTTCCTTTAAATCGCAAGCCCCCATGTTGTTTTCTCTACTGCTTTCTTGGTGCAGCAGTGCGGCCGAAGCCACAGGAATTCCGCCTGCACAGAAAAGCAGATCCATTTCTTCTCGAATTTTATATTTACGGAGAAAAGGATAATACTGTTCTAGCAAATTTTCGTCGTGTTTCTCTCGGGCATTCGATAGGGTCGCAAAGTGTGTTGCTGTTTCGATCAGTAGGTCGGCACGAAGCGGATCGGCGTGATAGTAGCGGTCATAATATTCAGTGATCATTTCCTCATCTGCGCCCAATTGAAAATGAGGTGGTTTGCTTCGGCTGTCGTGATACCACGTGAACACAACGGCCGAGCATCCCGTGGTTTTTTTCAAGAATTTGACCGTGTTTTGCGCGTACTCTCGGCATCGTGTACTAAGCTCGGCGTTATGCATCAGGGGTACCTCGTATTGCATTGCACGAAATTAAAGCGCCAGGGGGTATATCTGCCATCTGATGGTGCAGTGCCTGCCCATTGAAGCGATTCTTACAGCGCTATAACGCTACTCAGCATGATGCGTGCCGTCTTTGTACCGAATGATGTGGTGCGAACTCATCCTTAAGATGGATGTGCATTTTGTTATGTTGCGATAGCTTGATTGGAAGTCTTCTATCTGACTTTATGAATCCCTAAGTTTTAATCTGGAGGATATATGTCTCTTATTCACCTGCCTTCCAATTGCTCGATTGATGAAGTTATCGCCTGCTTGGATGCTGAAGGTTACTGCATTATCGATAACGCTGTGAGTGACGCGGTTATAGATGCCGTCAACGATCAAATTCAACCATACCTGGATCGCACTCCTGAAGGTGAGAACAATGCCGTAGGTACGCTTACTCGCCGTTGCGGTGCGGTACCTGCCCGCTCTACTGCATCTCACGCTATGGTTATGCACCCAACCGTGCTAGGAGCGACTAGAAAGTTCTTGGGTAGAAATGCATCTGCGGTGCAGCTTAACCTGACCCAAGTCATATGCATTGATCCGGGTCAGAAAGCTCAGTTTCTTCATCGTGATGAAGGGGCCTGGGATTGGTATGATCATTTTCCTGTAAACTTCCATATTGAAGTAAGTACCATCTGGGCGATGGATGATTTCACCGAGGAAAATGGCGCAACACGCGTTATCCCCGGGAGTCATAAACATAACTTGCTTCCTCTGACTTTTTCTCAGGCTGACACTTTCGCAGCTGAGATGAAAAAGGGATCAGTGCTCGTTTATACCGGCAAAACCATTCATGGCGGCGGTGAGAACAAGTCGCAAGCTAGCCGCCGTGCTCTGAATATTGATTACTGTGTGGGTTGGGTCAGGCAGGAAGAAAATCAGTACCTGTCAATTCCCTTGGAGGTGGCGAAAAACTTCACGCCGGAACTCCAGCGTCTTATCGGTTATGAAATGGGTGGGGCAAGCGTCGGCTATGTCCGGGAGTACGAGGATCCCCGTGTGGCGCTCTACCCCGAGCAGCCGTTTGGTCAAAAATTCTTTATGGAGTTACTGGAGAAAAGCTCACATTTCTCCAACATTGGACGTAGTGTTTACGATTATGTGAAAAAGTAGTTGATTGCCGGTATTAACTAGCTAGGCCCGGATACATAGGGCCTGGACGGCTTAATTTTCAGGGACGCTGCCTCACACTGTTTGTGCGCCTGTGGCTGAAATACGGACACAGTCAAAAGATTAGTCTTCGGCAAAGCGGTGAGCGTCCCTTATGAGTGCGCTGAGCTTGGGCTGCAGGTTCCGAGATTGCCTGACGGTCCGGGCGGCCCACTTGCCAAATTTCCGCATTTATACTGCCCTCATTGCCAGCTCTGGCGGTGTAACATACAAATTATCCGAACGATCGTTTGGTAGTGTAATAGCGATCAACTGTCGTTCGACTAACCCCATTTGAATCCTCTCATGCTGGCAAGGCGCAATGTAACGATGCCCTTTCCGGACTTTATCGTAATGGCCGCAATTCAATGTTGAGGCCGCTAGGGCTGTGACGTGATATGTTAAAAACGATTGTTAGCAAGAGGGTTTTAGTTGAATTGGCTTTGATGGCTGGGGTCTTTTCCCTCTGCACTGGTGAATTTGCCATGATGGGACTTCTCTCAAGCTTTTCAGCGGCTTTCTCCATACCTGAAACTCAAGCAGCCAATCTTATTAGTGCCTATGCCATCGGTGTGGTGATCGGCGCTCCCATCATGGTGTTTGTCGGGGTGTATCTGAGCAAGCGGAACCTTATAGTGTTCCTGTTGGGCGTATACACGGTCGCAAATGCACTCAGTTTTTTCTCTACGAACTATGAACTGCTTCTATTTTCCCGTGTAATGGCGGGCTTTCCGCATGCTGCGTACTTTGGAGTGGCCGCTGTGTTGGCTGCCTCGAACGCGCCGTTCAATAAAAGGGGCAAGGCGGTAAGCCGAGTTTTAATGGGCGTCACCGCAGCAATTCTTCTGGGCGCGCCAGGTGCAACCTACATTGGTCAGGAGCTGGGCTGGCGGTGGATTTTTGCCGGGATCAGCTTTGCCAGTCTAATTGGTCTTTTCTTATTACATCGTTATGCGCCAGATATGAGCAAGGAGCCGCCCCTTAATGTAAAGCACGAACTGGCTTCTTTTGCTAATCCGCAAGTGTGGTTGACACTGGGTATTGCAGCAATTGGGTTTTCGGGCATGTTTGGAGTGTACAGCTATCTAGCACCCATCATATTGAATGTTACGCGGCTTGAAGATTATTGGATCGCACCAATGCTGATTTTTTTTGGTGTGGGTACGCTGGTAGGGAATTACGCCGGTGGATGGCTATACGACCGCTTCAAGTTCGCTTCTGTTAAGATAATTTTAACTTTCAGTCTCATAACTTTATTGGTATTCCCGCTGCTTGCCGGCTCAAAGATTGGTGTGGCTGTTGCGACTATGGCGCTCGGATGTATGATAGGTCTATGTCCGGCGCTGCAGATGCGGCTTATGGATGTCTCCAAACATGGCCAACAATTAGTCGCAGCAAGCAACCATGCTGCGCTGAATGCTGCTAACGCACTTGGGCCTTGGCTAGGTGGTATGGCTATCACTGCCGGATTTGGCTGGACCTCTCCAGCGATAATCGGAGCTGCTATGGCGTTATGCGCAAGCTTTTTATACTGGACTGCCAAGCGCTTGAGTTGACAGTTTGCCTGGCGCTCCAGCGGCTCAATCAGCCCCTTCAGATGGGGCTGATAGAGTATGGGGTTATTACGTGCCCCGCCCGGTGCTTTCAAACGGTAACTAATGCGCGCAGGCGCCCTAAAGTCCACGCTCATCAGAGTAGGGGCCCTCGATGGCCAACGGTATGAATTTCCCGGCGCAGTCTGGGATTTGGCTGGAAAGCTCTTCAGTGAGTCTGGCGTAATGGACGCCCACGTGCAGATGATTGGCCGGTGGTCAACGCTGTATCAGCGCTTTAGTGATTGGTGCAATCTCGGGTATTCGGCCAGAGGCTGAAGCGACTTCATATCGGATTGAGCGCGCAAGGGTTAATCGATCTGGGAGCCTGGCTGACTGGCTCCACAGCGGTGCGCGCAATTCGGAGCTCTTCTGGCGCTGGAAAAAGGGCGCTGATGAGTCACCACGCGTTCGGACTTATCTGAAGCGTCCTGACGACCAAGATCCACATCCGCTGTTATGCCAATGGCATATCGCTAAGCTTTCTATTGTCAGGAGGGCAAGCCAGCGGTATCGCCTATGCGCAGCCGGTGCGGGATAAGGCTTACATCGTTAGTGTGCGCGGTCATCCCGCAAATGCTTCGATGGTTGCTGTCTGACTAGGGCTGTGACGCCGAGGTCCAGGGTTATTACTGTGACCCTTACCGAATGCAGTCGGTGATCCCGCTGCGTGGCATGAAGCGCAAACCGAAACCGGGTCTGCCCAGGCTGTTTGATCATACCAAGTACCGGTAACAGCACATGTTTGGCCGGTTGAAGGAAGATCGCTGCATCGTTACGCGCTTCGACAAACTCGCGAAAAATTATGCGCGGATGGTTTCACTGGATTGTGCCATGCGGTGTTTTAAACAGTACTTTTCGTACCAAACCTAGGCTTTGTGATATACGGTTTTGGGTGTTGTCAGGATGTGCGTTGTCAGAACGAGCGCATAGTCAATGGCCTGATTAAGGTGAGCTTCTGAACCATCCCAGTGCCACCAACTTCCAATGCTGTCCAGCGTCTTTCGAACTACTCGCGCGTCCTGAGTACAGTTAGCGTGTCCTAAGTCGCGTGCGACAGCACAGTACATCTGATCGCAAAACTCTTCCCAGTCATTAACTTCTCGTCGTAATTCCGGATCCAGTGAGCTATTTACTTTGTCAGTAGCAATCAGTATGTCCCAAAGATCGTTCTCAGGTTGAGACAGCTGTTGCGTGACATGAAATGCAACTAGGGATGCCCAGTACTCCTCAGCGCATGTGCAGCCATGCAGTGCCTGGCGTAGACTTTTTGAGAAGTTGTTGTAGTGTCGATGAAGTGCCGCGGATACTATTTCATCCCGGCCGCCTGGGAAGTGAGAATATATTGTAGGAGGTTTGACGCCCGCTGCTGATGCGAGTGTGCGCATCGACACATTAGCGATGCCTTCACTCGTCGCAACTCGCAGGAAAGAGTTCAGAATGATCTGCTTACTTTTAGTTAGGCTGCCCCAATCGAATGTGCCGATGTATTTGTCAAGCATGGAAATCATGCTATTAACATTGTCAAGCTTGGTCATGGCGGCTGCTACCTGTTTCAGCGATGGGCCGAATGGTACACAAGGGGAGTATATGATTCCACCAAAACCTGATTGACTAGCCCTGAGTTAACCAGGAGAGCCTGAGGCGACTCCCTGGTAAACCTAAGTCAGTGATGAGTGCGCCCAAGTCGCTCATACGTGCCTGGACGTGCAAGTTTATAATAGAATGCCAACGCAATACCCAAGATCATAATTGCCCCCAGGCTGTATAGCATCCATGTACGTTGTCCGGGTTCACCGCCAACCAACAGTTCAAAGTTTTTCTCAACGAGGTAAACAAGGCCCGTAAAAAAGATAGTTGAAATGGTCGGGGCAACCAGAGACTTTAATACACTGGCGTTTTGGCTACGGCCTCTCTTGAAGTACCAGGAGAGCGCAGATAAGTTGACAAGCGTGAGTAGGATTATTATGCCGGCGGTGCCAACCCCAGACAGTTGGCCGTACAGCAGGTCAGGTTTAACCTGCAATACAATAAAAGGTAGCATCACGGATAATACTAGTAGCGACACGGCTAGCGAAGCGATGTAAGGTGAAGAGTGATTGGCATGTACTTTGCGAAGCACGGAAGGCAGCGCACCGTCTGTGCCCAAGTTATAGAGATATCGGGAAAGTACGTTATGTATGGACAGGATGCATGCAAACGAGGAGGTCAATATCAATGCTGAAATAAAAACATGAAATTTTCCGCTTACGTATTTACCGAATGCATCATTAAACATATTGGCTGGGGAGTTAGCTGCTACCTCTTGGATGCTAGTCCCATAAGCTATGATCATTGCATATGCGCAGAATGTGTAAATTACGCCAATAAAGATAATTGCGCCGTAGGTGGCCATTGGAATCGTTTTGTCTGGCATTCGCACTTCGTCTCTGAACAGCGCAGTCGCCTCAAACCCCATGAAAAACGAAACTACGAACAGCATGGCAAACGGCAGGTTTACCGAATCCTTTGTCAGCTCTGAGGGCGACAAGGGGGAGGCCGCGGTCACCGAGCTGTCGCCACTGTTGGACAGTACTCCCAAAGCGAAAATAATGCATATTATGATTTCCGCGACCATGACCCAAGTTAGAATCTTGGCGGAAAGCTCTATATGGAGATAACCCATGATGGCGACGGCAAACCAGCAAAGTAGAGCGTAGACGTACCAAGGATATGAGGTTCCGGAAATCTCTTTATGTAGATCTGCCCCGGATACACCGAAGTATGCGGCCACGCCGGTTAGAATCAGAAAGTACGATACAGCGGCCATCAGTCCTGAGCCAAGACCTGCAGGCTTTCCAAGTCCATAGCTTATGAAGGAATAAAAATCTCCCGGGCGTTTGACTTCAGCGTTGAGTGTCACATATCCAATCCCGAAGATTAGAATCATTGCTGTAACGAAAATGAACGCGAGCGGACTGCCCACCCCCCCGAACATGAGTGCGACAGGAATGTATCCTGATACCGTGGTCAAGGGGGCTGAAAAAGCCAGAACTGTGAGAGCTAAGCTGAATGCTCCCATCTCACCGGCGAGCTTTTTGTGTTTGGAAGGTGCATCGATTTGCAAAGCCTTTGCCTGCGCTGTTGTCGTCATTGCTATCTCCTGGGATATCTATTGATTCGATTCTGTTTGGCGGGCAGAGATATACAATTAAAGATATTTTTATAATAAGTTTTGGTGAATTTCGTTATACAGGTACTTCGTAATTATTTTCAGTTTGGCGAAAGTGGTCCTAACCCCATTAAGGAAAAACGCCTTCCGAAAACCATAGTTCTCTCTTTATTCAGGTTGTATCAGTCGCGAATTCAGGGGTTAGGGGGAGGGGCACCCTTATTTGAAGATGAGTGGCAGCGTAATGTAGTTACGGATTCGGTCGTCGTTCATCGTGACTGGTTCTTCGGCCAATTCGATCCGTTTGAATCGCTGGGCGATTACGTCCAGAGAGGCCTGGACCTCGGCACGGCTGATCACCTGCCCAGCGCAAGCGTGTACGCCCACGCCGAACGAGACGTGCTGGCTCGCTTCTTGCGGTCGGGTATGATCGAATTGGTTAGGACGTTTGAATACAGTCTCGTCTCTGTTTGCGGCTGCGGTCATGAAGCGTATGCAGGAGCCCGCCGGAATCGTGACGCCCCGGATCTCGATATCCTCTGTCGGATAACGAGTGAACGACTGCTCCGGTGGGTTCAGACGTATGAATTCGTTGATCATGGCTTGGCGAACCTCCGGATTTTCCCGGTAAAGTTCAAATAAGTGCGGCTCGCGAGCAAAGTGTTCAAGAATAGACGCAAGCAGGTACGCCGGGTTCGGTGCGCCCGAGAAGTAAAAAAGTACCAGCGTCTGCAGGACCTCATTATATGTCATGTCGCCACTGGCCTCGAGAGTCAACATGGCATCAAGCAGACCATTACCTGGATTTTCGCGCTTTTCGTTGATCATTGCCTTGCATTTAGCGAATAACCATTCAAAGCCGTCCCGAGCGCGGTCTTTGTCGGCCTGAGTTGCTGCTGGGGTTTGCATGCCAACGATTTTCAAAGAGTTCAGCGTCGCGAGCTCGATTTCATCTTCGATAACGCCGAGTACACGGCACATAGTTATATGAGTGGGGACGACACAAATATGGTGGTGCGCTTCAATATAGCCATCGGGCTCTATCCGGTTTAGAGCTTCTTCGGTCACGCTGATAGTGTGTTTGACCCACTCTGCCACCAGTTTGGGTGTGAACCATTTGTTGGTGTGTCGCCGAGTAGTCGTGTGCTTGGGAGGATCATAAAACAAGATCGTATCCAAAAACACATGCCAGTTATGAGGTTTCACCCAGTCAGGTTCAACCATGCTCATAGCAGGGTGTTTTACGTACTTTATGTAGTCTTCATACCGCGAAATGATGTAGGTGTGTTCGTTTTCCTGGTACAGCGGGTAATCTCGCTGCAGTCGGGCGTACCAAGGATAGGGGTTTCGGCGAAAGTCGGGATGCGACCACGGTAGAATGTCATGTGTAATATTCATGCTTTATGCCCACTTACACTGTTGGATGTAATTGTGTCAATCCATGTGGTTGCTGCTAGAGTCAGCGACTTACCCATGGCGGCATCGTGCATACCGGTTTCACCCAATTGGGTGGCGCCAAGCGCTATCAACTTTCGCGACACAATGTTGATCGCATTATTGAAGTTGTTATAAGTGCTGTCACCGAGGCCAAATGCCGAAAACGTGATACCACTTAAATTTGGAGCATTTGAGTCAAGTTCGGAATAGAACGGCGCCGTAGTCTCCGGTAACTCACCTTCGCCATAGGTAGAGGTTACAATTACCAGGTGCGGAATTTTAGAAAGCTCCGTCACGTTCAGATTTTCAAGCGATTTAACATCTGTCTTAATCCCGCGAGCGTCAAGATTCGCTGCTATATCATCCGCAGCCATCTCTGCGTTCCCGCTCTCAGTGCCATAGGCAACGAGTACATCAAACATGGTCTCACCTTTCCTGTTAGTTAATTGGTTGAGTCAGGATATTTGCTTTTTTGTTAACTCATGGCGTGCTGGCCATGTGCGATTCTGAGCATCATCAAAAGATCCGGCACCTTTTGTCGGCAACGCGAAGATTTGGCTGAAGCTTGCTCGTAATGATCAATGCGCTTCCATCCTTCATAAGTTACGTGGTTAACGGGTAGATCACGTACTACGGATGCAAGACCGAGTTTCACTGCTTTGATTTTTCCGCTTTCAAAGTCTTCGATGATCTGAGTTGTTACTGCTTTTGCGTCTTTACGATTTTCCGCCACGGTGCCGTTGGCGCCTCTGCGGAGCCACCCAACTCTATAAATCGAGTCACCTTCAAAATTTTCCTGGGGAATTATTTGATTAGATTCAGCACTGTTAGTAAAACCAATCGCCGTAATGATTGAGTCGAAAATCCGGGATGATTCTGAATCGGTGTTTTTACTGTGACTGATCAGTTCCGTGCCGAAGCCCTCTACGTAAGAAATCGACTGAGGTACTTCGTTGAAGATAAATTTCAGGCTGACCTGCGCTTCGGTCTCAGCTTTGTCTGCGGCTTGCGCCTTTCTCAGCATTTGGGCGATGGTACCCACGTCGGTCTCTCGTAGCCCCTTCACGCTGACATTCACGTTAGGTAGAGCAATCAATTCGGCCATCATTGAGTCGTCGCACTTCGCTTCGTCTGCACTTGAGCGACTGATGAGCGTGATGTTGCTGACGCCCGCGGTATCTATTTTTGTTCGAATCTCATCAGAAATGTCTGATCCCGCCAATGCATCATCGGTTTTCGCGATCATCCGTAACGCGTCGATGGCTACGTTCCCGCTGCCAATCACTGCGATATGTTTTCCTAAGCGCCTGATTTCGCCATTCGCGTCCACTGGCAGGTTCGCTTCAGGATGTCCGTTAAGCGCTTTTAAAAGCGCGCCGGCACCAATTATTTGAGCCGCAGGAGCCAAGGGTATGCTCAGGGTGGCGTCATAATTGAGCCCAGTTGCCAACACCACTACATCGTAAGCGTCGGTTAGCTTCACGAAGGAGATATCCCTACCGACAGCTACGTTGCCGCGAAACTCGATGGTTTCTTTTTCTAACAAGCGCTCGAATTGTTGTGTAACAGCCTTGCTACCCTGGTGATCTGCTGCCACTCCGTAGCGGACAAGCCCATACGGAACCGGAAGTGCTTCAAAAATTGTGATCTGCGACTCGGGCCATTTCTTGTTAAGGAATTGGGTGACGTAGCAGCCAGAGGGGCCGCTTCCCACGATTGCTATGGTTGGAAATTTGGTAGGCATCAGCATTCTCGTTCGGGCTGCAGGGTGCGGTGGTACCGAGGCTCAGCAATTGGTTTTGGCTATCCGTACGAACGGTCGTTCGGTTTTATCAGTCAAGCAATGTGTATGCCAACTTGTGGAGAGCCTTTTTACGGGGGCTGCGCGATAAAATGTCTGGATTAGTGCACCGTAAGAAAGCATCGCGCTGCCATGCGCTCTTCTAACGTGCCTGTCTCAATTACGGAAACTTCAAGTGTTCGCACTTCGCCTGTTGGGTTTCCCTGAGTTTTGCCCAGCATCGACCCTGACTGGAGCGTTTCCTTGGTTGCTGACGCGACGGGATCGGAGATTGGCTGGAGGGCGCGAACACCTCCGGCAGCTTCCTTTACCTGCGAACTCGGCCCGCGATGCGATCGCCGGGGCTGATTGGCGGGATATTACGGACGCGGGGGTGAGGCGTTGATGTAGAAAGGATTGATGCCGGGGGGGAGGGGGGATGCCAGCCAGGCACCTGCGTGGGCGTGGTGATGACCGGGATTACGCGGGGTATTGCCGTGCTCACCTGGGAGCTGTCACCCATCCAGTTCCAGGCCGATATGGAAATCCTGCTTGGGTTCATGTTCATCTGGAATATGGTGGGCGTGCGGGTGATTGTTCCGGCGCTGGGGCATTTTCTGCTCAGGCTCAAGTCACTGCTGAGGAATGCATGAGGCCGGGTTGGCTGGGTCCGGAGCAACGTGACGGCTACGGCGACGGTCTTTGCTGCAGAGCGGCGACCCTGGATCAGGTCGGATCGCTCGCTCGGAGGTTTGCTGCGTTTGATCAGCCTGCCGATTGCAGCTTTCGTTGCGGCTTACCCAACACTGTGGCCCGGGTCATGCCTATTTTGATTGCTGCGTTGGCGGCTTCGCGGCCTTTTTCCAGGAAATGCGCACTGAAGATCGCACGATGGTGATCGGTCTCCTGAAAGTGATGCGGGGTCAGCGACACGGAAAGAATCGGCACGCGGGTATCCAGGCCAACGCGCATCAAACCATCAATGACTGTCTGCGCGACGTAGTCGTGTCGATAGATACCGCCATCCACCACGAGGGCTGCTGCGATCACCGCCGCGTACCGGCCGGTCAATGCAAGCTCTTGAGCCATCAGTGGCAGTTCGAAAGCGCCAGGCACCTCGAACACATCGATTTGATCCGGACAGATGTTTTCGTAGAACCCCTCCAGCGCCCGGTTCACGATATCGCTGTGCCAGCCCGCTTTGATGAATGCGTATCGATTGGCGACCATGTTGTTACCTCATCTTGTTTTTCTGGTTTCCCCTGCGCGTAATGGCCAAGGTCAAATCATGTTGTCAGGCGCTGTTCTCAGGTCGTGATGCCTTATCGAATCAGTCACTTGTTGGTTCACAGTGTGAAGCGTTGATCAGGCGATCTCTGCACAGGTGCGGTAACGGCGCTGGTGCCAGACCAGGCATTCCGATGGAGTCTCTGGCGTTATCACGATATCGGCGATGGAGCCGATGAGAATGGTGTGGGAGAAACCATCGATGGAGCGCTCCAGCCTGCAATCGAACGCGATTAGCGCGCTGCCCAGCAGGGGCGCGCCGGTGACGCGTTGTATCCATTCGGAACTGGCGAAGCGATCTACGCCGCGCTGTGTGAACAGTGTGGCGAAGTCGGCTTGATCAGGTTTGAGTACGTTAACGCCGAAGGTGCCCCGTGACAGCAGTTCATCATGGGCACTGGCGTTTTTATTCACGCATACGATCAGCGACGGCGGCTCAGCCGAGAGACTGCACAGCGCCGAAACGGTAAGACCCATGCGGTTTTCCCCTTCACCTGTCGTTACCAGCGAAACCGGGCCTGGCAGAATCGACATGGCATGCAGGAACAGGGTTTTATCGACCCCTGAGTTGGAATGGCTAGCACTTTGTATCTCTGACATTTCTCTATCTCCGCAGGCTTGGCACGGGTGTGCATTTTGTTCGCGCCGAGGCGCTGTCTAGCTGTCATGAAAATCACATGATCAAAACTGGCGGCGCGTTGTTGTATGGCCGCCAGCGGGTCCAGGGTTCGGGATTCATCTCTGCCCCTCTCGACCCAATGGTTCATCGTTACCAGGGGGCCGCGTTGCCTCTGATCTCAGGTTCTCTCACAAACGGATAGTCAAACTGTCCCAACTTGAGCCAACGAGGGTTGTAGCGCGCGGGGAGTATTTAGTGACTCAAGATGGGACAGTTTTGCGCTGTCGTGATCCCCGAGACTTGGCTGAGCACGTTATTACGCTGCCATGTTCCTGGAGGTTTGCCCGGGGATGACGGGCCTTTGGGCGCAGAAGCATCTGGCAGCGTTGCAAGTGCGTCCAGACAAAAAAACAAGACGGAATCAAATGCCATGAAGAATGCGGTTTATGCATTTATCAAAGCGGGCGCACGCGAGGAATTTGTTCAGCGGGCCTTCGATGGGTTCAGCGAGAAAGTTCCCATGGAACGGATTGATTCATTTGTCGTGTCCGACCTGTTCGCAGTTCCCAATGTGGCGATGGACCTGGCCAGAACGGGCGATTACAAGGTGGTTGTCGCCGCAGGTTACGTCGAGGAAGACCCCGCGTGGCAACACAGCCATTTTCTTTCTCAGTCCGTGACCAACGGCTTGATGAGGGTAGGGCTGGATACCGGCGTGCTGGTGTTATCGATACTCGCGTGTCCCAAGGTTGCTCCCGAGAATGCGCAACAGCATCAGGTCATGCTCGAACATTTCCATGCTAAGGGGCGGCAAGCGGCTGATGCAGTGCTGCAAATCAGCAAGTTGAAGGCTTCTCTACCCGCTCTCAGACAGTTTCTTGAACGGTTGTGGCCTGTCTAGAAAGGTCTTTGAGGTGGTTGCTCATCAATCCGTCCGGCTGTCGTCATCGGGAAAAACATGTCTCTCAATACTGGCTCTATTCGCGTCAAAATTGTTGTATTGGCCGGCTTGTGCCTGCTCGGCATAGTTGCTGTGGTGGTGGCCATGAATATCCACTTTTCCAGCGTGAATAATTCGCTGGTTGCCCAAGCCAGCGAGCGGACGATGATCCACGCCGCCAAGACCTTGCTTCAGGCCAAGGCGTCTGAACAGACGGCCATGTTGGGCAGTTATTTTCGTCAGAGCCAGATACTGTTGACGTCGCTCGCCGATCAAGTCACCGCCCAGAGTGAAGGGTGGAAGCGACACGGCGGTAATCCCGCAGTATTGCGTGAGTTGCTCAACGATAGCGTGAAAAAGCTGTATGAACGCAACACTGCACTCGGCTTGCAAGGGCTGTGGATCGTCTTCGAGCCAGATTCACTGGATGGTCAGGATGCTGTTTTCGTGGGAGATGCAACTCACAGCGGAAACGACAGCGGGCGCTTCACCGCTCAATGGAGTCGCTACGGCGGGAGTTCGGTGAATTCGACTATTGCAGAAGCGGATCTGGTGAAAACCGACCTGAATGCCAGTGGTGTTCCCTACAACAACTGGTTCGTTTGTCCGAAAACGACGCGGCAGCTATGCGTGCAATCGCCCTATAACGATACCGTCAACGGTGAAAAGGCACTGCTGACGTCGATATCGATGCCCGTCATCGTCAATGGCGTTGTGGTGGCCGTCGTCGGGGTCGACCTATCGCTGGCGGCGCTGCAAGCCGGGGTACATAAGAGTGCTGCGAGTCTGTTTGGGGGGCAGAGCTACATCATTGTGACATCCGCCGATGGCGTCGTTGCGGCGGACAGCGTCGATCCCGCGGCCATTGGTGCACATTTGCCGCCCGAGATGGGCGGCATGGTGCAGGATCTGGCAAAAGATGGCGCCGCGGTGCTCGAGAGCGAGGATGAGATTCGTGCGACGATCCCTTTGAATGTGGCAGAAGGTGTAATGCCTTGGAATGTGCTCCTGGGCGTGCCCCGACAGGTGCTGCTCGAAGACACGCTCGCGGTGCAGCGGCAACTGAACGACGCGCAGGCTCGGGGGGTGACCAATACGGTACTGGTTGGCTTCGTTGCGGCTTTGATTGGACTGACGCTGATGTGGTTGATGGCCTCTGGTGTGATTCGTCCAATCAACTCGGTGGCACAGATGCTTCAGGAAATTGCCACCGGTGATGGCGATCTGACGCGTCGCCTGAATTACGTCAAGCGAGATGAGCTCGGTGAGCTGGCGAGCGGGTTCAATCGTTTTCTGGACAAATTGCAACCCACCGTCGCCCGGATCAAGCAAAGCATTGTTGAGATCCGAACTGCCGCCGACCAGTCTTCGACAGTCGCCCGTGAAACAAGCGAAGGCATGCAAGTCCAGTTTCGGGAAATCGACCAGGTCGCTACCGCATCGAATGAAATGAGCGCCACCGCGCTGGACGTTGCCACCAATGCGTCAAGTGCAGCGACTGCCGCCCAGGTCGCGGATAATGAGGCTCAGGATGGGATGGCGATCATCCGTCACAGTACGTCTGAGGTTACCAACCTGTGTGAAGAGATAAGCCGCGTGGTGGTCCAGGTTGAGGCACTGGCGGTCAGCAGCGAGCAGATTGGCTCGGTGCTGGATGTCATCCGGGGCATTGCGGAGCAGACAAATTTGCTGGCATTGAACGCAGCCATCGAAGCGGCGAGGGCAGGTGACAGTGGGCGTGGGTTCGCTGTGGTGGCCGATGAGGTGAGGGCTCTCGCACGACGTACTCAGGACTCAGTCGAAGAAATCCGTCACGTCGTTGAGCAGATCCAGGACCGTACTCGTGGCGTCGTTACCCTGATGCACAACAGTCACAGCAAGACCCAGGACAATGCGCAAAGTATTCACAAGGCACTCAAGGCCCTGGATCGTATCGGTGAAGCAGTCTCTGTCATCACTAGCATGAACCTGCAAATTGCGAGCGCCGCCGAAGAGCAGGGCGCGGTTGCTGAAGAGGTCAACCGCAACGTCGCCAACATCCGCGGTGTGACGGAATCCTTGACCCGTCAGGCGAGCCAGTCGGCGCAGATCACCGGTCAGTTGAATGTGTTGACGGTCGAGCAGATGCGGTTGATGGATCACTTCAAGGTCTGAGTGCAGCCAACGCTTGCCGCTGGGCATAGACGTCTGTACCTAAATGACACAGTCGGCATTCTCGACAGGGCGCTAAGGTGGCGCAAGTAACACTGCTGGGGCGTGAGCCCATTAATAACAACGGAGAGCGTCATGAATAGAGTTTTGGGCAAAGTGACAATTATTACCGGTGCAGCGCGTGGTCAAGGCGAAGCTCACACGCGGTTGTTCGCTTCCGAAGGCGCAAAGGTATTGATGACCGATGTGCTCGATGCCCCCGGTTCGGCGGTGGCGCAAGAACTGCGTGATGCCGGCTACGATGTTCATTATCTCCACATGGATGTGACGTCCGAGGCTGACTGGATCGCTGTCGTCAAAGAGGCCGAAGCGCGTTGGGGACGGGTAGATATTCTGCTGAACAATGCCGGCATCGTTGGTTCCATGAAAGGAGCCCACGAAGAAGAACTCAGCGCCTGGACCAAACTGACGGCGATCAATCAGCAGGGGGTTTTCCTCGGCATCAAGCACGCTGTGCCGGCCATGCAACGTGCCGGTGGCGGCTCCATCGTCAACGTTTGCTCCATCAACGGCCAGGTGGGCGGAGCGGGCTCTTTTTCCTATCAGGCCTCCAAGGGCGCCGTGCGCATGATGACTAAAGCGGCTGCAATGCAATATGTGAAGGACAACATTCGCGTCAATTCGATTTGCCCGGGTCTGGTGATGACTCCGATGGCAGAAGAAGAGGGTGTCGAATCCAATGATGCCTTCGCAGCCGCTACGCCTATGGGCCGAGGTGCGCGTCCAGAGGAAGTCAGTTACGGCGTGCTGTACCTGGCCTGTGATGAAGCGAGCTACGTGACGGGTACCGAGCTGTACATCGACGGCGGCTATACCGCTCAGTAATAGAGACAAACCGGCCTTGGGTGGTCTGGCATCACAATTGCTCATGGATCACTTCACCCGCTTCTCGGGTTCAGCGTCCGCCAACAGCCACTCGTTTCATCCCCAACGGATACTTGCGAAGGGTTCTGACGAATAGCGCCAGCGGACGTTTAACTCAACCGAGACAGAGGAGTATTCATCAGGAACTTGAGGGGGGGCGGTGCACCCTTGAGGTCTGCACCAAGCGTAAAGCCAGTCTGCACTGCCTTGCTTGCCTCTCAAGGGCGGAGAATTGACATGAACCCTAAAATGACTAACAAGCGGCACGAAGTTGCCGCAGGTTCACTTACTAAATCTGCCATCATCACGCTCAGAGAAAAATTCCTGTGTGACCCCCTGCATACCGATTTGTCCACGCTGCGCCCGGTCATCGCAAGATCGTGGCAACGCAGCGCGCTATGTCAGGTCAGCCCTGCTCAAAAAACCATGGAACTGGTCGCCAAGCCGCACCTGGATGACAGGATTTTACAAACGGCGCGGCCGATTTTAGACGAACTTGAACGCTTGTGTGTGGAATCACAAGGCATCGTGACCCTGACCGATTCAATGGGGACTATCGCTGATTTTCGCGGCGATCCGATGATGGTCAAGCGTGCCGAGAAGTCTTTCCCGATTCTGGGGGGCTGCATGTCTGAAGATCAGATCGGCACGAACTCGGAGGGCACGGCGATCGAGGAGGGTGGTGCCGTCCAGGTTTGGGGCGCCGAGCACTTCAATGACGCACTGCAGGATATGTATTGCACCTCGGTTCCGATCCGCGACCCGCTGCGGCGCTCTATTCGCGGCGTCCTGAGCCTTGCGTTTCCCGAGCGACTCGTGATCGGCATGGACCCACGTTCGATTCTGCTGATCCTTCAGGGGGCAGCATCCCAGATCAACAGTGCATTGGCCGCCAGCCTGGCTGCGCGTGAACAGTTGCTGTTGTCTGAATATCTGCGTGAAGTGCGCAAGCGGGGCACCGATGCGGTGATCGCCATGGACGGCAAGACCACCATCGCCAGCCGCAGTGCGATGCAGATGCTCGATCAGAGTGACTATGCAGTGTTGGCAGGTTATGCCCAGGAGATTCAGCATTGCAGCGAGCCTATCGAGCGCGAGATCAGTTGCGGTCCGGAAAAAACGCTGCACCTGCAAGCCCGGCCTGTCGACCGTGGTGACGGAGAGGCGGGTGCCGTCATGCGTTTGCGCAAGTCTGAAGCGTGCATCTCCCGCACTCAGACTCTTCGGATCACGGGGCGCAAGGATCAATTCGAGCAACTGATTGGTAACAGTTCACCCTTCAAGCGGGCCATCGAGGGCGCCGCGACCGCCGCGGCCAGGGGGATCTCGGCCTACATCGTCGGTGAGGCCGGTACCGGCAAGCTGTTGTTGGCCGATGCCTTGGCCGGTCGAGTGGGAGGGCCTACCCGTACACATCAATGCGCTGCATTGTCCTTGGGCAATCCGCTGGACATCCAGCAAGTTTCCGATGACCTGGCTAACGGTGGCACGGTGGTTTTTCATCGCGTAGACAGTTTGCCGACGCTGTTCAGGGACCAACTGACGTTATTGCTTTCGGGGCTGGATCAACCCAGGGTGTTCATGACGTTTGCCACCGTGACTGACGATATGCTCCCGTTGATTTCCAGTATGCAGGGCATTGAAATTCAGATGCCTTCATTGCGTATTCGCCGCGATGACATCCCGTTGCTGGTCGACCATTTCCTCAATGCGTTGCCTCAACCACGTCGTGTTTCGTCACGCCTGCTTGAGGTACTGGCGGGGGCCGAGTGGCCCGGTAACGTTCGGCAACTCAAGGAGGTCGTCGAGGCAGCGGCACTCAGAGCGACAGGGGCTGAGGTCAGGCTGGACGATCTGGCAGAAGTGCATCGTCGCGCGCTGGCGCGGATCCGGCTCAGTCGCTTGCAAAGAGCAGAGCTGGAGCAAATTCGAGAGGCACTGATCGAGGCGGGCGGGAATCGGCTACGGGCTGCCGCGATACTTCGGATAGGGCGTTCGACACTGTATCGCAAGATAGACTCATACACCGTACGAGGCTTTGAGATCGAAGTACGTTGCTGAAGGTTTCATCAACACAATGCAAAGAGCCCCGGCGCAAGTCCGGGGCTCTTTTCATCAAGCATTAGCGTACTACGTTGAGCAGACGCCCCACTTCGCTGATCTCTACCTCAACCACGTCGCCGGCCTTCAGCCAGAATGGCGGAGTGCGTTTGCTACCGATGCCTTCAGGTGTGCCCGTCGCAATGATGTCGCCAGGGGATAGTTCGAGAAAGCTTGAAATAAACGAAACCACGTCAGCGACCGAGAAGATCTGATAGCTGGTGTTGGAGGATTGCATCACCTTGCCGTTGACTCGAGTCTGAATATCCAGCGCTTGCGGGTTGCTGATTTCGTTCAGGGTCACCAGGGCCGGGCCACAAGGTGTCGAACCGTCGATCGCCTTGCCTGGCGTCCATTGCGTGCCGCGCAGCTGCAGGTCGCGAGCGGAGGTGTCGTTCAGCACGGTCAAGCCGGCCACATAATCAAGTGCCTCTTCCGGTTTTACATGGCGGCATGGCTTACCGATCACCACGGCCAGTTCACCTTCGAAGTCCAGGTTCGGGGTGAGGCTTGTGCAGGCGATATCATCTGTAGCGCCGATCAGCGAGGTATTGAATTTGCAAAAAATGTCGGGCGCGGTCGGTAGTTTTCGACCGGTTTCAGCCACGTGATCGCGGTAGTTCAGGCCTACACACAAGACTTTGCTCGAATCATGAATAGGTGGGCCCAGGCGCAGCTTGCCGATTTGGCCAACCGCAGCTTCCGGGGTGGCCCTGGCCGATTTGACAATGCGCTCTTCCAGAACCGCCAGCTTGCCCTGCCACTGGGTCAACAGTTGGCGGTTGGTAAGCTGTGCGGGGGCGTCTTCGCCCATGGCGGTGAGCAATCGTTTGGTGTCAAACACGTGCTCGTCAATCAGGATGCCAGGCTGCAGCTTGCCTTGGCTTTCGTAATTTACCAGCTTCATTTTTTTACCTTGATAAGTGAAGTGCTGTGGCGAGGTTCGTGCTCGGAGCATTGGCGTGATTTGCCTGCGTACCGAGCAAAAGGGGAGTGATACAGGCAACGAGGAGTGCAAGCACCCCTCGACGCGGTTATCAGTCGTTGATGCCTGCGGGGCGCTTCAAGTCCGCAAGCTTCTCGGTTTTGTGCACGATGCCCTTGATGCGAGGCAGTACTTCGGTGCCCAGCAGTTCGAAGTGACGACGGTATTTTTCACGCTGATCGAGGTAGTCGAACGAGAAGTGGATCAGGGTGCCGAAGCCACCGGATGCATCCAGATCACGTTGCAGTTTTTTCACGATGGTGTCCGGAGAACCGACAAGCCACTTCTCGCGCGCCAGGTATTCAATGTCGATGTCATTCGCTGTCACTTTACCTAGCTCTGGAACCATCACTGGCAGGAACCCGCCGCGCTCGTAGCCTGGCAGCAGCCATTCGCGATATGCCTGCCCCATCGCACCGTTGACGGCCATGTCGATCGCTTCTTCGTCGGTGTCGGCTACCAGAATGTTATGGGCGATTCGCCATTGGTTTCGGTCAGCGACCTTGCCGGCCGCTTCCGCACCTTGCATGTAGCGGTACCAGTGGCCGGCCAGGTATTCGCGGCCCACGTTAAAGCTCATCGGCAGATAGCCGTTGCGGCCAGCCTCGGTCAGCGTCTTCGAATTCGGGCTCAGGCCTGCCATCGCCAGTGGTGGGTGCGGTTTCTGAAAGGGTTCAAAGAATGGCCCCTGCTGAATTTCGTCGTACTCGGGAACTTCGAATTGCCAGTATTTGCCTTCGTACTTGAATGGCCCTTTTTTCTCCCAAATTGCACGCATGATATCTACGGCTTCAGCCATTTTCTCGGGCGGGTTGGTGTTGCCGTGTATCTTGTGGTCGGAAGGGTAAGCGCCCGCGCCCAGACCGACGATCAGACGGCCCTGGGACATGTGGTCCAATTGCATCAGCCGGTGAGCCAGGGCAACCGGGTTGTGGTGCGCCGGCACGTTGGCGCCGGTGGCGAGCTTGATCTGCTTGGTTTGCGCCAGCGCTGCCGCAAGGTAAAGCTCAGGCGAACAGACGGGCTCCCAGCGCATGGTGCTGTGCTCGGCTACCCACACTTCGGATAAACCAAACTCATCTGCCCAACGAATGACTTGCATGTCCCATTCGTAGCCATCTTTCAGGCTGGTCTGTGGTGCGCGAAATGGCACCATGAAGAGACCGATATCCATAAAAACCTCCAGCTTATCGTGAGTTACAACGTGATTGAGCTTGCGCGGGCACCCGCTCGACGTTGAACGAGGCGCAGGTCGCCCGGGCCTTTTTTGCGGGCTCAGGTGTTATCGAGGATTAGTTATTGGCGACGAAGCTGATGGCATCCGTCAGGCGATCCGCCAGGTCTCTCACCACCGCTTGAGTCATCGGTGAAGAAAGCGAGATCAGGTTGGCCGTGGAGAGCAGCACGCCACGGTCGTACGCTGCCCACCACAGTTTGTGTTGTAGCTCGGTCGTATACGCGATTCCCGTCTTGGGGAATGGGCGGAACAACGAGCCTTTACCGCGAACCTCCCAACCCAGTGCGTCTACGCGATCCGCAATGGCCAGACGGGCTTCATCGCCCAATGCGTTCATTGAGTCGATGACGTCGGATGTCAGCAGACGCAGTGACTCTGCGCCGGCCGCCATGCTCACTGGATTCCCGGAAAAGGTCCCGGCCTGTGGAAGCGGGCTCGGGCCGGTCGGGTCAAGGTGGCGCATCAACTCTTCGCGGCCGGCGAATGCACCTACCGGGAAGCCACCACCAATCAGCTTGCCGGTGGTGAGCAGGTCGGGGGTAATGCCATATTCGGTACAGGCGCCGTTAAAGCCAAGGCGCAAGCTGATGACTTCATCGATGATCAATACCACGCCGTAGCGCGAGGCCAGGGCGCGGGCACCCTTGATGAACTCCGGTGTGGCGGCGATCAATCCGGCGCGGTTGGGGAGTACGTCGATGATGATTGCCGCGAAGTAATCCGGTCTTGCAGCCACGGCGTCTTCGAGGGCTGCAAGGTCGTTGAAAGCGACCAGCGTGACATCGTTGGAAACGCCCGCCGGAACGCCTCGGCGACTTTGCGGGCCGCCTGTGCACAGTGCCAGTTCGGAGGAACCGTGGTACCCGTTCTGCATCATGATGACGCCATCACGCCCGGTTACACCACGTGCCACACGCACGGCAGTCATGACCGCTTCAGTGCCGGAGTTGGTGTAGCGAACTTGATCCAGGCCCGGCAGACGCGCCAGCAATAACTCCGCGTGTTCCCATTCCTGCTTGTTCGGAATACCCCAGCAACTGCCGTTCTTGATCACCCGGCTGGCCGCCTCGACCAGCGCGGGGTGGGCGTTGCCGTGGATCAGGGTTGTGAAGTTGTTGTTGGCATCGATTAGTTCGCGACCACGATCATCCCATACCTTGTACCCATCGCCGCGAACGGCGTAGGGGGTGGGGGCACCCAGATAGTAGGTGGAGCGGCCAAAGCCGCCGGGCAGAAGGGGGAAACCCTTTGAGCCATGACGAAGTTGTGGATCCTGGTTGAGGCTGTGGTTGTCGTTATTGCTTGCCATGATAGTCCGCCCGTCTCCTGAGAAGAATGACCTAAGTGGTCGACATCGTGGGGCTAGACTAACTTCGGCTTAAAACGTCTAACTGTGCCGACTTGGGACAAGGTGCGATCAGTGGCGAGGCGGTGTGCGTCGTTTGGTATTCATTAAAGAATGACAGTTGCGGTTATCTCTTTGCAGTGATGTTCAATAGGCAGGAAGACTTGAACAAGCATGCTGCAAGAGGGGATTTGGAAAAAATATATATTTAACAAATGGTTATGCTTGTGTCTCAGGTTGGGACAGTTGAGGCGGGGCTTTGTGGGTAGCCTTGATTGCCAAGTGAACACTCGACCGAGTGTCCATTCCTTTGGTACGAGGATGATGATGACTACCGCCAACCATGAATTTTTCGCCAACGCCGTTGCGGCTCAACGCGCCAAGCCGCCTACGATAGTTCCGCATGTGATCGCGGGTAAAAAGTACTTCGACGGTGCGCTGCTCAAGCGTGAAGACCCAAGCTTTCCCTCAGTGATTGTTTCCGGTTGCCATGACGCCCCGGCCGAGCTGGTTCACTTGGCAGTCGAGAAGAGCCGCGAAGCGCAACGCGAATGGGTCAAGGTTCCGCTGAAGGAGCGTATTGCACGCGTCACCAAGGCGCTGGATTACGTTGCTGGCAAGATCGACGATTGGACTGTTCGCGTAGCGGTGGAAATCGGTAAAACCCGCGCCGGCGCCCGTGCCGAAGCCACGGAAGTGCTGGAAATTCTAAAATTCTATACTGAATACGCGGGCCGTCCGGGTGCCTTTGAGGATGAGCGGGAGGCAGATCCCTCGGGGTTCGCTAATGCCTCCGTGCTTCGTCCATACGGTGTGTTTGGGTTTATTACGCCGTTCAACTATCCGATCGTGCAGGCGTCCGGGCCTACTATTGCCGCTATCATCGCCGGCAATGGCATGGTGATCAAAGCGACCCATGATGGCCCGTGGTCTTGTCACGCCGTCTATGAAATGTGTGAGGCGATGGACCTGCCCGTAGGCCTGGTCAATATCATCCACGGCGCCGACGAACCGGGGCGTGTGCTGGTTGCGAGCAATGTCGATGGCATGTCCTTCACGGGTTCCGTGGCTGTGGGCCAGGAGATCATTCGACAGTTCAACAGCGGCCCTTATCCACGCCCGGTAATCGCCGAAATGGGCGGCAAGAATCCTGTGATTGTCACTGACACCGCTGATCTGGAAATGGCGGCTGACGGCATCGTGTTCTCGGCCTTCGACCTGGTAGGGCAAAAGTGCAGTGCACTTTCCCGTGTAATTGCGACACCCAAGGCCTACGAGCGCCTGGTTGAACTGGTCGCCGAGCGACGTCAGAAAGTGGTGATTGCCGAGCCAGCTGTAAAAGACAGTTTCGGCGGTCCACTGGTCAACCCGCGCGCCGTCCAGCGTTTCAAGCGGGTTGTCGAGCAGGCTAAAGCTGGCGGCTATCGCGTTGACGGTGGCCAGGTGCTGGAACAAGAAGGTTACTTTGTAGAGGCCACGGTAATCTCGGGCATGCCCGCTGAACATGAACTGGCGGTTACCGAGTACTTCCTGCCGCTGGTTTCTATCAGCAAAGTCGACAGTTTCGAGGATGCTTTGATCGCGGCAAACGCGACGTCGATGGGCCTTACCGCGGGCATCTATACCGGTGATGTGGAAGAGGCGCGTACGTTCCTGCGCGAAATCGAAGCGGGTTGCGTGGACGTTAATGTGCCAGGACACGCGACCACAGGATGGTGGCCAGGTCCGCAAACGTTCGGCGGTTGGAAAGCCAGTGGCTCCACAGGTAAACAGGCGCTTGGCAAATGGTATGTGCAGCAATTTGCACGCCAGCAAAGCCGTAAAACGGTGAAAGACCTGGCAAGTTTGCTCTCAGAGTGAAAACCGAGCCTTAAATCTGATGCTGTGCGTGCTTTCAAAGTTTCAGGTTTGACACGTCATGAGCCGCCAATTGCGGCTCATGACGTAAAACAAAAATCAGCCATATCTTGGAATGTTCCACGAAGTCTTGCCCGTATTTCTCCTGCCTATAAATTTTTTACATTATAAAAATGCCAACAGGAAAATCAAAAATGAACGCTGTACAAGACCGTTTGAAAGTCGCTTCAGGCGACGCACAAGAAGCTGCATCCGGTTACAAACTCAAGGGCAACATGGGAACACTCGATCTCATGTTCACCGTACTCGCTTTTTCGGCACCGCTGGGTGTTGTTTGCGGGTTTCTATCGTTCAACATCAGTTTTGGTATCGGTGTACCTATCGCGTTCCTGGGTGTCACGGTATTGATGATCATGTTTGCGACGGGCTTCACCAACATGACCCGGAGGGTCCCACGGCCGGGGGCTTTTTATACTTACATAACTGAAGGCCTGGGACGTCCCTTGGGGCTGGGTGGCTCTTTCCTCGCACTTGTGACCTATGGCTTCAACATTATCGCTGCACTGGTATTCGCTGGCGTTGCCGTAAACAACCTGATTGCCAGCTTCGTTCCCACCGCTGCGATCTCCTGGTGGGTATGGTCGATGGCCATGTTGTTGGTCGTCTGGGCTATGAGTTACTTCAACGTGGAGTTTTCCGCCAAAGTGCTGTCGGCACTTCTAGTCCTTGAAATCATTGCAATCGTTATCTTCGACGTCGCCGTGATTTCCAACGGCGGACCTGAAGGCTATGCATTGGAACCGTGGAATCCGGCGAGCCTGGTGACACCCAAGCTGGGTTTGCTGCTGTTATTCAGCGTTGGTCTGTTCAACGGTTTTGAAGCCACGGCCATCTATCGGGACGAGGTTCGGGACCCGCTCAAAACCATCCCGCGCGCGACCTATCTGGCGATCATTTTTCTAGGCGTTTTCTATGCCATTTCGTCCTACGGACTGATCCTGGCGTCTGGGGTCAGTAATGCTGTCGCGGCAGCTCAGGCCAATCCAGCGGCGATGATGCCTGATGCAGTCTTGAAGTACGTAGGCGTGTTTGCCAATCAGGTTGTCAACGTACTAATCGTCACCAGTATGTTTGCCTCCACCCTCGCGTTGCAGAACATTCTTTCGCGCTACACCCACTCGCTGAGTGTGGACGGGGTTCTGCCGCAATATTTTGCCTCTGTTCACCCTAAACACGGTTCTCCCTATCGTTCGGCAATGGCCGTTGGGGCTGCGGGGCTGCTGGCATTGCTGGCGTTGATCGCGACGGGGGGCAAGGACCTTGCGCTGTATGGCGCGGCCGCGGGAATCGCGTTCTACGGAATGTTGTTGCTGCTGTTCATGACGTCGATTGCTGTCTTGGTATTTTTCAAAAGGGACCCTCAGGGGGGGACAAAGTGGAAGATCTTCTATGCCCCCTTGATAGCTGCTATCGGTGTAGGCGTCGTTCTGGTCACTGCGTCGATGAACATTGAACTGTTGATCGATGCTCCGCCAGCTGTGATGTGGGGGCTGGTCGGTTTGACCTATCTGTCCATCATCGTCGGCATTGCGCTTGCCTTTTATCTCAAACGTCGCGGCTCTGTCATTTATGACCGTATAGGCCGTCGAATCGACTGACTTAAACGGGCCTTGTCCGCGTAACGGCGAGGCTCCTTTCGAACTCTGAAAAACAAGGATTAGAGCGATGCATTCTGCTATTTCCAACGGGACTCTTTTGATTGCTCCGCACCAGTTTCCGCACCTTGAGCGTGAGCAGGCATTAGCTGACCAATTCGGTCTTGAACTGGTGGCTGCCGCTGACCAACAAGCGTTCACCGACGGGATGACGAACGCCGTTATCGTCATGGTGACGCCTTATGGCAAGGTGAACGAAACCGAGTTTTCGCGCATGACGCGATGCAAGGCGGTCGTTCGCTACGGCATGGGTTACGACAACATCGACGTCAAGACTGCAAAAAACCTCAACATTCCGGTGTCGATCGTTCCGGACGCCTCTTCTGAGGAAGTGGCCGCGCATGCGCTTGCGATGGGCATCGCACTGGCTCGCCGTTTGCCTCAAGGCCAGGCCTCGATCGAGAGAGGTGGTTGGGCGGGCACGATTGCCTATGACACGCCCAAGTTTGCCAACATGGACGTGGGTATTGTCGGCATGGGCCGGATTGGTCGTCTGACGGCCGGCTGGTGGGCGGCGCTGGGGACTCGTGTGAAAGCCTACGATCCTTTCGCCACATTCGACAACGTGACTCAAGCTTCGCTCGACGAAGTGCTCGAGCAGTCGGACGTGGTTTCACTGCACCTTCCCCTTAACGCCGACACCCGTAACATGATCAACGCTGCTGTGCTCAAGCGCATGCGCAAAGGCTCGGTGATCGTAAATGTATCCCGAGGTGGGCTGATCGACGAGCCAGCGCTCGCCGAAGCGCTGCATGAGGGCCACATCGCCGGTGCGGCTCTGGACGTGTTCGCCAAGGAACCGTTACCGGCGGATAACGCCTTACGCAATGCTCCCAATGTGATTCTGACCCCGCATATCGCCTGGCGCTCGAACACTTCCCTAGGCGCGCTGCAAGACGGTGCAGTAGAGCGTGCCCGCCGCGCGTTGGCCGGCGAAGCGCTGCCTGATGTAGTGAGTTAATCGACTGTCTGGGGTAGGCGTGACTCAGCGCAAACTCTGGTGAAGGTACGTAAAGACTGCGAGCCTCAAGTAGCCGGGGCGCGTCGGGTGCCCGGGTGACGTATCTGAGGTGGCAGCTTTTTACTGTCAGGATCGTGGCGTCTAGTCAGGCAACGGTGAAAGGCTGTTTTATCGCGGGGGGCCAGCTAGTGATGTGAGTGAACCCCACCCTGCAATGCTTGGATTTATCGCATATATCTGTGACTCACCTTTTGCATAGGTAAACTTTCGTAGCTGCATCTATGAAGGTTGCCTATGCTTTTTTTTGCGGTGGCTGTGCGAGGGCAGGGTTGGAAAGACCACTCATTCGGGACTGACTGAATCGCCCCTGCTTTCGAAGCTAGATACAAGTGACAGGATTTCGATTCTGTTAATCACGGCGGACGGGAATCGACTCAGATGTAACGCTCAGCAATGCCTACGCATCGATGAGTCCGGCCTATGAAGACGGCAGTGATCAGATGGCAGCGATCCACGTCTCGCATACTCAGCATGCCTGGTGGTTACTTTTTTTTGCTACCAGATAAGCCTCGGCCATCTTTTTGACGGCGGGTTCGATATCGTTCGTCCTGACTCCTCCATAACCCAGAACATAACCTTTAATTGAATGCGGCAGTTGGTGATAGAGACTTATGTCGCGCAGATATATGCCTCTCGTTCTGGCTTCTGCTGTCATTTTGGCAAGGTCGATGTTGGAGGTGAACTGTATGGTCAGGTGCAGTCCGGTGTGACCGGTTGAAACCGTTATGGTGTCACCAAAGTGTTCGTTCAACGCACGTTTCAGTTCGCGCTGACGCTCAGCGTAAATGCCCCGCATTCTTCTGATATGGGTCGCGAAATAGCCCTCGCCGATGAAGTCGGCCATGGCGGCCTGAAGTCCAAGCTGGCCTGGGCGGTACAGCTGAGTCAGACCACTGGCGAAGGCGTCGGCGAGTGCTTCGGGCACCACCAGATAACTCATTCGCAATCCTGGGTACATCACCTTGCTAAAGGTGCCCAGATAGATGACCCGCTCATGCTCATCCAGTCCCTGCAGAGAGGGTAGAGGGCTGGAGTCATAACGGAACTCGCTGTCGTAGTCGTCTTCAATAATCCAGAAGTTATGTTCCCTGGCCAACTCAATCAACAGTCGGCGCCGATGCAAGCCCATCGAGCCCCCCATCGGGTATTGGTGTGACGGTGTCGTGAAGAGTAATTTTGGCAGGTCTTCAGGCTTGGTTTTCTGAAAAGGAAAGAGCTGAGCAGCGACACCATCCTCATCGATCGGAACAGGCACTACTCTCAGGCTTGCCGCTTTCCAAATAAGTGCCGTGCTCCAGTTGCAGGGCTCCTCGATCAGTGCGACGTCGCCCGTGTCGGCCAGCATATGCGCGCACAAGTCCAGGGACTGATTCGTTCCCATCGTGATCAGGATCTGGTGCGGGCTGCATTTTACTGAACGCGATATCTGCAAGTACTCCGCCAGGGCCTGACGCAAAGGCAGATACCCCCCGTCGCTGCTGTAGCCGGTCAGCGCCGAGAAGGGCTTCTTGGCGTATCGATTCTGCATGCGTTGCCAGATATGGAAGGGGAAGTTGGTGGTGTCGGCAACGCCCGGGACGAATGCCCCTTCATGCTCTGTCGCCCCGTGAGTCCCACCCACCAGTTCGACCGCCCGGCGTGACAGTCCTGGTCTGTCATCAGGCGCTGAAAGCTGCGTTGCCATCTGTGCCCGGCTGACGGCGGGGTGAATATTGGCCACGAAACTACCGCTGCCATGAGTGCTGACGATGTATCCCTCGGCGCCCAGTTTGTCGTAGGCCAGGGTGACGGTCATGCGTGAGACCTTCAACTCCTTGGCCAGCGCGCGGGTGGCAGGCAGGCGATGACCCGGGGCCAGCCGCGCGTCAAGGATCGCTTGCTGTACCACTTTGTAGATTTGCCGTTGCAGCGATATTCCGCTGCTTTCTTTGAGCGTGGCGAGAATCAGGTCAGACAGTAGATTGGGGTCAAAAGTGGACATAACAACTAGTTCCGATTGGACATAGGGGCTCAGTCCATACTGTCATAGTTTGTCTGTAACGAGGAGCGCAGCCGGGTCGTGACGCGCTGGTTGCCCTGCCACAGTTTTTACAGACGAGCGTGAGAGTAACTATGAGCACTACACAAGAGTTCGTGATTGATCTGTTGATCGACGGCAAGCTGGTTCGCGGCGAAGGCCACGCAGAAACGCTGCTGAACCCGGCCACTGGTCGAGTTCTGGGAGAAGTGCCGGAAGCCAGCCTTGAACAGATTGATCAAGCGGTGGCAGCCGCTCGCAAGGCGTTCCCGGCCTGGTCGCAGTTGCCCCCAGGAAAACGCTCGGCGCTGTTGCTGAAAATTGCCGATCGAATCGAACAGGAAGGCGCCGCTTTTGCCCAAATCGAATCGTTGAACGTGGGCAAGCCCTACGAGCGCATGCTTGAGGATGAGATCCCGGGCGTGGTCGACAACATTCGCTTTTTTGCTGGCGCGGCGCGTTGCCTGACCGGGCTGGCGGCCGGTGAATACGCAGCCAACCATACGAGCATCATTCGTCGTGACCCGGTTGGCGTGGTCGGGGCCATTGCTCCCTGGAACTTCCCATTGGCCATGGCCACCTGGAAGATTTTCGCGCCGATTGCCGTGGGTAATACCGTGGTGATGAAGCCGTCGGAAAACACCCCGCTCACCGCATTGAAACTGGGCAGTATCCTTGCCGAGATGCTGCCACCTGGTGTGGTCAATATCGTCACCGGACGCGGGCAAACGGTCGGTCAGGCCCTGGGTGAGCACCCGGACATCAACATGATGTCCATCACTGGTGATGTCACCACCGGCCAGAAAGTCCTGCAAGCGGCGACCGGCAATCTCAAACGCACCCATCTCGAGCTGGGCGGCAAGGCACCGGTGATCGTGATGGCCGACGCGGACCTGGAGGCGGTGGTTTCCACCGTACGCTCGGCTGGCTTCTACAACGCCGGTCAGGATTGCTGCGCCGCTTGCCGAATCTACGTGCATGAAAGCGTCCACGACACCCTCGTCGCGGCCCTCAAGGAGGCCGTGTGCTCAATCAAGCTCGGGCCCACCGACCAGGCCGGTACAGAGCTCGGTCCGCTGATCAGCGCCCGACAGCGTGAACGCGTTGCGGGTTTTGTCGACCGTGCGAAGGATCAGTCGCATATCCAGGTCATCACGGGTGGCAAGCATGTGGCGGGTGATGGTTTCTACTACGAGCCGACCCTCGTTGTCGGAGCCTTGCAAACCGACGAAATCGTCCAGCGTGAAGTGTTTGGCCCCGTGGTTTCGGTGACCTCCTTCCAGGACGTCGATCAGGTCATCGGCTGGGCAAATGATAGCCGCTATGGCTTGGCTTCATCAGTCTGGACCCGTGATGCCAAGACCGCTGCCAAGGTCAGCGCTCGCCTGCAATACGGCACCACTTGGGTCAATCAACACTTCACCCTCCTGAGCGAAATGCCTCATGGCGGTATGAAGATGTCCGGTTATGGCAAGGATCAGTCGATCTACTGCCTGGAAGACTACACGGTCGTTCGTCACGTCATGATGAACTTCGAATGATATGACGCCCCGCTCCGGCGGGGGTACTCCCGGTATTCGAGATTCGGGACTCTTGTGGACGCACTGCAGAGCGATCTGTTTATCAGGTCGCGGCTTGAGAGTGCTTCGAAAACGGGTCCTGAATAGCATTAGGCAGCATATCCAATGACGATTAACGGTCTTTCGCTATCACTGAGCAATATGACGACCGCTGTCGAAGAGACGCCTTTGGCGGAAGTCGAAGCGCTTGTTCTGGGCCGGTATGGCATGAGTGTCCGATGCACGCGAATCAGTTGTGAGCGTGACGAGCTGTTCCATGTTTTTTCAGTCGACGGCTTGCAGTACATCCTGCGGATGTCGAACCCTGCAGATGATCACGCGACCATCGATATGCAGATTCAAGCGCTGGCCTGGCTTGCCGAACGCGCACCGCATATTCCGGTTCCACTGTTGATTGCGTCGCTCAACGGTGAAACGTCCTTTGCGGTGAAAGTGGGTGACAACCCGAGACGAATTATCTGGATGACTTCGTTTCTGGAAGGCTTGGCGTTGCCAAAAAGTGTCAGCTCGCAAGCCCAGTTGCGCAACATCGGCATCAGTCTGGCCGAGCTTGGGTTAGCGCTACGTGGCTTCAACCACCCAGGGGCTGATCGAGCCCTGGCGTGGGACATTCAGCAAGCGGCAGCTTGCCGGGAGATGCTGCCATCAACGCAGCATGCCGATGGCGATAAACCCTGGAACCTGGTTCGAGCAGGCTTCGATTATTTCGACGACGTCGTCTACCACCGACTCATTGAAATGCGCAGCCAGGTGGTTCATGCCGACTTCAATCCACACAACATCCTGATGGATGAGGGGCGCCATGATGAAGTCTCGGGCATCCTCGATTTTGGCGACATGGTGGCGACCCAGCTGATCAACGACATCGCCATTGCCGCCAGTTATCACACCGACGGCGACCGCCCGTTGAGCAAGGTGGCCGAGATGCTCGGGGCGTATCACCGGGTGTTGCCGCTGCTGGTGGCGGAAGTGGACCTGCTTTACGACCTGATTATCACGCGTCTGTGTACGGCGATCACGATCACCGAGTTTCGGGCACGTCTATATCCCACAAACCGTCATTACATCCTCAAGAACACGGGCGTTGCCTGGGACGGGCTCCAGCGATTGGCGCAAGTCAGTCGAGCGGATGCCCAATCCATTCTTCGTAAAGCATGCAACCTGGAGTGAAATAATGAATCGCCCATTGATGATCAACTCGTTCGATCCTGCTCAGGCTCATGGCCTGGATCCGGTGATCGAACAATTGCTCAAACGCCGCGCAAAAGTACTGGGCCCGTCCTACAAGTTGTTCTATGAAAAGCCTGTGCACTTCGTCCGCGCGGAAGGCGTGTGGATGTACGACTCGCATGACACGCCTTACCTGGATGTGTACAACAACGTGCCTTCGGTAGGGCACTGCCATCCGCATGTCGTGGAGGCGGTTTCCAAACAGATGGCACTGCTCAATACCCATACCCGCTATCTGTACGACACTGTACTGACCTACGCCGAAAAGCTGATCGCTACCTTTCCCAAGGAATTGGCGAACGTCATGTTTACGTGCACCGGCAGTGAGTCATCGGACCTTGCGGTACGAATCGCGCGTTGCCATACCGGTAACACCGGCATCATCGTCACTGAAAATGCCTACCACGGCATCACCGCCGCGATTGCCGAGATGTCTCCGTCTTTGGGTGAAGGTGTGGCGTTGGGCAGCATGGTGCGCCTGGTTCCTGCACCGGACGCGTATCGTGCGGGGGATAAGGATGTCGGCGACGCATTTGCCGAGTCGGTTGAAGCGGCGATTGCTGACATGCTGCGTCACGGCATCCGCCCGGCGGCGCTGGTGACGGATACCATCTTCTCCAGTGATGGCGTCTTCTCTGACCCGCGTGGTTTTCTGGTCAAGGCCGTCGAGGCGGTTCGTCGTGCTGGAGGCCTGTTTATCGCTGACGAAGTTCAGCCTGGTTTCGCGCGTACCGGCGATGAGTTCTGGGGCTTCCAGCGTCACGGCGTCGTACCTGACCTGGTGATCATGGGCAAGCCCATGGGCAATGGCCTTCCCATCGGTGGGGTAGTGGCGAAACCGGAGTTGCTGACGCGTTTTGCTACGACCGCACGTTACTTCAATACCTTTGGCGGCAACCCGGTTTCTACCGCTGCGGCGATGGCGGTGCTGGAAGTGATCGAGGGCGAAAACCTGCAAAAAAACTCTCTGGTGGTCGGTGATCTGTTGCGCGCCGGCCTGCGTGAGCTGGCCAAGGAATATCCGGTGATCGGTGATGTTCGGGGGGCGGGTCTGTTCATCGGTGCCGAGTTCGTCAAGGACCCGCTTACCAAAGAACCGCACGAGGAACTGGCCATGCAAGTGGTCAACAAGTTACGTGACCATAACGTGTTGATCAGCGCTTCCAGTCCGTTGGGCAATGTGCTGAAGATCCGCCCTCCGTTGCCATTCACCGCTGACAACGCCGCCTACTTCCTCGACATTCTGGCCGACGTCATGGCTGAACTGGGCAAAACCACCGGTGTGAGAGGTTGATGATGAAAACCTATTCCATGCTGATCTACTTCACTGGCAAGGCCGAAGCCATCGGCCACGCCACCGGTGTCGTACGGTCCCGTGCCCAGGGTCTGATTCTTGCGCTTGATCCACTGTCGGATGTGCAGGGCGAAGGGGCGTTGCAGGTGCCGACCGGGGTCGCGCACTTCGATACGGTGGTGACCGTGCGGGGTGAGCAAAGTTGGGAAACCGGTCGCGTCGACTTCCCCGGAATCGACAGCTACCTGGATGTCGAAACGGTCATGCCAGGCCAGTTCAGTGTGCAGGCAAGCGGCTACAGCACCGGTTCGATCGCCTGGCGCGTGATTCGCGGTGGTGGCCGATTCGAAGGCGCGACCGGCATTGTGACGGGTAATTTTGTCGGTCACCCGGATGACACCTTCACTGATCACCAGTTGTTCAAGTTGGTGCTGCCGGCCTGAGTCGCTGGCCGTGCAGGCGGCCTGTTCACCGTGCAGGTGGGCAGGCATTCGATTTCACATTCAGATGGAATGACGCCGTGAGTAAGCATAACGATCTTGATGCCCTGATCATCGGTGCCGGCCATAACGGGCTGGTGTGTGCAAATTATCTCGCCAGGGCAGGCCTCAAGGTATTGGTGTTGGAGGCCAGGCCGATTGTGGGTGGCGCCTGTACCAGTGAAGAACTGATACCGGGCGCTATTTTCTCTTCTTGTTCGTACATTCAGATGATGTTTCGACAGGAAGTGGTCGACGATCTGGAACTGAAAAAATACGGCCTGGAGTCGGTGGCTCCGGGCTTGCAGGAAATGGCGCTATGGGACGACGGCGATCGTGTGATGTTCTGGCAGGAGATCGACAAGACCCTGCGTTCGATCGAAGATCACAATAAGGCCGATGGCGCCAACTTCATGCGTTTCGCGACGCGGCTCAAGCGTTTCGGCGAGCTGACGCATGAGATCCAGCTCGGCGACCCGCCGACCCGGCAACGCTTGAAAGCGATCTTTGACGACGCCGGTGAAAGCGCGCTGTACGACGCGTTCATGACGGCTTCGGCCGAGGATCTGCTGAAGGACTACATAGAATCCGATCGTCTTCGTGGCTTCATGATGTTCATGGGGCTGGTCTCCACGTGGGGAAGTCCAACCACGCCAGGCACGGCTTATGTCTATGGCTATCACGCGTTGGGAGAGTTTGAAGGTCAGTTCGGTCGTTATGGCCTGCCGAAAGGCGGGATGGGCATGATCAGCGAATCACTGGTCAGTGCCTTGCAAGCATTTGGTGGCAGGGTTGAAACGAGTGCGCCCATCCAACAGGTGTTGATTGAAGAGGGGAAGGCAGTGGGGGTTTTGCTGGCCTCGGGCGAGCAGCTTCGCGCGCCGCTGGTCATTTCCGGTGCAGACCCAACTCGCTCTTTGGTGGGGTTGTTACCCGAAGGGACGTTGCCAGAGGCGGTGGCAGCCGATGCCAAAGCGATTGATCAGCGCGGCTCCATGGCGCGTATTCACCTGTTGGTGGACGCGCTGCCGGATTATGTCGGCTTTCCGGCCGGCAAGCTGGGCCCCCAACATCAGGGTTTGAACATTCTCGGCCCGTCTCCCGCCCTGTATGAAATGGCCTGGCAAGCACAGCAGCGTGGGGAGTTTCCGGATGACATGGTGGTCGAGGCGCTGATTCCCTCTGTGACCCACCCGGGGCTGGTGAGCCAGCCAGGTACTCATACGCTCTCGTTGGGGGTGCAGCAATTGCCCTTTGACCTGGCCCATGGAGATTGGGACACACGCAAGGACGAGTGGGCTGACAAGGTGCTGGAGATCTATTTCCGCTATGCACCGAACATGCGCAATCACATCCTCGCTCGCCACGTGATCACCCCACTGGATCTGCATCGCGACTATCACATCACCCGTGGAAACATCTTTCACCAGTCCATGATCGGCCTGGACAACCTCTTCGACAATCGCCCCATCAAAGCGGCGGCGCATTACCGGACGCCGATTCCCGGTTATTACCTTTGTGGTTCCGGCAGCCATCCCGGCGGCGGTGTCAGTGGCATGCCCGGGCACAACGCGGCGCAACGCATCCTTGCCGACCTGGCTGGGCAAACCGATACGGCAGCGGGGCGCAAGGTGCTCAAGGTGGATAACGGGCTGATCGGCAGTTTGTTGAAAACGGATGTCGGGCAACGCCTCGGTTATCAGGTCGCCAGGTCGCGCATCTTTCGAAGTCTGACCGAACGCCTGAGCAAGTGACAGCGATTGCGTACGAGGTGCCTTTTTCTTGATGGAAAGGCAGGCATGACCGAATAGGTGGATCACTCATGAAACTTCCAATCTTTACGCCAGGCTCCAACGCTGGCGGTCGTCGCAAGATGTTCGTCAATGGTCAATGGATCAGCGCCTTTGCCTGGTTCCCGGTGCGTTCTCCCGCGACCGGGGAAATCATCGCCGAGCTTCCGAGCGCCGGTATTGAAGAGGCGATGTTGGCTGCCGATGCCGCCAGTGCCGCATTCCAGACCTGGCGTCACACAACCGCTCATCATCGGTGCGCACTGCTGCGTGCCTGGTACAACGCCGTCATCGAACACACCGAGGGCATTGCCCGTACCATCACCATGGAAATGGGCAAGCCGATTCAGGAAGCCCGTGGAGAAGTCGTTTACGCCGCTTCGTTTATCGACTGGTTTGCCGAAGAAGGGCGGCGTGTCGGCGGCGAAAGCATGCCGAGCCAACATGGCAACAAACGGCTGGCGACCCTGCAACAGCCGGTTGGGCCTGTGTATGCCATTACACCGTGGAATTTTCCTGCGGCGATGATCACCCGCAAGCTGGCGCCGGCGCTGGCAGTGGGGTGTACGGCCATTGTCAAACCTCCCGTGCAAGCACCGCTCACAGCACTGTATTTCGCCAAACTGTGGGAAGAAGTAGGGGGCCCTCCCGGAACCTTGCAGGTGATTACCACCACGGATCCGCGGACGGTGTCTCAGGTGATGTTCGATGACCCGCGTATTCGCAAACTCACCTTTACCGGTAGCACTGAGGTGGGCAAGCGTCTGTACGAGCAATCGGCCAAGACATTGAAAAGGATGTCTCTGGAATTGGGGGGGCATGCGCCGTTCATCATTTTTGAAGATGCCGATCTGGACGCGGCCGTGGATGAGGTCGTGGCTTGCAAATTCCGCAATGCCGGACAGACCTGTGTATGCACCAATCGCATCTATGTCCATCGCTCGATCGCCAGTCAGTTCGCCGAAAAACTCGCTGTTGCGGTCAATCGGCTCCAGGTGGGCGACCCATTGCTAGAGTCCACCCGGATAGGCCCGTTGGTGGATGAACATGCACGCGATAAAGCACTCAGCCATATCGCCGATGCGGTGGCCCAAGGTGCTCGAATCATCGCCGGAGGTGTGCGGATGGAAGGCTTCTATGTTCAACCGACCGTGCTCCAGGACGTGACTGCAACGATGTTGATCATGCAGGAGGAAACCTTCGGTCCGGTGGCGCCGCTGATTACGTTCGACAGTGAAGCTGAAGTGGTGGCGGCAGCCAATGCATCGCCGTACGGCTTGGCAGCCTATCTGTGGACTAGGAACCTGACCCGAGCGCAACTGGTGGCTGAAGCGTTGGAATACGGAATGATCGGCGTCAACGATGGAGCGCCATCGACCGCACAAGCGCCGTTCGGTGGCAATAAGGACAGCGGACTGGGCAGGGAAGGTGGTCACTGGGGACTTCAAGAGTACCTCGACGTGAAGTTCATATCGACCAAACTTGAACGTTGTACTTTGGAGTCATAAATACACGTCTTACATGAGAAACGTCTGTTCTAAAGTATTTGATTTGGGCGCGAACAGTCTGGAGAGATCTTTGGGTTTTCGCGGTACAGGGATATGACGGATCTACGAATAAAGTCTGCATCGATTCATCAATAATAAGGACACTTGTTACTTCGAAAAAACCAGAAAGTGCCGAGGTGTATATAGGCACGCTGCCGAGTATTGCTTGTTTAACGACTGCCTCGCTTTACCGAAATAAAAAACTCACTACCTACAGGGTTTTAGCGATGTCATACGAATATAGTAATAAACCAGCTACGCTGGACTTAGCGGGATCAATACCGGGAAAGACCATGAACCCAAGTTCTGATAGCCGAGACCTCGAGCGAAACAGTATCGGCATCATGGGTATCGTGTTCTTTGTGATAGCCGCCGCGGCGCCACTGACGGTGGTTGTCGCGTTGTTCCCTGTGATCATTGGCTCTGGAAATGGCATCGGCATTGCCGGTGCGTTTGTGGCGGTCGCCCTGGTGCTGTTGCTGTTCGCCGTGGGTTACGTGGCGATGAGTAAACACATCACCAACGCCGGGGCGTTCTACGCCTACATCACCAAAGGCATCGGCCGGCCCATGGGACTGGGCTCTGCCTCTTTGGCAATTTTTTCCTATAACGCGATTCAACTGGGTCTGTACGGAGGTATCGGCTATTACCTCAATGAGTTGCTCGGCAAGCAACTCAACCTCCATCTGCCGTGGTGGGTGTACTCCTTCACCGCCATGGCGATGTGCCTGTGGCTGGGGTTACGGCGTTTGCATGCAGGCGCCGTGGTATTGGCGGTCCTGCTCACGCTGGAGACCGTAATTATCCTGATACTGGACCTGGGCATTTTGTTTGGCGATCACTCGGTGCCGGTGAGCCAGTTTTCGTTTGAACCATTCAGTCCGTCGGCGACATTCTCAGGCGCAATCGGTGTCGCTCTGATGTTCGCCCATGCATCGTTCATCGGGTTCGAGGGCACTGCCATTTATGGTGAGGAAGCGCGCGACCCCAAACGCACGGTGCCGATAGCGACCTATATCGCGGTGATATTCATGGGCGTGTTTTACGCGTTGACAGCCTGGTTGATCATCAATGCAATCGGTACAACCGAAGCAGTGACGGTGGCCAAGGACCAATCGGGCAATCTGATTTTCTGGGTCAGCGATAAGATCCTCGGTGGCTGGGCGACGGAGTTGTTTCAAGTGCTGGTCATTACCAGTCTGTTTGCTGCCATCGTAACGTTCCACAGCAACGTGGCCCGTTACCTCTACTCATTGGGGCGCCAGGGGTTACTCAGCCAGAAACTGGGCTCGACTCACCCCGTGCAAAAGTCACCCCATGTGGCGTGCTACGTGCAAACCGCAATGGTTGCGGTGGTGGTCGCGATATTCGCAGTGCTGGGGCTGAATCCCTACGACACGCTCTTCACCTGGTTCACCGGAGTAGGTGCTGCAGGGATCATCACCATCCAGTGCATCGCCAGCATTGCGATCTTCGTGTTCTTCCGTCGTTCCACGGTGGACAAACGGTTGTGGCATACCTTTGTCGCGCCGCTGTTAAGCGTCGCGGGTCTTCTGCCGTTTCTTTATTTTGCCCTGACTAGCTTCGATGTCTTGCTGGGCGTACAAGGCGCACTTGAGGTGTTCTTCATGGCGCTGTTGTTTGGTTCGTTTGTGTTGGGTTTCCTGGGCGCATTGTACTTGAGTGTCCGGTCACCCGAGAAATATTCACGGTTGGAGTCTTCGTTAGGCGATCAAGTCTGACAACTCGCAGGCCTGTCTTTGCCGCTGCTGCGATAGGCGCAGTAGCGGCTGAACTAATGATGATGAACGTAAAGTTTTTCACCGCGCTTTGTCATTGCTTAAGTCGATTTAATTCATAGCTATTGCTGTTTGATAATCTAAAGAGGACATGTGATGAGCAAGACGTTTCGAATTGCCGCGATTGCCGGCGACGGCATCGGGCTCGAAGTGATGCCTGAGGGTATTAAAGTTGTGCGAAAGGCTGCTGCCAAGTACGGCATTGAACTTGAGTTTCAAAGTTTTGAGTGGGCCAGTTGCGATTATTATCTTGCCTGCGGCAAGATGATGCCCGACGACTGGTTTGAGCAGCTGAAAGGTTACGATGCTATTTACTTTGGTGCTGTTGGTTGGCCGGATAAAGTGCCGGATCATATTTCCCTTTGGGGGTCATTATTAAAGTTTCGCAGGGAGTTCGATCAATACGCGAACATACGCCCGGTGAAGCTGTTCCCTGGCGTGCCATGCCCACTGGCCAATCGCAAGCCGGGAGATATCGATTTCATCGTAGTCCGGGAAAATACCGAAGGTGAGTATTCTTCGGTGGGGGGACGGGTCTTCGAAGGGACGGAGCACGAGTTCGTGCTGCAGGAATCGGTGTTCACTCGGCGAGGTGTCGACCGCATCCTCAAATACGCCTTCGACCTCGCCCAGACCCGATCACGCAAATATGTGACCGCCGCTACCAAGTCAAATGGCATGGCAATCAGCATGCCGTACTGGGATGAACGCGTTGCGGCGATGGCGGACAACTACCCCGACATCAAATGGGACAAGCAACATATCGACATCCTGTGTGCCCGCTTTGTCTTGCATCCAGATCGCTTTGATGTGGTGGTGGCGTCCAACCTGTTTGGCGACATCCTCTCTGACCTCGGCCCGGCCTGCACGGGCACCATTGGTATTGCGCCTTCGGCCAACCTCAATCCGGAGCGCAAATTTCCTTCGCTGTTCGAACCCGTCCACGGCTCGGCACCGGACATCTTCGGCAAGAACATTGCCAACCCTGTTGCCATGATTTGGTCGGGTGCGTTGATGCTTGATTTCCTGGGTGATGGTCCAGAGTTCCGTGCTGCTCACGATGCAATCATGCAAGCCATTGAGACGGTTATTGCTCAAGGCCCGAAGACGCGTGATTTGGGTGGGCAGGGTTCTACCCAAGAGGTTGGCCAAGCGATCGCCGACGCTCTTTAACTTCGCCAGTTTAGCTAGTGGCGGTGCTTTCTTCGTTGGGCCGTCACTGGCGTTTTGTTTAGGCGTTATTTCGCAGCGTGTGGGAGTCAACCAGCAGGACCTTGGATTCGCTCTGTCAAATAGTTGGTCGTACCGTTTCCAGTGAAAACTCACGAAGGCAATATACAGATTTGACGAATTCATGGAATCAAATACGCTTGAGTCCCATATATCTTGGCTGAGGAAGGCAATTGCCCCTCATGGAGTAGAGATTAATTCTATACGCAGACTTGGATGCGGGATGCATCAATCCCCGGATCAGACCGATTAGTCATAGGAGACTCAGTATTGGGTATAAATTTCTCTTCTCCAGCCATATCTTGAAAAAAGGCCAGGCTGGACGACCAATCCATCATGATCGCAGGCTGAGCGATACAAAACGAGCTGCCATAGGTAATCTGCGCAGTGCTGAATGCGCATCTGTGTGCGTATGAACGCCCGGCCGCGCCAGTTCGGTCGGCCTTAGCTTATCGAAAGATTGAAGAGCGCTAAATTGTTGAATGGGCAGGCCGTCGACATGAGGTCAATTGATGGAAAAATCGCATAATGGGATGCTGTAGTAATGATGAGATTGGCAAATATTGGTTTGATTGTTCTGGCTTTCACTGGGCTAGTCGGTTGTGACTCCGCGACCCAACCAATGGTCAAGGAGCGTTATTTTGACAGCGTGTCGACTGCCAAGCCGCTTGAGGCGAAGTACACTGGGTTAGGGGAGTTCACGGTCGCATCGAGAACCTTCAGTAGTGGTGAGGAGAAGTTCCCGAGCTATAAAATCTGGTATCCAGCGGAAATGGAACAGAAGAACAAGGCCTATCCTCTTGTGATCATGGCCAACGGCACCGGTGTTACGTATCCCAGTTATGAGCCAATCTTTGAACACCTAGCTTCTTGGGGATTCATCGTCGCTGGAAATGACGATGAATGGAGCGCACTCGGGTCCTCCTCAGCCAAAGAACTGGATTTTATTCTTGCTCAAAGTAAAGATCCTTCCAGCCTTTTCTACCGCAAAGTAGACGTTCAAAAGATAGGCATTGCCGGACACTCGCAAGGTGGGGCGGGCGCGATCCACGCAGTAACGGACTTTCCAAACGGTTCAAATTATCGAGTACTTTACAGCGCCAGTGCCGTCTCACTATCGATGATTGAATCATGGAAGATCGACAAGAGGTGGAAATATGATGTCGGCAAGATTCGGATTCCTTACATGATGGTCGCGGGAACTGGGGATATTGATGCCAAGACAATTGCACCGCTGGCGTCCCTCGGAAAGAATTTCGACGACTTGACCGGAAACGCGATCGCCGTGATGGCACGACGCAGAGGTGTAGATCATGGCAATACGCTTGATCACGCTGATGGCTACATGACGGCTTGGTTTAGATTCCTGTTACTCGGTGATATGGAGGCCAAGGGGGTTTTCTCAGGTGTCGAGCCGGAGATTCTTCAAAACAAGGGGAATTGGCAGGATGTTAAGATCAAGGGCGAGCAATCGCGACCTTGATCCAAGCGCTGTCAACGCGGCATCGCGACGTAGCTCAGGCGCTCAGCGGACTATCGCCGCGATACCGCGTTTGAAAGACAAGTTGGCTCGCCTCAGATGTACAAAGGCGCGCGACAGAGCCCTAATCGATCCCCATTTCCGCAGATGGGCTGGCTCCGTACTTACTGGCACTGGCGGGAAACGTCTTGACCCGAACTGTCACCAAAAGCAAACGAGGCCCGAAGGTGCCTAAACCCGAGGAGTGGCTGGAAGCCAAAGCAGTGCATGCCCATGTGTCGACGGATCGGGTGATCAAGACCGCTAAAGTGAAAAAAACCTTGAAAGAGCTGGGCTATGGATTGGAAGATCGACATTTGCTAGAGCGATTGCAATCTGTGCCGACATCGCAAATAAATAAAGGACGGGTCTACTTCAAGACAATTATTTTTGAGACCAATTCAGCACTATTTTTTGCCTTCAGCTTTTTCATAAGCCGTCCACGGTGAACTTCAACAGTGCGATGTGAAATGTCGAATTTACGACCAATCTCTTTGCATGTGAGCCCATTGACGATGTGAACGGCGATCTCCCGCTCTCTAGGCGTGAGGTTGACGGTCGCTCGGACAGCTTGATCAATTCGTTCAAAATGCCAAACCATGAGATGAAAAGGGTCTTCTGGCGTCAACGTGTACCCCTTAGCTCTTGCCCAAAAAACCTCACCGCTTTGATGCTGCATAAAGCGTTCATCTGAGTACGCACCATTCTTGGCATGCCTTAACCAATTCAGGCTGCGATCACCAATGATCTTAAAGTCCGCCTTAGACGGGTAAAGCTTGAGTAGATGCTCATCGAGCAGCTCCTCTCGCTTGAATCCAAAGAGAGTCGCGAATGCATCATTGAGCTCCAGTATGCGCCTATCGCCCGTAATCACCTGGGGCGCAGGAGAAACCTGGAAAGCAAGACGTTCGAGGTCTTGTAGCTGCTGGCGTGTTGGGTCAGTCATCGTTCTCCACCTTGAAATAGGTGCTCGTCCAGGCTTTACCGATCCTTAGGTTACCAATCCCCGTACGTAGTTGCACGAATAGCGAAAGCTGTCGGCCTTGCGGCAATCTAGGTGCTCCTTACCAAACGAAACTAGGGAAACGTCATGGCGAGCATGAGATACCGACATCTGTAGGCCGATATCACGTATCACAGATATACCGGGGTGTTTCGTAATTGTCATATAGGCTTATTTGAATGGTCGTTATCAAAAATATTGCGATGGTTTGATAGTTGAATGCCTGTCATGTCTCTGTAAGAGAGTGTCAGTTTTCTAATTAATAATGAGTTAGAAAAGGTCGAGAGCGAAAATAAAACATACCATCACCATGAGTTTCGCTGGAGGCATGCTCGTGCCGGGTGCGACAGCTTTTCGTCCGCTGAGAAACGCCTGGAGTTGCTAACGCTAAAAAAGAAGAGGTTGCGCGGTAATAAGTCTCCTTGCTTGATGAGGAACGATCGGCACTTTCCATTAAAAATAAAAAGAGGAATCCTCAGATGCATAATGATAGCCTTGCATGCCATAGAAGAAGAGCCTTTATCGGTGCGACCTCCGGCCATCTTATTGAATGGTATGACTACGGTGTATACGGATTCTTAGCCGTCTACATCGGACATGCGTTCTTTGTCTCAGATGATCCAACGACAAGCTTGCTCAGCAGCTTTGCTGCATTTGCTCTCAGTTTTTTTATACGACCACTTGGAGGACTGTTCTTTGGTCCCCTAGCTGACAAGATAGGCCGTCGTCGGACGTTAGTCACCGTCCTCATTATGATGTCAGGTTCAACGTTTCTGATGGGGCTTCTTCCTAGCTACGCGTCGATTGGTATCGCTGCGCCCATTCTCCTTGTGCTCATCCGCTGTATGCAGGGTTTCTCTGCAGGGGGGGAAATCGGAACGATCACAAGCTACATTTCTGAGTATGCAGGCCCAGGAAGACGCGGCTTTTCGACTTGCTGGTTAATGGTAACTGCTGTGCTCGGCCTCGTTCTGGGTGGCGTAGTCGCTAACGGACTTACTTGGATTCTCGGCGCCGAGCACATGCAGAATTGGGCGTGGCGCTTACCTTTTTTAGTCGCGGGCCCAATGGGTTTGGTCTCGATGTACATCCGCCTCAAATTGGAGGACAGTCCCGAATTCATAGCTATTCAAAGTAGAGGTGAAACCTCCAAAGCTCCACTGCGAGAAGTGTGGTTATGGAAGCGAGCTGTCACGTTGGTTTTTTTCATTATTTCGCTTCATAGTTCAATATTTTATCTGGTGCTCACCTTTTCATCGACCTACATGTCTCGCATATTGAAGTTTGACGCGGTAACAACTCTTCTTCTGGTCTTCATCGCAAGCATTTCTGCTGCATTTGTCATGCCGTTTGGTGGGATGTTCACTGATCGATATGGACGCAAACCATTTCTTCTGATTGTTGGCTGTGCGGCGACCGTGGCGATGTACTGGCTATTTAATGCCGCTGAAGGTGCGACGCCAGGTTCGTTCTTTTTGCCCTTGATGGTGGTCGCAATTTTATTCGGACTGTATGCATCCTCAACCTACGCAACAATGAGTGAGCTTCTTCCTACGCGTATCCGTTCCACTGGCATTGCGGTTGCTTACAACATTCCAGTAGCCTTGTTTGGTGGGAGCGCTCCATTTATCTCTACTTGGTTAATTCAAAAGACTGGAGATATATCGTCGCCGTGGTACTTCTATGTGGGTACTGGAGTAGTTTCGATTGTGGCCCTGTTGATTTTACGCAAAGAAGATTTTGTAGCGGTATCAAGCTTTTCCCAGATGACCGCTTCCGATAGTGAGCGCGGTGTTTCTATTGGTCGTCAGATTCAGCGATAGTCCAGCCAATAGTCAGATTTAAGAACTATGATGGTTGGCGCATTAAAATAATTAAGAAGCATAGCCTGAGGTGTATCGTATGAACTTTGAAAATAAAACTGCTTTTGTAACTGGCGGCGGTTCGGGCATTGGCGAAGCTGCTGCGGTTGCGTTGGCGGCAAGAGGTGCTCACGTAGTAGTGGCTGATCTGAACCTGGAGAACGCAACTAAAGTCGCCAACTCCATTTTGAAGCAAGGTGGCAACGCCATTGCTGTATCGATTGATGTGTCGGATGCAAACTCCGTTGATTTCGCGTTCAATACTGCTGAGGAATGGTATGGAGACACGACACACCTCCTAGTCAACAGCGCTGGCATTCTGGGCATTCACGCGTTCATCGACTATCCGGTGGAGCTTTTCAACAAGGTAATGGCTGTAAACGTCACGGGTACTTTTTTGTGCTCGCAGCGTGCCGGCAAAAGCATGTTAAAGGCTGGATATGGTCGTATCGTCAACGTTGCGTCGGTGAGCGCCGTACGTGCCGGGATTGGGCGTACAGCCTATGGCACTTCTAAAGCAGCTATGGTTGGGCTCACCAAACAGCTTTCAATGGAGCTAGGCCCTCATGGTGTTACAGCGAACGCCATTGCCCCAGGCCCGGTTCTCACCCCCTTGACTGAGGCGAGCTATACACCCGAGACGATTGAGGCGTACACCTCAATGATCCCTGCACGCCGCCTTGGTGTACTTGACGATATGAGCGCGACAATTCTTTTTCTTCTATCTGAAGGTGCAGCATACATCAACGGCGCATATTTGCCGGTGGATGGAGGGTACCTCGCTAGCGGTGTAAGCAAGACAGGGAAGTTGAGTTAACTAACTTTGTTTCCAGGCTCTTAATGGGCCTGGGATCAGTTGAATATAAAAAGTCTGATCTAAATAATAATAAATCTAATCAGGTGTGAAATATACTATGTCTGTGCTTATTGCTTTGGCAGCGTTAGGTTTCCTCATGTTCATGGCCTATCGGGGCCACAGTGTCATACTGGTAGCTCCAGTGGCGGCCCTCGGCGCTGTTTTTTTTGTCGATCCGTCATCTGTCGCCCCCATCTTCTCAGGTGTGTTTCTTGAAAAGATGGCGACATTTCTAAAGCTGTATCTGCCGGTATTTCTACTTGGTGCTGTATTTGGGAAGGTTATTGAAATATCTGGATTCTCAGAGGCAATTGTAGCTGCAGCAATCCGCTATTTTGGTCGTTCTAAGGTTAACTTTATCGTTGTTGCTGCGTGCGCGCTGATGACTTACGGTGGCGTTTCCGTGTTCGTTGTGGTCTTTGCTGTATATCCGTTTGCAGCAGAACTTTATCGTCAAAATAATATCCCCAAGCGTCTGATGCCAGGTGCGCTGGCCTTGGGCTCGTTCTCATTTACTATGGATGCTCTTCCCGGTACGCCTCAAATCCAGAACATAATTCCAACGACTTTTTTTAATACAACTTCCTGGGCTGCTCCAATACTAGGTGTATCGGGATCCATATTTGTATTGATTGTAGGTTTGATGTATTTGGAGTGGCGACGCAAATCGGCCATGGCCGCCGGTGAAAGTTATGGTGAGGGGCATACTAATGAGCCTGAACGTGTCGAGTCCGTAAAACTACCTAATCCCATTCTGGCGTTGACTTCTTTGCTGGTAGTGGGAGTTGTCAATTACTGTCTTACCCTCTACATTCCGACTTGGTATAGCGCTCTTTACTCGATAAATCCAGATATTTTTCCAGGGTTGCCAGCGATTGTTACTGGTAAAACTTCTAGCACCGCCGCCATTTGGGCAGTGCAGGGGGCGCTACTTTGCGGCATCTTATTTGTGGTCGCTGTTGCATTTAGGCAAGTCCGCGAGCGCTTTGTAGCGAGCGCAAAGCACGCTGTTTCTGGCGCTTCTATGGCAGCGCTCAATACAGCGTCTGAATACGGCTTCGGTAGCGTCGTTGCCATTCTGCCTGGTTTCCTCGTGGTTAGTAGTGCGCTCCAATACCTCCCCGACCCGTTAATAAACGCTGCTGTTTCAGTAAGTACTCTGGCAGGGATCACAGGATCTGCATCCGGAGGGCTGAGCATTGCACTTGCCGCAATGGGCGATCAAATTATTGCAGCGGCTAATGCTGCAAATATCCCGCTTGAAGTTATGCATCGCGTTGTATCGATGGCAAGCGGCGGTATGGATACTCTACCTCACAATGGTGCGGTGATCACATTGCTTGCCGTCACTGGGCTCACCCATAGACAGGCCTACAAGGAGATATTTGGAATAACCATCATCAAGACTATTGCAGTGTTCTTTGTGATTGCGATGTTCTATACCACTGGGCTCATTTGAATTGAGTACTACTGTAGGCAGTATCTTTTTTTGTTAATGACTGCAGTGGTAGATATTTGAAAGGCTTTTTAGTCGAAGTTTTAATGGCGTATTTCGTAGTTGATTTAACTGCGGATATTCTCGCGTGAATATTGCCTGATAAAGTAAGGAGAAAAGAGATGAGAACTGAATTAAAAGTCCCACTGGAACTCCCGGAATCTGTTGCCGAGCTCGCAAAAAAACTAACATATGTCACGCCGCAAAGCGCCCCGTTCGTTCCTGGTCGTCGTGCTTTCTTCAAGTATCGCGATCTTGGTTTAACTGATGCGACCGCCGGTGTAGCGAGGGCACAGGTCACCTGCGCAACTGATGTGATGGAGCAGACTGGATGGCATTATCATATCTGCGATGTTCATTTCATTTATGCACTCCGGGGCTGGATTGAACTTCAGTTTGAAGACGGGAGAACTATTCGCGTTGAAACTGGCGAGTCGCTATTTATTCCGCCAGGTCTTAAACACAATGAAACGGCTATCTCATCGGATCTTGAGCTTTTTGAAATGTCAGTGCCCGCAAAAATGGGAACAGTAGCCTGCGAACGGCCAAGCCACTTGCCGGCGAGTTTCTAGTCTGCCAACAAACAATCCAGATAGGGGAGGGCGGGACTTGAATGGTTTCGCCTTATATAAGTACTCAGATGAACTTATTTTGAAAGGGATTTAAAATGAATAAGAAGGGTTACCTTTTGGCGGAGCTTACGATCACCGATCCAAGTGTCTTTTACGAGGATTACATGACCAAGGTGAAGCCTATACTGAAGAAGTTCGAAGCAAAATTCTTAGTTGCAACTGACTCGCCTGAAGTGATTGAAGGTGAGCGCGTTGTGCCACGTGTGATTTTTCTCGAGTTTTCGTCTGTCGAGAAGGCTCGGGAATTTTATTACTCTCCAGAGTATGAGGATATCATCGATTTCAGATTTAAATCCTCATCAGCACACCTGTACATTCTTGATGGACTCCCCGGGTAGCAACTCCGATTGCTCAAGCGGTTGGATTCCAGACTGCCTACAACTAACAACGGAATTTTCCAGGGCTGCTACTTCGGGAATTGGTCGGAAGTCGGAGATTATTAATCGATGGATAGGAATATTTAAACCCCTCTGTACCCGGTAGAGGGAAAACGCACTGCAATGTCATTACATGAACCGCAGCCGGGCGGCTCATACCTCGCACAAAACAAAAACAAGGTGCCAGTGATGTCTTATTTTTCTCAAAAAGTCGTGTCTCTCTGCTCGTCTTTGATGGTTGCTCCCTTCGCTTCCGCAAATTTTGTCGATGACTTCAAGGGTAGCCTTGAACTTAGAAATTTCTATTATAATCGAGATTTTCGTAATGAAGGAGCAACTCAGTCCAAGCGTGATGAATGGGCGCAAGGTTTCATCGTAAATCTTCAGTCGGGTTTTACAGATGGGGCGGTGGGTTTCGGTGTTGATGCCCTCGGGTTGCTTGGCGTGAAGTTGGATTCGAGCTCGGATAGAACCGGATCTGGCTTGCTTGCTTTCGATTCCGATCGCAATGTTGAGGATGAGTACGGCAAGTTTGTTGCCACAGCAAAAGCGCGATTAGGGAAAACGGAAATGAGGCTAGGCGGTGTAAATCCCCTTATGCCCTTACTCTGGAGCAATAATAGCAGGCTCTTGCCACAAGTTTTTCGTGGTGGCCTACTAACCGTCAAGGACATTGACAGGCTCACGGTGACAGCGATACGCATCAATGCTGTCAAACAAAGAAATTCAACTGATTTTGAATCTCTTACCGCCACTGGGTATGCTCCTGTTGAGGCGGAGCACTATAATTACCTGGCCTTCGACTTTAAACCAACAAATAATTTAGCACTGAGTTTGCATGCGGCTGAGCTTGAGGATCTTTACCGTACATATTTTGCCGGTATAAAAACTACGCAGCCATTCCTTGACGGGAATCTAATAGCAGATGTACGACTTTTTGATTCAGGGGAAAGCGGGTCAAATAAGCTTGGCAACGTTGATAACCGGACGTTAAGTAGCTATTTCGCTTACAACCTACTGGGACATACCTTCGGTGGCGGTTTTCAGAAGGCGTGGGGCGATACGCCATTCGCATTCGTCAATGGTACTGATTCTTACCTCTTCGGTGAGTCGTTGGTAAGTACATTTACCGCACCAAATGAGCGAGTTTGGTTTGCTCGTTATGACTATGATTTCGCGGCGTCAGGGCTGCCTGGCCTATTGTTTACAACCAAGTATGTCAAAGGGGACGATATAGATCCCGAGCTACTGACGACCCGACAAGCTGCTGCTCTGCGCCGGACCGGGGATCAGGGAAAAGAATGGGAGCGGGTGACCGATATTTCATACGCTATCCAAAGTGGGCCTGCCAAGGGCTTAGCGTTCCAATGGCGTAACTCGACGAACCGCTCAACTTATGCAGATAGTGCTAACGAAAATCGCTTCATCATGCGCTACACCTTCAATTTTTGAGTAACCTTCGTAGGGGCCGAACGCGTTCTTGCGTCGGCCTCTTAAACAGACGACGCCTTCACTTGCAATTCCGTTCCGCAAACAGGTCATAAAGGCCGTGCAATCGCAGCACAGCTCCGAACTCGCAATTTCTTAAAGCTGATCTATTCCCGACTTTCTGAAAATTGCTTTTTTTTGGTGTAGCGTTAGAGGACTAATCATCTGGAGACTGCCGATGTCTCAGCTTGCTGAATTCCGCCAGCTCGAATAACACCTCGCAGAGCAGCTCCAAGTTCTCGAATCCTTGAAAGGCGACGCTGGCCTCAAGAAGGAACTCGAATTTGAAACCAGGCTGCGTGCGCTACTCGCCGAGTACGGTTATAGCCTGCCGAACGTGGTCAGCCTGCTTGATCCACAATCTGGCCGCCGTCGTGCTCCAACCGTTGAGTCCAGAGCCGGCATCCGGAAGCCACGCCAAGTTAAGGTCTACAGGAACCCTCACACTGGTGAGCTCATCGAAACCAAAGGTGGGAATCACAAAGGCCTGAAAGAGTGGAAAGCCGAATACGGCGCTGCCACTGTCGAGACTTGGCTGACAAAGTGAGTTTGGTTTGAGTACAAAAAGGCCCTTCGAGGCGTGCTCAAGCAGTAGGTCTTACCCGAATCAGCGTGATGACGAACGCATCGTCTATCATCTCGGAAAGGTACTCTATGAAGATCGTCGTGTAGATGACGCCCTGTCAGCAGAGGCCGTCAGTACGCTTGGTGAACTGGCAGTTGTCGAGTTGACAGGTGTTTTTGGATATTACGCGTTGGTGGCGATGACACTAAACGTCTTTGCCGTGCAGTGTAATCGAGATGCGTCGCGCCCGTTTTCCGAGTCCTGGCTCTTGCTGACGTAGCAATCTCAGCGTCACTCATTTTCTACGCCGTCGTGTTAACGCGCCGCAATGCGATAGAACGGATTGCGCAGTGGTCGCTGGCACCATCCCTGGTGAAAGCGAAGGGGGCATCTACTTACTGCGCGAGGAATCCGCCGTCGACCACAAATTCGGCTCCTGTCGCAAAGCGCGACTCGTCTGAAGCCAAAAAGAGCGCCATGTTGGCGATATCGATTGCTTCGCCCAGGAAGCCGATTGGATGCAGCTTGGCCAAACGCTCCAGCTCAACTGGGTCATTTCCAACCATTGGCGTCACGATGTATCCAGGGTGAATGCTGTTGACCCGAATCTTGTAGCCACTTCGGCCAGCATGCAATGCAGCTGATTTGGTGAGGTTACGGATTGCGCCTTTACCTGCGCAATATGCTGCGTATTCCGGATGGCCAACAATGCCTTCGATGGACGACAGATTGATAATCGATCCTCCATTTTTCCGAAGGTTCTTGAAAGCATGTTTCACGCCGAAGAAGGTGCCATTGAGGTTGACTGAAAGCTCCTTGTTCCAGTCGTCAAAGCTCATGGTTTCGACATTGCCGGGTACCGCGATGCCAGCACTGTTTATGACGACGTTCACGAAACCAAACTTTGATACTCCGGCCTGAAACGCTGAAATCCATTGACTCTCATCCCGAACATCCAAGCGGGCAAATATTGCCTCACCACCTGCAGCCTGGATTGCTTGCACAACTGAACTGGCCTTTGCCTCATCGATGTCACAGATGACAATTTTGGCGCCTTCTTCTGCAAATCGTATGGCGCTGGCTGCACCAATGCCTGATGACGCCCCGGAAATCAACGCAACTTTGCCTTCTAGTCTTTTCATTCTGGTGCCCCTCAACGATATGAATTGTTGAGGAGACGCTATTCGCAGTTCGCCAACTTTGCCTAGCCAGTATCGGCAACGGATGCAGTGGGCAGGAAACGACTACGGTGCCATGTCGGCTTGCCGATTATGGATAAAGGAATGCTCATTCGCCTTGTATAAAAGCTTCACGAACACCTGAAGTTTTCCGGAGAGCAAAATGAGTAGCAAAAAAGCGTTGGTCACTCTGCCTGGCAGCGCGAGCATCGACGACATCCTTGAGTGCCTGGAGCGCGATGGTGGGTGCATTGTTAAAAACATGCTCAAGCAAGAGACCATCGACGGACTATGGGCTGATTTGGCTGACGTGCTGGATGTTGCTCCTAATGGCGACGGTTCTTTCGTTGGGCGTAAAACAAGGCGCATATCGGGGTTGTTTTCCCGGTCACTGCACATGCAAGAACTCATCACTCAGCCACAGTTGTACGGCGCGGCAGAGAAGCATCTGTGCAAGCCTTTCAAATACTGGCTCGACGGTGTTCAGCACGTGTCCATCCCAGCGCTGCAAATGTCATTGACCCAGGCAATCATGATCATGCCTGGTGAAGGAGCACAGCCGCTGCATCGGGATGATATTGCGCACCACCGCCGTCACCCTGGCCCTGACAGTCAGATCCAGGTGTTGTATGCACTGAGCGAATACACCGAGGTAAATGGTGCGACGCGAGTTATTCCAGGTAGCCACAAATGGGATGACGATCGTGCGCCAACCTACGAGGAATCCGTACCGGCTGAGATGAATGTTGGTGACGGCTTGATCTACCTCGGATCGACTTACCACAGTGGTGGCAGAAACACGACGGTGGACAAACCACGTACTGCGATCGCCACTACCTTGGTTTTGGGGTACTTGCGTCAAGAGGAAAACCAATACATCGCTGTGCCTCGTGAGCGTGTTCGTGAGTTCCCCGAGCGTGTTCAGCGCCTGTTGGGCTGGAGCACGAACCCACCGTTCTGCGGATGGATCGAGATGCGCGATCCCAATTATCTGGTTGCTCCAGATGCCGCTTTGAATACCACCGCCGAAGATATCCTTTAACGCACATTAACGGGCGGCGACGCTTGGAGAACCAACGATGCGCAGTGACATCAGCTTCGAAACCACCGATGGCGTGACGCTCCGAGGGTGGCTGTACACTCCTGAAGGACAGGCAAAGCATCAGTATCCGGCCATCGTCATGGCCCACGGTTTTACTGCAGTAAAAGAGCAGTACCTGGATAAGTACGGTGAAGTGTTTTCGCAAAATGGTTTTGCCGTATTGATCTACGACAACCGTAATTTTGGATCGAGTGATGGTCTGCCTCGGCAGGAAGTTGACCCCGTCCTTCAGATCCGCGATTACCGAGACGCCATTACGTTCGCGTGTAAGCTTGAGCAGATCGACAGTCAGCGGATCGGCATTTGGGGGTCGAGCTACAGCGGTGGACATGTTTTACAGGTAGCAGCTTTTGATCGCCGGGTGAAATGTGTAGCGGCACAGGTGCCTGATATAAGCGGGTCGATGGATGTGCGCCTTGCCATTCGCCCTGATTTGCTGCCTGCAGTCATAGATGCATTTGAGGTAGACCGGGCTGATCGCTATGCGGGGAAGGCCCCTATGATGCTCGAAGTCGTCAACGAAGACCCAACAAGTGATTGTGCTCTTCCGGGGCAGGACTCCTACGATTTCTTCGTTCACAGCGGACGAACCATCGCCCCTGCTTGGCGTAACGAGGTAACGCTCAAGAGCGTTGAGATGCTGAATGAATATGAACCAGGATCTGTTATTGATCGCATAAGCCCGACTCCGCTGCTGATGCTAGTGGCCAAGCGCGATACGTTGACGGTCACGGATTTGGCTCTCAAAGCATACGAGCAGGCGCTTCAGCCGAAGGCTTTGGTTCTGCTTGATGGCGGTCACTTCGATCCTTACATCAAATACTTTGAAGCTTCTAGTAAGGCAGCGACGGACTGGTTTTTACAGCATCTGTAGATTTGCTTGCAAAGACAAAAGCCCCTGAAATCTCGGGGGCTTTTTTCTTCAATTTCCTTGGCGGTCAGATTGAATCTTCCATGATGCTGCGAGGGGGCTCTGCGTTCGGAAAGTCAGGCAGCTTATCCGAAGTTTGCAACTCAAGGGTGCCAACTGGTCATCCCGCGCACTGGCGACTTTGGTTAGGGTTAAGATGAAGACGAATGCTCGAATCGTTCCCACCAGGAATGGGTCACCAACGCTACAAAAGGAGCGGCCACGGCGTGCTACTAGAGTATGAAGAAAGTGAAGCTGGGGACGTCAGCCCCTACAGCCGTGCCGGTAAGCGGCTAAAAAAAATCGAAGAGATCAATGATGCCGCTGCCGTTATCTTTGTGCGGGATGGCTACGCGCAATTCTCTGCCCGAAAGGTTGCCAAGGAGTTGGGCATTAGCCTCAACAACCTTCAGCACTATTGTGGCAATACGGAAAATCTTTGCCGGCAAATGATCAAGGCCAAGCTTGGTCACTTCGTAGAGGCCGTGAATCACCTGGTCGAGAATGCCTGCGCCGCGACACCGATTGAGCGATTGGCAGTTGCCATTCGGGAAAACTCATCAGCGACATTTGATACAGAAACTGGAAAGTTCTTTTTTCAAATGGGCGCTTTGGCCAGCCACGATGAGTCGGTCAAGGATTTAATGGTCAGTCAGTACAACCAATTCCTTACCGGCTTCTGTCAGTTGATCACTGAAATCAATCCAGAGTTACCAGCGGACAAAGTCCGGACATACGCTGCTCTGATCGCGACACAGATTGAGGGGAATTTTTTCTACCAGGATCAGTTGAGCCCAACGTCGGGGCTCCGCGAACAGATGGTCGAAACCGCGATCTCATTTTGGACTGCCACTTTGACGCGCTCACCAGCAGATGATTCTGCTTAGCCAGGTAAGTGCGCCCTCGCATAAGAGGGCGCAAAGGTGAACAGATCAGACTTTGAAATGGCCTACTTTTTCTTCGAGAGTCTTCGCCAACTGATCAAGGTGCATACTGACGGTTTCCAATTCTTGACCGTTCACGGCCAATCTCTGGGTGAAGTCCCTGATGTTGCTAACGTTTGCACTGACTTCATCAGCCACGTTGCTTTGTTCCTCTGTAGCCGTCGCGATCTGTAGGGTCATGTCATTTATCCTTCCGACCCCCATGCTCATCTGTTGAAGGGCATCCCCGACCCTGGCGAATTCTTCAACCGTCGTGCCTGTCAGCGAGTGGCTTTCGCTCATTGCAGTGACCACATTAGAGGTGTTCTGTTGAAGAGCTTCAATGACTAGCTGGCTCTCTGCTACCGAATCCTGGGTGCGCCGAGCGAGCGTTCGAACTTCGTCTGCGACAACCGCAAATCCTCGACCGGCTTCGCCAGCGCGAGCGGCTTCGATGGCGGCATTCAATGCGAGTAGGTTTGTCTGTTCGGCGATCCCCCGAATGACCTCCAGAACGGAACTGATCTTTGTACTGCTGTCGGCGAGCGCCCTGACTTGGGACATGTTCTGACTCATGCCATTGGACAGTTTATGAATTGTCTGGCTTGCGCTGACAATGATTCGGTCAGCTTGTGATCCCGCGTCATTACTATCCTGCGCGGCATCGGCGGCAGATGCGGTATTCCTGGCCACTTCCTGCGCAGTCGCCGCCATTTCGGTAGACGCTGTAGCGACCTGATCGACCTCATTGGCTTGGGCGTTCAATTTGGCACGAGATTCTTGTGCTATCGCGGACGCGTGCGTTGCAGCCTCACGAGTTTTCTGGGCAGTGGCTTGGATCTCTCTAATCAGAGGATGCAGTTTTTCCAGGAAGCGATTAAACCATCCTGAAAGCTCACCAAGTTCGTCAGGTCGGCGGTAGTTGATCCGCTTGGTCAGGTCGCCGTCACCGCTCGCGATTTCCTTGATCATGAGCGTGATCACACTCAATGGTTGAAGCGATTTGTGGATGATCACCGCGCTTAACAAAAGGCCTAATGTTCCGAGCAACGCACCGAACATAATACTTTGCCACATACCTGAACGGCGTCGTGTATCGAGCTGGTCTGCCAGCTTGTCAGCAGGTGCCATCAATGTAGCCCATGGAACGTCGATCTTTACGGCCCAAGGCGCTGACTCGCCAATAGGAGAGAAGGGCAGTAGCAACTGAAAATTGTCGCGTTCGCGAGCCGCTGATATCCCAGAGGCAAATGTTCGAGCCTGAAGCTGCGCTCCATTTTCAGGCCACACCTCAGATGCAAATTTTCCAGCTGATTTCGCCGAGGCGCTGTTCGCAGCGACTACGCCCAAGTTGCTCACGATGCTCACCGTCGAATGTCCGCCGTAAATATCTCGGGAGAGCTTTTCGCTTTGCTCCTGAAGATCATTCAGACTCAAATCGACCACCAGCACACCGACATACTTGCCCTTTTCCAAGTAGGGAACTGCAAGCGATACGAGACCTTCGGTTTGGCCATTCAGTGTGTCGAAGTAAGGGGCAGTTATGCAGGGCTTAAGCGTACTTTTCGAGCAGCTGTACCAATAATTCATCGGTTGGCCGCTAGCATTCGATTGATCGCCGTTGATGGTTTTTTCGTCTAATGCTGCTAATTCGAAGGTGCTGCTGCCGTAACGAGAGTAGTAGGTTGAGAAACGGCCAATTTCGTTTGAACCGAACTCTGTCTTGCCTTTGAATCCTTCATCCTCCCCACCTGCTTGATTGGGTTCAAAAGCCACGTATAGCCCCAAGAAAGCCGGGTTGGCCGCAACTGCCTGATGAATGCTTTTGACCATGTCTCGTCGCAGGTTCCCGGCGCTGATCCGACCCTCCGCAAACTGATCTCGAAGCGTACCTACCTGCAGAGCTACCTGCTGAGCTAATAGCTTGGCATCGCTGAATTTTTTCTCTATACGAGCTTGTTGGGCTTTCCCGTTGCCGATGAGCTGATCGCGAGCTGCGACTTCCAATAGAACACTGCTCTGTGTTCGGATTTCATCTGAAGACACTTTTCCCTGGAAGACGTTAAGGGCAACGACGCTCGCCAGTGTTGTCACTAAGCATAGTCCTGCCAAGGCTGGCATCCTGAACTTTATTGAATACATCGATAGCATTAGCAACGCCTCTGTTGGGCGCAGTGAGCTGCGCACACTGCATAAAAAAGGGCGCCTGGAAGACGCCCTGAGGGAAACGAGATGTTGGACTCAGCTTGGGCTGGGCCTCATTGCCGGAAACGGAACTGGCAGCTAAAGGCTGACCTTCATTGCTCCAGGTGCAGGCTGTGGGTCGAGTGTCGGACGGCTGGTGATAGCCGTTCCTTTGGTGTAGTTACCTTTTCCCATCGGAGCCACAATGAGTCGCACGGCCAAGTAGTACGAAGCTCCAGATATGGCGATTACTGGAATGGAGGCGCCCAGGTAACGAAACCATTGATGCATCGCAACCGTGACGGGGTCATACAGCGCCAGGTAGCCAATCACCGCCACGATGCTGATCACTACCGCTGTCCAGTTCACGCCACCCCAGTAGGCGTAGTTGCTGTTGCGAGTCGCGAAAAGACTGGGAGCATCGAGTTGCTCGCGTCTCAGGATGAAGTAATCAACAAGCGTGATCCCGGAGATACCCACAAACATCACGCCGTTGTACGACAGCCAACTCATAACCTTGGACAGCAACCATTCGGTCTCAAAGGCGAAGTACACCCCAGGCAGCAGGAGGAGTGCGAGAAGCAGTTCCCATTTTAATCTCGCGAAGAATTTGACCTGCTGAATTGAAACCCCCGCCAGGTAGATCATCACAACCATCGTGGCAACGTTTGCCGTCAGAACGATGGTCATCACGATTGAGCCGAATACTGGCCCGCCAACTGCGATCATCCAGATCGTTGGGTCGTAAGTGCCTGCGCTGATGGCTGCAAGGGCTGCAACGGTGGAGACAACCGCCGCTCCGAGGATACCCACACCAATGATTGATGGGCCCATCACATGATTTTTGCTTTTTACCAGGCGGGTAAGACCACCCATGACTGGCCACCAAGTCATGGCGTTGGAGACGCCAAACTCAACGGCAAGTGCCAGGCCCTGTACGGGATCATGCGACAGCATCTGATCTGGGGCCACTTGGTTGTGCCACAGGTTTTCGAGCCCGAATTTATGCACCAGGATGCCAAACATCACCAAGGTGATCAGCATGTGCAGCGGCCCGATAAAACCGTTGAGACGTTCAAAAAACTTCGGCCCTTTACATGCAATAAACCACACAAGGAACAATGTCGCCAACGCAACGCCAATCACCAGGTGCTCATGTGAATCGCCAGTCACCTGGCTTCCTGTGACGGTGGCGGCGACGTTCGCTGCTCCCCTGGCTGTCAATGCTTCAACTACGTAAGACCAGCCGATCAAGGTTGCAAGCAAGCCAAATAGGGGAACGATGATCCCTCTGTAACCGAAAGAAGCTTTGGCGGTATCAATAGGGTCGGTACCGTATTTGTAGCTGGGCACTCCCGAAGCGAGCGAGACCAATGCCATGCCGATGATGAGGCCGATCACATACCCCATCACTCCGAGCCGCCAATCACCTACATACGGTAGATAACTGCCGATGAGGAATGCCCATGTGGCCGCACTGAATGCGCAACAAGTCCAGAGAAATGAGCCGTAGGTTTTGTACACCCGGTTACCCGACAGAACTGGCAACCGACCCGCGAGGGCTTCTTGTTCGACGCTATGTGAAGTGCTCATGCGTTTGCTCCTACAGCCAGCAAGGTACCGATCCAGAGAACAGCACCCAAGAGAATCCATATAGAGGCTTCTCGAACGAGCGACGCAGCGCTACTCCAGCATTCGGAGGAGGTGTGCTCGGGCTGGTTCATGGCCTCCAATTGCTTCAACAGATCCGTGTTCAAGCTTTCGCTTGTACTCATCATTCCTGTGCCGTGTTCAACGTCAGCTTTGCTCATGTCGTTGCTCTCTGGACGAGTTCTTACGATGCCGTCCGCTTTGGCTGTTTTAGAAAATTATTATGGCAGCGGTAGTAAGTGTTGCTGGACGCTTAGTTGTTGCTTCCCTTCGACGGTCAGTAAAACTGTCCAATTGCGCCCTGTATTCAGCCTACGCTTGGCAGCTGTTACCTCGTATCCATTTTTGGCAATCCATTACGAGATTTCCTCCTGTCGGCAACCTCCCTGCGGTTTGCCGATATTGGCTATGGCTACGCCCTTCCTTAACGCAAAGTTGCGGGCTCAGCCTCAAAAAATATGGATTACAGCCATGAGCAAAGAAATGAACATTGTCGTTGTTTCTGGAGCTGGTTCTGGAATCGGCCAAGCGACCGCCGTCCACTTTGCAAAGAATAATTTCTGTGTGATCGGCTGCGACCTTTCGCAATCTGGCTTGGAAGAAACGGCCCAAAAGGTCGGCTCTGGCAGCTTTCATGCCCGGGTCGTGGATGTCTCTCAAGAGGACGAGGTGCGTGGGCTATTTGAGTTCGCCAGATCCTTCGACGTTGCGCTTCATGCCGTGATCCCTTGCGCGGGGGTTGCTCGCACAGGACTGGTTCATGATTTGGCGAGGGAAGACTGGGAGTTCATGCTAGGAGTAAACCTCACTGGTACCTGGCTAATGTCGAAGTATTCGATGCCGATTTTTATGGAACAGAAAACGGGCGCTTTCGTTGCCGTAGGATCCGACGCTTCAGTGCGTGGTGCATCGGGATATGCGGCTTACTGTGCATCTAAACACGGTGTACTGGGACTTGTACGTTGCCTGGCGCTGGACTATGGGCCTTGGGGAGTACGTAGCAATGCAGTATGTCCAGGCTTCGTACAGACTCGGATGATGGACAGCTTATTTGCGGAGGCGAGTGACCCTGAAGCCGAGATGAAGTCTTACGCCAAAGAGGTACCTTTGGGTAGATTTGCCCAGCCTGCCGAGGTGGCGAAGGTCATCTATCACCTGGCTTCCGAAGAAGCCGGTTACACGAATGGGATCGTTTATTCTCTGGATGGAGGAGCGACTGCTGGGCATTTTGGCTAGTCAAGTTTCGCGGGCATTTGGGTCGTTTCTTCTCGGATCTGTGGTTGAGAAGTGAGTAAATTCGCACCAGTCTGGGTCATCCGACCCAATAAAATGCAAAGTCGGTATCACTTCACAAAAGGCGCAAAAGCCCAAAGCGGCTTACGTCTTTCACTACTCGGCCTGTAGCGCGTGTTTTAGACACCTCTCTGCGCATACGCGGGGAATAAGAATGACTTTGATGGGGGGCGGCATGGAGCTTGCTTAGAGACATAGGTCACCTAAGTTAAGCGAGATTCATGATGGCCATGCACGCACCTCAGAACGACACCAGGTTTCGGTTTATGGAGTCGCATGATGCGTTTGAGCACGCGGGTGGCCTGAACGAATGGGACGACAATCGTTACCATCAGCTTGAGAAGAAAGCTCACTTCCATGGTGCTATCGCGAGCCATTCCATTGCCGGAAAAGTGCAGGTTACTCGCGAGACAATGGACAGTCCCTGTGTCGAGCAAATATGTCATGTTCCGCTTGATTCGATAGTCATCGTTAACGTGCGATCCGAGGAGGATGTGCTTCTCAATGGCAGGTACGTTAACGCCGACACCTTTCACATTTCATCTGGGCGCTCTTTCCATGCGGTAGCAAAAGCGCCTATCGAAGCATTGATGCTTACTGTCAGTAAGGCAGCTTTTCTCGAAACATTCAAAACTGAAGCTTTCCTGAATATCGAGTCGAAGCCATTCGAGCGATTTATTCAGCCCTCCACCGACACTCAGATCGATTTCGAGTTGAACCTGAAATCTCATCTGAGTAACGTCTGTGCAGGAATCGGGCAAGCCCCATTCAGTTCAAACCTGGATAAGGTTTTTAGCTGCGTCCAAGAAATTCTGGATTTTGAAAGTTCTACTCGGTTCGTCGTTCCTCCTTCGACAAGGACATACATTGTCGAAAAGAGCTGCGAATTTTTCGCTCGCCATGTCCAGGATGAAGACATTGGAGTGCTAGACCTGTGTAACCATCTGAGGATCAGCCGTAGAACGCTTCAGTACAGTTTCGAAGATGTATTGGGCATGACTCCGCTGAACTATGTAAGGTCAGTACGACTGAACACCGCTCGGAAACTGCTGATGTCCTCACCGCAAGAAACAATTCAAGGCGCCGCGCTTGATGCTGGCTTCAGTCATCTGGGTAGATTTTCAAAATACTATCAGGAGTTTTTCGGAGAGCTGCCATCTCAGACTGTGAGCAGATTGGGCGCGCACCGACGTCATCATTAACAGTCCTCAAATGTAAAAAGCCGGCTCTTTCGGAGCCGGCTTTTTATTGCCCAATCTTTAACCTTTTACTCCGGCCACCAGATATTGCGAGTTGAAGCCCATGGCACCGTGACCGGCATCCTGAGCAATCTTGAGATCATCCGCGAGTGCTGAGATATGACTGGCCCGCAATCCGCTTGCCTTCAGTGCATCGCGCCACTGAACGACGGCATCTAGATACACGTCCACAGTCGCCTGGATTGTGCTGAAATCGTTGGCCTCGATCTCCTTGATGCTCTTTTGCACCTTATAGCGCAGTAGATCCAGCATCTTGTCAGCGAACTCTGAAAGTTGGCTCGCACTGACGCCCTGAGTCTTGGCATACGCCGCTGCCTCGAGGAAGCCGGCCAGGCCCACTGCGTAAAAGCTGCCCGTCATCGCAGCATCAACGATAGGTGGCACTGTCAGGTCTTCACCGGTGTAAATCGTGCCTTGTGGCGCCATCGGCTTGACGGTTTCTGCAATCTCGTCCCATACGGCTGGATCACATGCGTATTGAATCGCCGTATAAGGGCCGCCAATCAGGTCAGGGTACGAAGAGATAGCCGCGTTGATAAAGATCCCACCGCGACTTTCTACGAGACCACGGAAGCGTTGCCCGTCTTCCGGCATAGAAGTACTGAGATTGGCCACGAAGCGACCGGCCAGATCAAGCGACGTGATATTGCTTTCGATAAGCGATGCACCACCAGCGGCGCTGCTGATAATCATGATGGTCAGCTCGCTTCCATGTACCGCTTCCACGAAGGAAGGGGCAAGCGTCGCACCTTTTTCCACCAAAGGTTTAGTGGCTTCAGGACGACCATCCCAAACTGTGACTTTTCGTCCTGCAGCAAGCAGTGTGCGGGCGAGGCCGGAACCCATCAAACCAGTGCCGATTACCGTTATTGTTTTAGCCATCTTCTTATTCCTCATAGGGGCGAGGAGCGCTCGCCGGGTTATCTACAACCCGAACGCTAAGCTCTGAACCTCCAAGTAAATAGCCATTTTCGGCAACTCTCCTTGTTTGCTCCTCTGCCTGGAATCAGGTGCACCTGTTGCCAATTCTGGATAGGACGAACTGAACCCCAGATGTAGCTTGTGCCCACCGATACCCACAATCCGTGAGGCCTGAAATGAACCAGATCCAGAAACCACAAGACGCTTATGTGCAGGTTGACCAAGTGGAGTGGCAGGACTTTCCAGCTCAGTTTCATACCGGTGGCGTGAAGTGGAAATTACTTCATGTGTCACCTGAGTTTGGTATTTGGACAGTAATGTTTTACTGCCCGAATGGCTCGATCCTGCTGCCGCATATCCATCACGGCCCGGCAGAAGGCTATGTCTTCGACGGTATTCTTGAGTTGCGTGGCGGGCCAGAAAATGGTGGTGCGTTGTGTATCAAGCACGGTTTTCTGTATGAAGCCACCGGCGCCGAGCACGAAGAAACCAAGATGCTCGCCGACACTACCTTCATCCTTCAAATGGTTGGCCCAATCACCTGGAAAACCGCCGACGGTAAAGACGTTAATCAAACCTGGTCTACCGCCCAAGATTTGTGGGAACAGCAAACTGCTGCCTGAATGCCAGCCATTTGGCTAAAACGTCTGGAGTGCACACGATGAGTATTTTATTTGTATTAACCTCCCACGCGACATTCGGTGACACAGGAAGGGAAACCGGGCTGTGGCTTGAAGAGTTTCTAACGCCTTATTACAGCTTTGTTGATGCCGGTCTCCCGGTTCGCCTTTGCTCGCCACTGGGAGGCAATGTTCCTGTAGATCCAGCTTCGGTAGATGCACTGAAGGGCAATCCTCTTTACCAGCGCTATAAGTCTGATGCCATTCTGGCAGAGCGCATGAACAGCACCGCCAAGCTGTCATCTGTATCGGCATCGGATATAACCGCGCTTGTTTATCCGGGTGGCCATGGCCCCCTGTGGGACTTGCGCGATAACCCCCATTCTGTAGCGCTGATTGAATCGTTGATTTCCTCAGGCAAGCCTGTTGCCACGATCTGCCATGCGGGATGCGCATTGCTCGATGCTCGAAAAAGCGATGGGCGCCCCTTGGTCGAAGGTGTTCAGGTGACTGCATTCAGTGACAGTGAGGAAGCTGCGGTAGGCCTGGAAAAGGCAGTTCCTTATCTCGTCGAAACTGACATGAAAGCGCTTGGTGCGGTGTACTCGAAGTCGGGTGATTGGGAAAGTCATGTTGTCGTCTCCGGATCCTTGATCACTGGCCAGAATCCAGCTTCTTCTCTGGGCGTAGCCGAAGCAGTTATCAAACGTTTGAAAGCCTGAATTCCACGTCAGATTGTCACCTTTAACTTTATAAAAATATCAAGGGATACCGACTGTCATGAGCTTCGTAAAAACGAAAGAAGAGCTTCAGGAAATTCAACGAATTCTCTCTGAAGGGCGTTGCACAATTGAAGCCGTATCGATTGAGTTCGAGACGACTTTCGAATTCTTGCGGTCGGTGCTACCTCCTTGTTTTGATCTGCCTGAAACACCTACTGCCATAGCCAGCATTTCACGTTGGCAGAGTGAGCTATGTGGCGAGTTTGACTGCGGAATCATTTCGCTCAAATGCCGATACAAAGAACTCGAAGGCACCACGATGCTCGTATTGATTGTGAGCGGGGATATGCCAGTCACGATCGGTCGTGAGATGTGGGGGGAGGCAAAGAAAACGGGCATCGCTCAAGTCTACATGGATGGTCATGAAGCCTACGGTTTCTGCGAGCGCAACGGCGTACGTTTGATCGAAATTGAAGCGGAGTTTGGGGATGACCAAGGCCCTTCAAGAAGTGAGAGTTATGATTTTGAAATCAAGGCGGTGCCTCATTCCACAGGCTTTGGTCTTCAACACGATCCAATTCTGAATTGTATGAAAAACCAGGAAAACCTACGAGTAAAGCGTGAAGGCAAGGGAACTCTGAGGCTCAGTGGGACAGCGCTGGATCCGCTTCACACCATTCCAGTCGTATCGGTTGGATCGGCTTATTACACCGAAGGCGAGTCGAGTTGGACTGTACCGCGCTTGGAAGTACTGCCAGACCCCGATGCGTACCTACCTTTTATTTACGGGCAAAAATTTGACGATTTCCGTTTGTTCCGTAAGCCGGCCCGGTTCCAAAAGCTGAACAAATAATACGGAGTCAGAGTGTTCAAAGTAGCGACGCCCCTGTCACTCGTTTTGCTCAGGCGGTGGTACCAGACGCTGCGTAAAATTGAGCAGATACATCCAGCATGGCGGTGTTTTTAGGCACCCGAAAAGGGCCCCCTTCGAGGGCCCTTTTGTTCATGGACTTTGAAGTACGCATTGCGTGAATCCCCTCTACGTTCAATTAGGCCCAGCCCGCAGATTGGCCATACTGCAAGAGAAACTCACCTCTTCCCCGGTAGCAATCGCGCCGTCCCAACCGATGTGTAGTCACACTGAATTCCCGCAGAGCAGGGGAGTTCATCGGTACTGTGTCGTCCGATAATTTTGGGGCAGGCGCGAGTGCCGCAGGATTTCTTCAGGCACGAGGGTGCACACAGGTAGCCTGTTTGGCCGGGAGAGGCAGCGTGCCCTCAGAATGAGCGGCAGAAAGGCTTTTTCGAGAAGCGCCGCGCCTCGGGTTGAGCTCGCCGCTGTGCAGTGTTGCCGGGTTCAGCTATGAAGAGGGCTATCAAGGGACGCTGGCCATGCGCAATGCCGAGGTCATTCCGGACGAGGTTTCTGCGTCAAAGACTTGGTGGCTTTTGGCTTCCGGGTCGACCACTGAAAATCATGCGCTGCGGTTAACCAGCTTAAGAGGTGCGGCACTGCGCTGTTGAGCCAGGTAGCGAGTGCAACAAACCCGTAGAAATGAGGAGAAGTTCACCACCTCATCGCGAGCTTTGGTGATCTCCTCATAGAGATTGGTGATTAACTGGTTGGTGGTCAGGCCTTCCCCAGCTGCCATCTCTGTGAGGATGTCCCAAAACTGGTTTTCCAGTCGCAGAGTCGTGATCACGCCGTGTATGCGCAACGAGCGTGACCGAGACTCATACAGTATTGGATCGGCTTTAACATACAGCTCGCACATTTTGAGGCCCTACCCGGTAAAAGCTGGATTATTTCCCTCTTTAGGCAAAGAGAGGTAATAGGCCAATACTACACTTGGCGTTCCAGTCAGGGTTTTAGTGTTGCCTCTTCCCAACAGACTCATTTCGACATCCAGGCAATGACCGCTGCCAAGTCTTCCGGGCTGCAATCCATGCACAGCCCACGAGGTGGCATAACGTTCAGCCCCTCGGTGACGTTTTTGAGCAGTACGTCCGGGCCCTTGTCCAGGCGAGGTTTCCAGGCGGCTTGATCACCCTTTTTGGGAGCTATGGGCAGTTGTCCGTTGTGACACATGACGCATGACCGATTGAAGACTGCCTCCGGCTCTTGAGCCGCATGGGCACTCGATATCACGAGTAGAAAGGCAGCTGCCAGAATCTTGTTCATCGTTGATCTCACCAATTGTTTTTATTTTCGACGCTACCGCTCGGACCATCACTGCCTATTCGTAATCAATGAGTGTGGAGGGTAGTCAACAGGTCGGAGAGGCATACTTGTTGACGGTCTAAAAGCCGTTTTTCCATTCACGCAACGATTGCAAACACTCGACTGGCGTTTCAATGCTCGCTTGCGCATGGTTTTGCGATGCAGCCCGAACAGCCGGCACAGACGTTCGTAGAAACGGATTGGTGGCCTTTTCCAAGCCGATCGTCGAGGGTAGGGTGCATGCCCCCCGAGCCCGTGTTGACTCCACCTCCACCAAACGAGCGGCTATCTGTTTGTTATCGGGCTCTACAGCCTGAGCGAAGTGCAGGTTCCCCAAGGTATATTCATGCGCGCAGTAGACGCGCGTGGTGTCGGGCAATGCCGCCAGGCGCTCCAGGGAGTCAAGCATCTGCTCGGCGGTTCCCTCAAATAGTCGGCCACATCCAGCAGCGAATAGTGTGTCGCCACTGAACAGGGTTAGTTCATCCGGCAGGAAAAAGGCGACATGATCCAAGGTGTGTCCTGGTACGGCCACGACCCGCACGGTACGTCCGAGCACCTTGACCTGATCACTGTCGCCCACGACCAGGTCCAGACCCGGAATTGACGCCTGTGCCGGCCCGATCACTCTGACGTTGTACTGTTGCTTGAGCTCATCAATACCGCCGACATGGTCATGATGATGATGTGTGATCAACACATCGCCAAGCGTCCACTGCGGATGCTCGTTCAACCAGTCGATGACAGGCTGAGCATCCCCAGGATCAACGACTGCGCAGTGCTTCTGATCCGGGTTGAGCAGTAGCCAGATGTAGTTGTCGGTGAAAGCCCTCAACTCGAGGACTTCCAGGCCGCCTGTTTTTTGCGCCTTCATGCTGCCTTGGCCTTGAGCGCTTCGGCAATATAGTCGGCTTGTCGAATGGCCAGGCTTACGATTGTCAGAGTCGGATTCTCCGCGCCGCTGGTGGTGAACTGGCTCCCGTCCGAGATGAACAGGTTAGGCACCTCATGGCACTGTCCATGTTTATTGCAGACACCGTCCGCCTCTCTAAGACTCATGCGACACGTGCCCATGTTATGGGTGGAAGGGTAAGGCGGAACCCGGTGCGTCTTGAGCGCGCCAACTGCTTCGTATACCGCGCTGCCTTGTTTGAAGGCGTGTTCACGCATGGCAATGTCATTGGGGTGGTCGTCGTAGTGAACGTTGGCCACTGGTATCCCGAAACGGTCCTTGGTGTTATCGCTCAATGTGATGCGATTGCTCTCACGAGGCATGTCTTCACCCACCAGCCACATGCCGGCAAGGTGAGTGTAATTGTCCATGACTCGGGTGAAATCCTTGCCCCAGGCACCAGGATTGAAAAATGCCGCCATGAACGATGGCCCAAGTGAGATGGTTTCCATTTCGTAGCCGCCGACAAAGCCGCGGTCAGGATTGAAATGCACCTCGTCACTGATCAGCCCCGCCATGATCGTGCCTCGGTAGAAATGCACAGGATCGCTGAATTCGGCGAAAACAGATCCGGTGGTGTGCCGCATGTAATGTTTGCCGACCATGCCTGATCCGTTGGCCAGTCCGTGCGGAAATAATGTGCTGGATGAGTTCAAGAGTAATCTGGGGGTTTCAATTGCGTTGCCCGCTATTGCGATGATGCGGCCTTTCTGCCGGTGCAATTGACCCTTTGCATCGGCGTATACAACTGAGCTGGCACGTCCTTTGGCATCATGTTCGATGCGAACCGCATGGGCTTGCGTTCGCAGTTCAAGCTTGCCAGTCGCTTCGGCGGCGGGAATCTCAGTATAGAGCGTTGACCACTTCGCCCCCATTTTGCAGCCCTGAAAGCAAAACCCTAGCTGCATGCATTGCGCGCGTCCTGCACGGGCGCGGCTGTTGATGGCCATGCGTCCAGTCGAGCAATGTTTGTAACCGAGCTTCATTGCACCGTTGTACATCACTTGGAAGTTATTGTTGCCAGGCAGTCCAGGAATGTCGTTGGTGCGAGTGACGCCCATCTTGTCCTCGGCACGGGTGTAATAGGGCTCCAGCTCAGACAAGGTCAATGGCCAGTCCAGCAGGTTGGCGTCTTTTACTTCGCCGTAAGTCTCTCGTGCCCGAAACTCGTGTTCTTGTAAGCGGATGCTGGCTCCGGCCCAATGAGTGGTGGTGCCACCCACCGTTTTGCAGATCCATGCGGGTAGATTGGGAAAGTCCTTGGCTATCTGCCAGGTGCCCGACGTGGTGCGGGTATCACCCCAGGACAGCTGTTGAAACGAAGGCCATTCATCATTGATGAAGGTTGCTGAGGATTGACGCTCACCCGCTTCGAGAAGAACGACCGGTACACCCTTTTGGCACAACTCGTTGGCGAGGGTCCCGCCACCAGCACCGGAACCGATGATTACTACTACGGAATCATCGTCAAAACTGTAGGTTGTCATGCTCGTTACTCCTCAAGAAAAAGCGCTGGGACTGGCTTCTGCTGGAGCGGCAGGCAGCCACTTCAGATCATTGAAGCCACGCATCAGATATCCGCCTTTAGGAAAGGAGGCGCCTTCGTAACCGAAATG